>Ga0126376_10001454_pt1 | contig 12781 bp, 7 predicted proteins | sample PanSoiMetPlot_15_FD_92760 | JGI IMG/M metagenome (GOLD analysis project Ga0126376, IMG submission 92760) | Tropical forest soil microbial communities from Panama - MetaG Plot_15 | ecosystem: Environmental > Terrestrial > Soil > Tropical forest > Bulk soil | place: Panama | collected 2016-02-17
CTCGGGATTCGGGGCGCCAATTCTCAACCTTCTTGGCTGAGCAGGCTTGGCCGATGCGCGAAGTCAAACTCGCCCTTAAGGCGCGGAAACGGACATTAAGGATTGAATCCTGGTACTCATTCACTCACATGGAGAAGACATCCGATTTCAGGTACAAAGTACTGCTGGGCGGCGACAAGGCGATTCGTCGCGAGCTTGAGGAAGCAGAACGAGAGCGTAAGGAGAACTCCACAAAAAATCGATTGGATGGCTGATTAGCTTCCGTAGCTCACACTTGCCGCGTAGTGTCTCTATGGTAAGGCGGGATAGCTGACTCTGGATCAGCATATCGGGGTTCGAATCCCTGGGGGGCAGCCAAAATAGAATCAACAACTTAGCCGCCTTCGGTTCTTCCCAAAGCCTCAAAAAAGCCTCAGTCGTACCAAAAGTCGTACCAATTGGCTCGTAAACACTCTGGAATTCCCATCTACACCCAGCAACACCTGGCGTGAACCGGGAACGATCTCGTTGGTTTGGTGTGGAAATTTGACCGAGTTTACGGAGTGTAAGAAAACCAGAGAAATCGGCTTCCAGAACCACTTTGGCCCAGGGTGCGGGACAGGCGGCAGGGGGCGAAAAGGAAAACAATTCCGGGGAGAAGCTCGCGAAGGCAATATTGCTGAAGAGCTGCACCACACACGGAGTGGTCTCCGGACGCGGTACTGGTGGATCAGCGGTTGCAGTATTTGGCGAGCCTATCACCAGAACCGGCGCGGGAAATTTCCTGGCCGAAGGTTGGCGCTGCCGCAAGCATTATGATGGCGACCACAAAAAGCCTGGCTGCAAATAGGCAAAATGTTGTGCTGGGTTTGTTGGCAGGAGTACGACCGGTGCTGTTGGAATAGGGCTTCATTGGTGACCTCCAAAACCGAGAAAAAATCGTACGTCGCATTCCTCGGCTGCGTCAAACCCGCAACGTCCGGGTTCTGGAGTCGCCGCCAGAGGCCAGCAGTAAATTGCCTCCTTTCTGACACACCTCGCGTCTCATCTGACACGAAGGTCAGCCCGCAATTGTGCCTGTCTTAGTGAAACAACTCTTGATTTGCACTTCCCAGTACTGATTGGGCATTGAGTGCCAGGAGTTCGTGCTCATTCGCATCGGACATGCATTGTTCGGTCTCAGGATCATGCTTACCGCTGGCTAGTGCGTTCATCGCCATGTAGATGAATTCTATTGAATTGGCCTTCATACCGCCTCCTTCGCTCGGCTCCTGACTGCGCGGACACTCCAGCGATGAGCAACTGGGTTACCAAAAGAGCTTTTCCCGGGTCGGCCGGTGCGTCGGGCCGTCACCCCATGACGAGATCGGCGTCACCTTGAAAGAGTCGAGCGTGACTGAATTGTTGAAACCCAAACCGAAAAGGCAATCTAATAGATTGACTGCGCTAAGCAGCAACAGGGAACCCGATTATGGATGCACTACGAGATGTTTTGACACGATTGGAAAAAGAAGGCGCGGCCCTCGGCCACTTTAATGTCGCGGACTTGGTGTTGTTGAAGGTGGTTGCCGCCGCTGCGGCTGAAATGCGAGTTCCAGTCCTCACCAGTCGGTAACTTCGGAGGGCGCCCGCACCAGCTCAGTTCATTCGCGCTCTAGTTTGAGTTCTGGCTCTTTCCTCGCGTTCTGGATGCAGCCTGTAGTGCAGAGCTTTCGCGTTCTGCGCAGCGCCGAAACCATTCTGCCTTGGCGAACGGAGTGACGATGAGTCAACCACCCTTGATCGCTGCGACCATTGGCCCTGGGCTTCGCTGATAGCCGCATAATGCAGAATCTTGCTTGAGACCAAACACGGACGGGTTCAAATCCGGACTCACTAAGTGTGATCTAAATGAAAACACTTACCTGCATTCTTGCAACATAAGAATATTGATTTAGTCCAACAATTTTTTCCTTGACAAAGATTTCGGCTGGACTGATAGTAACTTCACTTTTTCAAAACGGTAAGCTACTGAAGCCCAGGTTTCGTTTTATTGAAGAGTCTGTTCTTCGGAAATTCATCCAGAGGGTTGGCGCACGGCCGCCACTGTTCGCCCGCAAGCTGGGTAACCATAGATAGCTGTCTATACCCGCCCGGCTTGGCCGGCGAAGTGAAGTCCGATTAACGGACTTCGGAGGTTTGCTCGATGCCTTGGCCAGCCAGGAAAACTACATCCCTCCTTTTTGCAATACTGTTATTCTCTGGCGTAACCATCGCCCAGACTACCACCTACATCGAAACCAGCGGCAAGGGGCCGTCGCTTGGGAGTATCGCCTGCGATGCGGTTGGAATATCGAGTTCGTTTGCGTTGAGCTCAACTGCAGGCACAGCCACGACAAAGTCTTTTACTCTCACCGGGAATGGCCTGACCGCGATTGGCTTTACGACAGGCTCCGGGGTCCCCGGCCTTACATCCTGGCCCGCAGGGATCTATTCGGCAGTCACAGATAACACGACCGCCAACGCCAATGTCGAGGTATTTGATGTTTGCTTCTATCAGGTGTCATCCAGCGGGTCTTTTCTTACGCAGTTATGTCGAGCGGCAGACGGCAATCCCGGTTTCGGCACTCCCCTCGGCACGACTGCGGTGAGGACTTTTGGATGCTCCACAACCAGCGCCTTGGCAACGTCGACCACAGATCAGTTGCTGGGAATTATAGTGTTGGAAAACCTCTCGAGCAGCAGGCAGAGTGTAACCCTTCGATTCAATACATCAAGCGATACTCTTACGTTTACTGTAGTTCCGCCCCCTTCTATTACCAGCCTTTCGACATCTTCCGGCGTGGCCGGCACTGCGGTCACGATTGCTGGAAACCATTTCGGCACTTCGCAAGGCTCGGGAACCGTCACCTTTAATGGAACCGTCGCCACGATTTCAAACTGGAGCGATACCAGCATCAGCACATCAGTTCCAGCTCTGGCAAGCACCGGAAATGTTGTAGTCAAGGCGGCCAATGGCGAGGCCAGCAGCGGGGTGTCATTCACCATCCCTGCGCCCATCATCACCAATATCGGCCCCGACGTTGCCCGTGTGGGCGCCTCGGTCACAATCGCCGGAAACAATTTTGGATCAATCCAGGGATCGCTCAAGTTCAATGGCACGGCGGCATTTCCCACCAGTTGGAACAACACTCAAATCGTGACCCCCGTTCCGAATGGCGCGACCACAGGGCCTGTGGTAGTCACGCAGGGAGCGGCTTCCAATTCGGTCAACTTAACGGTTGATCCTCCACCCAACATTAGCAGCATCTCGCCATCCAGTGGCCCGGCAAATACCAGTGTCACGGTCACGGGCTCCGGCTTTGGTATTCCCCAAGGCACGAGCACCATCCAGTTCAATGGGACAGCGGCAACTCCGTTCAGTTGGAGCGACCTAAGCATCGTGGTACCGGTTCCGGTGGGCGCGACGACAGGCCCGGTTGTAGTGAGCGCCGGCGGAGTCAGCAGCAACGGCGTGACATATACGGTGACAGGAGCTCCGAGCATCAGCAGCCTTTCCATTTCCTCGGGAGCGCCGGGGACCGCGGTCACCATCAGCGGACAGAATTTCGGCTCGACCCAGGGGAACAGCGTAGTGCGCTTTAACGGCTTGCCAGCGACGGTGAGTAGCTGGAGCAGCGGCTCCATCGGCGTAACCGTTCCTGCCGGGGCGACCACCGGCCCCGTTACGGTGACCGTGAGCGGCCAGACCAGCAATGGCGTGACCTTTACCGCTATCACGACTGGAACATTGTCCGGAACCGTCTCCAGCAGCACCGGGGGAAGCGCAATTAGCGGAGCCACTGTTCAGGTGTTACAGAACGCCATCGTTAAAGCTTCAGCAACCACCGCAAGCAATGGGACATATTCCATCGCCAATTTGCAATCCGGAAATTACGACGTCCAGGCGTCTGCCAGCGGATTTGGAACTGCGCTCACCAATTCCGTCGCAGTGACCGCTGGACAAACCGCTACGGCAAACTTCAGCCTCTCCTCGCCGGGAACCATTTCCGGCAAGGTAACGCAGGCCGACGGTGTCACCGCCATCCCTGGCGCCAACGTGCAATATTTCGTCGGCAGTGCCGCTGGTGCCGCCACCACTACAGATAGCACCGGCAGTTATTCTCTCGCTGGTCTTAATGCAGGCTCCTACTCTGTAGAAGCCGGGGCGACCAATTACGTCACGCAGAGCCAGACTGTAAGCGTTACCGGAGGCAATAGCGCTACCGCTAACTTCAGCCTGCAGGCCTTGGGCGCCAAGCCCATCCAGTATGTTTATGACGAACTGGGAAGGTTGATCAGCGTAATAGATTCTTCCGGTGATACGGCTGTCTACAAGTACGACGCGGTTGGAAATATCTTGTCGATTTCTCGGCAGAACTCTAGTCAGCTTGCCATCATTTCTTTCACGCCTCGAAGTGGGACAATGGGAACCTCGGTCACCATCAATGGCACGGGCTTCAGCACCACGGCGTCCCAGGATAGCGTCAACTTCAACGGTGTATCCGCGACAGTGGTCTCGGCAACTGCGACACAGCTCAGTGTCACCGTGCCCAGCACAGCCACTACCGGTCCGATCACGGTGACCACTCCTGCGGGAACGGTGTCAAGCAGTACGAACTTCACCGTCCTCACCGGCTCCGCCGCTCCGACCATCACCGGATTCACACCCAACATGGGCACGGCGGGAACGGCTGTTTCGATCAGCGGCACGAACTTCGACGTGGTAACGAACGACAAAGTAACATTCAACGCTTCGTATGCAGGCGCAAGCAGTGCTAGCAGCATCCAGATCAGCACCACCGTGCCTATCAAGACCGCCTCTGGGCGGATTTCGGTGGCGACGCCAACCGGCAAGGCGACCAGCACGCAGGACTTCTATATTCCTTTTGGAACGCACACGGTTGGTGATATTGGCTACACCGGCCGTCTGGCAAACGCTAGCACCCAGATGGTAACCTTGGCTGGCAGTAAGATCGGACTGCTCTTGTTTGACGGGATCAGCGGACAAGGCGCTAGTCTGCAACTGTCTGGCTCGACGTTTTCGAGTTGTACGCTTTACTTGTTTGCCCCAGACGGGACACAGCTCAACGTCGAGGTCAACGGGGTGGTATCCAATTCCGCTAGTTGTACCAGCGGCACCACTCTGATCGGATCAGAGCCAGAGTTGACCACCGGCACATACACGATCGGTATTGATCCTGGCACCAGCGCCGGAAGTATTAGCATCGGGTTGACACCCGATGTCTCTGGAACAATCTCTCCTGGTGGTGCACCGGTTACTGTGACCACGGTAGCAGGCCAGGATGCGCGATTAACTTTCACCGGAACTTTCGGGCAACGGATCGCGGTACTGGCCAGCAACGTAACCAACCCTGATGCGAATCTGAAACTCGTCAGGCCGGATGGCGTGACTCAGGCATCCGTCAACCTTTCTTCTGGAAGTAGCTCTTTTCTAGACACCCAGACTCTGCAGATGAATGGTACGTACACGCTCTGGGTACAGCACGTCACGACTTACTCAGGAAGCGAGACCATTCAACTTTATAACGTGCCTCCTGACGCTACTGGCTCGATTGCGCCCGGCGGCCCTACGGTAACCGTGGCGACTAATTCGCCAGGACAGAATGCCAATCTCACATTTAGTGGGACAAGCGGCCAGCGGGTCAGCCTTCTGGTGACAAATATCAGCTATGCCTGCAGCACTCTCTCCCCAGGGGTGAACTTCACGATCATCAATCCTGATTCGACAAAGATTTCTCTAGGAAATATCTGCGGGTCCAGCGGTTATTTCGACGTAACTAATCTCACGCAGAATGGGACCTACACCCTTCTGGTTGATCCCCAGGGTCCGAATACGGGCAGTGCGACGTTGCAGCTAAACAACGTTCCGCCGGATGTAACCGGAACGATCACAATTGGAGGGCCGGCGGTGACGGTTACAACCACCGTAGCCGGTCAAAATGCAAGCTTAAGCTTTAGTGGGACAGCGAGCCAGGTAATCAGCTTGCAAGTCTCAAATATTAGCTACGCGTGCACCATTCTTTCTCCTGGCGTCAACTTCACCGTCAGCACCGGTTCGACGACCGTCTTTACTGGAAACATTTGCGGAACAAGTGGTTCTTTCACCAGCAAAACGCTTCCGGCAACTGGGACTTACAACTTATTCGTTGATCCTCAGGGGGCAAATACCGGCAGTGCAACATTGACGCTGACCAGTCCCTGATACCGCGTCGCAAGAGGGGCCATACCTCGTGAAAATTTCTTCAGTTTGGGAGACTAGCAAATGAGGATCGAAAGCCGAAATTTCACATTAGTTGTCGTACTGATCCTTGGCTTTGCGTTGCCGACGATTGCTGCGAAACCGCAGTCCAATAATTCGCGAACACTGCCAGGCCAGACAGTTACGCTTCTTCCCGATGGAAGCTCGTTGCTGGCTGGCGGACAGGACTCGACCGGTAACCCTGTGGGAGCGCTGATTTTGCGCGATGCGCAAGGTGGCGAAGTGACGTTAGCTGGCTCGCTTCAGTTTCCCAGAATGTGGCATACAGCTACGGTCCTGTCTGATGGGACAGTTCTTATTCTGGGTGGAATCGGTGCTGACGGCAGAGTTGTGAAGCAAGCCGAACTTTTCGATCCTGTCTCCCAAAGTCTACAAATGCTCAACTCCGGTGCTCCTGCTCCACGCGTGTTCCACTCGGCTACCTTGCTTACGGACGGTCGCGTGTTGATCGCTGGTGGAGTCGACATAGACGGCAAACCACTCCTCGGCGCCGATTTGTGGGACCCGCGTCAACGGACAAGCTCAGTGCCTCGTAGCCACCTGACTCTGCCCCGCCGCAACCATCTGGCAACGCTATTGCCGGATGGCCGAGTGCTTCTAACCGGAGGCAAGGATGGTTCCGGCAATCCGCTGACATCAGGCGAAATTTATGACCCGCAGTCGCAGGCCTTTGCGCAAATCACAACCCCGCAGTCTCTCCTTGCGCCAGCGGCAGGAATAGCCGAAGCCACAGCCACATCCCCCGAGGACGGTGCTACAGATGTCTCTGTGAACGCACTCATTTCCCTGCGCTTCTCGCGCCCACTCCGGCCCGAGACCATCAGCAATCAAACCGTCTTGCTGGAAGGCCCAGTGGGGATGGTAGAGGCCAAGATCGTCGGAGCCGAAGGCGGCATGCTGGCCTTCATCACGCCCAATTCGCCGCTGTTGCCGGGGACCTCTTATTCGGTGAAGTTTTCCGGTGCTGCCGATACCAATAATGTGACTGCAGCCTTTTTGCAGTTCGGTTTCGCCACGGAAGGGGAACCGCCGCCAAGCGACGGTTGGATCCCGGGTATCGGCTGGATGAGCAACCGCGCGACATCAAAATGGCAGTCCATGCCGCCGCTCCAGGCCGGGCCCGGCGTGACCGCATTGGCAGGCCAGGTGCTCAAGCTGGATGGCACGCCTCTTAAACACGTCACATTGATGATCGGAGAGCGCAAGGCTTTAAGTGACGGCACCGGGCGGTTCCTGATTACCAACATTCCCTCCGGCCACAGCAGCATGATGATTCAGGGCGACACTGCGGACACACCCACTCGCAAATACGGCATTTACGAGGTCGGCGTGGACGTGAAACCTGGTATCACGAACGTCCTGCGTTACATCATCTGGATGACCCCTCTGGATACGGCGCATGCAATCAAGATCCCCTCGCCCACCACGAACGAAACGGTAATAACGACCCCGCTGCTTCCGGGGTTGGAGTTACACATTCCGGCAAACACGGTGATCACGGATTATCACGGAAAGCCGGTAACGGAGATCAGCATCACGCCAATTCCGCTCGATCGGCCTCCATTCCCGCTGCCGAACGTACAGGTGCCGCTCTATTTCACCATCCAGCCGGGCTCGGCCTACATCAAGGTGTTGAGCAGCAGTGGGCCAAAAGGCGCACGGCTCTTTTATCCCAATGCCTTTCACTATCCCCCAGGCACGGTTTATAACTTCTGGAACTACGATCCCGATAAGCGGGGTTGGTACGTCTATGGCCACGGACGAGTCTCAGCCGATCAATCGCAAATCGTTCCCAATCCGGGTGTGGTGATCTACGAATTCACCGGCGCCATGGTGGCCAATCCGGGGCTTGCACCCCCAACGGGCCCGGCTCCGGGTAATGATGGAAACGGTGGTGATCCTGTTGACCTGCAAAGTGGCCTGTTTGTTTACCGCAAAACCGATCTCACACTCTCAGATGTGATACCCATCGCTCTCACTCGAGTGTACCGTCCAGGCGACTCCAATTCGTACGCCTTCGGAATCGGGGCCTCGATGCCCTACGACATGTTTGACGTTGGTGATAACGCCACATTTCCTGAAGGCTACACGTATCAGAACCTGATCATGGCCGACGGCGGCAAAGTCCACTTCCAACGCACTTCAGCGTGTACCGGCAACAACGGCTATTGCGATTTCGGCAATGCGGTTTACCAGCACACATCTTCACCCACAGCTTTTTTCGGAGCTACTCTGCAGCTCGGGAACTGCATTCAGCCAGCGCCACCGGGAGTGGGCGCTTGGAAGGTCACTACTAAAGATGGAACAGCGTTTTGTTTCCCGGATGCGATCGGGGCTACAACTCCGCGACAAGCTGCACTCATCGCAATGCAGGACCGACACAACAATGTTGTCTGGCTTACCCGCGATGGAAGTGCGAACCTGACTCAGATCACCAGTCCTAATGGCCGCTGGATCCAGCTCACCTATGACGGAGGGAATCGCGTCACTCAGGCGAAAGATGATATTGGTCGCATTGTGACCTATTCGTATGATGGAGGGGGCCGCCTCAGTCGGGTCGTAGATGCCAATGGCGGTGTTTGGAACTACGCCTATGATGCGTTTAATCAGATGCTTTCCATCCAGGATCCGCGAGGCATCTTTTACTTAACCAACCAGTACGACGGAAACGGGAAAGTGATTCGCCAGACACAAGCGGATAACTCCGTATTCACGTTCAATTACAACCCAACCGGAAGCATCACGGGAGGAGATTCCACTGATCCGGCGAAAACCATGACCGACATGACCGATCCGCGAGGGAATGTGACGCGCATGTCTTTCGACAACAATAGTTATAAGGTGGGCGAAATTCTCGCCATGGGGAAGCCCGAGCAGGAGACGATTAACTACACGCGCGACCCGAACACCACGCTGATGAAGAGCGTAACAGATGCCCTCGGACACCAAACATCGTTCGGCTACGATTCATTGGGTAATCTAACGAGCATCACTAGGCTCGCGGGAACATCCAATGCGGTTACGCAGACTTTTACTTATGAGTCCACCTTCAATCAACTGACCAGCGCCACAGATCCGCTGGGGAATACCGCGACTTTTTCCAGAGACCCGGACGATAATGTAGGCAGCATCATTGATGCACTTGGCCATCAGACGAGCTTCACATACAACGGGCAGGGACTTCCAGTTTCAGTAACAGATGCGCTGGGCAACACCACGCAGTTCGGTTATGACGGCGGGGTTGTGAGCAGCATCACTGACCCACTCGGAAATACCACGACGCGCTTTATAGACGGTGCAGGACGAGTGGTGGCGATGACCGACGCTCTGGGGCGAACAACGCGTATGAGCTACAACCCGCTGAATGAGGCTCTGCAGGTCACTGACCCCTTACAAAACGCAACATCCTTCAGCTACGATCCCAACGGTAACCTGCTCAGCCTGACCGACGCCCTGAATCACTCGACGACCTGGACCTACGACAACATGGATCGGGTGATCAGTCGCACTGATACCCTCGCGCGACAGGAGACCTTCGCCTACGACCCGAACGGCAACCTGGCGTCGGCCACGGACCGCAAAGGCCAAGTCACCACATTCCAATATGACGGCCTGAATCGACGGACTTTTGCCGGGTTTGGCACGGCGGTGAACGGGGGGAATACCACATACCAGAGCACGATCACTTACACCTTCGACGCCGCGAACCGGCTGACGCGGGCGGTGGACAGCGTCGCTGGGACCATCACACCCGGATACGACAATCTTGACCGCCTCACGAGCGAAACGACTCCTCAAGGATCAATCAGTTATGGGTACGACAACGCGGGCAGAAGAACCAGCATGCAGGTCGCCGGCCAGCCGGCGGTTTCGTACACGTGGGACATTGCAAACCGCTTGACTCAAATTTCCCAGGGGACCTCGAATGTCGTTATAGGCTACGACAACGCAAATCGGCGTGCTTCACTGACCCTGCCGAATGGCATAGTTGTCGGCTACTCGTACGATAACGATTCACGCCTGGCTGGGATTACCTATCAATTGGGCGCGAACACTCTCGGCAGCCTGTCTTATGCCTATGATCAGCTTGGACAGCGTACCCAGGTCAGCGGTAGTTTCGCCCGCACCGGCCTGCCGCAGCCTGTTATCTCCGCCAGCTATAACGCAGCCAATGAATTGACTAGTTGGAGCGGGATCAACATCTCCTATGATGCCAATGGCAACATGCTGTCGGACAGCACGCACACCTTCACCTGGGATGCCCGGAACCAGGTGGCCTCAATTAATGGAACGAGCCTGCAGTACGACGCTTTTGGCCGGCGCATTCAGAATCTTCTTGGCACATCGTTCCTCTATGATGGAGCGAACGCTGTTCAGGAACTATCAGGGAACACAGTCACAGCCAATCTGCTGAATGGAGGGATTGATGAGATCTTCAGCCGGGCGGATTCGAGTGGTTCCTTTGCTCAGCTTCGGGACGCATTGGGAAGCACGCTTGCGCTGACCGATGTAAACGGCAACATTCAGACGGCATATTCGTATGACCCGTTCGGTAATACCTCGATTGCAGGCGCGACCAGCAGCAACGTCTTCCAATACACCGGTCGGGAGGATGATGGCAATGGACTGTATTATTATCGGGCTAGGTACTATAACCCGCTGCTGGGAAGATTTGTCAGCGAAGATCCACTGGGCTTTGCCGGTGGCGACGTAGATCTTTACGCATACGCAGCTGATGATCCGGTCAACCTAATCGATCCGTTCGGGCTCGATCCGATTGCTGCTCCCGGGTTCTGGGAAAGCCTGATTCCAGTCTGGGGCTCCGGCAGACAGGCAATCCATGACTTCCAGTGTGGCAACTGGGTCAGCGGGATTTTCAACACTGCGCTCGCAGTCTCAGATATATTTCTTATCAAATCGTTAGCCACAGCTGTTGGGAAAGTCGGTGTACGCGGACTCGCAAAGACGACCGGAAGCCACACGTGGGATGCAACACGGAAATGGATGTCAAGGCAAGGTTGGCGAGATTTTCCAGGCCAAGAATTTCATCACTGGGCAATCCCACAAAGCGGCTGGGGCGAGGCCGTACCGGACGTCATCAAAAATCAACCCTGGAACACAATGAAAATGACATCGGAAGAACACACGGCTCTGCATCAGATGGATGGCTTCGATCGCCTTTGGAACGGCACCCCAAATTGGGCTAAGGTGGCCGGTGCTGATGCTGCTGGTAAGTTGGGGAATTTAGCTGGCAGAAACTGCGGTTGTGAATAAAACTGCCTGCGCACTGAAAGAACCAATGGGTGAAAATGACTTGTCCATTGTTGACGGGAACTGCGATGATGAAGCAACAAGCTGCCTAGGTGCAATATGCGTTTGGTTGACGCTCTGTTCAGACGATTCAGGCGAATACGTCGAGAAGATCCAGTATTTGGGTCGATGCTCTATATGGGCGATCGTCTCAAGTACTGGGAAGGTAAAGCTAAATTTGGACCGACGAATTCCGTAATCGAAATTTTTGTTGACGGCTCCGCTCAAGACTCTTTGGGCGAGCAACGCAAGTTTTTCGAGCATGTGGTGCAAGAGTGGGTCGGGCTCAGTGAAGTCATTGGTAGGATCCTCTTGGAAAGTTCACGCAAGCACGAGCCAATCTTGCAGGATGACTCGCCTTGGGATCACTTCAAAGCCTCGTCTTTGAGTATTCCACAAGGCCCTTTCGAAGATGCAGAATGGGAATTTTCCTTTGCGACACCAGGAAAGACAAATCGTCTTTGGACAGTGCGCATGAAAGGCCGTCAAGCGCGACAGGTTGTTGTGGACGACTGAACCTCAGGGAACCTCCGGTGCAAGTACAGAGAAAAATCTAGGAGAATGCTCTGGGGCGGCATCCCAGGGGACAGGTTCTCGGGTCCTTCCTGTAACAGCTAGTGCAAGCCGCGGGGCATCCACCCACAAGAGCCCCGCTTCAATCGTCAGCAAGAATCCCACAAAGCGCTCACCTACACATTGCCCACATCGTAAGTCTTCCATAACTTCTCCAACCCGTATTGCTTCCCCCCATTCTGGGCTGTTTTTGGCTGCCGGCATTCTGTTGTATTCTATGGGCGCTCGTGTCTGGTGGCGCTCACTCAGACAAGAGCGGTATTGCAAACTCTGGTGCTTGAACCAAGTCGAGGGCAGAGCGCTGTTGATGACCGCGACGCGGTACACTCGCGGTACACTCTGAGCGGTTCCTTCGGGGTCTTTACAGGACCTAAGTGAGCGACCCGGGCCTTGTAAATACTACGTGAGCTTTTACGCCGGGATACTTTCACGGCGGTAACACGGGTTCAAATCCCGTCGGGGACGCCAACATTCTGAAGATGTACTATGAAGGCACTATGATCCGTCCACTTGCTATTCTGGCCGTTAGTCTCTTGGCCTGCACTACAAGGCAGGCGCAAAGCACTAAGGAGGATGAGGTTCGCCTGCGAGCGACCGTGCAGGCTGTCGTGCCGCTCA
>Ga0126376_10001457_pt1 | contig 12771 bp, 11 predicted proteins | sample PanSoiMetPlot_15_FD_92760 | JGI IMG/M metagenome (GOLD analysis project Ga0126376, IMG submission 92760) | Tropical forest soil microbial communities from Panama - MetaG Plot_15 | ecosystem: Environmental > Terrestrial > Soil > Tropical forest > Bulk soil | place: Panama | collected 2016-02-17
AGCAACGCCTGGGAGATGAAATCCTGAATGGAGTCGATGTCGGCAGTGACGGTGCTGATGAGATCGCCGGTTGGTCTTTGATCGTGATACGCGAGTGACAGCCGTTGAATGTGATGGTAGAGAATACCCCGCAGGTCGTGCATGACCCATTGACCGACGGACGTGGTCAGGTATTTTTCTGCGTAAGAGCTGAGTGCGCCGGCGACAGCGATGATGATTACGGCGGCAACCGCGAAGTGAAGAATGGAGATTTTATCGAGACCGAAGGTGGCGCCGAGCAGCCCGGACATCCACTCGGGCATGTGCTTCGTTCCGAACACGTAGTCGAAGACGATCTTGAGTGGCCACGGTTCGAGGAGATCGGTGACGGCCTCGCCAAGCACCGCGAAGAAAGCGAGAACAAGCACCGCGCGGTGAGGCCGGAGTAAATGACTCAGTTTTAGTTTCTTTACCTGCAAATCAACCAAACGGGCGTTATTGTAGGGGCGGCCGTCTCTGGCCGCCCTACGTTCGCAACAGACATTATTCAAACGAAAAGGGCGGCCACGGAGGGCCGCCCCTACAATAACGCCCGTTTGGTTGAAATCATAACGCGGCGCGGAAGGCTTTGGGGGTTGCGCCGGCCAGCCTGCGGAACGCGGTGGTGAAGTGACTCTGGCTGGAAAAGCCCGAACGCAGCGCAATCTCCGAGATTGGCAACTCCGTCTCCTCCAGCATCCTTTTTGCTCGCTCGATCCGGCGTTCCGCTATGTAGTTCGTCGCAGTCATTCCCATCGATTGTTTGAAAGCGCGCGAAAAGTGAAAGTAACTCATGCGCACAGCTCTCGCGACGGTTCGCAGAGCCACGCGTCCTTCCTCTTCATCAGACAGATGATGATCGATCAGCGCGATCGCTTTTCGCAGTTTGTGCGGCGCCATGCCGCCGTGACCGACGTGTACGTCTTTCAAAGCGCTGTAATGTCTGACAAGCTGGATCGCGAGCCCGGTCGCGAGCGAGTCGGCATACAGACGCCCCACCACGTTCGCTTCATTCAACTCGTGCAAGAGCGACATCGCCACGTGACAGATATGTTTGTCTCTGAAACCGATTTGCGGAGATAGATCAGTCTCATTCGAGAAATCCAACTCGGCAGCCGAACGGACAAAAAGCGGCCGCAAATAAAGCAGCAGCAGCACGGGCGTATCCGAGCCCTCGGCCCGGCAAACCCAGGATGAACCGGCGGGAATGATTGCGATTTCGCCCGAAAGCATCTTTCCTTCGAAACGTCGCTTACCCGGATAAACGTTGGTGAAAAACGAGGCACCCAGGTTTTTCACGATGCAATGGTCGTCGGAGGCAGGAATGACAACCTCTCTCGAGGTGTGGCGGAAATGTATGGCTCGCACATTTTGCCATCCGATGGCATCACTCGATTTCAGTACTGATTCGGGATAGAGAACTGAAAGATCATTGGTTTGACGCTTCACAATTTCCACACGGCTGTCGTGCCCGTTAGTTGGTAACGGTTTTACAGCTCGCGCAGCGAAAGGTTGGTAATTTAAGGTACTGGCAGTTTGTAACATTGCAAATCCCTTTATCGTTAAGTCTTATCAAGACCGGCGCTTATTGCCCCGAGCAGGGAGTCTTCACTGAATGGCTTTTGCAGAAAGACAATCGCCCCTCCTCGCAAGCCCCGGCTCCGCGCCTCTTTATCGTCGTGGGCCGAGATGAAGACGACGGGAATAGGGGACCCAGCGGCGTTCAACCGCTCCTGCAGTTCGAGCCCGCTCATTCCCGGCATCCGGACATCGGCAATCAAACAATCCGTTTGCAAAACATAGGCCGAATTCAAAAACTCCTCGCCCGACCAAATACCGCAGCCCTAAACCCTACCGAGTCGATGAGGCTTTTCAGCGCCTGGCGAACCGGCTCGTCATCCGTGGCCCACAAAAGCCACAAACAGACAAAATAGCCACACAAGAGTAACCACGGATGACACGGAAAAAATCCGGATTTTCTTCCGTGTTATCCGCGGCTAAGTTGCCCGTCTTTTGCGTCTTTGCACCTTGCGCGAGAAAATGCCTTGCCAATGATCGCCGCAAAACTAACAGTCCTGGCTCTGTTCGTCTCGCTTTCGGCGCAACCGATATTCAACGACGTCGCCGAACAGTCAGGACTCAGATTTCGACATTACAACGGCATGACCGGAAAGTTTTACCTCCCGGAGATCACAGGCAGCGGAGCCGCACTATTCGATTTCGACAACGACGGCGACCTTGATGTTTTTCTGGTTCAGGGCAACACCCTCGAACCAAATACAAAGCCAGGCGACACGTTGTTTCCGTGGCGCAGTCCGGAATCGCCACGAGGCAAACTCTTTCGAAACGATCTCACCATCGGCAAAGATGGAAAACGCTCCGTTTCATTCACTGATGTGACCGCGCAAAGCGGCATCGTGGCTACCGGCTACGGGATGGGCGCAGCCGTCGGAGACATCAACAACGATGGCTTACCGGATCTCTACCTCACGAATCTCGGTTCCAATCAGATGTACCTGAACACAGGTGGCGGAAAGTTTGTTGATGTAACCAAAGAGAGTGGGACTGATGATCCACGTTGGAGCACGAGCGCATCGTTCTTCGATTACGACCACGACGGCTGGCTTGATTTAATGATCGTGAACTATGCCGATTTTTCGGTTACGAATAGTCCGAACTGCTACGCCGCCACCACTGCAAGAGACTATTGCACGCCGCGTGTGTTTCGGGCGCCGGGCAACCGGCTCCTTCACAACAAAGGCAACGGAGTCTTCGAAGATGTAACTGTTGCTGCGGGTATCAACAAAGACTTCGGTCACGGATTGGGAATTGTCACTGCGGACTTTAATGATGATGGGTGGATAGATATTTATGTCGCGAACGATGGCGATCCCAACCAACTCTGGATCAACCAAAAGAACGGAACGTTTGTAAACGACGCGCTGTTGGCTGGAGCTGCGGTCAACAGAAACGGACAAGCCGAAGCAGGGATGGGCGTCGATGCCGGTGACGTCGATGGCAACGGCACTGAAGACATCTTTGTTACTCACTTGATGGACGAAACGAATACCCTCTTCGTTAACCTGGGCCAGGGACTCTTCGAGGACCGTACTCGCGAAGCGGGCCTCGGAATGCCGGGTCGACGGTTTACGGGTTTTGGCACTCTCATGTTTGATTATGACAACGATGGCTGGCTCGATCTGTTCGTTGCGAATGGAGCTGTTCAACTTCCCTTGGGCCAACCGAACCAGCTTTTTCGCAATACCGGAAAGGGAAGTTTCGTTGAAGTGAGCGGCGAGGCGGGGCCTGAGTTTCCGCTGCTCGAGGTCAGTCGCGGTGTAGCCGGTGGTGACATTGATAACGATGGCGATACAGATTTGCTGCTCACCAACAACAATGGACCAGCAAGGCTTTTGCTCAATCAGGTTGGCAATCGAAACCATTGGATCGGATTGCGGATTGTCGGGAACAACGGGCGAGATATGTTGGGCGCAGAGGTTGAGATTGTTACTGCGAACGGTGTGTTGCGGCGGAGAGTGCGAACTGACGGCAGTTATCTTTCCGCGAATGACCCGCGCGTGCTTGTGGGATTGGGTCAGGCCACTAAAGTGAAAGCCGTACGAGTGCGTTGGCCAGACGGAACGAAGGAAGAGTGGAAAGACCAACCTGTCGATCGATACGTGACGCTCAAGCAGAAATGAAGAAATTTTCACGCAAAGGCGCAAAGGAAGACGCCAAGGCACAAAGATATTTCTTCTTAGCACCTTTGCGTCTTCCTTTGCGCCTTTGCGTGAAAGTCTTTCTTCTGATCATCATTCCACTTCACGTTTCTTCACAAACACCCGATCTAACAAACCTGGAACAAAGCGTTCGCGAGCAGATCACAACAGCTCAAGCTGCGCTTGCCACGTCTACAGGAACAGCACGCAGCGACGCCTATGGGCGTCTCGGCGAGATCTATCACGTCTATTCGCTCACGTCCGCCGCTCGCGATTGTTATCTGAATGCCAACCGATTAGCGCCAAAAGATTTTCGCTGGATCTACCTGCTGGCAAAGTTGGACCAGCGGGAGGGTCGTTTCGATGACGCGATCAGCCGGTATCGCGCCGCGCGCGCGTTGCAGCCTGACTACATCGCCGCACTCGTCAACCTTGGAAACATCTTTCTGGAATTGAACCGTTTGGACGACGCGACCGAGAGTTTTAGAGCGGCACTGCAGTTGGATCAGAACAATCCGGCGGCGCACTACGGTCTGGGACAGGTAGCAATCTCAAAGCGCAGCTACGCTGAAGCGGTGGACCACTTTGAAGAGACGCTGGCGCAGGTGCCGGAAGCCAACCGGGTTCATTATTCGTTAGCGATGGCCTACCGCGGTCTCGGCAATGCTGAGAAAGTCAAAACCCACATGGCCCAACAAGGAACTGTTGGTGTGCGCGTGTCGGATCCGCTGTTCGATGGTTTACAGGACTCGATCGCGGGCGAGCGTCTGCACCTCAGTCGCGGCAAAATTGCGTTCGAGGCGAAGAGGTTTGAAGAAGCTGCGAGTGAGTTTCGCAAAGCGGTTGACGCCAATCGTGACAGTGCTGCCGCGCGCGTGAATCTTGGCGCTGCGCTGACGCAGTTGGGTGATCTAAACGGCGCCGTCGAGCAGTTTGAGGAGGCTCTTTGTCTTGAGCCGGGAAAAGCCAATGCGCATTACAATCTTGCCGTTCTCCTCGCGCGCCAAAACAAACACGACGAGGCGATCGCTCATCTGCGTTCTGATTTGAAAGTTGAGCCCAACGATCTGAGCGCTCGATTTCTGCTGGCGCAGGAGTTAAACAGACTCGGGCGTTTGGACGAAGCGCTGATTGAGTACTCGAACGTGGTCCAGGCTGATCCGAATAATGAAGCGGCGCTGCTGGAACAGGCGAGACTCTTGTATCGAAAGGGGCAGGTAAAGCAAGCGCTGGATTCACTTGAAAAAGCTCATGCGCAATATCCGCAAAGAGGTCGCACCGTAGTGATGCTGGCATACCTGTTGGCAGCGTCGCCGCAGCTTGAGTTGCGCAACGGCGGCCGGGCGCTCGAACTGGCCGAGCGCGTGTATAACACGACCGGCGCAGTGCAACACGGCGCGCTCGTCGCACTGGCCCTCGCGGAACTCGGTCGTTGCAGCGAAGCGAGCGACTGGCAACGCCGAATGATTGCGGCAGCCGAACAGACGGGCAGCACGGATCTGCTCGGCAAGTTAAAGGCACTGAAGTTGAACGCGATTGCCCAATCATGCCGCATCACAACTGAAACCTTCGCCGACGTTTTGCTCTTCGAGAAGGACTGACTTGTGGATAGAAAGCTGAGAAATCTAAGCGGCGTCGTGGAAAATGATTCCGAGTGTCTGACGGTTTCCGGAGCGAAGGCGATTGACGCCATGACGAAGGTTGACCCTGTACCAGCCCTTTTTACCGTGGACCGGACGATGACGAACGGCGAACACGACAGCGTCGCCTTTTAGCAGTGGCACAACCATCGGCCGCGATTGCATGCGTGGCCTTTGTTCCGTCATCACAAACTCGCCGCCTGTGAAGTCTCTGTTCGGCTCTGACAAAAGGATCGTCACTTGCAGCGGGAAAACATGCTCGCCGTAGATGTCCTGGTGCAGGCAGTTGTAATCGCTGGTTTCGTACTTGAGAAGCAGTGGTGTTGGTTTGTCTTGCCCGGCTTTTCGGCAGCATTCGATGTAGGTTGCATGCTGAGCCGGATAGCGAACGTCAATGCCCATCGCCTCGTTCCAGCGATTCGCGATCGATACCAGGTGCGGATAGATCGTCGCTTGCAACTCCGCAATCACGTCAGGCAATGGATAGCGGAAGTATTTGTACTCGCCACGTCCGAAGCCATGTCGTTCCATCACCACGCGGCTCCGGAAGAGTTGTTGCTGCTCGTAAAGGACGCGAATGCGGTCGCATTCATCCGGCGACAACATGGGCTTTATCAGCGCGTTACCTTCCGCGTTGAGATCTTCGTAGACCTGAGTCCATGATGCGGTGTTGACTCGTTCCGAAATGCTTTTGATTGCGGCTGGACGCGACATGTCGAACAGAATAGCAGCGCCACGTCATCTGCGACACTCCGATTCTTGCTCCCAAAGTCGGTTTTAGAAGACAAGGTGCATCAAGTCGTTCGCATCGGCGAATCCGTGTCGCGCGTAAAGCGTTTTGCTTCGTTCGCGCGGCCACAGAATTACCGTGTGCGCATTTTTCGTTTTGCTCCAGGCGAGGACGTCAGAGAGTAAGAGCGTTCCGATTCCTTTGCCGCGAAATTCTTCGCGCACATAGAAGTTTGTGAGATAGACGTAGCACTCGGTTTCAGCCGCAGGGTTGGGAATCTTTTCGATCAGTTGAGCCCAGACATTCCCGCAAGGCGTTTCGTCGTACTCAGCTATCCAACACTGCCAGCAACCGTTGTTGCGCAGTCGCTCTTGCATCCAGACAGTGCAACGCTCGATGAACTCCGCGTCGCTCTCAATCGTGCTTTTAGACGAACGCAACTCGAACCGAAACCGTGCGAGCACCGCCGCATCAGCTTCGGTTGCAACTCTGATTTTGATCTCGGTCATACGCCTTGTCTAAAAGTCGGATCCGGTCATCCAGCGCCAAAGGCGCGGAATATAAAAGCCAGGGGCAAGCGCCGAGCAGAGCGAGGCGCGTCGCCCCTGGATAACACGCATAATTTCAAGAGAGCACTGAAAGTGCGAAATATCAACGTCAATTATTCCGCTCTTTCAGAGCTTCATCGCCAATTGCGTTTTTTTTTACCAGGGGCGACGCGCCTCGCTCTGCTCGGCGCTTGCCCCTGGCTATCGTATTTCGCGCCTTTGGCGCTACGGACGCTTCATACGCGGCTAGTGTCCTCGGGCGATGTCCAGGGACGAGATGCGTTTCGTTCCCGGATAGGGCTGCACGCCTTTTATTAAGTTCCAGAGGATTCGATTGAACGAGTCCTCGTCTGCCGCATCGACTCGATCGAGATCCAGTTTCAGAGATGCTTCCGCAGCCGGGCCTTTTGCAGGATTCAACTCGTTTAGTGATTGCTCCGGCTTTGCGGCCGCGTATGGAGTCAGGTTCGGTTTGTTCGTAAAGATCTCATGCAACGCACGGCCATAATAGTCGAACTGCGAGAGCTTTCCGAGTCCGAGGATTTCCTCCATCGTCGCGAAAACATCCGTTGTGTTGACGAAGCGATGAATCAATCCACCGCGGTTGTACGCCGATATCACTAACAGCACTGAGCGATGCGAATCAACATGGTCTGGCCCATCCTGCGCATCGTCCTCGAGCACGAAAAGCACTGTATCTTTCCAGTAAGGCGAGTTGGAAACAGCTTCCACCAAACGTCCCAGCGCGAGGTCGTTGTCAGCCATGTGCGCTTTCGGCGTCGGTCTTTCCGGACGGCCGCCCGACGTGTGATCGCCGGGAAGATGCATGATTTCCAAGTCAGGTAAATTCCCGTTGCGAACATAGTCCTGAAACTCTTTCAGCCACGCATCGACTCGAACCTGATCCGGGATCTTCATGTCGAACGCAGGATACGAAGGACTCGTGTACGGTTCGAGCGCCGCTTTGATCGCGTGATAGCGAACCGGCGCGTGTTCATCTTTGTTTGGAACAGGTTCGCCAAACTCACCGTAATTGCGCAGCTTCAATCCTTTTCTGATCGCTGCGTTCCAGATATATCCGGACGCCGGTTCGTCCACGTCGCCGCGATCGTTCGGATTGCGCCGGTATGAGTAGAGCGTGGGAATCGTCTTCTCGCCATAATCAGTGACGTAGGCTGCCGTGCTCCAAACGTGTCCCTGCGAACTGACTTCTGCATTGCAAAAAAATCGATCGAACAATCCAAACCGCTCGGCTAAAGCGTGATGGTTAGGCGAAACAGCGCGCGGAAAGAAAACCAGCGACGCGTCGCCATCGCCTTGCGGTGAGTCGCCGAGCACCTGGTCGTAAGTGCGATTCTCTTTGATGATGTAGATGACGTGTTTGAATGGCGGATAGTTGCTGCTCGCATTTCTTCGATTCCAATTGTTTGCGCGCGCGACTCGCGCGGTCAGCTTCGCGAGCGCGAGTGAATGCACATTCAACGGCAGCGTTGTGATCGTGCCGTTCAACTGGCCGAGAGTGTAGTCGCGACTATCGTCAGCGAGTTTCACTTCAGGCGTGGGGAATCGCGGATTTGCGCGTGTGCCTTTGCCCTTCGAATTCAGGACGAACAAAGAGTCTTCAGTCAGCAAAAGCGCAGTTGGATACCACTCGACCGGCATTCGCGCGATCAAGCGGTTGGTCCGAAGCTGGAACACAGCCACCGCGTTGTTGTCAGCCTCTGCGACATAAAGCCGCGAACCGTCAAGCGAAAGTGCAAGCGCATTCGGAGTGCTTCCCTGATTTGGACCAGCGGGTGCTGGATCGAGAAGCTTCGTCAGCACGCGCCCCGCTTTGGTGTCGACAACGGCGATGCTGTTGGTGCCGGCTGAAGCTACAAACAGGCGTGAGCCACTGCGATTGAGCAGCAAGGCGGAAGGATGGCGACCAACAACGAGCTTCTGCCGTTCTTTGAGCAAACCACTTTCTGACGGCACAAAGATCGAAACAGTGTTTCCACCCCAGGCGGAGACATACACGTCGCCATTCGGAGAGACCACTACCGCGTAAGGGTAAGCATCGGTTTGCAGTCGTTGGACCACGCGCTTGCTCTCGAGATCGACAACGGCCAGCGAATCTCCGACATTCTCAGCGACGAACAGTCGTTTACCATCACGCGAGAGCGCGATTCCCGCGGGAAAGCGTGTGCCATCTTTCTTGGGCTCTTTCGGCGCGAGAACAATCGTGTCGCTGAGCGCCGCTTGTTTGTCGCGCCACGTGTAGACATAGATCAAATCTTCGTTGCCGCCGGACGAATATAGTGTTCGTCCATCACTTGAGAACGCGAGCCCGAGGAACGCGCCGGGTTGCGCGATTGTTTGCAGCACGGTTCCGGTGTGACGATCAATCACTTGCAATCCTTGTTGTCGCCAACCGCTGAGCGAGAGCACCAGCCGGTCGCCTTCAGGTGAAAGCACCATTGCCAGAGGCATGTTTCCCACAGCGAAAGACTGCCCGGCAGGATCGAGGCAGGCGCCTGTCGGCAAGCACGTCTGTTTCTGCGCCGTCAGGTTGGAACTCGCCCCGAAAAAGATCAGGAAAAGGATAAGCAATTTATTCGGCATTTGTAGTCTCTCTACGGTGCTCTGCGTCCCTCTGCGATCTCTGCGTTTTCAGGCGCTGTTTGAACGCAGAGATCGCAGAGGGACGCAGAGATCGCAGAGCAACATTTTCAGCTTATCGATCATTGGCCTACCCGCAAGCTCCATTATTGGCCATCACATAGGAACCAATTTATGATTGCCGAAATGGCGAAGATAGCTACATCCCTCTCAAACGTGTTCACTGCCCTGGACCGTTCGTCTGCGACTGCGCTGCACCGTCAACTTTATAACCAGTTGCGCGAGGCGATTCTCTCCGGGCGCCTAAGCGCGGGCACGCGGCTGCCCTCAACGCGTGAACTCGCGGACGATCTTTCTTTGGCCCGCAACACCGTCCTTAATGCTTTCGATCAACTTCATGCCGAAGGCTATCTCACGCGACGCGTCGGCGATGGAACGTACGTATCAAAAGAATTGCCCGATGATCTGCTGCACGTAAAACGCACCAGCGAAGTTCGGCGTCACTCTCGCCGAAACGGCCGCGTACTTTCAACGTGGGGAAAAGCGGTCGCCAACGTCTCAGTGAGTCCGGGAAACTACGTTGGACCACCGCGGCCCTTTCGGACGGGTACACCGGCGCTCGACGCGTTCCCGTATAAACTCTGGGGACGACTGCTGGCTCACCGTTGGAAAGAATCCGGTCGCGCGATGATTCCTTACGGTGATTCGTCGGGTTACTTAACACTGCGTCAAGCGATCGCGTCTTATCTCTCGACGACACGCGGCGTTCGCTGCGTCGCAGAACAGGTGATCATCACCTGCGGATCGTTGCACGCGTTGGAAATCATCGCGCGCGTAATTCTTGAACCAGGTGACGCAGCCTGGATTGAAGATCCCGGATTCTTGGGCGCGCGTGCGGCGCTTGAGGCTGCGGGCGCACAGTTGGTTCCTGTTCCCGTGGACGCTGATGGTTTGAATCCGGCATCAGGCATTGCGCGTTGTGGTGATCCGCGGCTGATCTACGTAACGCCGTCGCACCAGTATCCGTTGGGGATGACTCTATCCTTGACTCGCAGACTCGAGCTGCTGCGCTTCGCTCGGAAGACAGGCGCATGGATCGTAGAGGACGATTACGACAGCGAGTTTCGTTACCTGGGCCAACCGCTGGCGGCCTTGCAAGGACTCGACACTGAGCAACGCGTCATCTACGTCGGAACGTTCAGCAAGGTTTTGTTTCCTTCTGTTCGCATCGGTTACATCATTGCTCCGCCCGATCTGGTCGCTGCTTTCGTTCACGCGCGCACTGTCGGTGGACATCAATCACAAACGTTGGACCAGGCTGTGCTTGCGGACTTCATCGTCGCCGGCCACTTTGCCCGGCATCTGCGGAAGATGCGAAAACTGTACGCGGAGCGACAGCAAGTGTTATTGAGAGCGGCGCGAAAGGAATTGACTGGACTGCTCGAGCTGAAGCCGAACGAAGCTGGCATGCACTTGATTGGCTGGCTCCCTGAAGGAGTCGATGATGTGGCGGCAGCTCGAGCAGCGTTCGCGGGCGGCGTCGAAGTTACGCCCTTATCCGCATACTGCATCGAGCCGCAAACGCGCGGAGCATTGCGGCTCGGCTACACCGGATATACATCCAGAGAAATCTGGGGCGCCACTCGTCAACTGGCGAAGTTGTTAAGCGCGTGTCTGTGACCAGCGCCAAAGGCGCGAAATATGATAGCCAGGGGCAAGAGCTGAGCGAAGCGAGGCGCGTCGCCCCTGGATAAAAGGAATGATTAGATAGAGAGCACTGAAAGTGGGAAATATCCAAAGCCATTTATTCCGCTCTTTCAGAGCTGTGGTTCTTTAGGGTTTTTGGCCCAGGGGCGACGCGCTTCGCTGTGCTCAGCGCTTGCCCCTGGCTATCATATTTCGCGCCTTTGGCGCTAAACGTTATAAAATTGCAGCAATGTCTGTATTTTGGGATAAACAGATCGAGAGGGCGGATCATCTGGCTGCGAACGCGAGTGGAGCGAAAGAGCTACTGACGTTTTATGCTCAGCTTCTTCGGGCGCAGGCTGCGATCTACGAATCTTTTCGCAGCCGCAAAGACTGGTTGCCCTCCGGTGACCTTGAGAGTGATCTCGCAGTGGTTCAGTCGGCGATGATTGGATTACTGGAGTGCGTGGTACGGCATGGTCCGCAGTCGCTCGCTTCGGAGGCGCAAGCGCTGCTCACAGCCACGCCGGACGTTGTGGGCCACGAGCTCCTCGACTACTGGCGCAATCCTTCCGACACACAGTTTTTCGCCAAGTCGGTTCTACAACCTTACGCGCACTGGATGGCGCAAACGAGAACTGCGCCTGTCGGACGAGAACTTGCCGGCGGCGAAAGGACGTGTCCGTTTTGTGGCGGCAAGCCGCAAGTCAGTTTTCTCCAGAGCAAAGAAACCGGCGCCGAGAGTGGCAACCGCGATCTGCTCTGTGCGAATTGTCTTTGCTCGTGGGAATTTCGGCGTGTGGTTTGTGCGAACTGCGGCGAAGAAAAACCTGTAAAACTCGGTTACTTTCACTCACCTGAGTTCGATTACGTACGGATCGAAGCGTGCGATTCCTGTCAACATTACATTAAAGGAATAGATCTGACTCGTCTGGGCCATGCAGTCCCGTTAGTCGATGAGATTTACGCTGCACCGCTCGACCTTTGGGCGCGCGAACATGGGTATAAAAAGATTGAACTTAACCTGGTTGGAGTATGAGTGCGTAGCGCTTCTATATTTGCCTCCGTGAGATGTTTTTTGGCCTAAGTTTAGCGTTGACTTTTGTGGTAGATGCGCCTAGTCTTGGCCCTGTCCCCTTCAATAGTTTCCCTCGGACCATAAATGAGATGCGGAGGTATGTTTCATGGATATCTCCAGACGCACCTTCATCAAGACAGGCTTGATTGGAGGCACTGGTGTAAGTGTCTTTGGGTTCAACCTGGCGTCGGTCTATGCGCAGACCCAGGGACTGAAGATTGAACGCACCTCTGAGACGCGCAGCACCTGCCCGTACTGCTCCGTAAGCTGCGGCGTGATCATTCACACGCTGGGCGACAAGGCGAAGAACGCAATACCGCAAGTGGTCCACGTCGAAGGAGATCCGGACCATCCGATCAATCGCGGCACGTTGTGTCCGAAAGGCGCTTCGCTCGAACAGGATATCGTCAACGAACGACGGTTGTTGAAACCCCAGGTGCGACGTCCCGGTGGCACTGACTGGGAAGACATCTCCTGGGATCAGGCGGTCACCGAAATCGCGCAGTGGACCAAGAAAACGCGCGACGCCACGTTCATCGAAAAAGATAAGGACGGTTACACCGTCAACCGTTTGGAAACAATCGGTTGGATCGGCGGCTGCACTGACACCAATGAGCTGAATTTTCTTGCCGTCAAGGCGATGCGCAGCATGGGGGTCTGCTACTTCGAAACGCAGGCCCGGGTTTGACACGGTCCGACGGTCTCCAGTTTGGGGCCCACATTCGGACGCGGCGCAATGACCAACGGCTGG
>Ga0126376_10001458_pt1 | contig 12761 bp, 8 predicted proteins | sample PanSoiMetPlot_15_FD_92760 | JGI IMG/M metagenome (GOLD analysis project Ga0126376, IMG submission 92760) | Tropical forest soil microbial communities from Panama - MetaG Plot_15 | ecosystem: Environmental > Terrestrial > Soil > Tropical forest > Bulk soil | place: Panama | collected 2016-02-17
CGCCAGCTGCCGGTCTCGCGTCGAATTACGGCCAGCGTGGAGGCACATTGTGGCGCAAAAATATACCAAGCGAGCATTGCGAGCGCAGTTGCCAGACTCCATTTGCTGGCGAGTGCTTGGCCGATCTGTTCGGCAGCTTCCTTGCCACCTTCGATGGCATAGACGGTACCCAAGGCGGCAACCGCGACTTCGCGAGCCGCCATGCCTGGGATCAAGGCGACGCTGATCTGCCAGTTGAATCCAACCGGCGCCAGAACCGGCTGGAGCGCATAGCCGATCATCGCGGCCAGACTGAAATTGATTGCCGGCCCCTCCGCGCCCTCCGGAGGCCGCGGAAAGGAGGCCAGGAACCAGATCAGGACCATCATGAAGAAAATCGTGGTCCCCGCCCGCCGTAGGAACATTTTTGCACGGGTATACAATCCAATCGCGACACTGCGCATATTCGGGAGCTTGTAGGCCGGCAATTCGAGCATGAACGGGGGGGTATAGTTTTCACGCAGGAAGAAGTGCTTGGCGACAAAGGAAACGCCGAGGGCACTTACGATTCCGGCTGCGTAAAGGCCGAACATGACCAGTCCCTGCAGGCTCACCCATCCCCACAGGTAGGTTGCCGGGATAAATGCCGAAATGATCAGCGTATAGACCGGAATCCGCGCCGAACACGTCATCAGCGGAGCAACCAGGATCGTGGTCAATCGATCGTGCCGGTTGTCGATGACCCGCGTCGCCATGATGCCTGGGATGGCGCAGGCAAAACTCGACAGCAGCGGTATGAACGCACGGCCATGCAGACCGGCGCCGCCCATGATGCGACCCATCAGGAACGCCGCGCGCGCCATGTAACCCAGGTCCTCCAGCAGCAGGATGAACAGGAACAAGATCAGGATCTGCGGCAGGAAGACGATCACGTTGCCGACGCCCGCGATCACGCCGTTCTGAATGAAGCTCTGCAACAGACCCGCAGGCAATATGTCGTGCGCCGCCACGCCCAGCGCGTCGAAGCCGGACGAAATAAGGTCCATGACCGGTCTCGCCCAAGCGAACACTGCCTGGAACATCACGAACAGCACGCACAGCAGAATGAGCAGACCAGCCACGGGATGAAGCAGCACCGCGTCTACTCGCGCGCTTATCGTATCCGGCCGTGCCGGCGCACCCACCGCAGCGGCGATGACCCGGTCCGCCTCTCGCTGCGCGGCACGCAGCTCGGCCGTGGTCGGTGGTTTCCAGGTGTTTTCGCCCGACGGATCCAACCTGCCCGCGGCCAGCTCGTCCATGCGGCGCAGCAATTCCTCGGTGCCACCGCGGCGCACCGCCGCGGAAGTGACCACCGGCACGCCAAGCTCGGCCGATAGCCGGTCAAGATCGATCTCGATGCCGCGCCGGCGCGCAATGTCGATCATGTTCAGCACGAGCATCAGCCGTCGGCCGACACGTTTGAGTTCGATCACCAGACGTAAGGCCACGCGCAGATTGGTCGCGTCCGCGACGCAGAGGAGAAGGTCCGGGGCCGTTTCGCTGGCAAGCCTGCCAAGCACCACATCGCGCGTGATCTCCTCATCCGGGCTACGGCCCCGCAACGAATAGGTGCCGGGGAGGTCGATCAAATGGACACTGTGGCCGGACGGCGTCGTCAAAACTCCGGCTTTGCGTTCGACGGTAACACCGGGATAGTTCGCGACCTTCTGCCGACTGCCGGTAAGGGCGTTGAACAAGGCGGTCTTGCCGCTGTTCGGTGTCCCGACGAGCGCGAAGTGTCGAGCGCCGATTTCGGTCGCCGTGCTCATGCGGGTCGGTTCAATGAAGTCACCATAATGGCCATCGCCTCGCGACGCCGGAGCGCGATCGTGGTGTCGTTGATGCGTACCGCTATGGGATCACCGCCAATTGGGCCCTCGTGAAGCACCTTGATTTCGGCGCCCTCGACGAATCCAAGTTCAAGCAAACGGCTCTCAATCTCGGGTGCCGCCAAGCCGTGCGCGCCGTCATGGACCTGAATCGCATTGATGCGTCCGCAGAATCCGCGATTTGCCTGACCCAGACGTATGCAGGGTGCAACTAACGGCGCAGTGTCGGTCATGTCACTTTCCGCATGGTGAGCGGGCTCCTACTTCATGTGCGGTAGTTGCGCGATAGCGTCAAGCTCGAAGCGATAAGAAATTCAGTAGCTTAGAATAATTGTAAAGGAGTAGGATCTCCCGCAGGGCGAGGCAAAATTGAACAATTCTCAATAGATTTCAATCACCCACGTTTTATCGGCAATGCTGATGTGCGGTCGCTTTCGTCAGAAAGTGCACCGGTGAAGATCTTGTTCGGTGGGCTGCCGTTGCCTAGGTAGCCTTGCTGAGACGGAGGCAGATTCAATGGTGCGCACGAGTTTCCTGGGATCACTGCTGATTTTGGCGCCATTGCTTGCCGGGTGTGACGGCAAGCCGGCCGCTAATGTGCCCCCACCCCCTCCGGTGACGGTGGCACGCCCGCTGCAGAAGGCCATTACCGAATGGGATGAATACACTGGACGCTTTACAGCGATAGAGACCGTCGAAGTTCGCGCCAGGGTATCCGGCTTCATCGACTCCATCCATTTCAATGAAGGCCAGATGGTCAAGCGGGGTGACCTCCTGTTCGTTATTGATCGGCGACCTTACGAACTTGCCGTTGAACAGGCCAAGGCCGAAGTAGAACGCGCGAAGGCCAAGCTCGAAATCGCCTCGCTCGACGTGCAACGCGCGGCACCTCTGGTGCGAAGCCAATCTCTGACCGAACGGGAATTCGATACCAGAAAATCGACTGAGCGCGACGCGGCTGGACAGGTAGGGTCGGCCGTGGCCGCTTTGAAGCAAGCAGAGCTCAATTTGGAGTGGACCCAGGTGCGCGCACCCACGACGGGACGCATCTCTGACCGCCGGGTTGACGCCGGCAACCTTATCACCGGCGGCCAGACCGGTGCGACATTGCTGACTGTCATCGTGTCTATCGACCCCATTCACTTTCTATTCGACGGCAGCGAGGCCGATTTCCTGCGGTATCTACGGCTCGCCGCCTCGGGGGCGCGGCCTTCTTCCCGCGACGTGCAGAATCCGGTTTCGGTCCGCCTTGCGGATGAGACTGACTACGCGCATCACGGCCACATGGATTTCGTTGACAACCAGCTCAACGCCAAGACCGGCACCATTCGTGGCCGAGCGGTGTTCGAAAACAAGGACGGGCTGCTAACTCCCGGCTTCTTCGGGCGGCTTCGCCTTTTCGGCGGCGAGCACGAGGCGCTGCTGGTGCCGGACAACGCCATCGCATCCGATCAGTCACGCAAAATCGTCTTCATCGTCGCTGACGATGGTACCGTCGGCACGAAGTTGATCGATCTGGGGCCCATTGTGGATGGTTTGCGCGTGGTCCGCTCCGGGCTAGCGCCGACCGATCGCATTGTCATAGATGGCCTGCAGCGGGCTCGGCCGGGACAGAAGGTCAAGCCCGAAGATGGCAAGATCGAACCAGTTATTCCTGTAGCAGCAGGCCGCTAGAGCGCGGACCCGACATGCGGTTTTCTCACTTCTTCATTGACCGGCCGATCTTCGCAGCCGTCATCTCGATTATCGTGACCCTTGTGGGGTTTATTTCGTTTCGCGCGCTGCCGGTGGCCGAGTATCCTGAAATTGCGCCGCCGACCGTGGTGGTGAACGCGACCTTCGCGGGTGCCTCCGCCGAGGTGATCGCCCAGACCGTCGCTTCCCCCATTGAACAAGAGATCAACGGCGTCGACAACATGATCTACATGGTGTCGCAGTCGACCGGCAACGGCGCCCTTTCGATCAATGTCGTGTTCAAACCCGGGACCAACGTCGACCAGGCGCAAGTGCTGGTGCAGAACCGCGTGTCGGTCGCCTTGCCGCGATTGCCGGAGGAGGTGCAGCGCATCGGCGTGACCGTGCGCAAAAGCTCTCCCGACCTGATGCTCGTCATCCATCTGATCTCGCCCGACGGGAGCCTGGACCAGCAATACATCTCGAATTACGCAACCATCAACGTCAAGGACGTGATCACCCGCATCGACGGTGTGGGCGACACCATCGTTTTCGGTGCTCGCGACTATTCCATGCGGATATGGCTCGATCCCGCAAAGGTGCAGGCGCGCGGATTGACGGCGAGCGACGTTGTCGCGGCGCTGCGGGCGGCCAACGTTCAAGTGGCGGCTGGTGCTATCAATCAACCGCCGGCGAGATCGGAGGGCGCGTTCGAGCTTGCGGTGCAGACGCTTGGTCGTCTGTCCACTCCCGAACAATTCAACGAAATCGTGGTCGCCACCGACGATGATGGGCGGGTGACGCGTGTTCGCGACATCGCGCGAGTGGAACTCGGATCACAGGACTACACAACCAACGCCTATCTCGACAACAAAGTGGCCACCGCGATCGGGATTTTCCAGCGGCCCGGCTCGAACGCGCTCGCGACTGCGGCGGCCGTGATCGGCACAATGGACGAGCTGGCGAAGAGCTTTCCGCCGGGAATGGCCTACCGGGTGGTCTACAACACCACAGAGTTCGTTCAGCAGTCGGTCAACGAAGTGATCACGACGCTCTTCGAGGCGGTTGTCCTGGTGGTGGTCGTGATCATCCTGTTCCTGCAGACCTGGCGCGCGGCGATCATCCCGATCATTGCCATCCCGGTTTCATTGGTTGGCACCTTTTTCGTGATGACGGCGTTCGGGTTCTCTTTGAACAATCTTACTTTGTTCGGATTGGTGCTCGCCATCGGGATCGTGGTGGACGATGCCATCGTGGTGGTGGAGAATGTCGAGCGCTATTTGCGTGAGGGCATGAGCCCGCGCGAGGCCGCGCACAAGACCATGGACGAGGTCGGCGGCGCACTGGTTGCGATCGCTCTGGTACTCTGCGCGGTGTTCATCCCGGCTGCATTCATTGCCGGCATCTCGGGCGCCTTCTACCGGCAATTCGCCCTCACGATCACGGCTTCGACCATCATTTCCGCCATGGTATCGCTGACACTGTCGCCGGCCCTCGCTGCGTTGCTGCTGAAGCGGCACGGCAACGAGCCGGAGACCGGTGTCTGGGCGGCACTGAGCCGGCCCTTCAACGTTTTCTTTTCGGGTTTCAATGCGCTCTTCCAGCGCCTTTCGCTCGGTTATGCCGCGCTGACGCGGCGGGTGCTGCACGTGTCGGTTTTGATGCTGGTGGTCTACAGCGGCCTCATCGGATTGACCTATTTTCAATTCAATCGCACTCCGTCAGGATTCATCCCGCAGCTTGATCGAGCTTACTTCATCGCAGCGATTTCCTTGCCGCCGGGCGCGAGCCTTGCACGCACGGACGAGGTCGTTCGTAAGGCATCGGACATGCTGTTGACGCGGCCCGGAGTCGCGCACGCCGTTGCGTTTGCCGGCTTCGATGGCGCGACTTTCACCAACGCCCCCAATGCGGGAGTCATTTTCGTCCCCCTGACACCGTTCGAGCAGCGCGTGAATGCTGGGCTCGACGCCGCTGGCATCCTGAATGACCTACGCGCCCAGATGCAGGCGCTGCGCGAGGCCTTCGTACTGGTGATTCCACCGCCCTCCCTGCCCGGCATCGGCACTGGCGGTGGCTTCAAGATGTACATAGAGGATCGCGCCGCGCGCGGTCCGCGAGCCCTCGAACAGGCCGTTGGGTCCATTCTCGGGCCCGCCAATCAGACGCCGGGTCTCGTTCAGGTCTTCACGCTGTTCAATACTGCAACGCCGCAAGTCTATGCGGAGATCGACCGCACCAAGGCCGAGATGCTGGGGGTACCGATCACGCGCTTCTTCGACACCCTCACAACGTATATGGGCTCGACCTTCGTCAACGACTTCAACATCCTGGGACGGACCTATCGCGTCAACGCCCAGGCGGATAACCCGTTTCGGGTCACGCTGCGCGATGTGGAGAACTTGCGGACCCGCTCCAACTCCGGAGACATGGTGCCGCTCGGCTCAGTCGCGACTTTCCGTGAGATCACCGGCCCATACCGGGTGCCGCGCTATAATCTATTTCCGGCCGCCGAGATCCAGGGGGCGACATTACCGGGCTTCTCGACGGGCCAAGCGATCGGCGCAATGGAACAGATCCTCGCTGCCAACCTACCGGCGGGATTCGGCTTCGAGTGGACCGAGATCGCGTTGCAGGAAAAGATTGTGGGCAACACCGCCGCGGTGGCGTTCAGCCTTGCCGTGGTCTTCGTGTTCCTGCTACTGGCGGCGCAATATGAGAGCGTGCGGCTGCCGCTCGCGGTTATTCTGATCGTACCGATGTGCCTGTTGGCGGCGATCAGCGGCGTGCTCTTGCGCGGGATGGACAATAACATCCTCACCCAGATCGGCTTCGTGGTGCTGATCGGCCTGGCGGCGAAGAACGCGATCCTGATCGTCGAGTTCGCCCGTCAGGCCGAAGAGCATGGGTCTGACCGCTGGGAAGCTGCAGTGCAGGCCGCGCGCACACGCCTTCGGCCGATCTTGATGACGTCCTTCGCGTTCATCCTGGGCGTCTTGCCGCTTGCACTGGCGTCGGGAGCTGGCGCCGAGATGCGTCAGGCGCTGGGCACGGCGGTCTTTTTCGGCATGCTCGGTGTGACGCTGTTCGGACTGTTTTTCACGCCGGTCTTTTACGTGCTGGTCCGGTCTATAGGCAGGCGCTCAGGCGACGGCGCCTGAGGCGGCCGATCGCGTGTTCGTGGCGGGACATCAACAATGAGCTGCCGGCATTGTCGGCTGCATGGCCTCAAGGCACGTTGTTTCGACCCGGCTGGATCATGATTTGCCTAGCCGAGGCAGGTCCGAAGAGAAGATAAGCCGCACTGCTGTGATTGCGGTTCGACCATGCGATCGCCGTGGCCCAGTCGCATCTTCGTCAAACTCTTGTGGCACAACTTGAGGTAATGGCGTAGATTGCTTATTCTTAACTAAGCTGCCTGATGGCCGGTACGGGCGCGCTATTGGGAGATCTCCTCTTTTTACTCGGCAACACCGATAGGCGTGGCGGTCGCTTCCGCAGGGGAGCTTTAGATGTGCTTCACGGTCAAAGACAATGGATTGAATTCGGTAGCGTGCCACTAAACGGCTTGTCTGGATCAACGAATCCGGCTCTACGGGAGGAAATCATGATGCAACGACGGACGTTCTTGGCCGGAACGGCGGTGGCTGCCACCGCGGCGGCACTCAAATCGGCGAATGCGGACACTTTGCCGTTGGGCGATCTTCCCAACTGGCGCTATCCCGATCCGCGGGTGGAGGTCCTCGATAAGCGGTTCAAGGCTCGTGTCGGCAATGCGGCGATCGAGCGTGTCGCCACCGGGTTCCGCTGGGCGGAGGGTCCGGTTTACGTCCGCGACGGCGGTTACCTCCTATGGAGCGACATTCCGAACAATCGCATCATGCGCTGGCTTGAAGACGACGGCCACGTGAGCGTCTTTCGTGCTAACTCCAACTACTCAAACGGCAATACCCGCGACCGCGAAGGTCGACTTATCACCTGCGAGCACGATTCGCGGCGCGTCACGCGCACCGAGCCCGACGGCACCATCACGGTCCTGCTCGACAGCTTCCAGGGCAAGAAGCTCAACGCTCCCAACGATGTGGTGGTGGCGGCGGACGGCGCCATCTGGTTCACGGATCCGGGCTACGGTATCTTCGGCAACTATGAAGGTCATCTGGCGGAACCCGAATTGCCGCCGCGGGTCTATCGGCTCGATCCGAGAAGCGGCCAGGCGACCATAGTGGCCGACGACTTCGACAAGCCCAACGGGCTTGCGTTCGCGCCGGACGAGAAGAAGCTGTACATCATCGATACCGGCCTCACTCATGGCGGCCGCTCGAACATGCGCGTGTTCGACGTCACCGGCGACAAGCTTACCAACGGAAAGGTGTTCGCCGAGAATTTCGCACCCGGCTTTACCGACGGCGTGCGTACCGACATCGACGGCAATGTTTGGTGCAGCATGGGTTGGGCCGATCCCAAGGAGGACGGCGTGCGCTGCTACGCGCCGAATGGCGATCTCATCGGAAAGATCCACCTGCCGGAGACCTGCGCCAATCTGTGCTTCGGCGGCAAGAAGCGCAACCGTCTGTTCATGACAGCGAGCACCTCGGTTTACGCAACCTATGTTGAAACCCAAGGTGCCCTGAAGCCGTAACCACAGGAGGAAAGCAAATGGCATTGCGTGGAAAATATCTCACAGGGTGTGCTGGGCTCGCGCTCGCCGCGATGATGACTGCCCCCGCGTCCGCGATCGACCCGTCGCGGCTGCTCTCCGCTGACCAGAACGCCAACGACTGGTTGACCGTTCACGGTAGCTACAAGTCGTATCACTATTCCCCGGCCGACCAGATCAATCCTGGGAACGTGAAGAATCTCGAAGTCGCGTGGACGCATTTCCCCGAGCGCGCCACCCGCGGCATCCAGTCGACGCCGCTTGCTGCCGACGGCGTGCTCTACTATTCGGGTTCCTACAGCCGCATCTACGCGCTCGATGGGGCGACCGGCAAGGTGGTGTGGACCTATGCGCCCGAGCTCGATGAGGAACTCGTCGCCAAGCAAACGCATTCGCCTTACAATCGCGGGGTCGCGCTCGGAAATGGCAATGTCTATGTAGGCACCGTCGATGGGCGCCTGATCGCCGTCGACATGAAGACCGGCAAACCGGTGTGGGACACGCGGCTTGTCGATTCCAAAAAGCTCACCGTCGGCTTCACGGGCGCGCCGCTGGTCGTCAAGGACATGGTGATTATCGGCAGCCAGGGCGGCGAATGGCCGTGGCGCGGACCGATCTTTGGCGTCGACGGCAAATCGGGGCAGAAGAAGTGGGAGTTCTTCACGGTCGCCGGCACCGAGGAGGCCAGGGCGACCTGGGGCGGCGATTCTTGGCGCACCGGCGGCGGCGGCGGTTGGATGGTCGGCGCCTTTGATCCGGAGACCAATACGGTGTGGTGGGGCACCGGAAACCCGGCGCCGCTTTATGATTGGGCGGGCGCGGACTGGCAGAAGAGTGGGCCGCGGCCGGGCACCAATCTCTACACGACCTCGGTCATCGGGCTCGATCCCGACACCGGCAAGCTCAAGTTCTACCATCAGGAGTTGCCGCACGACGCCTGGGACTTTGACTCGGCGGTGGGCGAGTTCGTGTCGATTGACCGCGGCGGGCAGAAACTCATGGTGCACCCGAACAAAGGCGGTTTCATTTTCGTCTACGACCGCGCCAACGCGAAGGTGCAGAATGTCTGGCAACTGACCAAGAACATCAACTTCGTGAAAGGCATCGATCCGAAGACCGGCGAACTGATCGGCCGACGCGATCTTTCGCTCGGCAAGGCCGATACGCCGCTTTGCCCCGCGATTGCCGGCGGCGTCAGCTGGAACTCCGGCGCCTACAGCCCGAAGACCCAGCTCTATTATAAGATCTCGCAGGAATGGTGCATGGATATAACGGTGATCAGGACCACGCCGATCCTCGAGCCGATGGCTCAGCTCAATATCGGCGCCGACTTCAAGCTGGTGGCTCCGCCCGACGGGCCGGCGCGAGGCCGTCTCGACGCCCGCGACCCGGTAACCGGTGAGAAGAAGTGGGAGATCAACTACAAAGAACCGCCGCTCGCCAGTATTCTCGCCACCGGCGGCAATCTGCTGTTCGTTCCGGACAGCGAGGGCGTTGTGCACGCCTACAACGCCGAAACCGGACAGGAATTGTGGTCGCACAATAACGGCATGGGCCACAACGCCGGCATCATCAGCTACATGGCTGGCGGCAAGCAATACATTGCGGTACCGGCCGGCTGGGGCAGCTTGGTGTCGGACGAGTTTGCAGCGCTGTGGGGCGAGCCCTTCAAGAGCATGGCGAAGAACACCGGCGCCCTGTTCGTGTTCGCACTCAAGCAATAGGAGAATGGGCGGTCGGGCCGCTTTGCGCCCGGTCGCCCCACGCCTGCAATGTGGATATCGGTCCCGCGCAATGGCGCGGCGCTCGCAATGTTGGTGCTTGCGCTGTCGATCGGCTGCGGTTCGGCGCAGCAAAGTCCGGGCCCGCCCGCCAAAGCGGAGGCCCGGCCGCCCGAGGCATCGCCCAACGACATCGATGGCCCCACCATGTTCGCGACCCTGTGCGGCTATTGCCACCAGGACGGCGGCCGCGCCGAAGGCAAGGGGCCGAAGTTGGCAGGCTCCAAACGCAGCGACGAATTTATCATCGCGCGCATCAGGAATGGCAAGTCCGGCGCCATGCCGGCGTTCGGGGGCACTTTCTCGGAAGGCCAGATCATTGCCATCCTGGCTTATATCCGGAGCCTCGAGGATGATGGTCATTGAGCAGCCTATGACGACTACACTCAAACTCAGTGCTGCGGTTGCCCTCGTGCTGCTGTCCGCTGCCGCCGCGCTGCCGCGACCGCTCCAGGTCATTACGGAGCGCGGCACGCTCACGCTATGCGCCAATCCCGACGCGCTGCCGTGGGCCAGCAAGATCGGTTCAGTACCGGGCTTTCAAGTCGAACTCGCCGAAAATCTCGCCGGCCGGCTCGGCGTTTCGCTCACAAGGCAATGGGTGACCAGTGTCTTTCAATATCGCCGCGTCGACTGCGACGTGATGTTCGACGCCATCGCCAACAAGGGAGCGTCGGTGGAAGGGGGATTGCGGCTCTCGCGGCCCTATCAGCGCAGCGGCGTCGTTCTGGCGGTCCAAGGCGACTCGAGCGTGACGTCGCTCGCCGGACTCGCCGCCGGACAGCGGGTGGGCGTGCTGATCGGCTCGGTCGTCTCGATGACGCTCGACAAGCGCGGAGTAGCGACCACGCCGTTCGTGTTCGAAAGCGAGATGATGGCGGCGCTGGCCGGTCACGAGATCGAGGCGGCTGCGGTCACGCCGATCGCGGTCGGCTGGTACAACATGGTTCATCCGCAAGCCCACATCCGCATGATTGCGGCGTTCGCCGACGATCCGAATCTCAACTGGAACCTCTCGGTCGGAATGATCGGCCCGGACGACAAGCTGCGCCAACAAATCGATGCAGCGCTGGAGCAGATGCTCGCTGACGGCACGATTACCCGCATTTATGCCCGCTATGGCATCGAGCTGCGCCCGCCGGAGTGAGGGGGCATGGTGCACCTGCCGAGGAGCCCCTTGCCGCTGGAAAATCCCTGGATCGCCCTTGAAATTTCATTGTGGGACAACCACTTAAAGTATGTCAGTTTGCGCTGTACGTGGCCTTGGATTCATGTCACAGAAAACGTGCGGCACTGACGCATCCCCGAACCGAACGAAATCCTTTGCATGGCTGAATCCGCCCGTAAAACCGACGTTTCCGACTATGGCGCGGAATCGATCCAGGTCCTTAAGGGCCTTGATGCCGTGCGCAAGCGCCCGGGCATGTATATCGGCGACACCGATGACGGTTCCGGCCTCCATCACATGATTTATGAGGTCGTCGACAACGCGATCGACGAGGCGCTGGCCGGCTACGCCAGGGAGGTGACCGTCACGCTCAATCCGGACGGCTCATGCACGGTGCGCGACGATGGCCGCGGCATTCCGACCGACATTCACAGCGAAGGAGTATCGGCGGCCGAAGTGATCATGACTCAGCTTCATGCCGGCGGTAAATTCAACCAGGATGCGTACAAGGTTTCGGGCGGCCTGCATGGCGTCGGCGTTTCCGTCGTCAATGCGCTGTCGAGCTGGCTCAAGCTCACGATCTGGCGCGACGGCAAGGAGCATTCCATGGAGTTCCGCGACGGCGGCGCCGTCGCGCCGTTGGCCGAGACCGGGCCGGCTTTCGACCGGCGTGGCACCGAGGTGACGTTCCTGCCATCTCCCCGAACCTTCACCATGACGGAGTTTGATTGGGCGACACTGGAACATCGTCTGCGCGAGCTCGCCTTTCTCAATTCCGGCGTCCGTATCGTGCTGTCCGACAAGCGTCACGCAGTGGAGAAACGCGAGGAGATTCTCTACGAGGGCGGTGTCGAGGCCTTTGTGCGGTACCTCGACCGCAACAAGACACCGCTGATTTCCAAGCCGATCATGGTTAAGGCCGAGCGCGACGGTCTCGGCGTGGAGTGCGCGCTGTGGTGGAACGACGGCTATCACGAGGCCGTGCTTTGCTTCACCAACAATATCCCGCAACGCGACGGTGGCACGCATCTCGCCGGCTTTCGCGGCGCTCTGACCCGTCAGGTCACTGGCTACGCGGAGCAGGGCGGGGTTGCAAAAAAAGAAAAAGTCGCGCTCACCGGAGACGATTGCCGGGAAGGCCTCACGGCGGTGTTGTCCGTCAAGGTGCCGGACCCGAAGTTCTCCTCGCAGACCAAGGATAAGCTGGTCTCCTCCGAGGTGCGTCCAGTGGTCGAGGGCATTCTCAACGAAGCACTAGCGGCTTGGTTCGAGGAACATCCGAGCGAAGCCAAGACAATTGTCGGCAAGGTGATCCAGGCCGCCGCGGCCCGCGAGGCTGCCCGCAGGGCGCGCGAAATGACCCGCAAGACTGCGCTTGGCGTTGCGTCGCTGCCCGGCAAACTCGCGGATTGTCAGGAGCGCGACCCGGCCAAATCGGAGCTGTTCATCGTCGAGGGCGACAGCGCCGGCGGCAGCGCTAAGCAAGGCCGCAACCGCGAATTCCAGGCGGTCCTTCCGTTGCGTGGCAAGATCCTCAATGTCGAGCGGGTCCGCATGGACAAGATGCTCTCAAGTCAGGAGATCGGTACGTTGATCACGGCGCTCGGCGCCGGCATCAGCGACGAGTTCAA
>Ga0126376_10001460_pt1 | contig 12740 bp, 14 predicted proteins | sample PanSoiMetPlot_15_FD_92760 | JGI IMG/M metagenome (GOLD analysis project Ga0126376, IMG submission 92760) | Tropical forest soil microbial communities from Panama - MetaG Plot_15 | ecosystem: Environmental > Terrestrial > Soil > Tropical forest > Bulk soil | place: Panama | collected 2016-02-17
ACGGGCACGGGCGCGCAGACGCCTGCCGCGGAACCCGCGGCGCCTGCAGCCACCGAGACCGCCGCCGCCACCGCACCCGCGGCGGCTACCGCGGCCCCTGGGGCTGCTGCGGCCATGCCCGCGCAGGGAGCGGCGTTGCCGCCGTTTGTACCGCCCGTCCGCATGACGGGACCAACCGGCTCGCCGTTCCCCTCACCGATGGAAATCATCAAAGTCGCGGGCATCCAGCGCGGCATTCCGATCATCAACGCGTTGCAGGCGTTGTCGAAGGACAGCAAAGGCGATCCGAAGCTCGCGCTCGAACAAGCGCAGACGCTGTTCCGCGGCTTGCAAAATGTGCCGGACGACATGAAGCCCGCCACCTATCAATTCATGCGTGAAGCGATGATCCGATCCACCGCGAGCAATCCGGCGCTGCAACAGGAAATCGCAACGCTCGCGCCGCCGACGTGGACACCAGAGATGCAGCAGTATTTCGAGGGCACCGAACAAAAACCGGGCGAAGCCAAGAGTGAAGCCGCACTGAAAGCGGATTACCTGAAACAACTTCGCCGCGACAAAGGATCAGACCTGACGTCAGAAGACATACTGGCAGGCCTGAAAGCCGTAACGGAGGCGCTCGCCGGAGGTGGTACCGCCGCACTCGGACGACAACGCTGGGTGGACCGGCCGCAAAAAGATGGGTCGTTGAAACGCATCCTAATCGGTCCGGGCACGGACAACCGCTATCAGGATGGCGATCTCGAAGTGCCCACGGGCGGCACTGGCCCGGGCAGCGATTATCACCAGGCGTTGCAACGCTGGGCCGCCGATCAAGGCAAGACCGCTGAACTCGGCAAGCCCAATAGCATTACCGGCGTCGACGAAAAGAAATTCCGGGAACAGTACCCGATGACGACCTTCGAAAATGTGCGGCTCGGGCCGGAAGGTCAGCGCATTGTCGAAGTGCTGCCCAAACAGGTCGGCGTCACCACCGAAAAAGAACCACCCGCGGCCACGCAAACCCGCCTCGATAGCGCCCGCGCCTCGCTGCAAACGTCCGCGAATATCGCGAACCTGCTCCAGCAACCCGATGTCAAAGCGATCATCGGCCCGATGATGGGACGCGTCGGCAACATCGAAGAGTTCATCGGCAATCCGCCGCCGAAATACGTCGAGCTGATGCGGTCGTTCGACTCGTACATCATGGCGATCATGGGCATCCATACATTTCGCAATATGCAGGGCGTCCGCGAGCTAGCCCGATCCTTCGGAGGCCGACTGACTCCGGAGTCGATGATCGCGGGCATGGCAGGCCTGAATGACTTCTCTATCAATTTGATGAAGAAAAACAAACAGACCATTCCGGAAGGGGCGCCGCAAATGTTCCGGCGCATTGACCCGGAGACCGGCGAGACCACGCAGGGCGCCACGCAGGGCGATACCGGCGGCGGCGAGTGGATCGATCTCGGCAACGGCGTCAAGGTGCGAAAGAAGCAGTAGCCATGGCGGACACGTACGAAATTCAATCACCCTACGGCGTCCTGGAAGCGCAATTCGATCATCAACCCACGGCGGCCGAAGCCCAGAACGTCATTCGTCTCTACAGCGACCGCATGGCGGCGCAGGCCCAAGCCAAGGCCGAAGAACCGACCACGACGTGGGGGATGACGAAGAACGTCGCCATTGGGGCGGCGAAAAATCTTGCCACCCACGCCATCGACCTCGCAGGATTGCCGCTGCATTCGTCCACGGTGCGCGCCCTCACCGATTGGGCCGCAGGCGAACCAGCACCAGGACAACCCACCACGACCCAGCAATTCGCCAACAAGCTCCAAGCGGCCCAAAACTGGGTCGGTGCCCCGACCAACCGGACGCAACAAGTCGGCGCCACGGCGGAAACCGGCGCCGAAATCGCCGCCCCCATCGCGGCCGGGGCGCGCTACATCGGAAGTCTACGGGCGGCCGCTCCATTGTTTGATGAGGTATTGGCGGCAGCGCGCGGGACGGCCGTTCCCTCTATCGCCGATTCCGCGAATGCGACACTGCGCGCCATCGAACTCGACGAGCGCGGCGCCACCGCGCCGCCTGTCGTGAAGAAATACTTCGACTGGATTACCAATCCCAACAAGCCGCAGATGACCTATGAGGTGATGAAAGACTTTGCCGGGAATTTCAGCAAAGTCTCGGCGAAAGAGTACTCAGAAATGAACGCGCAAATGGCCCGGCAAGTCGCCACGATTGCCGCCGCCACCAGCAAAGAAGCCGGTCAGGCGGCTGCCGCAGCCGGGAAAGGCGCGGAGTACGCGCAGGCGATGAACATGTACGCGCGGGCGATGAAGATCAAACGGCTGTATGACGGGTTTGTCGAAGGCATGAAGATTCCGGCGGGCGTCGTCGCTGCCGAAAAGGTCGGCGGCGCGGTGATGGATCAGCTCAAACAGATCATCGGCTTCTAGTAGCGGTCCAAGTCAGCGAAGAAACGCTCAATGCCGCCAAAGACCAGCATCGAACTTCCAGCCCACGCCACAAAGCCGAGCAGGAGTCCCAATACGCTCACACACGCGACGAACCATTCGGCCAGGACAAACGTCATCACAATACCGCCAATTAATCCAACCACCGTGTCTCTCTCCTCGTCGCAGCCTACCACAGACATTCACCCGTTGTGAACTAGCGCATGGCCTCCATCCCGATTGCCAATCACAGCTTTGAAGATCCGGCGCTCGCACCGGGCGATGCCCAGTTCAATATTCCCAACTGGACCTGTACGCAAGACGGGGCCGGAGTCTTCCATCCTTCGGCCAGTGTCGTGGTTCCCACCCACGGCAACCAGACGGCGTTTGTGCTGCCCAACGCCCAAGTCGCCCAAGTGCTCAGCGCCGTCTTAACGGCCGAGACCACCTATACGCTGCAGGTCGATGCATTAGCCCGCACGGATAGCATTGCCTGGGCAGGGGCGACCGTCCAGCTGTTGGCGGGCGGCGTTGTCCTGGGGAGTGATGTCAGTGGCCCCGGCAGCGGGGCCGGGGGCTTAGCGCCCGGTGCCGTCAAAACCATCACCGTCACCTACGCCGTGCCGCCTGGCGCGCCGCAGCTCGGACAAGCCCTGGAAATTCGCGTCGTCATCGGCGGCGCGGTGGGACAAAGCATCATCGATAACGTGCGGCTGACCGCCATTGGTCCCGCACCGCCGCCGCCCACGATCAGTGCCGTTACGCAACCGCAAGCGGGGAACGCCAACCCGCAGCCGTTGACGATTAGCGGCAGCAATTTCCCCACGCCGCCGACTGTCACGATCCTCGATCCGAATCTACAAGCGATCAGTGTCTCGGTGACCTCGGCGTCGGCGTCGTCCATCGTCGTGGAGGGCGTGTTCTATCCGCACGGCGAGTACACCGTCAAAGTCAACGACTCCGACCCGTTCCCGGTCCAATCGCTGCCGCCGCTCCCGCCGCCGCCAACGATTACCGGCGTGCAGTCACCGCAAGCCGGTGAGAGCGGCCTGCAATCGATCACCATCACGGGAACGAACTTTCCAACACCACCCAGTGTGACGATTACCGATCCGACGCCGAACCCGGTGTCGGTCTCGGTCACCGCCGCGTCCTCGACCTCGATCACCGTGCAGGGCGTGTTCTTCGTCCATGGCACCTACAGCGCCGTGGTGAGCGGCTCGGAGCCATTTCCGTTCAATTCGCTGCCGCCGATTGTGCCGGGCGCGACGATTACCGGCGTCTCGCCGCGACCGACCTCCGGTTTCGCGACGCCGCAAGCGTTGACCATCAGCGGCACCAACTTCCCGTCACCGCCCACCGTCACCATCACCGGTCCGGACCAGCAGACCATCTCGGTCGACCTTGTCAGCCATACCAGTACCTCGATTGTCGTGACCGGGGTGTTTCAGCAGGCGGGCACCTACAGCGTCAAGGTCAACGATTCGCCGTCGTTCGCGTTCGACTCGGCAGCGCCCGTCATCACGTCGATTACGCCGCCGACCTCTGGCGTCGTCGGCAATCAGGAATTGATCATCACCGGCAGCGGGTTCCGCGCCAATCCAACCGTCACGGCTACCGCTCCACACGACGCACCGGTCTCGCTCGAAATTCTCAGCAGCACGTTCTCCTCGATCTTCGTGCGCGGCGTATTCGAAGACCCCGGCACCTACGTCTTTCAGGTCAACGACTCGCTACCGTTCCCCGTCGCCTCGATTGCGCCACCAGAAATCACGAGCGTCACACCGACCCCGATTCATGGCGGATCGCCGCCCGTCCAGGATATTTCGATTCACGGCAGCGGGTTCCCGCTCGCGCCCGTGGTGACGGTCACCGTCCGCGTCGAAGACATCATCGTCAACGTGCCGGTGATGCTGACCTTCATCAGCGGTACCGAAATTATCGTTCGCGGGAGCTTCTCGACACCGGGCGACTACTCCTTCGTCGTCAGCGGGTCGCCACCCTTTCCAATTCACTCGATTCCGCCGCCGCCGACCATCACGGACGTGCAGGCGCCCTATCACGATCAGCCGCTCGAACAAGGGATCACGATCAGCGGGTACGGCTTCTCACACCCGCCGACGGTAACGGTCACCGATCCCAACGGACAGACTCCGACGTTCCACGTGGCGGGTAGCGATCCGGCAGGCACCTGGGTCGTCTTGCTCGGCGTGTTCATGCCAGAAGGCTTGTGGACCTTTTCGGTCGATGGCTCGCCGCCATTTGCCGTTCCGTCCAACACCTTCATCGGCCTCCCGACCATTACCGATGTCACACCGCCGCAAGCGGGCGATCTCTACGAACAGACGTTAGTCATCACCGGCACGAATTTCCCGGTGCCACGTCCGACCGTATTCGCTGTCGATCCCTACGAGCAGAGCGTCCCGATCTCGCTCGTGCTGCCGACCAGCACGACCCAGATCGTGATTCGCGGCACCTTCGTGCTGCATGGCCGGTGGCAATTCCGTGTCGGCCAGATGGATCCGTTCTTTGTGGACTCGCTACCGCCCACCGAACCGGTCGCGACCATCCACGACGTCACCCCGCAGCCGCAAGGCGGGATGCCCGGGACGCAATTTCTCACCATCGTCGGCACGCGCTTCAACCTGCCGCCGCATGTCGTCATCCGCGACACGGCGGGCAACACCGTGCCCTTCACGCAGCTCTCAGCCAGTCCCACGGCCATTGTCATCAGCGGCGTGTTCGATGGCCCTCGCTATGAGTTCCTGGTCGACAATTCCCAGCCGTTCGGGGTGGATACGCTGCCTCCGAGCGGTGCCATTACCGGTGTCAGTCCTCGCCCTCAAGCAGGCCTGACGACGCCACAACGACTCACGATTACCGGGACTGACTTCAATCTCACGCCACTGGTCTCGATCAGGGGACCGCTCGGCCCCGTCACCTTCAGCGTCGTCTCGACGACCGCCACAGAAATCGTGGTGGACGGCGTCTTCCAGTACGAAGGCAATTACTTCTTTAGCGTCGATGGCTCCCCGGAATGGCCGGTGGTCGCGCTGCCGATTCCGATTCCGACGATCACCAGCATTACGCAGCCGCAGTCGGGCCTGACGACCGCGCAGCCGCTGACGATTGCGGGCGACTGGTACCTTGCACCCATCACGGTGACCGTTACCGGTCCGCAGGGCAACGTGCCCGTCACGGTCACGCACACCAGCAAGACCGCCCTCGATATCAGTGGCGTCTTCCTCCATCCGGGCATCTACAGCGTCATCGTCAAGAGCGACACGCGCCAGTCGCTGCCGTTTCCCGTACAGGCGCTGGCGCCTGCGCCGCCGGTCATCACGTCGGTCACGCGGCCACAGGCAGGCCTGACCTCGACGCAAACGGTCACGCTGCAGACGACCGGCTATCTGACGGGACCAACCGTCACCGTGACGGATCGAGACGGCGTGGCGGTCCCCGTGTCCGTCATCTCGGCGCCGCAAGCCCCGCTCGGCGGTCCCATCACCGTCAGCGGCGTGTTCTTCCTGGAGGGCAACTACCGCTTCGTCGTCGATGGCTCGATCCACTACGACGTCACCGCCATTCCGGTCCCGGTCATCACGAGCGTGGAGCCACCGCAGGCGGGTGAGACCGCTCCGCAAGACCTCGTCATCACCGGGACGAACTTCCCAGTCGGCAGCACCGTCACCGTGCTGGACCCGAACAACCAGCCGCTGTCGGTCAGCGTGATCAACAGCTCGGCGACCTCGATCACCGTCCGCGGCATTTTCTTCACGCCAGGCGACTACACGTTCCGCGCCGGTCTCGCGGTCCTGTCGCCGCCGTTCAGCGTCACCGCGCTCACGCCGATTCCGGTCATCACGTCGCTGGCGCCACAGCCGCAGTCCGGCCTGGACATCACGCAGAACCTAACCATTACCGGCGTCTGGTTCCGCGACCCGCCCGACGTCGTGCTGAGAGGACCAGACGGCGTCCAGATCCCGGTCACCGTCGTCTCGAATTCGGCGAACCTGGTCGTCATCAGCGCAGTCTTCTTCGAGGAGGGCTTCTACAGCGTCACCGTCAACAACTCCGCACCTGCTTCAATTGAAGCGCTAGCGATTCCGCCGCCGAAGATTACTGCGGTCTCGCCGTTTCAGGCTGGCATCAGCGAATCGCAGGATCTGCGGATCAGTGGCACGTGGTTCCCGGAGAACGCCACTGTCCGCGTTCAAGATCCGCTCGGCAACGAGCTGGAGATTGAGGTCTACGACCAAGGCGGGAAGGAATGGATTGACATTGGCGGCGTCTTCTGGGAGGAAGGCGTCTACACGTTCTGGGTCGGCGACAGCGCACCATTCCAAGCCACCGCGCTCGCACCGCCGCCGCCACCCCCGCCACCCATCATCACCGACGTCACGCGCCCCCAGAGCGGCCAGACCACGCCGCAGCTCTTGACGATTACCGGCACCGGTTTCGTGCGTGAGCCGCCGACCGTCACGGTGCTCGGTCCAGACGGGGTCGCGATTCCCGTAACGGTCGTGTCCACCGCCAGCACAACCCAAATCGTCATCAGCGGCGTCTTCGTCGAGGAAGGGCTATACACGGTCATCGTCGACGGCTCGGTACCGTTTCTGGTCCAAGCGCTCGCACCAATTGTTCCGCCACCGCCGTTCCAAAAGCACCCGATTCGGCGCCTGCGGCAATTCCTGCTGCCGTCCTCACCAGACAATCGGCGGATTCAAATTGCGCGGCTGGAGCTGCTCCTGCGCACCGGCATCGGCATCGAGGCCGCTCCGGGCGAACCGGGCCGCGACCCGCAAGTGATGATGCAGCTGAGTCGTGACGGGGGCAAGACCTGGGGACCAGAGCAGTGGCGATCCGCCGGGGAACAAGGCGACTATCTGCGCCGCTGCCGCTGGCTGCGCCAAGGGCAGTACCGCAACGCCGTCATCCGGCTGGCGACCTCCGACCCGGTCGATTGGCAGTGGCTATCGCTCTCGGGCGACCTCACAGAAGGGAGCAGCTAAGTGATCGCGCTCATTCTGGTCCTGGCGCTGATTGGCGTCGGGTTGTACCTGCTCGAAACCTACGTGCCGATGGCGCCGCCCTTACGCTTGATTATTCGGGTGGTCGTCGTGGTCGCAGTGATCCTGTACCTGCTACAGGTCTTCGGCATCGGGGACATTCCCGTCCCGCGTATACGCTGAACGCCGAACTAATTCGTCGTCAATGCACGCCATTCGACCCATGCAGAAGTTTATGGCCAACGGGTCACCACGACCCCATGCGGCGTTCAAATCTCCGTCAAACGCGGCACGCAGGACCCGCAACTCCTCAGTCGGCATGATGCGATAGAGAGCCACAAGCGCCGCCAGTTCCGGATCGGGAGTTCGTGTCATCAGAACGGATTCATCTTGCGCAGCAGCCAGACACCGCCGACCCAGAGCACCACGACTGCCAACACGAACCAGAAGGCTTCCAGATAGCGCGCCCACATCATTCGTCGTTCTCCGTCAATTCCCACTCGTCCGGATTGAACATGACCGCCACATCCCCGACGATCTCGCGCAGCGCCGCATGCACCAACTCGGTCGCCTTGGCGTTGACTGGCTTTTGTGAGGCACCATCGGCGGCATCCAAGAACATCAGACGCCCACCGCCCAAATTCACAATGTCGTACTGCTCGGTCCCGAGTAGGCGCATGAGTTCATGCACGTCCTGGATGATATGGTCTTCGCGGCCACCAGCCGCGCGGAGAATCGTAATCTTCATCGCAGCGCCACCTTCCACTCCTTCGCTGTCCGAAGATACCCCTCCGGCGTCCGTCGCAGATAGCCCTTGGCGACAAACGGATTCGGCTTCGGTCCCGTAAACAGCTTCGGCGTCTCGCGATCAAACTGCTCCAGAAACTTCGCCGATTTCTGCCGCCGTTTCATGATGACCGAATCGGTAAAACGGCCCGACATTTTACGAACGACTTTCTTGGGTTTCTGCACCGCTTCGGCGGCCAGCGCCTCTGTCAGCGCATCATTACGGCGCTGTTTTTTCTCCCGCACGTCGCCGTTCAAGAGCGCCCGCGTCGTCCGTAACGCATCGAGCGCATGTTCATGCTGCGCAATCAGTCGGTCAATCCGCCTGAGATACCCATGTTCACCGCCGCTGTTGCTGTTCCCACTCATGCTTCAGACTCCTGGCGCGCTTCCAATCGTTCGACCCGCAGACGGTGCGCCTGACTGCGTCGTGCGGCCTTGCGCCGTTTGGCTGCACGCCGTTCATCGGCGGCGGCTTTGGCGTCGCGTTGCTGACTGTGTTTCATCGTCGCGAAGGTCACAAACTCCCGGGACGCGTCTTGGGCGCGATGCTTGGCCACCCAAGTCTCCAGCGGACGCTCGCCACCCAGTCGCATCGCTTCGAAGGCGGCGCCGAGGACCGCAAAGGAAATCGCGCCCAGATGGGGCAGCGCCAGCTCGCGCGGATGCACGGTGTCGAACAAGTCCTTGGTATTTTTGACGTGCAGTTCGGCGTTGAGTATCCGATCCAGGTTACGCGCCGCCGTGAAATTGAAACAGTCGACGGCTGCCAGATCGGCCAGTAGAAACGCGTCGGTGCCAATCCGCAAGACCGGCGCGCGGATGCGGGCTTCGATGGTTTTCACGGCGGTCTGACCGAGCACACGCGTCGATAACTTCATAGAACGCTCCGGACACGGGAGGAGCCGTGATGATAGACGATCTCCGCGACTTCGCACTACGCGAATTTCTCAGAACGCGAAGCCGCAGAGCGCGTACTGAATCCCGACAACCGGACGCGAACCGAAGAACTTTCTTCTACTGAGCGCGGAAACGCGTTGACGCTCGACGGCGTAATGATGGTATGTTCGACCGTCGTTTCGTGTCATGTCCGCTGGCAGGCTTCCTGTCAGAAGATGGCTGACCAGCCCCTGTCAATTTATGTTACTGGGCTGTGAATTCATGCTACGCCGATTTTTATGGACCGACGCGCCCAGCACGTCCGACGCCAGCTGCGCGACTTGCAACGCGAACACGACTGGCACCCCGCCGAACTCCATCGGCAAGTGGCGCGGCGGCTGACCAACAGCGGCCTGGTCCTGCCAGCCACCACCTTGGACCAGTTCATGCGCGGCCGACCCTCCACGGGACGGACGCTGGGCAAGATTGAATTCGCCTTGCAACACTGGGACGGACCGCCGCCGCGGCGGCGTTAATTGTGCAGCCAGTCGGCGAAGGCGGGCACGGCCGGATCGGTGCCGGTCGGTGCTAACACGGGGACAAACTGCGGCGAGAGCGCGGCGGGCGCCAAGAGGCCCAGGAGATGCCGCTGGGTCGCAGGCGGCAAGGCCCGGAACAACCAGACCAGCCGCTGCTCATCGCCACTGAGATCGCTCGACCGATCATCGAGGAGTTCGCCAATGGAGACGCCGAAGAACGCCGCCAGGTCGTCGAGGTCATCCAAGGTGATTGGATTGGAGCGGCGGCCGTTCAAAAAGTAGCTGAGATTCTGCGCGCTGATCGAGGTGCCGCCGGGGCGGCTCTTCGAGAACGCCACCAGCCGCGCCTGTGAGCCGTGACGAGCGGCCCGGAACCACTGCTGCAGACGCGCCGCCAAGCGCTGGGAGACGGTAGACGTCATCGCGGGTACTGTATACCGCGACTTCACGAAACGCAAATCAGCGGAGAACTTCTCCTCTAAGCGTATGGGCTATTTTGTGAAGGCAGGCCTCATTCTTCGCGTTCTGAGAAGCGGTCTGAGGCCGTAAACGTCTGTAAAAGCAGGCTAAACTTGACAGTCTTCGTGATTCGTGAATAATAGCCATCGCTCTACGCTAAAGGACATCATGACGCACGCCAAAGCGATGCTGCGCGAGCGGGTCTATCCCGACCTCAAGGCCTATTTCGACGATCCGCAGAATCCCACGCAAGCCGAAGTCGCCGACGAACTCGGCATTGCCGAATCGACGCTGTCGATGATCAAGTCGCGGCAGCGCGAACCCGACCTGGCGCTGACGGTGCGCCTGGTCAATCGCTGCCGAGTGCCGGTGGAATCGCTGATGCGAAAGAAGCTGCGGAAAGCGGGCTGACCATGCACGTCGCTGCGACTGCCCGCCCCATCGTGACGTGCCAGACGCCGCATGCGGATTTGCCCGAGATGCTGACGGTGGAAGAGTTCTGCGCCTACACCGGGCTGAGCGACACCACGGTCTACGACATGATTCGCCGCAACGAACTCCCGGTCTGGCGGCGCGGCCGCCGCATTCTCATCTACAAGACGGCGCTGCAGCCGTCCTAACCAAGGAGCGAGAGACGATGGTCACAGGCAGTGTGCATCAACGCAAGCGCGATCACGGCACCAACAAACGCGTGATCATTCTCAACTTCGGTTTCAAGGAGGCGAACGGCAAACGCACGCCCGATCATCGCTGGGTGCCGTTTGTGGGCACCGAGCGCGAAGCGGAAGTCAAGAAAGCGGAACTCGTCACCGCGGCCAACAAAGGCGAATACGTCAATCCGACCGACCTGACGCTCAATCAGCATCTCAGTCGCTGGTTCACTGTCGCCATCGAAGGCAAACGGCGCCAGAGCACCATCAAACGCTACCGGCAAGTGCTGGCCCTCATCGCCACACACCGCATCGGCAGCCTGCGCGTGCAGGATCTGCAGAGCGACGATCTCGAACTCGATTTCTACGTCACCATTCCGCTGAGCGGCGCCAGCAAGGCGCTCTGTCACGCGGTGATTTCGAAAGCGCTCCGAGCGGCGGTGAAGTCGAAGATCGTCCCGCGCAACGTCGCCTACGACGTCGAGGACAAACCGAAAGCGCCGAAGCCGACTGGCGATCAGGAACTGGAGCGCTGCTGGGAACCGGAGACGGTGGCGACATTTCTCGAGACCACCGATCAGGAAGATCCGCAGACGGCCGCCGCCTACCGGCTGCTGCTCGAAACGGGCATCCGGCAGAGCGAATTCATGGGCCTGAAGTGGACACATCTCAGGGATCAGCAATTGAGCGTCCACCATCAACTGGTGCGGACCGGGAAGGGCCAGTGGACATTCGGTCCGACCAAGAGCGGCAGCTCGCGGCCCATCGATCTCAGTCCCGAGCTGGTGCAGTTTCTCCATGCACACCGCCGCACGCAGCGGGAACTCAAGCTGCGGCTCGGATCGGCGTATCACGATCACGGGCTGATGTTTGCGAAGCAAGAACTCGGACAGCGCAAGCGTCCCGGCGATCCGCTGGACGCCACGATGCTCTACGAAGACTTCCACCGGCTCTGTGACAAAGCGGGCGTGCGGCGCATCACATTTCACGGCATGCGCCACACCATGGCCACCACGATGCTCTTAGCCGGGGAGCCGGTCAACGTCGTGCAGCGGCGGCTCGGACATGCCGACCCGCAGATCACGCTTCGGGTCTACGCGCATGTGCTGCCGTCGATGCAGCAGGGCGCGGCGCTCCGGATCAACAGTTTGTACAAGCGCGTTAGCCAGAAATTAGCCAACGACGAGGCGGATGAGTAAAAACGTTAAGGAATTTGGGCCGAAGGGGTCTGGGAGACAGAAGAATGTGTTCGCATGCTCCCGCCAGGATAGACCAAGCGGCCCCCGTGTAGTCCAAATTCCTTAGCAATTCTTCACTGTTGGTGAAGACGACCACCGGGCAACCCCGTCTAACACCGGGGTTCCCGTTAGCCAAAAATTAGCCAGCTTTTGCTGAGGTAAGCCATGCCTGACTCCGGCCACCTCGCCGACATCCACTTCTCGGCCGTGTCCTGCGGCCTCGCGGAGTCCATCTGGACGGCCGCGCGGGCGCTGACCGGCGATCCCCGCCGTTTCATGGACCTGCCGCTCCTCGACCGCGCCCGCCGCGTCGAACGCGCCGCATGGCTGCTTCGCAAGGAATGCCAGGAGGTCAGCGATGAGTCTCATCGACAAGCTGTGTGAGGTGATGGCCGCGGTGGAACGCGTCCCCAAACGCGGCCACAACGACTTCCACAACTACGACTACGCGACCGAGGCCGACATTCTCGACGCCGTGCGCGGTGAACTCGCGAAGCGCCGGATTTTCGTCCTGCCCGCCGTGCAGCGCCTCACGCGCGAAGCGATTGGCGAGAAGGGCAACGTCCTGACGACAGCGGAGATGACCTTCACCTTCATCGATGCCGAAAGCAAGGAACGCGAAGTTGCGCCGTGGTACGGCTGCGGCGCCGACACAGGCGACAAAGGCCTCTACAAAGCGCTGACCGGCGCGACCAAATACTTCCTCTCTAAAGCGTTCGAGATTCCGACCGGCGACGATCCTGAA
>Ga0126376_10001463_pt1 | contig 12732 bp, 11 predicted proteins | sample PanSoiMetPlot_15_FD_92760 | JGI IMG/M metagenome (GOLD analysis project Ga0126376, IMG submission 92760) | Tropical forest soil microbial communities from Panama - MetaG Plot_15 | ecosystem: Environmental > Terrestrial > Soil > Tropical forest > Bulk soil | place: Panama | collected 2016-02-17
GTCGAGAGCGCCCTCAGCCTGACCGGCGCCATGGCCGATCACCGCGTGCGCATGCGCTCGTCAGAGGTGGTCCAGTTCGCGCTCGGGCTCGCGCTCGAGCTTTCGCCGCAGCTTCAAGGCGGCCCGCACACGCAGCTTACCGCCACGCGCCCCCTGCACGTGATGGCGCGCGACCTCCTGGCCAACCAGGGCCGCTCGGTGGTGGTCGCGGGTGCGCGCCAGCCGCCGCTCGTGCATGCGCTCGCTCATGCCATCAATGCCGCGCTCGGCAACGCCGACCGAACGGTGGCCTACGCGGCCCCCACACTGCCTGATATGGCAGCCGGACCGGCCGCGCTGGCCCCGCTGGTGGCGGATATGCGTTCGGGCCGGGTGGAGACGCTCGTCATCACGGCCCCCAACCCGGCCTATACGGCGCCAGCCGATCTCGATTTCGGCAGCGCGCTGGGCAAGGTGCCGCACGCGATCTATCACGGCCTCTACGAGGACGAAACCGCCGCCCAGTGCGCCTGGTTCGTGCCAGCCACGCACTCGCTCGAGTCGTGGGGCGACGCGCGCGCCTGGGACGGCACGGTGTCGATCGTGCAGCCGCTCATCGCGCCCCTGTTTGCCGGCGTCACCCACGCCGAGCTGTGGGCGGCCTTCGTGGGCGAGGGCGATCGCGGTGCGCACGCTCTCGTGCAGGACTACTGGCGCAGACAGCCCGGGCGCCCCGACTTCGACGCGTTCTGGGAGGAAGCGCTGCACGACGGGGTGGTGCGCGGCTCGGCCACGCGTACCGAGAGCGTCACGCCGCGCTGGGCCGACATCGCCGCTGCGGCCGCAGCCGCCGCCGCCAAGCCGACTTCGGGAGGCGGCATCGAGCTCAACTTTCTGCCCGACTCCAAGGTCTACGACGGCCGCTTTGCCAACAACGCGTGGCTGCAGGAGCTGCCCGATCCCATCACCAAGATCACCTGGGACAATGCGCTTCTCCTGTCGCCGACCACGGCCGGCCGCTTGGGGGTCGAGAGCGCCGACCTGGTCGAGGTCACGCTGCGCGGCCGCAGCCTGGCGGCGCCGGTGTTCGTTCTGCCGGGACACGCCGACGACGTGGCCTCGATCGCGCTCGGCTACGGGCGCACCGGCCTTAACGAGGAGCTCGCGCAGGGCGTGGGCGCAAACGCCTACCTGGTCCGCCCGTCGGACGCGCCCTGGTTCGCGCCCGGTGCCAGCGTGCGCAAGATCGGTCGGCGCGCCCGCTTCGCGATCACACAGGATCACTTCACCATGGAGGGCCGGCCGCTCGCGCTCGTGGCCACGCCCCGCGAGCTGCGCCAGCATCCCGAGCGAATCGAAGAGCAGCGAGCGGCGCTGCCGACGCTCTATGACCCGGTGCCCTACCCGTCGTACCGGTGGGCCATGTCGATCGATCTGTCGCGCTGCATCGGCTGTTCGGCGTGCGTGGTCGCGTGCCAGGCTGAAAACAACATCCCGGTCGTGGGCAAAGAGCGGGTCGCACGCGGCCGCGAGATGCACTGGCTGCGCATCGATCGCTACTTCAGCGGCCCCAGCGCGCTCGATCCCGAGGTCGTGTTTCAGCCGGTGGCATGCCAGCACTGCGAGAACGCACCCTGCGAGTACGTGTGCCCGGTCAACGCAACCGCGCACAGCGACGAGGGCCTGAACGAGATGGTCTACAACCGCTGCGTGGGCACCCGCTACTGCTCGAACAATTGTCCTTACAAGGTGCGGCGCTTCAACTTCTTCGATTATGTCGGCCAGCGGACGCAGCCCGAGCGGATGCTGCAAAACCCGGAGGTCTCCATCCGCAGCCGCGGCGTCATGGAGAAATGCACCTACTGCGTGCAGCGCATCGAGCGCGCGCGCATCGACGCCCGCGTGGCCGGCCGCACCATTCGCGAGGGCGAGATCCAGACCGCGTGCCAGCAGACCTGTCCCACTCGGGCAATTGTGTTCGGGTCGCTGCACGATGAACGTGCGGAGGTCGCGCGCCTGCATGCCGATGAGCGGCGCTACGATCTCTTGCACGAGCTGGGCACGCGGCCGCGCACGGCTTATCTGGTTCGCCTGCGCAACCCCAACCCGGAGCTTTCCTGATGGCAACCGCTCCGGCACCGCACGATCCGCTCGAGCCGCTCCCGCTCGTTGTCGGCGCGCCCGACGATCACACCATCAACGAGTCGCTGTTCCAGTACGTCTGGAAGCCGACCGGGCGCGGCTGGTGGACCGTGTTTCTGATCTCGGTCGCCGGCGTGTGCTGGTTCTTGACCGCGGTCGTGGTCACGATTTCGAAGGGCATCGGCACCTGGGGCAACAACATCCCGGTGGCGTGGGCGTACGGAATCATCAACTTGGTCTGGTGGATCGGAATCGGGCACGCGGGCACGCTCATCTCGGCCATCCTGCTGCTGTTCCAGCAGAAGTGGCGTACCTCCATCAACCGCTTCGCCGAGGCCATGACCCTGTTCGCCGTGCTGTGCGCGGCCATGTATCCGGCGCTGCATCTGGGCCGACCCTGGTTCGCGTTCTGGCTGTTTCCGTACCCGAGCCCGACCCGCATGTGGCCGCAGTTCAAGAGCCCGCTGACCTGGGACGTGTTTGCGATCTCGACCTACTTCACGGTCTCCCTGCTGTTCTGGTACCTGGGGCTCATTCCCGATCTGGCCGCGCTGCGTGACGCGTCCAAGAAGAAGCTGCAGCGGGTGGCCTACGGCGTGATGGCGCTGGGCTGGCGCGGCTCGGGCCGCCACTGGCACGACTACCGCCTGGCCTATCTGCTTCTGGCCGGGTTGTCGACGCCGCTGGTGCTGTCGGTGCACAGTATCATCAGCTGGGACTTCGCGACCTCGATCCTGCCGGGCTGGCACACCACGATCTTCCCGCCCTATTTCGTCGCGGGCGCCGTGTTCTCGGGCTTCGCGATGGTGCTGAGCCTGATCATTCCGGCGCGCAAGTTCATGAAGTTCGAGCACGTGGTCACGCAGAAGCACATCGACAACATGTGCAAGGTCATGCTCGCGACCGGTCTCGTGGTGGCCTACGGCTATCTCATGGAGCACTTCATGGCCTGGTACGGCGGCAACCAGTACGAGGCCTTCGTGTTCAGGAACCGTCGCGGTGGGCCGTATGCGCCCGTCTTCTGGACCATGATTTTCTGCAACGTCGTGGTTCCGCAGATCTTCTGGACGCGCCGCGCGCGCTACAACCTGGTCATCGTGTGGATCGCTTCGGTCCTGATCAACCTCGGCATGTGGACCGAGCGCTTCGTCATCATCGTGACCTCTCTGCATCGCGACTTCATGCCATCCAAGTGGGAGATGTACTACCCGACCTGGGTCGACTGGAGCCTGTACGGCGGCACCATCAGCTTCTTCTTGATGTGCTTCCTCTTGTTCCTGCGCTTCTTGCCGGCGGTTGCGGCCAGCGAGATCAAGGAGCTGCGGGCCGAGATGGTGCACGACCAGGGGGCGCATTGACCAGGCAGACCTGGGTTCTGGGCGAGTTCGCGACGCCGCAAGGGATGCTGGGGGCGGTGCGGCACCTGCGCCGGTTGGGCTACAAGAACCTGGACACCTATTCGCCCTATCCGGTCGAGGGCAGCTCGGAGGCGCTGGGGCTGCCCCGGTCGCGGGTGGCGCTGTTCGTGCTGGTGGGCGGGCTTGTGGGCGCGACGCTCGGGTATCTTCTGCAGTACTTCTGCAACGTCTACGATTTTCCGATCAACATCGGCGGGCGGCCTCCGCACAGCCCGCCCACCTTCATCCCGATTACCTTCGAGGTCGGCGTGCTGCTCGGGGCCTTCTCGGCGTTTTTCGGGGTGATGGCGCTGATGCGGCTGCCCAAACCGTACCATCCGGTGTTCGAGGTGGAGGCGTTCCGGCGGGCGTCCATCGATCGGTTCTGGGTCTCCATCGCGTTCGCGCCGGCCGAGTTCGAAAAAAAGCACGCAGCGGAAGAGCTGTCGCGGCTGGGCGCACTGCAGGTGGCAACCGTGGTGCAGGACCCGGCCTCCATCCAGGTGTACAAATGAGGTGCGCGCGGATGGCGACCTTTTGCCTGAGCATGGCCGCGTGCCATCCCTCCGATCTCGACCCGATGGAGATCCAGCCCAAGTTTGCGCCGTACCGAGAGAGCGACTTCTTCGACGACGGGCGCGCGATGCGGGTGCCGCCGCCTGGGACCATCCCGCGCGAGCGCATCATCGGCAACCCGGCGCTGACCGAGGGCATCGTGGGCGGTCAAGCGGCTGCGCGCATCCCGCTGCCGGTCACGGCCGAGCTGCTTCGACTGGGACAGCGGCGCTTCGAGATTACGTGCGCAACCTGCCATGGCGTGCTCGGCGACGGCGACAGCGAGGTTGCGCGCAAGATGAGCCTGCGGCCGCCGCCGTCGCTGGCCACATACGCCGACCAGCCGCCCGGGGTGCTCTTTCGGGTCATCTCGACCGGCTACGGTCTGATGCCGGCGTACGGGGTCGAGATCCCGGCCCCCGAGCGCTGGGCCGTGGTGGCGTACGTGCGCGCGCTCGCGCGCAGCCAGCGCGTTCCCCTGGACCAGGCGCCGCCGGCCGTGCGCCAGCAACTGATGCAGGAGCAGGAGGCAGCCCCATGAGGCCCGGCCCCGGCGCCTTTCACGCTCTTTCCAGAAACCGCGCCACCATGGTGGCATGGTGGCACGCGCGAGCTGCTCACAGAAGTCATGCCACCATGGTGGCATGGTGGCACTGCGGAGGCCTGTCGATAAGTTCATGCCAACGGCGTGAGGTGTGTCGGCGCTTACACGCCGAGCCGGCTGCCAAAACGGCAGCTTTGCGCCCCAAGACGGCAACCTGTCCCGCACGCATGCCGGCAAAAGGGCGACCCTGCGGGGCAAGAACGGCGCGCTTGCAGGCAAGCCGGCAACTGATAGGGGCCGCGCATGAGTGAGACCCGCGCCACCACGACACCCGCTTTCCAGGGCGGCACGCGTCTGATCGCGGGCGCGGCCCTGGTCGGCCTTGCGGGCCTGGCCGCGACCGGAATTGCCCTCGCGCAGTCACCTCAGCAAACCCTCTACTCGTACCTGGTCGCGTTCTCCTACTGGATCGGGCTGCCGCTGGGCGCGCTGGCCTGGCTGATGGCGTTTCACGCGGCGCGCGCGCGCTGGATGGTGGTGCTGCGCCGCCTGCTCGAGGCGATGGCTCTGTCGGTGCTCGTGGGCGCGCTGCTGTTCGTTCCGGTCGCGCTGGGCGTGCGCGAGCTGTTCACGTGGGCCAACCCGGCCGGACTGGGCGGCACCGCGCCCGAGCTGGCCCGCCTGCTCGCGCACAAGCGCGCCTACTTGAATGTCCCCTTTTTCCTGGTCCGCGCCGCCATCTACTTCGGCTCGTGGACGCTCTTGGCGTTGCTTCTGCGCCGCTGGTCGGAGCGCCAGGATAAAACCGGCGCGCTCGAGCTGACCGTCCGCCAGCGTCGGCTGGGCGCGGGCGCGCTGCCCTATCTCGGCATCTCGATCTCGTTCGCGGCGTTCGACTGGTTGATGTCGCTGCATCCCGGATTCGCGTCGACCATCTTCGGCCTGTACTACATCGCGGGCGCGCTGGTCGGCTCGATGGCCGCGCTCATCCTCGCCGCCCTGATCGCCGACCGCGCCGGCTTCCTGGGCCGCCCACTCCAGACCGCGCATTACCACAGCATGGGCAAGCTCCTGCTCGCGTTCGTGTGCTTCTGGGCCTACATGGCGTTTTCGCAGTACATGCTGGTCTGGATCGCCAACCTGCCCGAGGAGCTGCCCTGGTACCTTCTGCGCGCCAAGGGACCCTGGCAGCCGGTCGGTGCCTTCCTGGCGCTGGGCCACTTCGGGCTGCCGTTCCTGGTCCTCCTGTCGCGCGATCTCAAGGAGCGGCCGCGCCTTCTGGCAGCGGTCGCGATCTGGCTGCTGGGCGTGCACTGGGTCGACACCTACTGGCTGGTCATGCCGCGGCTGCGCGAGAGCTGGCCGTGGCCGCACCTGACCGACCTGTTCGCTCTCGCCGGCGTGGGCGGGTGCATGGTTGCCTTCACCGTCTGGCGCCTGCGCGGTCGGCCGCCGGTACCGGTGCGCGATCCCTACCTCGCCGATTCGCTGAGGTACTCGCCACCGTGAGACGAGCCGAGGGGCCCCGCGCAGATGGAGGTCGCGGTTTTCGACCGAGGATCTTGGTGCGTGGGGGTCGAGCCCGAGGGGCCCCACGCAGTGGGGCGAGGGCGCGGCATTTGATCGATGCGAGCGCAGCGAGCGACCAGAGGCGAGTCTGGAGCGGCCATCTCGGCGGCGCAGCGAGAGCGGAGCCGCATGGTCGAGCTGACACAAGCGACGAGCGGAGAGCGCGGGGTTTCGAGGCGTGGAGCGAGGCGCCGCCGAAGCGACTTGCCGAGCCGCGCTCGGAGCGAGGAGCTGGAAAACAGTGAGAGTCATTGAGCAGGAAGAAGACCGGATCGCCACCCGCAAAGTCATCGCGGTGGGCGTGGGCTCGCTGGTCATCTTCGCCATCGGGGTGGCGCTGGCCTGGCTGCTGCTCGAGCGCCGCACCGCCGCTCTCTTGCCCGAGGGCGAGCCACCGTCGCCGCCTCAAATCGGCCAGACCGAGGTCGGCATCGTGAACCAGACCCCCTTCGGCGAGCCATCAAAGGCCGAGCAGCGCGCGGCCACTCAGCACGCCCGCCTGCATAGCTACGGCTGGGTCGACCGCAGGCGCGGCCTCATCCACATCCCGATCGAGCGCGCGATGCAGCTCGAGGTCGAGGAGAGCCGCCGATGATTCCGCTGGCCGCGCTGCTGTCGCTCCTGCCGCCGCTGTCGCCGCTGCCGCTGCTGGCTCCTCTACGGGTGCCGACGCCGCCGGCGGCCCCGCCAGGCATCAACGCGCCGCCACCGCCCGCGCTGGCCGATGTGGGCGTCAACGAGCGTCCGGGCGCGCAGGTGCCCCTCGATCTGGTCTTCTTCGACTCGACCGGCAACGCCGCGCCCCTGCGCAGCTTCGTGTCGGGCCGCCGACCCGTCCTCTTGACGCTGGTCTACTATCGCTGCCCGATGCTGTGCAACCTGGTGCTGGCCAACCTGGTCGGCGCCCTGCTCCGGCTCGACTGGCGCCTGGGCCGCCAGTACGACGCCCTGACGGTCAGCTTCGATCCGACCGAGAGCCCCCGGGACGCGCTCGAGCGCCAGCACGGCTACCTTTCCGCCCTCGGTCACGGTGACGCGCCCCAGGACTGGCCGTTTCTGACCGGCCGCGAGCCCGCCATTCGCGCGCTCGCCGACGCGGTCGGCTTCCGCTATCGCTACGACGACGGGACCCGGCAGTTCGCACACACCGCGGTCGTGTTCGTGCTGACCCCGCGCGGCACCGTCTCGCGCTACCTGTACGGCATCGACTTCCCACAAAAGAATCTCAAGCTCGCGCTGTACGACGCCGCCGACGGCCGCGTGGGCGGCACCTTCGAGCGCATCCTTTTGTCCTGTTACAGCTACGACCCGGCCGCCCGTCGCTATCATCTGTACGTCTACGGCTTTTTGCGTGCGGGCGCGCTGCTGGTCTTTCTGGCCCTGTCGACGGCGCTGGTCCGGTTCTGGCGGCTCGAGCGGAGGCGCGCCCACACATGAACGAGTTCCTGCGCCGCCTCCTGTTTCTGCCCGAGCAGGCCTCGTCGGTCGCGCCCGGCATCGACCATCTGCACTACTTCGTGATCATCACGACCATGCTGATGTCGGCCGTGGTGGGTTGGACCGCGCTCGGCTTCTTCATCCGCTTCCGGCGCCGCAGCGAAATCGAAACCACGCCCCGCATCGAGCCCGGCTGGAAGTTCGAGACCCTGGCAGTCGGGCTGCCTCTCATCTTCTTCCTGGCCTGGTTCTGGATGGGCTTCCACGCCTACATCCGGCTGGCCACGCCGCCTCCCAACTCGATGGAGGTGTACGTGATGGCCAAGCAGTGGATGTGGAAGTTCAGCTACCCGGGCGGTCCCAACGCCATCAGCACGCTCCATGTCCCCGCGCGCAGGCCGGTCAAGTTGCTCATGACCTCGCGCGACGTCATCCACTCGTTCTTCGTGCCCTCGTTCCGCATCAAGCAGGACGTGCTGCCGGGCCGCTACACGCAAACCTGGTTCGAGGCAGTCGAGCCGGGCCGCTATCAGATCCTGTGCGCCGAGTTCTGCGGCACCGACCACTCCAACATGCGCGGCGAGGTGGTGGCGATGCGGCCCGAAGACTTCGACACCTGGCTGAATGAGCAGCGGCGCGGCCTGACCAACCGCCAGGACATGGCCGCGAGCGCGCAGGAACCGGTGCCCCCGCTGACCGACATGGTCGAGCAGGGCCGCCGACTGGCGGTCGCCTTCGCCTGCGTCAAATGCCACACCATTGACGGCAGCCCGCACATCGGGCCGACCTGGCTCGACCTGTACCACCGGCAGGAGCGGCTCGCGAACGGCGACACCGTCGAGGTCGACGAAGGCTACATCACCGAATCGATGATGGATCCGCGGGCCAAGGTGGTGGCCGGCTTCAATCCGGTCATGCCCACCTTCCAGGGCCGACTGGACGGCCCCGACACCGCGGCCATCGTCGAGTACATCAAGTCGCTGCGCTCCGAGCGCATCAACCCCACGCCGTCTGGAGGGCCGGCCTATGAGCCAATCCGCGGTCGTTAGTCGGCGCGCAGGCAAGAACTACCTGAACGTCGAGACCAGCGTGAAGTCGTGGCTCCTCACACGCGACCACAAGCGCATCGGGCTCATGTTCCTGGTGCTCAACGTGGGCGCGCTGTTCGTGGGCGGCGTGTTCGCGCTCCTCCTGCGGTTCGAGCATCTGTCGCCCGGCCCCACCATCATGGACGCCATCACCTACAACCGCATGTTCACGCTGCACGGCGTGGTCATGGTGTGGCTGTTCATGATCCCGGCCATCCCGTCGGCGTTCGGCAACTTCCTGGTGCCGCTCATGATCGGGGCCGAGGACGTGGCCTTCCCCCGCCTGAACCTGGCCTCGGTGTACCTGTACGTCGCGGGTGCGCTGATCGCCCTGTGGGGCATGTTTCACGGCGGCGCCGACACCGGCTGGACCTTCTACACGCCCTACAGCTCCATGACGCCGACCAAAGTGGTTCCGATCCTGATCGGCGTCTTCATCATCGGCTTCTCGACCATCGTCACCGGCATCAACTTCATCGTCACCATCCACACGCTCCGGGCCAAGGGCCTGACCTGGATGCGGATGCCGCTCTTCGTGTGGGCGATCTACGGCACCAGCATCATCCAGGTGCTGGCGACGCCGGTGCTGGGCCTGGTTCTGCTCCTGATCGCGCTCGAGCACTCGCTGGGCCTGGGCATCTTCGACGCCGCGCGCGGGGGCGACCCGGTTCTGTTTCAACATCTGTTCTGGTTCTACTCGCATCCGGCGGTTTACATCATGGTGCTGCCGGCCATGGGCGTGGTGAGCGAGGTCATCGCCTGCTTCGCGCGCAAAAATCCGTTCGGCTACAAAGCCATCGCCTACTCGTCGCTCGGCATCGCGTTCGTGGGCTTCTTCACCTGGGGCCACCATATGTTCGTCAGCGGCCAGTCGACGTTCGACGCGGGAGCGTTCGCGGTGCTGTCGATGCTGGTCGGGGTGTTCACGGCCATCAAGGTCTTCAACTGGGTGGCCACCCTGTACAAGGGATCGATCCAGTTCCGAACGCCGTTTGCCTATATCTGCGGGTTCCTCTATTTCATCGTGTTCGGCGGCATGACCGGGGTTGCAGTGGCGACCGTGTCGCTCGACGTGCACTGGCACGACACCTACTTCGTGGTCGCGCACTTTCATTTCATCATGGTGGGCGCGACCCTGATGGCTTTCCTGGCCGCGCTGCACTACTGGTTCCCGAAAATGTTCGGCAAGATGTACAACGAGGGCTGGGGCCTGGTGTCGGCGGTGCTCATCATCCTGGGCTTCAACGCCACCTTCATCCCGCAGTTCTGGCTGGGCAACTTCGGCATGCCGCGCCGATACTACAACTATCCCGAGCGCTTCCAGTGGCTCCACGTGGCCTCGACCGCCGGCTCGACGCTTCTGTTTTTCGGCTTCATGATCATCCTGATCTATCTTTTCATTGCGCTTCGGTTCGGGCGCCGCGCCGAGTGGAACCCGTGGGGCTCGCGCGGCTTCGAGTGGCGCACCGCCACCCCGCCGCCCACGCACAACTTCGATCAGGCGCCGGTCTTCACGCACGGCCCGCACGAGTACCACGAGCCGCACGAGGTGGACCTTGCCTGACACCCACGTCCATCGCGCGCACCACTTTCAGGACCTGGGCAAGCAGGTCCACGCCGAGCGGCTCGGGATGTGGCTGTTTCTGGGCACCGAGGTGCTGCTGTTCGCAGGCCTGTTCGTGGGTTACTCGTTCTACCGCACGCTGTACCCGCACGCGTTTGCGGAGGCCAGCCACCACCTGGACACGCCCTTCGGCACGCTCGAGACCTTCGACCTGATCACCTCGAGCCTGGCCATGGCGCTGGGCATCCACTTTACGCGCACCGGGCGGCGCCGGCTTTCGGTGGCTGCGGTCGCGTTGACGATCCTGATGGGCCTGGCTTTCTTGGGCATGCACTCGGTCGAGTACCGGCACGAGTATCTCGAGGGCATGCTGCCCGGCCAGTACTACCACTTTGCCGAGCTGCCGCTGGCGGGCGCCAGCCTGTTCTTCACCATGTACTTCCTGATGACCGGGCTGCACTCGTTGCACGTGATTGCGGGCGTGGGCGTCTTGACGTACCTGTGCGTGCGCACGTATCGCGGCGCCTACTCGCCGGCCTACCAGACGCCGCTCGAGCTGGGCGGGCTGTACTGGCACCTGGTCGACATGATCTGGATCTTCTTGTACCCGCTGCTTTATCTGATTTGAGGTGAGCATGGCGAGCGCGACCGAGACGCATGTTTCCTCCCCGCTGCGGCTGCTTCTGGTCTGGGTCGCGCTGTGCGCGCTGACCGTGCTCACCTTCGGCCTGCATCACGTGGCGCTGGGCGGCTACGCGCTGCCGGCCGCGCTCGTGATCGCAGTGGTCAAGTCGGCGCTGGTGGCGCTGGTGTTCATGGAGCTGTGGGAGCACCGGGGCGCCAACCGACTGGTGTTCGCGGTGTCGGTCCTGTTCGTGCTGCTCCTGATGTCGCTCGCGATTGCCGACGTGCTGACGCGCTTTCCACTGGCCACACCGACCGGCATTCCAACCTTCCCAGCGCCGTGAGTCACGCCAGGGGCGTGCGGCGCCGCGCGGCCAGCTCGTCCATGGCCGCCTGCATGGCGGCCTGAACGCGCCCCGCCGCTTCGGCATCGGTCTCGTCGGGCCGGACCGTGATGGGGGCCAGCACGCGCGCCTCGATGCGGGTCGGCAGCGGCGTCGCCATCTGCACCAGCGCGGCCAGGAGCCACGGCCACAGCGGCGGGTGGACCAGAGTCGCCGCCGCCGCCACCAGGGCCAGCACCAGGCCGCCCGTGAGCGGGAACGATTTGAAGCCCCACAGCCTCTCCACCCCGGTCCAGCGCGCGAGCTGCCGGGCTCCCGGCAGCACCAGAAACGCGGCGTGCGAGCCGCACAGGGTGACCGGCACAATCGGCACCCCGGCCGAGCGCGCCAGCCGCGCAAACCCGATGCGCCCCTCGAAGAGGACGCGATAGCGCTCGGAGAACGGCCGCAGCGCCTCCACGTCGCCGCCCGGAAACACCAGCACCGCGTGGCCACGCGCAAGCGCGCGCTGCGCCACCTCGGGGTGGGCGAACAGGCCCCCCATTCCGGGCAGAAGCGGCAGCAGCCGGAACGGCAGCTGCCATGCAATCCGGTGCACCAGCCCGCGCGCCGGCCGATCGCCCATCGTCCGGTGCCATGCGCGCAGAAGCAGCATGATCTCCTGCGGCGCCGCGATGCTGTGGTTGCCCACCAGCAGGCATGCGCCCGCCGGCACCCGCTCCAGCCCCTCGATCCGAAACCGAAAATAGGCCGAAAGCGGCGCGCTTAGCGCAGCCAGCACACGCACCAGGCGCGGCGAGGTCCGATCCTCGGTCAGCAGCTCGGGGTGGCGGGCCAGGAACTGGTCGGCGGTGCGGCTTTTTCGATCAGCCACGAGAAGCGGGCGGCTCGACCGTCACCGACTCGCCGGCGCGCAGCAGCAGCACCCGGTCGTGCAGCGGATGCTGGCGGATGGCCTTTTCGATCGCGTCCAGCTCGCGCGCGCCGCCGGTGAAGAAGGTGCCGTGATGGATTGGGATCATCCAGCGCGCGCGCACGTCCGCGAGGATGCGCAGGGCTTCGGGCGGGGACACGTGCACGCGCCGCATCATGGGCCCGAACGCGGTTCCGGCCGGCCCGACCGGGATCAGCGCCAGATCGACCGCGAAGCGCTCGCCGACCTGCTTGAAGCTCACCGGGTCGTAGGCGGTGTCGCCCGCGAAAAACAGGGTCATGCCGGCATGCTCGACCACGTACCCGGTGTGGGCGTGGCGATTGTACAGCTCGTCGAGGCCAAAGCGGCCGTCGCCGTGCCGGACCGGGATGGCCGTGATGCGCACGCCGTCGCGCTCGACCGCCTGCCAGGGCGAAAGCGCCACCACTTCCCTGAAGGGAGTGTGCCCGGGCAGGTAGTGCACCACCCCCGGAGGCGCGGCCAGCGATGCCGACTCGTTGAGGCGCCGCAGAGACGGATGGTCCAGATGATCGAGGTGCGCGTGCGAGATCAGGA
>Ga0126376_10001464_pt1 | contig 12723 bp, 8 predicted proteins | sample PanSoiMetPlot_15_FD_92760 | JGI IMG/M metagenome (GOLD analysis project Ga0126376, IMG submission 92760) | Tropical forest soil microbial communities from Panama - MetaG Plot_15 | ecosystem: Environmental > Terrestrial > Soil > Tropical forest > Bulk soil | place: Panama | collected 2016-02-17
CCAGGACCGCGCCGAGGCCGAGGAGTTCGCCAAGAAGATCCAGGGTTACAAGCTTTCGATCGTGGCCGCCGACATTCCCGGCCGCGGGGTATGGTATCGCGTTCGCGTGGGCGAATACCCGACCCAGAAAGCGGCCCTCGAGGGCAAGGCCGAGTTCGAGCGCAAGCTGCACCTGATCGCGTACGTGACCCGCCTCTGAGAGCCCGTCCTACGGTCCGCGCGGATCCTCGCGCCGCCGCAGGCGCTCCAGCAGGGCGTCGAGCCGCTCCGCGCTGGCCGGATCGAGCGGCCCGAACACGAGGCCGACTCCGCTCACGAGCCGGGGCGAGTGGTCGCTCATCGAGTGCACGACCTGCGCGTTCAATCGAAGCTCGCTGCCGTCGCGCAGGTGGATGGCAAGCACGAGCCGCGCTCCCGCGCCCGGCGGCGGATCGAGCGCCAGAAACGCGCCCGTACGCGAAAGATCGTACAAGGTGCCGAACACACGCCCGGCGTGCGTGTGCACGCCCACGGTCAGCGAGAGCGGGTGCCGTGCATGGCCGCGTCTACGATCGGTGCGCTGTCTGCGCTCTTTCATCTCAATCAGACAGGAAATTCTTGACCGCAGTCAGAAAAGCCAGCACCGGATCGTCGTCCCGGTGCAGCCGAAGCTGCGCATCCACGCTGGTGCGCCACTCCGCGGCCACCGCCTCCGGATCCTCGCGCGTGACGCGCACAAGCATAAGGCCCAGCCGATTGGCGCTCGGGACGAGCCCGCAGTAGGAGCACTTGCCGTCGAGCGTAGCGCCGAGCGGCGCGCCGCAGCCGGGACATTGATCCGCGTCCGCGGACGCCACACCGGACCCGTTCTGCGGCGCCGGCTCCAGGTGCCAGGTCTCGCGCCGCGGCTTGGCGCCGCGCAGGCCCCGCAAGATCATGTGCGAGCGCACGTCCTGCCAGTATTCGGCGTACAGAGCATCGATGCGGGCCGTGCGGGCTTCGTCTGCGGATCCGCCGAGCGCGATCGCGCCCACCGTCACCCGATCGATCACGTGGCGCACGCCGCTGCGCCGGTCATGCTCGATCTCCTGCTGCAGCTCCTCGCGCAGGTCGGGCCCCAGCCAGGGCAGCGCGGGCTGAAGGTCGCCTTCAGTGCGGCAGCGCGCAAGGAGGAGGAAAGCCGAGCGCACCCGCGCAAGCAGTGGATCCGCGGGCGCTTGCGGCGCGGCGTCCGCGGGCTGGGCGGGAAGGGGAGCGCCGCAGTAGATGCAGGCCGGCGCGCGCTTGACCGCGACGGGCCGCCCACATTTGCCGCAGACACGCGGGCCCACCCTCACATTTTACCATTTTTGTGATAGACGGGTGGCGATGCAAAAAACGGCTCGCACGCCAGCCGAAACCCCGCTCATGCGGCAGTATCTCGAGGTCAAGCAACGTTTCCCGGATGCGATCCTGTTTTTTCGTCTCGGCGATTTTTACGAGATGTTTTTCGAGGACGCGGTCTATGTCGCGCGCACGCTCGACCTGACGCTGACCACGCGCGACAAGGGGCGCGAGGATGCCGTGCCCATGTGCGGCGTGCCCTACCACTCGGCCAAAGGCTACATCGGCCGCCTGCTCGAGCTGGGCCATCGTGTCGCCATCTGCGAGCAGGTCGAGGATCCCAAGCAAGCCAAAGGGATCGTCAAGCGCGAGGTGGTTCGGGTGGTCACGCCCGGTGTGGTGCTCGACGAGGAGCAGCTGGAAGCCAAGGTTCCGCACTTTCTCGCGGCCGTGGTCGAGGAGGGCGGGCGATTCGGTCTGGCGCTGCTCGACGTCACGACCGGCGACTTCCGTGCCACCGAGGTCGACGAGGTGAGCGCTCTGGGCGAAGAGATCGTGCGCGTGGAGCCGCGCGAGGTGGTGGGCGAGGTCAGAGAGGCCGTGCGTGCTCGTTTCCCCGCTTGCGCCTACACCAGGCCCAGTCCCCAGGTCATGGCCGCCGCCGCCGATCCGGCAGCCGCGCTGGCCGGGCTCGAGACCTCAGGCGCCCCGGGCCTGGCCCTGCGCGCGGCCGCGATGGCCTATGCCTACGCGCGAGCCACCCAGCCCGTAGGCGCCCTGCCAGCCTTTCGCGTGCTGCCCTACCAGCGCGCGCAGTTTCTGGTGCTCGACGATACGACCAAGTCCAACCTCGAGCTGTTCGAGACCCTCCTCGGCCGCACCAAGCGCGGCTCGCTGCTGGGCGTGATCGACGAGACCCGTACCGCGCCGGGCGGGCGTCTGCTCCGAAACTGGCTCGCCTTTCCGCTGCGCGATCGCGCGCTGATCGGGCGCCGCCAGGACGCGATCGAGCTGCTCGTGGAGGCGCAGTCGGCGCGCGATCGGCTGCGCGCTCTGCTCGCCGAAGTGTACGATGTCGAGCGGCTGACCGGACGCGTCAAGCTGGGCGTGGCCAGCCCGCGCGACCTGGCCGCCCTGCGCGCCTCGCTCGGCCAGCTGCCCGAGCTGTGTGCGCTGCTCGCGAGCGCTCTCGCGGGCCGGCTCGATCCGCCCGCGCTCCTGATCCCGCCGAAGGACCCGCTGGCCGACGTCGCCGCGGATATTGCGGCCGTGCTGGTCGACGATCCGCCCGCGCTCAGCAAGGACGGCGGCTACATTCGGCGCGGCTTTTCGCCCGAGCTGGACGAGCTGCAAGGCATCGCGAGCGGGGGCAAGGCCCAGATCCTGGCCATCGAGGCGCGCGAGCGCGCGCGCACCGGCATCGCCTCGCTGCGCATCAAGTACAACCGCGTGTTCGGCTATTATCTCGAGGTCACGCGCTCCCACCTCAAGAACGTCCCGTCCGACTACATCCGCAAGCAGACCCTGGCCGGCGCCGAGCGCTTCGTGACCGCCGAGCTGGCCGACTACGAGGCCAAGGTCCTGCACGCCGATGAGCGTCGGGTCGCGCTTGAGCAGGAGCTTTTGAGCGCGCTGCGCAGCCGCGTGGCCGCGCAGGCGCCGCGCCTGCTCGCGGTGGCCGAGCAGGTGGCCACGCTCGACGCGCTGGCCGCGCTGGCCGAGGTGGCCCATCGCTCGGGCTACGCGCGCCCGAGCCTGCTCCCGCAGGGCGGAGTGCTCGAGGTCGAGGACGGCCGCCACCCGGTGGTCGAGCAGATGGCGGCCGCGGGCGGCTTCGTGCCCAACGATACCCGGCTCGATCCGGCGGGCGAGCAGATCCTCACCATCACGGGTCCCAACATGGCCGGCAAGTCGACCGTGATGCGCCAGCTGGCGGTCATCCAGATCCTGGCCCAGATGGGCTCCTTCGTGCCCGCCAAAGCGGCCCGGCTCTCGGTCTGCGACCGCATCTTCACGCGCGTGGGCGCGGCCGACAATCTTTCGCGCGGCGAGTCCACGTTCATGGTCGAGATGCGCGAGAGCGCCCACATCCTCGCGCACGCAACCCGCGACTCGCTGGTCGTGCTCGACGAGATCGGGCGCGGCACCTCGACCTACGACGGGCTCTCGATTGCGTGGGCGGTGGCCGAGTTCCTGCACGACCGGGTGGGGTGCAAGACCCTGTTCGCGACCCACTATCACGAGCTGGTCGGCCTTTCGGCCACGCTTTCGCGGGTGCGGACCATGCAGGTCGCGGTCAAGGAGTGGAAAAGCGACATCGTGTTCCTGCGCAAGCTCGTGCCCGGCGGCGCCTCGCGGAGCTACGGCATCGAGGTGGCGCGTCTGGCCGGTCTGCCGCGCGAGGTGCTGGTGCGCGCCCGTGAGATCCTGGCGCAGCTCGAGCGCGCCCGACTGGGCGGCGCGGTGCCGCAGCTCGATTTGTTTGGCGCACCGGCGCCCGCGCCGACGGCGGCCGCACCGGCTGTGCAGGGGCCCACAGAGGCGGAGGTCGTCATAGCCCTGCGACAAGCCGATCTGGACAGCATGACCCCGCTTGAGGCACTTACCCTCCTGGCCGAGCTCAAGCGACGCTGCTAAAGTGGTGGTAGGGAATGCCGGCCGCTCTCTTGCTCCTGATTGGGCTCCTGCTTCAGCCGGTACCGGCAGCTCCACCACCGCCTCCGCCCGCCCAGCCGGCGCCGTCGCCTCCGCCGCCGCCACCGGCGCAGCCTTCGCAAGGGGGCCAGCCCCCCCAGCCCGGGCCCGCGCCCGGCGCCCCCGCGGCCGCCCAACCGCCTGCCGCCCCGAAGCCGGTCAAGCGGCCCGCCCGTCCCAGGCGGGCCCGACCCAAGCCGCCGCCGCTCATCCTGTACCACGTCAACCGCCGCGAAACGCTCGCTTTGCAGCCCGATGCACGCGGTTTCTTCCCGTCCGGCACCCAGCGCAAGTTCAACCACTTCATGCGCTGCCACCACACCGGCCGCCAGCATTCGATGGCGATACGCCTGCTGCGCCTGATCGAGGACATTTCGCACCACTTCGACAACCGGCGCATCGACATCGTGGCGGGCTACCGCGCGCCCGCGGCCGCGCGCAATCCCAAATCCCCGCACAAGCGCGGCTTGGCCGCCGACCTGCGCGTCGACGGGGTGTCCAACGCAGCGCTGCGCGACTTCTGTCGCACCGCGTTTCAGCACGTGGGCGTGGGCTACTACCCGAACTCCTCGTTCGTGCACATCGACGTGCGCAAGAACCAGAGCGCGTTCTGGATCGATTACTCGGGCCCGGGCGAGGCGCCGCTGTATTCGCGGACCCCGAACGATGACCTCCAGACCGGCCGCGCAGAGACCTTCAAACCAGGCAAGAGTGGCGAAGGGGAAGGGGATTTTGATGGAGAGAGCGTGGGCGCGGGCCCCCTGCCGGTGCCGGCGACCGGGGGTCCCAGCCCCCAAAAGTACCCACCTCCTGAGTGACAATTCCCTAAAACTATAGACGTTTTTGCGTTGGTTCAGGCCTTGCTTTGTGTCCTGGCCAGAATGGAGGGTACCGCGATGCGGAAGACACTGGCCACCTTCTTGGTCCTCGCCCTCGCAAGCTGCGGCGAAGATAGGGGTCCTGGCATCCCCAAGGAAGTCACGTCGATCATCTTCCTCCAGCGCTCCATACGCAACGAGGGAGGCAACGTGTTCGACTACCTGGGCTACCAGGCCGGGAGCCGGATCGTGAAGCTGGAGCCCCCTGCGGCCGACGGCAAGCTGACGGTCTTGACGTCGGATCCGATGTGGACGGGCGCTGACTTCATGGCCTGGGATCTGTCGTTCGACGCCAGCACCATCGTGTTCTCGGCGCGCCTGGCGAACGAAGATCGCTACCAGATCTTCACCATGCACGTCGACGGTACCAATCCAAAACAGCTGACCGACGGCCCCCGTGACCACGTCTATCCCATCTTCATTCCGGGGCAGAAGATCCTCTTTTACACCAACGACGTGGTCGAGCCCACGGCCCAGCAGTTCCGCGACGAGTACGAGCGCGCCACCACCGCCCAGGTCGGCATCATGAACCAGGACGGCACAGCCCTGACCCTGGGCCCGCGCAACGTGTCGCATCGCGTCTCGCCGGCTCTCCTGCCCGATGGCCGCGTGCTGTACACGGAATGGCTGCACCTGGGTGGCGTCAACGACGGCCACCTCCGCCTGATGAACAGCGACATGACTGGCCAGCGTGAAGCGTTCGGCGGCGAGGGCGATGGCATCACCAACAGCTATCTCAAGGGCCGCTACGTGGCCACCCGCACGACCGCCGACGGCAAGACCGACTACCGCATCGTGACCATCGGCACCTCGCGCGACCGCACGCTGCAGTCGGGCAAGCTGCTGCTGGTCGACCTCAATGCGAGCGAAAGGACGGCCACCTACAAGGACATGACGCCGCTGGTTCCGGGCGACCGCGGACCCTCGCAGATCGGCGTGGGCCGTTACTACGACGCCGAGATCCTGCCGCCCAATCCCAGCGACCTCTTGTTCTTGGTCTCGTGGGCCGACGGGCCGGTCGAGTCCGAGGTGTTGACGCAAGCCAAGACCAACGCCGACTTCGGCATCTACCTGTTCGACGGCAAGACCGGGCTTCGCTACCCGATTTACAACGATCCCAAGTACTGGGATGTGCTGGCGCGTCCGGTCATGCAGCGGCCCGAGCCGCCGATTACGAGCTCGCCCATCAGCGGGACCCAGTTCGTGGTGGGCGCGCTCGACGTACGCAATTCGTCGATCTTCTCGCAGCTGGCCGGCACCACGCCGGGTGTTGACATCTTCAAGGTCCGGCTGATGGAAGGCTTCTCGACCGAGGAAGGCTTCCCCGACATGTTCGGGACCACCGAGTTCGACGGCCATTCGCGCTATGGCGAGGTGCCCATCTACCAGGACGGCTCGTTTGCGGCCGTCGTGCCCGCGAACGTGCCCGTGCACATGCAGGTGCTCGACAAGTTCGCCATGTCGATGGCCAGCGAGCCGGTCTGGATCAGCGGCCGCCCGGGCGAGCAGCGCTTCTGCGGCGGCTGCCACGAGGATCGCGCCAAGGCCACCCAGATCCAGCCCGGCACCACCGAGGCCGTACAGCGCGGCGCCACCAACCTCGACGTGCCGCGCGACCAGCGCATCTCGCTCGACTACAGCTACGCCGCCATCCGCGGCGTACCGTGGGACCTGGCGCTGCAGCCGATCTTCGACGCCCATTGCGTAAGCTGCCACAACGGCGTGCCGGGACCGGCCAATCCGAGCTACACGGTCACCGACCTGACGACCGGCACCATGCAGACCTTCGTATTCGACCTGCGTGGGCAGAAGATCAACATCACGGTCGGCGAGCGCATGACCGGCGACTTCACCGCGTCGTACATCTCGCTGTCCGGACTGGGCATGGAGCTGGGCGAGGACGTCGTCCAGATCACGGGCAACTACAAGTCCTACATCAACCCGGGCTCGGCGCGCGACTCGGACGTCATCAAGATGCTCAACCCACCGCAGCGCTTCCCGACCCTCGATCCGTCGGTGCGCGGGTTCCAGAACGCGATTCACCCGGCCGACGTGGGCGGGACCGAAATCGCGCCCGACGATTATTACAAGTTGATCCTCAACATCGACATGGGCGGGCAGTTCTTCTTCCGTGAGAACCGCCCGGGGAGGCTGTAGACCATGCTGCGCAGAATGACAGTCCTGGCCGCGCTCGCCCTCGCGTGCCTCTTGCCAGCGTCCGCGCTGGCCGGCCGCGGCGCCAGCTACACGGCGATTCGCAACGCCATCTGGTCGGGCTCGGCGGATGCCATCAAGGCCGAGCTCGAACGGGCCGAGACCCTAGTGTGCCCGGCCTGCGTGGACCTGGTGATGCCGCTCATCGATCACCAGGATGCAGGCGTCCGCCAGGTGGCGGCCTGGTGGCTGACGCGGCGCGCGGTGCGCACCGACGTCCAGAACCAGATGATCGCGCGCCTTGGCGACGTCGACTCGGTGAAGGCCCGCAACGCGGCCGACATCCTGGGCGAGTTCCAGCGCGTCGACGCCATCGGCCCGCTCGGGAGCGCGCTCCAGAATTCGACCTTCACCGCCGAAGCGCGCGCGCACATGGCGCAGGCGCTGGGGACGATCGGGGACCTGCGAGCCCAGCCCGCGCTGTCGCAGGCGCTGGGGTCGGCCGACGCCCAGGTGCGCGCGGCCGCGCTGGAAGCGCTGCGCTCTCTGCGCGGCTTCACGAGCCCGCAGCTGGCGCTGCCACTTTTGACCGATCCCGATGAGAGCGTGCGCGTGCAGGCCATCTTCATGGTCGGCAGCTCACGCGCGGGCGCGGCAACAAGTGGCCTGGTCAATCTGCTCGGGAGCGACTCCAGCGCAAACGTGCGCAAGAAGGCGGCGTGGGCGCTGGGCGAGATCGGAGCGGCCGCCGCCTCGGCGGCACCGGCACTCCAGCAGGCCGCGGCCCACGACGCCAGCCCGCTCGTGCGCTCGCTGGCACAGGCGGCGCTGGGCCGGCTCAATCGCTAAACGCCCGGAGAGCCGGGTCGCAGAACGACCCGCGCCAAGACTGCGGCCCGGCTCTCCACTACTTTCTTTGATATGATGGAACCGGCGACATGATGTCCCATCGTGTTCTGCTTTGGTTGTCCGCAGCGGCTCTTGTATGCGCGTGTGGCGCCGCCCATCCCCCCGAGCAGCAGTTCTACTACGAGCACATTCAGCCCATCTTCAACAACTTCTGCGTCGGCAACACGTCAGGCTGCCACAAGAACGCCGGCGACGGCACCGCGCTCGGCAACCTCGATCTGACCTCGTTCGATTCGGTCCAGAAGCGGCGCGACGTGCTGCGCACCTACGGCAGCTACCCGCAGCCGCTGCTCCTGCTCAAGGCGCTGCCTGAGGACACCGTTCAGATCCCGTACCGCGGCCAGCTCTACGCGAGCGAGATCCGCCACGCCGGGGGCAAGCCGATCGCACCCAACTCGGATGCCTTCTACGAGCTCAAGCGCTGGCTCGACAACGGGGCCACGCCCGATGGCCTGCCGCCGCCCGCGCAGCAGAGCCACGGCTCGGGCCAGTGCAACACGGCCTACCCGCCCGACTACGACCTCACCATGGTCAACACGAGCTCGCAGGTCTACCAGGACTTCGTGACCAAGGTGTGGAACCCGGTGCTCAAGCCCTCGTGCGCGTTTGGCACCTGCCACAGCTCGCCGCAGTCCGATTTCTATCTCACCTGCGGCGACACCGACGATCAGATGAGGTTCAATTTCCTGCAGGCGTCGGGCTTCATCGTGCCCATGGGCACGCCCATCGAGCAGAGCGAGATCCTTCTGCGGCCGCTGTCGCCGCAGGCGGGCGGGGTCAGCCACACCGGCGGCATTTTCTTCGAGAGCCGCGACGACGCCACCTGGAAAGCCATGCGCGACTGGGGCAACGAGGTCCAGCAGAACCCGCCGCCCCTTTTCAGCCGGTCGGCCGGGCAGATGTTCTTCGAGGCCAACGTGATGCCGGTGCTGCTCAAGCGCGGCTGCGTGCTCGAGGGCTGCCACAGCCCCGATGGCTTCAACGATTATCGGCTGCGGCCGGGCGCGCAGGGCTTTTTCGCGCCGCTGGCGCTCAAGCGCAACTACGAGGCCACGCTGCGCGAGTTCATCGCGCTCGACACGCCCGACGTCAAGCAGTCGCGCGCCGTCAAGAAGCCCATCTTCGCGAGCTCGGGCGGCATCACGCACCGGGGCGGGCCGGTTCTGGAGACGCCGGGCCAGGACATCAGCATGCCGTGCCCGTCGCCTTACAATCCGGCCACCGCCAGCGCGTTCTGCACCTTGAAAGAATGGCACCGCATCGAGCGCCAGGATCATGCCGCCCTCGTGTCGCCGCTCGCACAGGGGGACGTGGTGCCGCTGGCCTTCATCGCGCGCCCACCCAACGACGACACGCTGCTCCAGTTCGATACTTTCCGGGGCGGCGCCGACCTGAGGCTGGCCGACGCCCACGTCGGTGCGGCCGGCCGGGTCGACTCGGTCGACAACGTGCGCAGCGCGCTCGGGCCCTGTGCGGGCCTGTCCCCGGGGCCAAACCTCGACGTGCGCGGCCCCGAGTGGAGCTACGACGGCTCGAAGATCGTGTTTGCGGCCCGCCAGGGCGCGGGCGGCGGGCTCGACCTGTGGCTTCTGGACCTCGGGGCCGGGAGCTGCCGGCAGCTCACCAGCGACAACGGCCGCATGCAGGGGCCGGTCAAAGTGCACAACTTCGACCCGGTGTTCGCCCCCGATGGCTCGATCGCGTTTGCCTCCACGCGCTCGGGCACCATCACGCTCAAGACCTTCCTGCCCAACGCGGACCTTTTCCGGGTGGCGCCGGGCGGCGACTTTTCGAACCCGGAGCAGATGACCTGGCTCCTCAACTCCGAGCTGTCGCCCGCCTTCATGCAAGACGGCCGGATGACCTTTACTGCCGAGAAGGCGACCGCCGACTTTTACCAGCTTTCGGGGCGCCGCATCAATTGGGACCTGACCGACTACCATCCCCTGCTCGCGCAGCGCGCGCAGTCGGACGACACCTTCGGCACCACACGTGACTCGATCGGGTATCAGCAGGCGACCGAGATCCGGGAGGGGCTGGACCGCAACTTCCTCATCATCCTGTCCAACGCGGGCGACAAGGGCGGGGGCGGAGATCTGGCCACCTTCAATCGATCGATAGGGCCGTTCGAGCTGGGCCGCGATGACGTGACTTTCTTGAAGTCGGTGGTGATCTACGACGCTGGCGGCGGCGCCTACAGGTCCCCGTTCTCGCTGCCCAATGGCGAGATCCTGGCCTCGTACTCGGCCAGCAAGGACATGCCGCGCTACGACCTGGTTGCGGTCGACGGGCAGTCGGGTGCGCGGCGCACCCTGTCCGGCGGCGGCGGCAGCTCGCTGGTCGAGGCCGCGCTGGGCTACAAGCGCGCCGAGCGCCAGCTGTTCTGCAACCTGCCCCAGCTGGTGTTCGGCGGGCGCGGGTACAACAATCCCTCGTGCCCGGTCGCGAGCGGCCTGCCGGCCGACCAGGCGGTGATACATTTCCCCGATCTGCCCATGCTGGCCACGCTGCTCAACTTCAATCTGCGACGCGGCCGCAACGTGGCCAAGTTCGACGCCACGGCCGGCCTGCGCGTGTATGCCGAGAGCCCACCACCCACCGCCAACCCCGATCCATCGAAGCTGCAGGGGCCCCAGATGGTCTACACCGACCGCCGCGTGGTCGGCGCGGCGCCGCTCGAGTCCGACCATTCGATCAAGGTGCAGGTGCCGCCCAAGACCCCGCTCATTCTCGAGCTCATCGACGGCAGCGGTCGGCCCGTCTTCACCATGCGCGAGGAGCACCAGGTCAGCCCCGGCGAGAGCATCGCGCCGGGCGTGCCGCGCAAGCTGTTCAACGGCATCTGCGGGGGCTGCCATGGCTCGCTCTCGGGCCAGGAGCTGGACGTCGCGGTCACCCCCGACTCCCTGACCGGGGCCTCGGTTTCCATCTCTCGCGACGCCGCCCCCAAACGCCTGCAGTAGCTGACAGATTGCCGCTCCTATGCTACCCTCCACCGCATGAAGCGGACGAGCGTTTTGGTGGCGATGAGCATCCTCTCGATGGTGGCCTCGGCCGGGGCCAAGCCCAAGGGCAAGGCGGCGGCGCCCAGGCAGGCCTCCAAGGAGACCGCACGCGCCATCGACGAGCTCCAGGGCAAGTTCAAGTGGGGCATGACGATGGGCGAGGTCAAGAAGCTCATCAGTGACGAAATCCACAAGAAATACGCGGAAGACTGGAAGAAGGCGGTCGGCAACGCCTATGCGCAGGACAAGATCAACCAGGAAATCAGCGACGAGACCAGGAAGATCGAAAAGAGCTACATCGACTTCAAAGGCCAGAAGACGCCCTGGGAGGTCTCCATCATCGATCGTGAGTTTGCGCACGGAAACGGCGAGGCGATGCTGGTGATCGAGGAGGGCATGCACAAGCAGCGGCGCTTCCTGTTCTTCTACAACGAAAAGCTCTACAAGCAGTTCATCGCCTTCGACAAAGAGTTGTTCCAGGGCAAGAATTTCGATCAATTCGCCCAGATCATTCAGAACCGCTACGGCCGCGGCGTCGCCAAGTACAAGCTCAACCGCAAGGGTGAGCAGATCCTGGAGCATCTCGAGTGGCCGCCCTCGGGGGCCACGCTTTTGCGCGCGGTCGACCAGTCCAACTTCTACGACACCTTCTGTCTGGTCATCGAGGACCGGGGCGTTTCACAGGTGGTGGCACCGCGGCACAAGGAGAACGCGTTGGGCGAGGGCGCGGGCTCGGCCATCGTGCGCGACATCCAGGCACCCGAGAAGGTGTCCGGCGATGTCAATTCGGACATTGTCGATCGCATCACCGGGCGTGGGAAGGGCAGCGAGGAGACCCCGCCGCCCGCGGCCAGCGAGCCCGCCCGCATCTCGAACTCACCGTCGTCGGCGCCGCCGCCGCCGGCCACCCAGGAAAAGAAGCAGCCTGCCAAGACCCCGGCCAAGAAGGACACCGGCAAGAAGCTCGAGGACCTCGAGTTGTAAGCGCGCGCCCGCCGCGAAGCGGCGGGGCGGATCCCTCACCGCGCGGCCCCGGAGGCGTGTCTTTTGGTTGCGGCGTCTGCCGCGCTGTGTAACATAGCGCGCCGGTGCGGCTGCGCTGGACCTTCGCGGTGGGGCTCCTATCCTGCCTGAGCGCCGGACCCGTATGGGCGCAGGCGCCGGCCCCCGGCATTCTGGTGCACGTCTTTGGCGAGGCCGAGCCGGCCGGTCGGATCCGCGAGGCCATGATCCGCGCGCTCGAGGCGGCCGCTCCCGTTCAGCCGCGCGATCTGTTCAGCGCGCTCGAGCCGGCGGGGCCCGACCGGGCCGCGCTCGACCATGCCGACGCTGACCTCGCCGAGGCCAAGCGCAAGCTGCTTGAGCTGGAGGTGCCCGAGGCGCGACAGCTCCTGGAGCGGGCCGCACAGGCCTACGAGCTGCGCGGGCATCGGCTGTCCGAGCGGCCGCATGCCCTGGTCACGCTCGAGGTCATCTACCGCGAGCTCTCGGCGGCCCGGTTTCTGGACGGCGACGAGGCGGGCGCGCGGGCGGCGCTTCGGCGTGCGCTGGTCCTGGACCCCAGCCTCGACTTCCATCCGAAGATCTTCCCGCCCCAGATGCGCAAGCTGGTGACCGAAGCGCGGCTGCTGCACGACGAGCTGGGCAAGAGCGCGCTCCTGGTTGAGTCAAATCCGCCCGGCGCCCTGGTTTACGTCGACGGGGCCGCGCGTGGGCGGGCACCGCTGCGCATGACCGACCGCCCGGCCGGGCCGACCATGGTCGTGCTCACGCTGCCCGGG
>Ga0126376_10001465_pt1 | contig 12720 bp, 10 predicted proteins | sample PanSoiMetPlot_15_FD_92760 | JGI IMG/M metagenome (GOLD analysis project Ga0126376, IMG submission 92760) | Tropical forest soil microbial communities from Panama - MetaG Plot_15 | ecosystem: Environmental > Terrestrial > Soil > Tropical forest > Bulk soil | place: Panama | collected 2016-02-17
GCGCATGCGCGATCGCCTGTTGGCGGCGATCGACGGCAAGCAGACCGCAACCGACAAGCTACTGGCGCTACTCGATGTGGTGCGCAACGCCGGCCACGAGGACGCCTATCGCGGCGGCTGCCCGATCATGAATCTTTCGGTCGAAAGCGACGATGCCGATCCCGAGCTGCGCACCCTGGCGCGCGACGCGATGGGGCGGTTGCTCGGACTGATCGAGCGGATCGTCGCCGCCGGCATCGAGCGCGGCGAGTTCGCAGCCGGCGAGGCGCGGCCGCGCGCGATCACCTTGGCGGCGAGTATCGAAGGCGCCATCCTGCTCACCAACCTCTACAAGGACCGAACCTATATCGACACCGTGACGGATCATCTCAGCGGCATGGTTCGCAACGGATTCCGCTAATCCGCTTTTTTTTGCCATTGAAGAGACCGATCGGTCTCAAAATGGCGATAGCAAAACGGGAGAGAAACCATGACACACAAGCTGCAGGACAACACCGAAGCCAACAACACCAAGGCCACGTCGGCCCTCGCGCGCGCGCTCCTGCTGCTGCCGCTCGCCGCGTTCATCGCCGGCTGCAGCAGCGAGGCCAAGGTCGCGCAGGACATCGCCCGGCCGGTCAAGGTGACCGTCGTCGGCGAAACGGTCAACGGGCGCACGCTGACCTACTCGGGCGTGGTGCGGCCGCGGATCGAGACCGCGGTCGGCTTCCGCGTCGCGGGCAAGATCGTCGAGCGGCTCGTCAACGCCGGCGATCGCGTCGAGGTCGGTCAGGTGATCGCGCAGCTCGACGACACCGATCTGCGGCTGGCCGAAAATAGCGCAAAGGCCGCCGTGGATGCGGCGCGCAGCCGCCGCGACATGGCGCGCGACAACCTCGAGCGCGGCAAGGCCCTGCTGCCCCAGCAGACGATCTCGCAGGTGGTCTACGACACCCGGCGCAACGAGATGGACGCCGCGGCAGCGGCGCTCGAATCGGCTGAGGCCCAGCTGCGCCAGGCCTCGAATGCCGCCAGCTACGCCACTCTGCGGGCCGACAAGGCCGGCCTCGTCACCTCAGTGACGGCGGAGCCGGGACAGGTGGTGAACATCGGCCAGCCTGTTATCACCCTCGCCCACCTGGGCGAGACCGAAGTCGCGGTTGCGGTCCCGGAACAGGACGCCGGCTTTCTCACCATCGGCCAGCAGACGAGCGTCACCCTGTGGGCCGGACCGCGCAAAAGCGTCGCGGGCAGCATTCGCGAGATCGCCGGCCAGGCCGACCCGGCGTCGCGAACCTACGCGATCCGCGTTGCGGTAAGCGGCGCGCCGCCGACCATGCGGTTCGGAATGACTGCGTCCGTCACCCTGCGGATCGGCGATGAGGCTTCGGCCCTGGTGCTGCCGGTCGCCGCCCTGACCGATGGCGATGGCAACCCGGCGGTTTTCGTCGTCGATCCGATGAAGCAGACGGTGCGCAAGACACCGGTGACGGTCGGCGGACCAGCCGAGAACGGTGTGCGCATCGCGAGCGGGCTCAACGCCGGTGACGTCGTGGTGACCGGGGGCGTCCAGTTCCTGCGCGACGGCATGCCGGTCCGCGTGCCCCACGATCACCAACCGGCTCGCAGCGGCAACCAGGTTTGAGAGGAGGCGACCATGTCGAGAGAGACACTTTCGGCCGCTGCCGATCCGAGCGCCGCCGCTCCTGAGAGGTTCAACCTCTCGCGCTGGGCGATCACACACGGCGGCTTCACGGCCTTCCTGCTGGTGCTGCTGCTGGCGGCTGGTGCCGTTGCCTTCCTCCGCATCGGCCAGAAGGAGGATCCGGACTTCACGTTCCGCGTCATGGTCGTGCAGGTGCTCTGGCCGGGCGCCACGGTTGAGGAGATGCAGGACCAGGTGGCCGACAAGATCGAGCGCAAGCTGCAGGAGACGCCGGGCCTCGAATTCGTCCGCTCCTATACGCGGCCGGGCTTGGCCAATATCTTCGTCAATCTCAAGGGCTCGATGCGCGGCGACGCGGTCAAGGACGCGTTCTACCAGGTGCGCAAGAAGGTGGGCGACATCCGCCAGACCTTGCCCGACGCCGTCATCGGCCCGTTCTTCAACGACGAGTTCGGCGACACCTACATTTCGCTCTACGCCATCACAGGTGACGGGTTCGCCTATCCGGAACTGAAGACCGTCGCCAAGAACGCGCGCGACATCCTGTTACGCGTGCCCGGCGTCGCAAAAGTCGATCTGCTCGGCACCCAGGACGAGCGCATCTTCATCGAGGTGTCCTCGACCGCGCTCGCCGAGCGCGGGCTTTCGGTGCCCGACATCCAGGCGGCACTCGCCGGTCAGAATACGGTGGAACCCGCAGGCCGCATCGAGACTAGCCAGCGCTCGGTCCGCATCGACGTCGAGGGCGGCTTGCGATCGGTCGAGGATATCCGCGAGCTCCGCCTCCGCGCGGGGCAACAGACCTTCCGGCTGGGCGACATCGCGGAGGTGCGCCGAGGCCTCGAGGACCCGGCATCCGCTAAGACGCGCTACCGGGGCCGCGAGGCGGTGCTCCTCGGCACCACCATGGCGCCCGGGGCCAACGTGACCGAGGTCGGCGCCGAGGTCGAGCGCGTGCTCAAGCGCATCGAGCGCGACCTGCCGCTCGGGCTCGAGCTCGGGCGGATTTCCGACCAGGCGCAGGTCGTCACCCGGTCGGTGCACGAATTCCTCGAAGCGTTCGGCGAGGCGGTCGGAATCGTTCTGATCGTGTCGCTGATCGCGCTCGGCTGGCGCGCCGGCGTCGTGGTCGCCCTGACCATCCCGCTGGTGCTGGCGACGACGGTCTTCGTCATGTCGCTGGCCGGGATCGACCTGCACCGCATTTCGCTCGGCGCCCTCATCATCGCGCTCGGCCTCCTGGTCGATGATGCCATGATCGCAGTCGAGATGATGGAGCGGAAGCTCAAGGAGGGCTACGACCGACTCACGGCGGCGACTTTTGCGTATACGTCGACGGCGTTCCCGATGCTGACCGGCACGCTGATCACGGTTGCCGGCTTCATTCCTGTGGGCTTCGCACAGAGCACCGCCGGTGAATACGTCAGCTCGCTGTTCTGGGTGACCGGCATCGCCCTGATCATCTCCTGGGTGGCGGCGGTCTATTTCACCCCCTGGATCGGCTATCGGATCCTTAAGGCCCACGGTCGCGGCGCTGGCGAACACGACGTCTTCGACAGCCGGGCCTATCGCGCGATCCGCGTGGTGGTCGCCTGGTGCGTTCGCCGCCGGTGGCTGGTTGTGGGGCTGACACTGGGCACGCTCATGGCCAGCATCGCCAGCTTCAGCCTGATCCCGAAGCAGTTCTTCCCGACGTCCAACCGTCCGGAGATCCTGGTCGACCTTTGGCTGCCGGAAGGCAGCTCGTTCGAGGAAACCGAGCGCGAGGCCAAGCGGCTCGAGCAGCAGCTCGCGGGCGATCCCGATCTCGCTGTCGTGACGACATTCATGGGCGAAGGCGCGCCGCGCTTCTATCTGCCGCTCGACCAGCAGCTCAGGAACCAGAACTTCGCCCAGCTGCTGCTGTTGTCAAAGTCGATCGAGGCCCGCGAGCGCGTCCTCGTCCGCGTGCGCGACCTGCTAGCCGCCGACTTCCCGGCCGTCCGCTTCAAGGCCGACCGGCTGTTCAACGGCCCGCCGGTCGGCTGGCCGGTGCAGATCCGTGTGACCGGCCCCGACCGCGACGAGGTGCGCCGCCTGGCGGCCGAAGTCGGCGAGGTGATGCGGGCCAACCCCGAAATCGGCAGCGTGCACAACGACTGGCTCGAACCGGTGCCAAGCCTGAAGCTCGAGATCGATCAGGACCGCGCCCGCACGCTCGGCGTGACCTCGCAGGGCGTGCGCCGTTCGCTGCAGGCGACGCTGTCCGGCTTCCAGATCGGGGAATTCCGCGAGCGCGACGAAACCATCAAAGTGATGCTGCGCGAGCCGTCGAACACACGCAATCTGCTGTCGGCGCTGGACGGTGTCTATGTGAAGACGGCGGCTGGCGCGTCGGTGCCACTGCGCCAGGTGGCCAACGTGCGCATGGTGCTGGAGCCGGGGATCGAGTGGCGGCGAGACCGGCTGCCGTCGATCACCGTGCGCGGTGTCGTACCCGACCACGTGCAGTCGCCAGACGTCACCAAGGCAGTATTTGCGCAGCTGCAGCCGCTGCGCGCCAGCCTGTCCGCCGACTATCTGATCGAGATGCAGGGTGCGGTCGAGGAATCAGCCAAGAGCCAGACCTCGATCAACGAGAAGATGCCGGCCATGCTGCTGGTCATCCTGCTGGTGCTGATGATCCAGCTCAAGCACTTCGGCAAGACGCTGATGGTGCTGGCCACCGGTCCGCTCGGCGTGATCGGCGCCGCCGCGGCGCTGTTGCTATTCCAGGCGCCTTTTGGCTTCGTCGCGATCCTCGGCGTCATCGCGCTCGCCGGCATCATCATGCGCAACAGCGTGATCCTGGTCGATCAGATCCAGCAGGACATGGCGGCCGGCCGCGATGCCTTCACCGCGATCGTGGAATCGGCGGTCCGCCGGTTCCGGCCGATCACCTTGACGGCGGCGGCGGCCGTGCTCGCGCTCATCCCGCTCGCGCAAGACGTGTTCTGGGCGCCGATGGCGCTCGCCATGATGGGCGGTGTGATCGCCGCGACAGTCCTTACGCTCACCTACCTGCCCGCGCTCTATGCCCTGGCGTTCCGGGTCGCGCTGCCGCCCCGCCCGCAAACGCAACCGCTCGCGGTTCCAGCGTCGGCCTCCGAGGCGTCGGTCGTAGCCGCGTGAGCCTTGCGACATCTGAATCAGGAGGAGCCACCCCATGAATGCGCCACCAAACTTCGGCTCCGATGCGGCACGCGAGCCGATAGCCGGCGTAACCGTCACATCGATGTCGACCATAGGCCAGCGCGGTCAAGGATCCCAAACGCCGACCGATCCCAAGCTGCGCGCCCGGCAGGCCATGCTGCAGGGACCGGTGTTGGCGACTATGCTCAAGCTCGCGGGGCCGACGATCGTGGTGCTTCTGGCGCAGGTCGCGGTTGGCGTGGCCGAGACATTCTATGTCAGTTATCTCGGCACCGAGGCACTGGCCGGCGTCACGCTCGTCTTTCCGATTCTAATGCTGATGACCATGATGTCGAACGGCGCCATCGGCGGGGGTGTCGCGGCCGCGGTGGCGCGCGCCATCGGCGCCGGGCGCAAGGACGATGCCGACGCACTCGGCCTCCATGCGCTCCTCCTTGCGGTGGTATTCGGCGCGATCTTCACCGCGGCGACGCTGCTATTCGGCCGCATGATGTATGGCGCGCTCGGCGGTAGCGGTGCGGTGCTGGACGCGGCCTTGACCTATTCGGCCTTCGTGTTCGCCGGGGCCGTGCCGGCCTGGATCGTCAACCTGCTGGCGGCGACGTTGCGCGGCGCCGGCAACGTCAAGCTGCCCGCGCTCGTCACGCTGGTCTCGGCGGCGGTACTGGTCGTGCTGTCACCCGCGCTCATTTTCGGCTTCGGCCCCGTGCCACGACTGGGCATCGCCGGGGCCGGCACCGCCGTGACCGCCTTCAATCTGGCGGCCGCCGTCGCGCTCATACTCTATATGCGGTCGGGGCGCAGTGTTCTCCGGCTCAAGCCGGCGCGGCTTAAGCGGCGCCTGTTCGCGGACGTGCTGGGTGTCGGACTCCTCTCGGCGGTCGGCACGACCCAGTTTAATCTCACCGTACTGCTGGTCACCGGGGCGGTCGGCCTGTTCGGCGCGAATGCGCTGGCCGGTTATGGCATTGCCTCGCGCCTCGACTATCTTCTCATCCCGCTGCTGTTCGGCCTTGGCACCGCGGTCGTCACAATGGTCGGCACGAATATCGGCGCCGGCGCCATGGCGCGCGCCCGGCGCATCGCCTGGACCGGAGCGCTGCTGGCCGCGCTCATCGCCGAAGCGATCGGCGGCCTGGTCGCGGTTTTCCCGAACGCCTGGCTGGGCTTGTTCACCAACGACGCCGACGTGCTGGCGACGGGCACCGCCTATCTGCGCATCGTCGGACCGTCGTATGGCGCGATCGGCCTCGGCCTGCTGCTCTACTTTGCGAGCCAGGGCGCCGGCCGCGTGCTGTGGCCCGTGCTCGGCGGCACCGCGCGCCTCGTGATCGCGGCGGTGGTAGGCTGGGCGGCGGTGGCCTGGCTCAACGTCGGCGAGAGCGCGCTGTTCGCGCTGGTTGCGGTTGCCACACTCGTATTCGGTGCGATCAACGCGGCGGCGATCTTGTGGGGCGCATGGGAGCGTTGATGGGCGCTGCGCGGGCCCCGTGCGATCGGTGCAGAATGCAAATCATCGAAAAAAGGGCGAATGCCGCTAACGGGTCAGACTAGAGAGCACAGCGAGTCAGGTTATCCCCCACTTGCGGACATCCGAGCGGACATCACCTTCCGCCCTTCGCGCCATGTCCGGACATGGCGTGCCCTCCAAACGAAACCTTCCCAACTGGGGTCGGGAGGTCGCAACCTGCCAGCGCCCGGCGAAACAAGATCAGCCAATCCGGATAAGGCGAATGACGTGGCGAGTTTATACGAAGGGTCGGATCTCTGCCGCTTCCGTCACATATCGGGCGTGGCGGAAATCGCGTATCGCGTCGATATGCTCAGTCTCCCAGTGCAGCAGAATGAAATAGCTCGGACGACTCGTTAAATTATCGCGCACAATGATGGCCGGTCGACGATCGACAAAGCCGGGCTCCAGATGCCAGTCATATATCTGAGAGTAATTGCCGAAGTAACGACCGACCTCCGCACGACCATTCATACGGGTCTTATTGACCAGCTCGAGTTGTACGTCTTCCGCCAGCATGGCCCGAATCGCGTCGAAGTCGCGCGCATTGAAACGTTCAACATAGTCTGAGAGCCTCTGTCGCTCTGTTGCGCTCAGCGTCGGCGGCGCTCGGTCATCCGGCTCTTCAATCGCCGCTCGCAGTGCCTCGCGCCCACGATGAAGGGAAGCCTTGACGGCGGGAATTGTTGCTCCGGTAATTCGACCGATCTCATCGATCGAATATCCGAGAACATCCATCAGGATGACGCTGCTGCGTTGCGCCACGGGTAGGCGCATGAACATACTTAGTCCGGCTGCCGCCGCCTGCCGCTGGTGTACTTGATCGACCGGATCGGCAATCATGCCCATAACCTCGTCACCGCTCAACCACTGTTCTCTCGCAAGTCGACGCAGAAAATCAAGGGCCGTATTGTGCGCAATACGGAATAGCCACGCCTCCATATTTGCGATCGCAGCCGTTCCCGGGTAGGCTTCAATGGCCTTTGCCAACGTGTCCTGCACGACATCTTCGGCGTCGATGGCTGAGCCGACCATACGCGCGCAATACCGATGTAGCTTCGGCCGCAAGCTTACAAGTAAGCGTTCGAATGCGGGCTGGGAGAGCGAGTCAGACGGCTCACGACCGCTCTCGGTAGAACTATTCATAGGTTCTTGTCTCCGGCACCGATGAACTTCCCGTAGTTGCCGATAATGGTCGGTTCAAGCTGCTGCGGCTGCTCCAAGCGCCTCTCCTCGCCGCCGGCGCGGAATTTGGCAAACGCATCGAGTTGAGGAATTACATTAGAATCGTCCTCGACCAAATGGCAGAACGTCCCGTCTGGCAATCTGAATACAAGATAGCGCACGTCCTTTGGCGCTTTCGCGTGCAGCTCGCGAAAGACGTCCTTGATAAGACGTTGATTTTCTTCGATTTTCTCCAGTTTCACGCGGTAACGGATTAACTTTTTTGACATTGGCAGGCCCTTTCTTGTTGGTTCAACACCGAGACGTTCGAGGACTCCCAAAAGATTCAACCGGGACAAAAAAATTTCGCCGATGCGAATCCTTCGCCGCGTTCCAGTCGTCTGTAAGGCGAAAGAGAGCAAAAGCGAGGAGGTTTACATGATTCTGGTCACTGGAGCGGCAGGTCTCAACGGCGCAGCCGTGGTTCGCAAGTTTTCCCGCAATGGGGTCGCGGTGAGGGCGCTCGTACGCGATCGTTCGAGAGCCACAGCAATCGCGGCCTGCCTCACGTCGAGGTCGTTGAAGGGGATATGGCCCGCGCGGATACGTTCGGCCAGGCATTGGACGGGTCGATCGCGCCTTAATGATCTCCAGTTCCAATCCGCAAATGGTCGAAACGCAAGGCCGGTTCGTCGACGCTTCCAAGGCCGCAGGCGTGGCCCATGTTGTGAAATTCTCCGGCAAGGAATCGGGAATCGGATTTGAAGCCAGGAATTTCCGTTTTACGCGTATGCACGAGGAGATCGAGCAATACCTGGAACGCTCGGGTCTAGCCTGGACTCATCTGCGTCCGAGCCAGTTCATGCAGGTCTACCTACGCGAGACACCGACAATCGCTCGCAAAGGCCAGCTGTTGTTGGCCCACGAAAACGCGAAGCTTTCGCCGGTCGACATAGAGGACATCGCTGACATCGCTTTCGCGATTCTCGTCCAGGGTGGCCACCATAGTCGGGGTTTTGAAATCACAGGCCCTGAGGCTCTCAATATGGCCGAGATCGCCGCGGCGATCGGAGCTGCAATCGGCAAGCCCGTTCGTTACCAAAACGTAAGTCCGGAGGATCGCCGCCGCGCCCTGGAGGCGGCGGGCCTCCCGTCATTCGCGATTGATGCGCTCGACGAACAAGCGGCCGAGCGGCGGCGCCACCCAGAGTCGCGGGTTGATCTCGGCGCACACACGCTGTTCGGCGTGAAGCCGACAACATTTGCCGAATTTGCCCGACGCCATGCCGCGGCTTTTCGGGGTGATGCGTAGGCGGTGGCATGAAACGCTTCCGTTTGTTCGGAAGTCTCTTGTCCATCGCAAAGTGGCCGGGGCTTCGACTTCTCGGCGGTCGACCGATCGCAAAAAATTCGGCGGGCACCGATGAGTCTTAGTGGCGGTGCCGGTTCCACCCATGAGGTCGGCACGCATCATCAGCCGAACCAAGTTCGAACCGATAGGAGACAGCCATGAATATCGCGAACAAGACAGTCCTGATCACCGGCGCATTCAAATGTGGCGGGCAAAGTAGTTCACAATTGCGTCCACTGCCGCCCCGATAAGCGCGGGTTGGTCGTAGAAGTCGATCTGTCCGCGCGATGTCAGCCATAGTTCTTCGCGTGGACCCGCAAGATTGGCGAAGAAACGGCGTGCGAGAGCAGGCGCAAGGGCCTTCTCCGCGTGGACGATGAGTGTCGGCGCCTTAATCAACTCGGCAGCCCCCATGCTATCAAATGTCGCCGTATAGGCGCGAGACTGCACGGCGAAGGCGTTTACATAGTTGGGGACGGCACCGCGGCATGTTCCATAATATTCATATGCCTCGCGCAGCGGCATCGCTACGTCTTCGCCACCGGCGCTTACTGCAGGTATTGTTTCCGCGACGCCAGTTTCCAGCCATTTCTCCTCCGCCGCGCGCCCTTGCGCAATCGACGGCGACGCGGCCTCGATAGATTCTGGCGTTACCTCGCCGAAGTAGCCAGCGACGGAAGCGAAGCCCCTAAAGCGACCATCTTCTGTAACGGTGCGCGCCATGTAGCCGCCGCCGGCACAGACGCCAACGCCAATCAGCGCAATGTCTGCCGGGCCAGGGTCGGCAAGTAGGGCGGACGCGGCGGCTTTGATGTCTTCGATCTTGGCGAATGGGTTTTCGAATTGGCGGGGCTCGCCTCCGCTTTCGCCGAACGTACGATGGTCAAACGCGAGCGCCAGAAAGCCGCGTTCTGCCAAAGCCGCCGCGTAGGCACCTGCCGCCTGCTCCTTGACGCTGGTCAACGGACCGGTCAGCACGGCGCACGCACGAGGCTGGCCGCGAGCAGGAGCGAAGAGATTCCCGACGAGTGTCGTGTTGTTCATGTCGAATTGGTAGGGATGTGGCTGCGTCACTACACAATCCTCCGGGTGGACAGGCGCCCAAGCGACCGAAAAAAGGCCGTGAACCCTCCCTGCCGTCACTTGCCAAGCAGCACATCCAGGATCGCGGCTGAGAACGCCGCTGAATGGCGTGGATGCGGCGAGGTTACCAGGTTGCGATCGACGACGACCGACGCATTCTGCACCCAAGTTGCGCCCGCGGCTTCTGCGTCGGGCTGCACGACCAATTCAGGGAAAGACCCGCTGTCGTTGAATCCCGTCATGCGACGACCTGCTACAACCTTGGAGCGGGCTGCCAGCATCGATCCCCGGCAGATACAAGCAATGACACCGCCTCGCGCGTTGACGTCTTGTACGAACATGGTTACGCGAGGATCTTCGGCGAGCAAGGCTGGGCTCCTCGCACCGCCCGGAACCAGGATACCCACGTAGTCCTCGGGTCGGGCATCCGCTATCGCGCGCTCGACATCCAACAGGCCGGTTCGCGCAAAGTAGCTGTAAATCTCGACCGGCTCCTTGCGCAGGGACACCACCTCGACTTGGTAGCCAGCTTCGTTGAGTGCGACCTTGGGAAAGAAGTACTCCTCCTCCTGAAACGCATCTGCAACAAGCGCCGCAATCTTGCCTTTGCTGGCCACGAGCAGCCTCCGCATTACTGAAGCCTGTTGCTCAAAAGCTAAGGACCGGAATATCATTCGTCAAATCGATAGAAAAATATAGAGAGTATCCACATGGTGGATATCAATCGTTTTGACCTCAACTTGTTGCGGGTGCTTGACGCTTTGTTGTCGGAATCGCAAGTCTCGGCGGCGGCCCGCAGACTGAACCGCAGTCAACCGGCAATGAGCGCCGCTCTGACGCGGCTTCGTGAAGCTCTGGATGACCCAATACTGGTGCGCGACGGCCAGCGCATGCTCTTGAGCCCGCTTGCCGAACAGATTCGTCCCAGAGTGCGAAGCCTCCTTCAGGAGATTGACCAGACCCTCAGTGAACCTGCGACGTTCGATGCAGCGGCAAGCAAGCGATGCTTTCGTATCCTGGCAAATGACTATGCGGTCACGGTCGTGCTCTCACCGCTGCTGAAATATTTTCAATGCCATTCTCCCGGCCTGACAATGGAAATCTTGCCGCTTGAAGATCATTTTTTGGAACGTCTGGCGGAGGGAGACTATGATCTTGCCGTTCGTGATCGCTGGTCGCTGCGCTCAGCACGCAGCTTGGAGACCTTGTTCAATGAGGATTTTGTCTGTATCGCGCGGAAAGACCACCCGCGGTTGTCAAAAAAACCAACACTTGGAGAATTCTTGGCGGAAGGCCATGTCCTAATTTCTCCGCAAGGTCGCGTTCCTGGCGTCGTGGATGCGCCGCTCAAGCGGTTGAAGCGCAAACGTCGAATAGCGGTGACCCTGCCCCATTTCCTCGCTGGACCCGCTATTGTCGCGAGAACCGATTTCGTGATGACGATCCCCCGTCGTATCGCGCGCAACTATTCGGAGCTGTACTCCCTGCGAATCTTTCCCCCGCCCTTAAAGGTTCCGGGTTTCGAGGTTGCGATGGCTTGGCCGACTCGCCGCGAAGCCGACCCAGCGATCCATTGGCTCAGAACGCAGACACGTATGCTCGACTGCTATTGACTTATGTCGGTTGGCCGAATCGGCGATCGTCACAATGTGGGTCATGACCGACAAAACTCAAAGTGAGCACAACGAGTCAGCTTCATCCCTAAAGGCCGACGTGGGAGCAGACATCCGTTGACTTCGCCTTCGTGCCAGGACCCGACGTCGGCCGCTGAGCGAAGAGGCTTATCGACTTCTGTTTCGCACTTCAAAGGCCGCGACCAAGAGCCACAGGACGAAGGTCGCGATCAGGATTCGGTTTGTCCAGCCGACAACGACGCCACCACGGAAGGCGATGATGGACCCGTAGAACAACAACAAGCTCAACCACGTCAAAGTGGCCGTCCAGACCAGCCGTCGTACGGCCGTAGCCGAGGCCTCGTTGCGCACCAAGCTCTTGCTCATTAGCGTAAACACTATGGGCGAGCCGAAGATGACGATCAGTCCACCGATGCCGTGCAGCAGGCTGCCGACGCCATTTTGGATCAGGAGGGAAGATACCCCCACAGAAATAGGCGGCGCTGATGATAAGCATTCCCCAGGTTCCAAAGCGCCCCGGCCTTGTATGAGTTTCTTGCTTTGCTGCTGCGAAGAAAGCGAGCGACGCCATTCCCAGACAAAAGAAGGCGAGCGACATCAACCAGCCAAAACGGCCCAACTGGTATTCGCTGATGAGATGGGGCGGGTTGAACTCTGGCTCCAAAAAGTGAAGCACGGAGAGAATCGCCAGGAACGCGACACAAAAGCCGATCGCTAGGCCTAGGAGTTGCTTCGTGCGCATCTCTCAATTGCCCATGCAGGAGGTATTATTCCAAAATCAGGGCTAAGAGAATTAAAACAATTCCAAGCGTCGCTACGTTCCACACGAGCGAGCGCACCAAAAAAATGCCCGCTGCATAGAACGCAACATAAGCAACATGAGCACCAACATAGAGCTGCGCCCCCGATGCACTGCACCAAACAGCATCGCTATTCAATCAGTTCGTCGGCGCGGGCGTCGCGCTGCTTGGGAGGTTAGCGCTGACCGTCTCGCAAAATCTTGGCGTGGCGGCGGAACGCATCCACGACTGCGGCGGAGACGAGTTTGACACGCGTTGAACCGCGCAAGTCCTGATGCACGAGCAGCCAGACCGGCCGGAGTAAAGGTGGCTCGCATGGCCAGACGCGCACCAGCTCGGCCTGATCGCCCAGGAAACAGGCC
>Ga0126376_10001466_pt1 | contig 12697 bp, 9 predicted proteins | sample PanSoiMetPlot_15_FD_92760 | JGI IMG/M metagenome (GOLD analysis project Ga0126376, IMG submission 92760) | Tropical forest soil microbial communities from Panama - MetaG Plot_15 | ecosystem: Environmental > Terrestrial > Soil > Tropical forest > Bulk soil | place: Panama | collected 2016-02-17
AGTGGCGATATATGTCGGAAAAGGGTCAACCCCGCAAATCCATGTTCAGGGCGTTGAAAAATTTTGAAGAACTGCGCCGTCTCTACGACACCGATACGCCAGTACTGGCTTATGCCTTCAAGAGACAGACGGACGAGGGCTGGACGCCAGAGCATAGTCATCAGCGCGGGCAACTCGTTGCACTGACCCACGGGTTGCTCATCGTGGAAACAGAAAGCCAACGATGGATGTTTCCCTCCGGGTGTTGCGCATGGACTCCACCAAATTGTAAGCACGCGGCGCGTTCTGTCGGGGGCGCGGCTGGCGCGATGGTGGACTTGTCTCCGGAGATGTGTCGCGGACTGCCCAAGACGCCCTGCGTGTTCAACTCATCGGAGCTATTGTTCGCGATCGGTCATCGCATGGTCGATTGGGATCCCAGCCAGCCGCTCAACCCCGCGAAGAAGCACTTAATCACAACGCTTCGTGATGAGATTCGACAGCCTGACCAGCAGCCCTTGCGTTTGACCATACCAAGAGAAGAAAGACTGGCCAGAGTTGCAGAAGCTCTCCTGGATGATGTTGCGGATGACCGCACGCTGGACGCTTGGGCGGATGTTGCCGGAATGGCCCGCCGTACTTTCATGCGGGCGTTTTCGGCTCAGGCAGGCATGTCATTTGGCCGTTGGCGACAGCAAGCGCGCTTATTTGCTGCCCTTGAGATGCTGGCACAAAGGAAATCTGTCACGGAGGTCGCTCTCGCAGTCGGTTACGACAGTGTAAGTGCCTTCATTGAAATGTTTCGGACCATGCAGGGAACTACACCGCGGATATACTTTCGAGGCAGGCGTTCGTAGTCACGCGGCAGCTACGGGCGCAGGGGCGCGCCTTCCTTGACGCTGTCGCGATACCGCCCGGCGCGAAGCAACGTCCCCTGCACCGCGTCCTCGGCGACCATGATCCGGTAGTGCCGCCAAAGTCGCACCGCCGCGAACTTTAGGATTGCGACCGCCAGCCTTACAAGAGACGCAACCAGGTGGAGCGTTTCGACGCTGGAAAAGGCTTTCGTCGCATCTTTTCGCGCTTCGAGAGACTGGACGTGGTCTTTCATCATCGAGTCTCTGAGATAGTGTGAACACGCCCTAGTTGATGAACTCGAGCGTGCGTTTGATGCAAGTTTGTTTGATTTTATTTTGTGGCGAGCCTCGCGCGGTTCCTCGCGTTCGTGGTATCTTAAACTCAGCCCTGCCCGCATTTTTCTGCGGCCGAGCCCACCTACTTCCAGCGTTTCCTTGCAATCCTGGGGGACGGCTACCTGCTGGGGCGTGGTCCAATCGGTAGGACACCTCACTGTTAATGAGGATGGTGGAGGTTCGAATCCTCCCGCCCCAGCCAATTTTTTCCCAGAGCAAGACAGGGCGAAATTAGCCTGCTAGCCCTTGGTCGTGGGCAACCCGGCAGACACCCAGCCTCTCCAGCCGCCGTCCATGGATTCCACATTGGTGTATCCCATCTTCTGAAGATTGTCCGCAGCCAGCGCAGAGCGGAATCCGCCGCCGCAATAGAGAATGAGTTTTGTGCCGGTATCGGGCACTTGCTGTTCGATGTCGCGTTCAAGGATGCCTCTTCCCAGGTGGATCGCTCCCGGTATGTGACCATTGGACCACTCGTTGTCTTCGCGAGTGTCCACGAGAAGAAACTTTTCGCCTCCATCCATGCGGCGTTTGACATCGGTTACATTCGTTTCCTTAACCTTCTTTTTCGATTCATTGACCAGCTTCAAAAATTGCGGCGAGTGCGCCATGCAATTGCTCCTTTCCCAATTTCTTCAGGTGAGCATATCACGAGGCCATCCGCTCTCATGCGCTTGCAAAACATCGAATCGCGCCCGAGAAAAGGGCATGTATCGGGGCGCGGGAGCGTTTGCGAACTTTAAGGCTGTGGGTTTTCGGTCTTGGGTTTGTCCGCTGCCGCTTCTTTCTTGGCGAAAGACCGCACCAGATTCACGTAGTTCCAGCGCATCTTTTCCGGATCGCGATCGCCCTCACCGGGCATTTTCCCTTTTCCGTTCGTAATAATCCAAAACAGCTCGCCATCGGTCATCTTCTCGAGAGAAGCTGGATCACGCCAGTCCCGAAGTTCAAGTTTCATGTCCGCTGCGAGGTCGCCTTTCCCGTCGCCGGTTTTCCCATGGCACATGGCGCAGTTGTAGCCAAAGAATTTGCGCGCTTCCGCCAGGCTCCCCGCCGTTGGCGCAATGGGATTCTTCTTCGCAATATCATCCGGCGTCATCTTGGGTTCCGTGGCTCCGGTTTTTTCCTGGGTGAAATCTGGTTTTGGGAAAAGAATTCCCGAGAGCAATATCGCACTCGCAGCGAAGAGCGTCCGACGCATGGCAACCTCCCGACAGGTCGAGCACCGCCGAAGGAGCGAACTCGGCTTGATTTTGAGCGGATTCTACGCCCGCGCCAAGGCGAAGGGAAGCTTTAAGATGACGGCTCGTTGGCTGCGGCCCGATTTGGCTGGCTACCGCCTCGGTTGCAATCCTGCCGTTCGATTGGCCCTGCTCGTTTTCGAAATGGGCACAGAGCACGCGCCTTGGGGTTGCTTGTCGCCAAAACCCGCGCGGAAGCGGGTCGATTCGCGAAGCCTCGTCCGCACGCCATCGATGACCGGCGGAATGGACGGATGTGTCGCTCCCCGAATGACGAAAATCATCAGCGCGGCTTCGCCAGGCGAATCCACACTAGCGGTGATGCCGACACCCTGGACGCCATCCATTTTCATCAGCTCATCTCCGTGTTTCTCCTGCACCACCTTGGCGCGCGCAACTTCTGCGTCCGAGAGGGAGTAAACGAGTTGTGGCGGCGCCGCGGACTGCTGGAGCGTGGCGCTCTCCTCGGGCGAAAGCAGGCCGTGCTGCGCGAAGACTTCACCTTCAACAATGCGCGTGCGAACTCCGTCCACCACAGCAGGGAGATTCGTCCGCGGCTGGCCTTTCGTCACAAAAAGCAGAATCGCCGGGTCTCCCGGATTGTCGTAGCTTGCTCCGACTCCCGCCGCTTGCAGTTCGGGATGGCCCATCAGCTCGCCACCGTGAGCGTCGCGCACCGCTTTTCCCTGGGCAAGAAGATCTTTCGATGGAAGGACCTCCTGTGCGGTCATGCGCGCTGCCATGGCCGCTTGGGGTCCGGGCAGCGTGCAGCCAATGACAGGACTGCTGCGCGCCGCGCCCACAAAGCTGGCGGTGTTGCCTCCCGAGGCGAAGAAATTCAGCACGCTAGAAACGGGATTGCCAACCGTGTCTGTGTTCGACCCGGCATAAAGAAGCGCGACGGGCGTCGCGTTGCTCTGCGTTACGATCAGCGACCCGGAGTCGCCTGCCCCTGAGAAATCTCCGCCAAAGACGTCCACCTGATTGTTGTAAATCACCGTGAATTTCGTCCCGGAACCATCGCAGTTCGTTGTGTAGGCCACCGAGACACTTACATTGGTCGCTCCAACTGTGGAACACGTCAATCCTGTCGTGCGGCCGGACTTGGCAACCGCAAGATTGATGGACGCGGCCTGTCCATTTCCTCCATTTGGCGAGCCGGCCACAGGGACACCGCTGGCATCTGTGCTCGATCCCAGTAGCAGGATATTCCCGCTGGAATTCACTGCTCCCGAGACCACCTGCGCAATGGCCGCATCCACGGTCGCCGAAGGAGGGTTTTGCAGATTGAAGGACCCCTGCGTCAAGTTGGCTACCGTCGTGGTTTGCGAAGAAGAGCAGTTTGTGTCAATCAACCCTGGTTGCACGATCGGGTCGCCTGCCATACCGGCGCCGCTGCGAGCCAGCACGTGGTCGGCGCTGAGGATGTATTGTGTGCCGGCGCGAGTTACCAGCGCGCCTAGTGTTCCGCCGCAGCAAGTAACCTTGCCTCCGCTCGTGTTCGAGTCGTTCACGTTGCTCCCGGAGGCTCCTAGACCGATTGGCTTAGGCTCCGTGCTTTGATTGGGAACGTTGAGGGTCACGGTGGCGGTGCCAGCATTCGATGTGTTTGCCGTTGATACTGCATCTATTTGCACAGTCACGGGAGCGCCGCTGGCAGGAATTATGCTATTGGAGAGCGAGTGTGGTGCGCTGTACAGGCCAGTTGAGGAAATCGTTCCGGTGGTCGTGGATCCTCCCGAGAGCCCGTTCACTTGCCAAGTAACTGCCGTGGTGGCTTGTCCGTTGATCGTCGCGGAGAACTGCGTCGTGGTGAAAACTTCGACCGTGGCCGCGCTCGGCATGACCGCCACGGGCCCAGCTGCCTGGGCGGTGAGCGTAACCGTGGCAGAAGCCGATTTTGCGGTATTTTCCACGGATGTGGCTGTCACCGTTACCGTGCCACTAGCCGGCATTGTGGCTGGCGCCATGTATGTTGCCGGTGCGCCACTCGCTGTGCTCGCCGGTGCGATCGTTCCGCACCCCGGTGAACATGCCGCTCCACCCTGTGTAAGGGTCCAGGTGGCGCCCTTCATACTCTCGGTCACGGTAGCTGTAAATTTCTGAGACTGGGCAATAGCGACAGTGGCCGCGAGCGGGGCGATGGAAACGCTGATCATTGACTGTGTCCCAGGACTAGTGCTGGCGCAGCCCACAAAGAGCAAAGCAAGGTTCGTTCCGAACAGGAGCGAAAACATCCGGCGCATGAAATACCTCACTGCCGGCTGGGGGGCGGAATTTTCTGAGCAGATTCTAATTTCAGGGTCACCAGGGCTGACGCGTCCTTCGCCAATTAGACTCTGAAAAACAGGAAAAAGATGCCATAGAAGACCGCAAGTCCGAAAGTGGGAAACCACCCTCCCGGCGTTGCATACGACAAATGGGTGCTGACAAGGAATATCACTCACTCCAGGTCGCGCCAGTTCGGCCCAACGCCGATTTCCACGACAATCGGGACGGCCAGCTTATAAACGCCTTCCATTTCTTCCTCCACCAGCTTTTGCAGTTTGGAGGATTCTTTCGCGGGAGCCTCGAAAAGCAGTTCGTCATGCACCTGCAAAATCATTTTTGCTTCCAATTTGTCCTCGGCCAGGCGCCGATCGATATTGATCATGGCCATTTTGATGAGATCCGCAGCCGTCCCTTGCAGCGGGGAGTTAAGCGCGGTGCGTTCTGCAAAGTTGCGCAGATGCACTTGCGGCGAATTGATTTCTGTAATGGGGCGGATTCTGCCAAACAGCGTCTTGGCCACCAACGTCCTCCGCGTTTCCGCGAGAACGTTGTCTAGATACTGCTTTACCCCGCGATATCGTGTGAAATATGCGTTGATAAACTGCGCCGCTTCTTTCTGCTCGATGCCCAACTGTTGCGCGAGGCCAAAAGGCGAAAGGCCATAGATAATTCCAAAGTTGATGGCTTTGGCTGCGCGGCGATGCTCCGCGGTTTGTGCCATAGGGCCGACGCCGAATACTTCCTGCGCCGTGCGCGCGTGAATGTCCTCGCCGTTGCGAAATGCTTCCACCAGCACGGGGTCTTTCGAAAAATGCGCCATCACGCGTAGTTCGATTTGCGAGTAGTCTGCCGAGAGCAGGAATTTGCCCTTTTCCGCGACAAAGGCGGCGCGAATCTGCCGTCCCAGTTCCGTGCGAATAGGAATGTTTTGCAGATTGGGATCGCTTGAGCTGAGCCTTCCTGTGACCGCACCCGTCTGTGAAAAACTGGTGTGCAAACGTCCTGTCCCGGGGTGAACGAGCCTCGGCAGTGCATCCACATAAGTGGACTTCAGCTTGGAGACCTCGCGGAATTCGATGACCTTCGCAGGGAGCGGGTGCTGCGCGGCCAGTTCCTCCAGAACATCTGCCGCGGTTGAGCGCGCTTTCGCTTTTCCTCGCCGCGCATTGGGCTGCAGGTTCAATTTGTCAAAAAGAATCTCTGCGAGTTGCGGCGGGGAATTGACGTTGAACTCCACTCCCGCCATTCCCCAGATTTCTTTCTCCAGGCGCCGGACTTCCTTGTCCATCGCCTGCGACATTTTGTCGAGCTCTTTCGGCTCGACGCGAACTCCCACCCGCTCCATCTCCGCAAGCACCGGCGCGAGCGGCAGGTCGATCTCTTCATAGATCTTTGCAAGTCCCTGCTCATTCACTTGTTCGCGGAGCACCGGGGCCAGCCGCTGTAGATAATCGGCATGTTCTCCGGGACCCTCGCCGAGGACGGCGCTGAACTGGCGCATCACCACGTCCGAAAGATTGTGATTCCCGGTTGTTGGGCGCAGCAGGTAGGAATAAAGTTGCGTCGCGTGCTGAACGTTGGCCGTCCGCCCCGCGAGCAAATGAAAAACCTTCGGGTCATGCAGGATTTTCGGCTGCTTCGCATCCTGGAGCAGCGGCGCGAGCGTTTCGAGCGCCTCGCCTTTTTCATCCGCCCAAACCGACCGCCCTTCTTCAGCTCTTGAAGAGACCTGGATCGCCGCGATGCGCGTTCCGAATCCTTCCGATTCGCGCTGCCCAGGATCGAGATCGAGCCAGACCGCCAGCGGCTGCTTGGCAGGCAGCTTTGCCAAGTACTCGCGAAATTCGCTCGCGTTCGCGAACTGCGCATAGTCTGTCTTCCCCTCCGCGCCCGAAGCAGTCGGCGCAGACGCCGCAACCGTCCCGCTGCCCAACTCTTTCAGGAGCGAACTGAAGCCCAGCTCCCGGTAAAGCGCGGCCAGCGCAGGCACATCAGGATCGCGCCTCTCCAGCGCGTGAAGGTCAAGCTTCAGCGGCACATCGGTCGCAATCGTGGCTAGCTGCTTGGACATCATTATCTGATCGCGTTGCTGCTGCAGCGCTTCGCGGTAACGCTTGTTCGAGACTTCGGCTGCGTGATCTAACGCTTTCTCCACACTGCCGAATTTCGTGATCAGCTCCGACGCACCCTTTTCGCCAATTCCTTTTGCCCCGGGAATGTTGTCCACGGTGTCGCCCAGAAGCGCCATGTAATCGACAACTTTTTCCGCGGGCACGCCGAGCAATTCCTGAACTTTTGCTTCATCCACAAGGATGTCGCCCTTTAATCCCCCCGAACCGGTCTTCAGCGTCCGGACGTTTCTCCCTACCAGTTGCATCATGTCCTTGTCATTGCTGACGATGAGCACCTCGAATCCCTGCTTCGCGGCTTCCGCGGCAATCGTCCCGATGACGTCGTCCGCTTCGTACCCGCTTTCCTCCAAAATCGGCAAACGCATCGCTTCGCAGAGTCTTCGCACCAACGGAATTTGCACGCGCATGTCATCCGGCATCGGTTGCCGCTGCGCCTTGTATTTTTCAAACAGCTTGTCGCGAAATGTCGCTCCCGGCGGATCGAAAACCACGCCAATGTATTTGGGTTCGTAATCTTTGATCAGGCGTTTGAGAATATTTCCAAAAAGGAAGGGAACGTTCGTGGGTGTGCCATTGGGCCCGGTCAACCGCTGCGGCATGGGCGCAAAAAACGCGCGATAAACGTGCGCCATCGCGTCCACAAGAAAGAGCTTTTTCGATTCCGAAGCCATCGGGCGAGTATAGCAAAGACCAGCAGTCGACTCGCGGCGGCAACCTCGTGCTCGGAGGCCGCGCAAAATAGAAAAAGGCCGCGCGATTCCAATTCTTCGCGCGGCCCTATGTAACGATCAGTCGTTACGGTTTTTCCGGCTTCTGCTCGGATTTTGGATTCGGCTTGCCCTCGCCGGACTGCTTCGACTCACCCGCGGAACCTGCTTGTGCTTGCGTTGCCAGCAGCATCCGTGTGCCGCTGTCGAGGTGCACATTCTTTCCCGCTGAAGTGATCACTGTGCCTTGCGTCGCATTCGACACCGCCGCGCTCAGGTTCAGGCCATTCAACCCGAAAACGCCTTGGCTGTTCGAAGTAAGCTGCCCCGCGGCATTTAATCCGCCTACGGCTCCATGCGAAGCGCCCGCGATGTTTCCCGCAGTGTCTGCTGTCGAATTCACCGCTCCTCCAGCGGTCCTTCCGACATTCGCTGCGGTGTTCGTCACCGTGCCCGCAGCGCCGCCCGCCGCAGAAGTCACTCCGCCCAGTCCGCCGCGTGCGCCGCCCGACATTCCGGAACCGGCAGCCGAACCGCTCGGCCCTCCGATGGTGTCCATTTGATCGCCAGCCATCGACGCGCTGCTTTGCGCCGACGCCAGAGCTTGAATTGCCACCTTCAGTGGAATCTCTTCACCATTCTTCAAAATCGCTCTATCGAACGCGATGCCGAGGGAAGACTCCGCCTCGCCCTTCGCCCGCGCCGAAGCCTGCGTCACGTGCCCCACCAGCTTCGAGCCTTTCGGGATGACCGTCCTGCCTTCGGATTTGACGGCTTCAGTCGTTTTCGCGTTCACCGCGTCCCCCGGCTTGCACTTCTTCGAGTCCACGGGAGAACTCAATTCCGCGTTGAACGTCGTCCCGCTGGCCAGCGCGGCATTGCCTTGCCCATTCTGCTCCGCAGCCCCCGCGGAAGTTGAACTGGGAGCGCCAGCCTGCGTCTGCGTTTTTCCTGCTTCGACGGACGCTTGTCCGCTGGTTTGTGCTTCCGCCTGCGCTCGAGCTTGCGGTTGCGCCGACGCGCCCACCGCGAACACTACCCCTAGCACAACCGAAATTCCCATGCGATACATGGTCGTTCGACCTCCTCAACGTGGTTACATTGGAGCTGAGAAATTGAAACCCACTACCCTCGTATAAAAGGGTGTGCAAGAAGCGTGCTGATAGAGGCAAGCTGCGTGCCCCAAGTAAGGGATGTATTATCAATAGTTTAAGGGCACGCCTGCGTTCTGCAAGCGTGCGAAATAACCCGTACGCCGCAGGATTTACAAGCCAGAATCTGCCGCGAAAGTCGGTTTCGGCGCCTAGACAATACTCAGGGACTTGCCGACCTCCGCCAGTGTATCCGCAGCTTTCAGCAACTGCTCCCGCTTGTGAGCCGCGCTGACAATCGCTCGCAGCCGCGCTTTCCCTTCTGCGACGACCGGGTAACCGACGGCGGGCGCGAATACTCCGGCCTCAAAAAGCTTCTTCGAAAACTCAAACGCCTTCGCAGCCTCACCCACATGAATCGGAATGATTGGCGTCTCGCTAGCCTTGAACTGGAATCCGCGCTTCTTCAACTCACGCTTGAAGAACTTCGTGTTGGCCCAGAGCTTTTTCACCAGCTTCTCGCCTTCCGGCGAAGCCAGCAGCGTAAACGCTGCCTGGCACGCTCCGACCGTAGCAGGCGGATGCGAAGTCGAAAACAAAAACGGCCGCGCGCGCAAATAGAGGAAATCAATCAGGTCGCGCGAGCCGCAGACATATCCGCCCATCGCGCCAATCGCCTTGCTCAACGTTCCCACCTGGATGTGCACGCGCCCATGGCACTGATGGTGATCCACCGTGCCGCGCCCATTGGCACCCAGCACGCCGGAAGCGTGCGCGTCGTCCACCATCATGATGCAGTTGTATTTTTCCGCCAGGTCGCACAGTTGCGGCAGTGGCGCTATGTCGCCATCCATCGAAAACACGCCGTCGCTGATAATCAGTTTCTTCCCGGGAAAGCTGGCGTGCTCCTGCAGGATGCGCTCGCAGTCTTGCACGTCCTTGTGCTTGAACACTTTGATCGTCGCTTTCGAAAGCCGCGCGCCATCGATAATCGACGCATGATTCAATTCGTCCGAAACGATTAGGTCATCCTTGCCCAGCACCGCCGAAACAGTCCCGGCATTCGCCGTAAATCCCGACTGAAACACCACGCAAGCTTCCACTTTCTTGAATGCCGCAATCTGCTCTTCCAGTTCCATGTGCGGCTTCATCGTGCCGGCAATCGTGCGAACCGCTCCCGCGCCGACGCCATATCGCTTCACCGCGTCCAGCGCTGCTTTGCGCAGCGCCTTGTGCGTGGTCAGCCCCAGGTAGTTGTTCGAGGCGAGGTTGATCACTTCGCGCCCGTCGAAAATGCAAACGGGCCTCTGCTCGCCCTCAAGAATGCGCAGCTTGGGGGCCACGCCCTTTGCGCGCAGCTCGTTCAACTGCTCGGTGACGTACTGCAGCGGATTCTGCTTCGTCGCCAATGTGGCGGTTTCCGACATGTTGTCGCTCCTGATAGTAGGCATCGGCCGGGGGAGATTCTTATTGTGCTCCAAGGCAGGCTTAGGGGCAAACCGGAGTTGCTTTTTCAGGCCTTCACCAGGTCGGAATCGTGTTTACGGAATACCGCTTCGAGCGCAGCGGGCGTGCGCTCGCGCATCGCATGAATGTCCTGAATCAATTGGAGGATGTTCGCCGTCATGATCAGCAGATACCGCGTCGGCCCGGGACCCGGATTCCAGTAGGTGTGCGGAGTCCCTCGGGGCACAAGAACGCCGGCGCCTCCGCGGGCCTCAACGACTTTTTCTCCCATTTGAATGCACAGCGCTCCCTCCAGCACATACCACGCTTCATCGTCGCGGTGATGAACGTGCGGCGGCGCGATCAGCCGCCGTTCGCCCACCGGTCCGCCGGCGTCACGCCATTCCGCGATCACAAAACTGTTCGCGCTCGAACCAAGCGCGTTTCCGGCGAGCGGGGGCGCAATAATCGGTGAAGTCATGCGTCAGTTGCTCCTGATTGGGCGGCTCCTAGGCTCTTGTAGCCGCGCAGCCTTGTCCCGAGCGAAGCCGAGGGAATGCTGCGCCAATGAAGTTTATCTTGTTGCACTCCGTCGGTAGAGGTTCGGGAATCTGTTTCAGTGTCCGACCCCGTTCGGATAAAGCAGAATCTTTCCGGGCAATCCTTCCTGCAGTTTTGCAAACGCGCCCTCGAACTTCTCGAGGGGTGCCTGCTGCCCGAAGAGTGGCTCTAGATTCAGCCGCCCGGCCTTCAGCAGTGCCGTCATTTGTACCCACGTTTCGTACATCCGTCGTCCGTAGATCCCCTGCACCGTCGCGCCCTTGAAAATTACGTCGTTCACCAGGTCGAGCGGCACATTTTCCGTGGGAATCCCCAGCAGGGAAGCGCGCCCTCCCGCCCGCAGCGCTCGGAATCCTTGCTGAATCGCCTGCGGATTCCCGCTCATTTCGAGAAGCACGTCCACGCCGGTGCCGTCGGTTTCTTTCAGGATTCGCTTCACCGCATCTTCGGCGGCGGGATCGATCACCAGGTCTGCGCCCACTTTCTTGGCCATGGAGCGCCGCGCTTCGTTTGTCTCCGTGGCAAAAACGGTCGAACTTCCACAAGCCTTGGCCACGGCAATGGACATCACCCCAATCGGTCCGCAGCCCGTCACCAAAACGGTCTGCCCCGCAATGGCCCCCGCCAGCACCGTGTGCACCGCGTTTCCCAGCGGATCGAGAATCGCTCCGTAATGTTCGGGAATGTCCGGATCCAGCTTGATGACGTTCGACGCAGGAATCCTCACGAAATCCGCGAACGCGCCGTCTTGATCAATCCCGATGATGCGCAGGTTCTGGCAGATGTGCGCTTGCCCAAGCCGGCACTGGCGGCAGTGCCCGCAGTTCACGTGCATCTCCGCGCTGACGAAGTCGCCTGGCTTCACCGCCGTGACTTCATCTCCCACGCGTTCCACAGTTCCGCAAAATTCGTGCCCCAGCGTCAACGGCGGCTTGATGCGTCCCTGCGACCAGCGGTCCCAGCCGTAGATGTGCAGGTCGGTCCCGCAAATCGAAGCCGCCTTCACGCGTACCAGCACGTCGGTAGGGCCAATCGTCGGGATCGCGACTGTGTCCATCTGCAACCCTCGCGCCGGCCGCATCTTCCGCAACGCTTTCATCGTCACTGCCATCGGTCTCCCTGTAGCGGCCGCTTCCGAGCGGGTACGCCTCCGCGCAACCCTGCGATGCTAGCACCTCATCATGAACCGCGCCACCAACCGCATGTCATTCCGAACGGAGCGAGCCGACGCCCATCTGTCCGCTTGCTCTTGCAAACGGTCGGCCGGTGTCGTGAGGAATCTCTGTTCGGTCTTCGGACTCCTCATTTCACTGCTTCTACGACTCCAATCTTCTCCAGCGCCTTCAAGTACTCCACCACCAATTGCAACGGCACTGGCCCGTACTCCGCCGACACCGCATCGCGAATCTCCGGTGCGTTTCGCTTCCCATCCGCAAAATTCAGCACTTCATACGCGTACTCTTCGCCGCCACCCCACAATCCCTCATAACTCAGCAGCTTGGGAGTCGACACTCCCGCCGCTTTCGCATGATCCGCGAAATAGTCATACCCAAACACCGCCAGCGGCCCTCTAGGCTGGACCACCCGGCCAAAGACCATGCCCGCCATAGCTGGGTCGACAGATTTGTCCTTACACTTTGGAGGCCGTAACCCGGAACCCCTAGCCGAATTTGTGAATCGATAGATGGATGATTCAGCAGAGTCCCGATAGAGCGTGATTGCACCCAAGAAGACGCAAGTTTCGCGGCCTTCGAGATTCCGAAGCTTCGAGGCGGTGTAGAAACTCATTGCTAGTCCCTGCTGACTGGTTCGTTGCAAAGCCTGCCAGCCCTCGGCATTCTTTATCTCCGCCAAATAATACCCGCTCACCGCGCCGATAAACGCGGCACGTTTCAACTTCGTCGGGTCAATATTTGCTGCCGAATCGAAATTTGTATGAATGTACCGGTCCGGCCAGTCATTCAAATAAATCGCCGGAATCCCGAACGACGCATCCTGATACACGTCGTGGTCGCTGCCCATCGTATACGCCGAATACTCGGCGCGCAGCGGCTCCTTACCACCCTCCGGCGCCAC
>Ga0126376_10001467_pt1 | contig 12693 bp, 14 predicted proteins | sample PanSoiMetPlot_15_FD_92760 | JGI IMG/M metagenome (GOLD analysis project Ga0126376, IMG submission 92760) | Tropical forest soil microbial communities from Panama - MetaG Plot_15 | ecosystem: Environmental > Terrestrial > Soil > Tropical forest > Bulk soil | place: Panama | collected 2016-02-17
CGCCAAGCGTCACCATCTCGGCGATGAGCAGAAGGTCTACGCGGCTCGTCGTGTCGGCGACGCGCACAGTGTGCGAGGGCACGTTCAGGTTCATGCCGCAATTCCCCGCTTGCGGGCCGCTGCGCTCAAGAAGCCGCGGATGGTGTCGAACAGCTCGGGCTCGTGCAGCAGGAATGCGTCATGGCCCTTATCGGACTTGATCTCGACGAAGCTCACCTTGGCCGCGACCGCGTTCAGTGCATGCACGATCTCGCGGCTCCCCTCGGTCGGGAACAGCCAATCGGATGTGAACGACACGAGACAGAAGCGCGTCCTCGTGCCGCGGAAAGCGTTGGCCAGGACCCCTTCATGATCGGCGGCAATGTCGAAATAGTCCATGGCACGCGTGATGTAGAGATAGGAGTTGGCGTCGAAACGGTCGACGAAGGAGAGGCCCTGATAACGGAGATAGCTCTCCACCTGGAAATCGGCGTCGAAGCCGAACGCCACCTTCTCGCGATCCTGAAGATTGCGCCCGAATTTCCGGTGCAACGCCGCGTCTGACAGATAGGTGATGTGCGCGGCCATGCGCGCAACCGCGAGCCCCTTGCGTGGGCTCTTGCCCTCTTCGAGATAGCGGCCTTGGCACCAATCGGGATCGGCCATCACCGCCTGGCGTCCGACCTCGTGGAAGGCGATGTTCTGCGATGAGTGCCGCGCGGAGCAGGCTATCGGCACCGCGGAAAACACGCGGTCCTTGTAGCTTGCCGCCCATTCCAGCACCTGCATGCCGCCCATCGACCCGCCGAGCACGCACAACACGTCGGCGATGCCGAGATGGTCGAGCAGCCGCGCTTGCGCGCGCACCATGTCGCGTACGGTGATAACAGGGAAGTCGGGGCCGTAAGGATTGCCAGTAGCGGGGTTGGTGGAGCTCGGCCCGGTCGAGCCCATGCAGCCGCCAAGCACGTTAGCGCACAGCACGGAGTAACGGTTCGTGTCGATCGGCTTGCCGGGGCCGACCATGGTCTCCCACCAGCCGGGCTTGCCGGTGACGGGATGCAGGTTTGCGACGTGCTGGTCGCCAGTCAGCGCATGGCAGACGAGCACGAGGTTCGTCTTGGCGGCGTTAAGCTCGCCATAGGTCTGATAGGCGATGGAAAATTGCTCGAGCCCGCTCCCGCAATCGAGCGGCAGCTTCTCGTTGAAATGGACGATGTGGCTTTGCGGGTTGGTGATCTGCGCCAACCGCACCGAGTTGTCCGTGATGGACTGCGCCGTAGGGGTTTCGCTCATCTTAAGTTCAGTCGCCCGAAGTCGCGTCTCGCCAAAGCTCTATTTACACAATTCGGCGTTAGCTAGGAGCTTACCGCTGAAAGTCAATCTTTTCTTTGCCTAGCCGCAAGGATTGGGCCTATGAGAGGCCGCCTGCAACACCCACCGAGGAGTGAGACAGATGGCCGCCGCCAAGGGGGGCCCAAGCCCACGCCCAGGCGTTCTCGACATCGCGCCCTACGTGCCCGGTACGAGCGCGCTGCCCGGCGCGCACGCGGTGATCAAGCTCTCCTCTAACGAGACGCCGCTCGGGCCTTCACCCCGCGCCATCGAGGCTTACCTCGCGGCAGCGGACTCTTTGTCACGCTACCCTGACGGCTCCGCGCGGACGCTGCGCGAGGCGATCTGCAAGATGTACGGGCTCGATCCCGGCCATATCGTCTGCGGCGCCGGCTCCGACGAGCTTCTGAACCTGTTGGCAGGCGCCTATCTCGGCCCGGGCGACGAGGCGATCTACAGCGAGCACGGCTTCCTGGTCTATAAGATCGCGATCATGGCGCGTGGCGCTACGGCAGTGGCTGCGCCAGAAACCGAGCTCACCACCGATGTCGACGCCATCCTCGCGCGCGTTACTGATAAGACACGCGTCGTGTTCATCGCCAATCCCAACAATCCGACCGGCACGTATATCCCGTTCGATGAGGTGAAGCGGCTGCGCGCCGGTCTGCCCGACGAGGTGTTGCTCGTGCTCGACGCGGCCTACGCCGAATATGTGCGCCGCAACGACTACGAAGCCGGCATCGAGCTTGTCGCCACCACGCACAACACGGTGATGACGCGCACCTTCTCCAAGATCTACGGGCTAGCCTATTTGCGCATCGGCTGGGCCCATTGCCCGGCTGAGGTCGCCGACGTGCTGAACCGCATCAGGGGCCCGTTCAACGTCTCAGGCCCCGCCATCGCCGCAGGCGTTGCGGCGCTTCAAGATCAGGCCCGGGTGCAGCGCGCCGTCGAGCACAACGAGCTGTGGCGCGCGCGTATGACCGACGCGCTGTCGGCCATTGGCCTTGGCGTGACGCCGAGCGCAGCCAATTTCCTGCTGTTGCATTTCAAGACGGGCAAGGGCAAGTCTGCCCCGGAGGCCGACAAGTTCCTGCACGATAAGCGGATCATCTTGCGGCGCGTCGCTGAGTACGGCTTCCCCAACGCGCTTCGCATGACCATCGGCACCGAGGAGGATAACCGCGCCGTGCTCGACGCGCTCACCTCGTTCATGGGCGCCAACGGCTCGTCCCGCCGATGACCGAACCGCTGTTCGACCGCCTCGCCATTATCGGGACGGGCCTGATCGGCTCGTCCATCGCGCGCGCCGCGCGGGCGCAGGGCGCCGTGCGCACTATTGTCGCCACTTCGCATTCGCCGCGGACACGGAAGCGCATTGGGGAGCTCCGCATCGCGGATAAGGTCACGGAGACGAACGCCGAGGCGGCTGAAGGCGCGGACCTCGTCGTCCTGTGCGTTCCGGTCGGCGTGTGCGGTGACGTTGCCAAGGAAATCGGCCCGCACCTCAAGTCCGGCGCGACGATTTCGGATGTTGGGTCGGTGAAGAGCTCGGTCGTCCGCGACATGGGCCCCCATGTGCCGAAGACCGTCAATTTCGTGCCGGCTCACCCGGTCGCAGGCACCGAGCATTCAGGTCCCGACGCAGGCTTTGCCGAGTTGTTCGAGAACCGCTGGTGCATTTTGACGCCGCCCGAGGGCACCGATGCCAAAGCAGTCGACAAGCTCGCCGCCCTCTGGCGTCTGTTCGGCGCCAATGTCGAGATCATGACGCCGGAGCACCATGACCTCGTGCTCGCCATCACCAGCCACCTGCCGCATCTGATCGCCTACACTATCGTCGGCACCGCCGACGAATTGCAGACGGTGACGCGCTCGGAGGTGCTGAAATTCTCGGCCGGCGGCTTCCGCGACTTTACCCGCATCGCCGCCTCCGATCCCGTTATGTGGCGCGATATCTTCCTCGCCAACAAGGACGGCGTACTCGAGATGCTCGGCCGCTTCAACGAGGACGTGGCGGCGCTGACCAAGGCGATCAGAAAGGGCGACGGCGAGGCGCTGTACGAGCACTTCACCCGCACCCGGGCCATCCGTCGCGGCATCATCGATGCCGGCCAGGACACCGCCGCCGCCGACTTCGGCCGCCCTCACGGGCATGACGACTGACGCGAGACATGGCTGAGCTGTGGGTGTTCGGCTATGGCTCACTCATGTGGCGTCCGGGCTTCCCGTTCGCGGCCCAGGCACCGGGCCTGCTCAAGGGCGCACACCGCGCGCTCTGCGTCATTTCCATCTTCCATCGCGGCACCAAGGAAGCGCCGGGACTCGTGCTCGGCCTCGACCGCGGCGGCGCCTGCCGCGGCGTAGCCTACAGGGTCGAGCCCGGAGTCGAGGATGCGACGGTCGCTTACTTACGCGCGCGCGAACAGGTGACCGATGTCTATGTCGAGGCCTATCGACCGGTGCGCCTGCTCGACGGCTCAGACCGGGTAGTAAAGGCGCTCACCTACCTCGTCGACCGCGGCCATGTGCAATATGCAGGCGTGCTGTCGCTCGAGGAGCAGCTTCGCATGGTCTCGGGCCGCAGGGGCCAGTCGGGCGAGAATGCGGAATATGTGTTGAACACGGTGCGGCATTTGGAGGAGGCCGGAATCCACGACCCCTTGCTTGTCGCGCTGGCAAAACGCCTGAAAACCGCCGCGCCTCTTATTCCGAGGACACGGCACCTATGACGAGGGTTACGAGGGCGCGGGGTATGGCGACGAGGGCTGCTTCTAAGCCCTTTACCCATCAGGCCAAGGCCCCGGCGAGCAATCTCCGGGGCCTTTGCTTTTGCGCGAGGGCTATGTCTGGCCGCGTGTACCGTACTCGCGGCGCGCAGCGTTGACCGTGACGGCGAAGGCCGCGATCACATCGACCATCGACATCAAGGTGAGGAGGAAGAAGGTCGAGGTCGCCGCGCGATCCCAGACTAGGAACAGGATCAGGCAGGCGGCGAACACCATTGTCGAAAGCGCGTTCTCGGTGATCGACGCGCCGCCACCCCGCGTAGCCTTGAGCAGCTGGAAGAACAGAAGAACGAGCGCCAAGGCGAGGAGGATGGTGCCAAGGCCGAGTTGCCACACACCGCCGGATGGCAGCGCTATGGAAAAGCGCTGGATGTCAAAATCGGCGCCGGCGCCGGCAAAGGCGACATAGGCCAGAAGCGGAATGACGAGGAGCGGCACGGCCGACGTCCAGCTCCGCCGCGCGCGCCGCTTTGCCGGCTTTTCCTCAGGCGGGGCCTCCGTCATGACTTTCCGACCGCCTCCCTAAGACGAGCCGTTCAGCGTCGAGACCGGGATTTATGCCTCTTCCTTGACGTCGAGCACCTGGCGGCCGCGATAGCGGCCAGACTTCAGGTCGATGTGATGCGGGCGGCGAAGCTCGCCTGACTCCTTATCCTCGACATAGGCCGGCGACGACAGTGCGTCGTGGCTTCGCCGGTTGCCGCGCTTCATGCGCGAAATTTTGCGTTTAGGTACAGCCATGATTGAAACCCTAAGGCGCCCGGCGATGTTCGCCAAGCTTTGTGCGCCCTTATAGTGGCTATGGTCTGGGCTGGCCAGAGGGTGGATGCGCCAAATCGTCAGCGTTATCGCGTGGGCAAGAGGCAAGACGCGCGATGCGCGATGATCGGCATGCGAGCATTGACGGCGCCGGCGATTGCAAGCAGCCGCCCGCTCGGCTTTGCCGGGTTGCGCACGCGCGGATTGGGGAGGGACACCGCCAGCAGCAGGGCCTCGCGGCGGGTCAGATCCGCCGCGCTCTTGTGGAAATAGTATCGGCTCGCCGCTTCTGCCCCAAAGATGCCAGGCCCCCATTGGGCGACATTGAGGTAGACCTCCATCATGCGCTGCTTCGGCCAGACAAAGGAGAGGAGGTAGGCGAGCGGCATCTCGATCAGCTTGCGCAGATAGCTCCGGCTATTCCAGAGATAGAGGTTCTTGGCGACCTGCATGGGAATGGTGCTCGCGCCGCGGAAATCGGCAAACCCGTCCCCCTCCTTAATCGCATCTTTGACCGCGCCCCAATCGACGCCCCAATGCAGGCAGAACCGCCCGTCCTCGCTTGCGATCACCGCCAAGGGCAGGTTTGGCGAGATGTCTTTGAGCGGCACCCATTCGCGCTGGAGCGTATGGCCCCGCAACTTCTCGGCCACCATCAGCGGCGTGAAAGGCGGGTTGATGAAGCGGAAACCGACGACGGAGAGGAGAAAAAGGGCGGCGAAGCAAACGAGGAACAGGATGATCCGTCTCGTCAATGAAGGCTTCACGCGTCTCTTGGCGCGCTTCCTTGGGCGCTCGGTTGAGACTGCTTGAATCACCATGGCCTCGGGTTTTATCGCCTGGTTGCCGCGTCGGGCAACGCTGTATTAGGGTCGTTTTTACGGGCACTTTGCGGCAAAGCGCCGCCTCTTCTATCACTTTCCCTAACATGACTTTCTTAAGTGAGCTCGAACGCGTGGGAAGGCTCGTCGAGGGGCGGCTCGCCGAGCTGCTCGCCGGCGATGGGACTCGCAGCGCCGGTGATGCCACGCTCGCTGAAGCCATGCGCTACGCGGCGCTTGGCGGCGGCAAGCGCCTCCGGCCGTTTCTGCTCATCTCCTCGGCTGGCCTATTCGGGGTGAGCGAGGACGACGCGCTTTCCGCAGCCTGCGCGCTCGAATGCATCCATTGCTACTCGCTCGTGCATGACGATCTGCCAGCCATGGACGACGATGCGCTGCGCCGCGGACGGCCCACAGTGCATATCGCCTTCGACGAGGCGACGGCGATCCTTGCCGGCGATGCTCTGCTCACTCTCGCCTTCGAGATTGTGAGCGACCCGCGTCACGGCGCTGACCCTGCCGTCCGCGCGGAGCTTGTCCTGCTGCTCGCCAGGGCTAGCGGCTGGCAAGGCATGGTGCTCGGCCAGGCACTCGACCTTGCCGCCGAGCGGCATAGTTTCAGCAAGGCCGAGACCGCAGCGATGCAGGCGCTCAAGACCGGAGCCTTGTTTCGCTTTGCCTGCGAGGCCGGCGCGGTGCTCGGCGGGGCAGCCACGCGCGAACGGGCGGCGCTTCTTGCTTATGCCTCTGCCTTCGGCCAAGCCTTCCAGCTCGCCGACGACCTGCTCGATGCGGAGGGCGACGCCAAGGCCCTCGGCAAGGCTGTCGCCAAGGACGCAGGGCGCGGCAAGGCCACGCTGGTTGCCCTGCTTGGCATCGACGCAGCAAAGGATAGTCTCCGCGCTCTGGTCGCCGAGGCTGAAGCGGCGCTTGCGCCATTCGGCGAGCGCGCGGCAATGCTGAAGGAGCTTGCGCGTTTCGTCGCGACCCGCAGGAATTGAGGAAGACTTGGGCGGCATCCAACTGGCAACGCATGGCACAGCCTCCCAAACATCAACACAGGAAACGGCCCTGGCTCGTGCGCTCAGGGTCATCACCATCCGCAGCATTTCAACGTGACCACGATCGCGCTCACGGTGAGCATCGTGGGGCGATGCAGCCTCCAACAATTCGTAGGCGGGTGAGGCGCCGGCTATGAGCCGCAGTTCTTGGCCGGGGCCAACTGCAACAGGAACAGTGTGTGTTCGGGATTGTCCGGCGAAAGCTCGACGAAGGCGTCGAGATCGACTCCGGGAACGAGCGCCAGATGATCGCCGCCTTTGAGCGCGATCTTCATGTTCTTGGCGGCAGGCTCAAGCGAAAACTGCCCGACATAGAAGCCATCGGTGACGCAAGAGAGACTGCCGCTCGCCTCGCTGCAGCGCGCCCCGTCGAGATTGGTATAGGTATCGCCGGCGTTCCGCATCTTGGCGGTGATGGTGGCGAGATATTTCCCCGGGTCCTTGTCGCCGGAGGGCTCGCGCTCTTCGATCGAGAGCGTCAGCGCGGTGACCTTTTGCCCTGGATGCTTGGCGAGATGAGTGGCGTCATAGATGCGGGTCCAGCAGCCAATCCAAGGATCGGCAGGCGCCTCCTCCTCGGTTGCGGCCTCGCCTGATGGCTCATCCTGTGCGCGGGCCATACTCGGCGCGAAGAAAGGCGAGAGCAGAAACGAGAGAACCGCAAGCCACGCTAACCGCATTCCCCTTCCCTATTCCGCCGCGCTTCGGCCGATCTCGCCCTGCCCGAAGCGCCGCTCGATATAGTCGAGCACCATCTGCTTGAAGTCTGCCGCAGCGCCAGGCCCGCGCAGTGTCGCTACCTTCTTGCCGTCGATGAACACAGGTGCCGCGGGCGCCTCGCCAGTGCCGGGCAGAGAGATGCCGATATCGGCGTGCTTCGACTCGCCAGGCCCGTTGACGATGCAGCCCATCACCGCGACGTTGAGCGTTTCGACGCCGGGATAGCGGCGCTTCCACTCAGGCATCTCGTTGCGGATGAAGTCCTGGATGTCGCGGGCGAGCTCCTGGAAGGTGGTGGAGGTCGTGCGGCCGCAGCCGGGACAGGCCGCTACCAGCGGCACGAAGCTCCTGAAGCCCATGCTCTGAAGCAGCTCCTGTGCGACCTTCACCTCGAGCGTGCGGTCGCCGCCCGGCTCAGGCGTGAGCGAGATGCGAATGGTGTCGCCAATGCCCTGCTGAAGCAGCACGCCAAGCGCTGCAGACGAGGCGACGATGCCCTTTGAGCCCATGCCGGCCTCGGTCAGACCGAGATGGAGGGCGAGGTAGGAGCGGTCGGCGAGCATGGAATAGACGGCGATCAGGTCCTGCACGGCGCTGACCTTTGCCGACAGCACGATCTTGTCTGCCCCCAGCCCGAGCTCCATCGCGCGATCGGCGCTGAGCAGCGCGGACTGCACGATTGCCTCGTGCATGACCTCGCTCGCGTCCTTTGGCTCCGGCCGCTTCGCATTCTCGTCCATGAGCCGGGTGAGTAGGTCTTGGTCGAGGCTTCCCCAGTTCACGCCGATGCGCACGGCCTTGCCGTTCTTCAGCGCTATCTCAATGATCTCGGCGAATTGCTTATCGCGCTTGTCCTTGAAGCCGACATTGCCGGGATTGATGCGGTATTTGGCGAGAGCCTCGGCGCAGGCCGGATGCTCTGCGAGCAGCGTGTGGCCGTTATAGTGGAAGTCGCCGATGAGCGGCGCGTCCACGCCGAGAATGTCGAGGCGCTCGCGGATGTAAGGAACGGCGGCGGCCGCCTCGGCCCGGTCCACAGTGACGCGCACGAGCTCCGAGCCGGCGCGGGAGAGCGCAGCGACTTGAGCTGTGGTTGAAGTGACGTCCGCCGTGTCGGTGTTGGTCATCGACTGCACGACGATGGGAGCATCGCCGCCAATCGTGACGCCCCCAATCCTGACTGGAATAGTGCGCCGTCGCGCTGACCCGTTCATGGGCTAACGATACATCACATTTGTCGAGGTTGCGCTACCCGCCCAACGCTCGGATACGCGGCCTTTCGGGCCTTCAGGAACCCTGTGAGCAACGTTGCCATAACGGCCAACCGCAAGCCATCTTGACGCCACGGCAGATGCCATTTCTCAGCTCCCGTGCCGGTCTAGCGCGCGAGAGCCGAGTCGTCAGGCAGACGCAGCGGCGGTGAGCGCTCCAACATTGTGGCGGAACATATCGAGGTAGGTCGGCGCGGGACCGTCAGGCGGAGAGAGCGCGTCCGTATAGAGCTCGCCGCCGATCTTGGCCCCTGTCTCTGACGCGATCTGATCGAGCAAGCGATGGTCGGTGATGTTCTCCATGAACACCGCCGGGATGCGCTCGGCCTTGATCTGGCGGATGATCTTAGCCACGTCCTTGGCTGATGCCTCGCTCTCGGTGCTTATGCCCTCGGGCGCCACGATCTCAAGCCCGTAGGCGGCGCCGAAATAGCCGAAGGCATCGTGGCTCGTGATGATCTTGCGCCGCTCCTGCGGCAGCGCGGCAAGCGCTGCCCTCACGTCGGCCTCCTCCTTCGCGAGCGCGTCGAGATATTTTGCGGCGTTCGCCTCATAGACCGACTTGCCCTCGGGATCGACGGCGATCAATCCATCGCGGATATTGGCGACATAGAGCTTGCCATTGGCGAGGCTCTGCCAGGCATGCGGGTCGGTGACGGTCTTCTCGTCCTCGACCATGGTGCGCGGCTTAACGCCGGTCGATGCCACCATGACCTTGCCTCTAAAGCCTGAGGACTTCTCGAGCCGGTCCATCCAGCCTTCGAAGCCAAGCCCGTTGGTGAACAGGATCTGCGCCGTGGCGAGGTTCTTGGCGTCCGCCGGGGTAGGCTCATAGACGTGGGCGTCGCCATCAGGCCCGACCAGGGTGATGACATCGATGCGGTCGCCGCCAACTTGCTTCACCATGTCGCCCAGGATCGAGAACGAGGCGACGGCCTTGACTTTGTCGGCCGCGCGCGCTCCGCCGGCAAAGCCGAGCAGGGCAAGCAGCACCAGTGCAATCGAGGCCCCGATGCGATGTTTCATGACACTAGACTCCACTGCTGAGAGATCAGGCTTCGAAGTGCTTGCGTGGCAGAAGGCCCCAAATGAGCCCGCCTTTAACGCCAAGCAGCACCGAAAGCAGATAGAAGACGCCCGCTAGCAGAATGATCGCGGGGCCGGTCGGCACGTTGGCGTAATAGGAGAGAAGGAGCCCTGAGAGGCTCGCGGCAAAGGCAGAGAGAATTGCGGCGAGGATCAGTCCTGAGACATCGTCGGCCCAGAACCGGGCAGCGATGGCGGGAAGCAGCATGATGCCGACCGCCATCAGCGTGCCGAGCGCCTGGAAGCCGCTCACCAAGTTGAGCACGACGAGCACCAGGAAGGTGAAATGGGTGGGCGAGCTCAAGTCACTGGTGGAGCGCAAGAACTGCGGGTCGAAACATTCGAGCACGAGCGGACGGTAGATCACCGCAAGCACAACCAGCGAGAGAGTTGAGATCGAGGCCACGAGGAGGAGCGCGTGGTCGTCTAGCGCGAGCACCGTGCCGAACAGCACGTGCAGCAAGTCGATATTGCTGCCCTTGACCGAGACGATCAGCACGCCGAGCGCGAGCGACGCAAGATAGAAGGCGGCGAGGCTTGCGTCCTCGCGCAGCACCGTCGAGCGCGCAACAAGCCCCGCAGAAAGCGCGACGGCGAGGCCGGCGGCGAAGCCGCCGAGGCTCATGGCAAACAGCGACAATCCTGCGAGCAGGTAGCCCACCGCCGCGCCCGGCAGGATCGCGTGGCTCATGGCGTCGCCCATCAGGCTCATGCGCCTAAGCATGAGGAACACGCCGATGGGCGGGGCGCCTAGCGACAGCGCGAGGCAGCCGACGAGCGCACGGCGCATGAAGCTGAACTCGATGAAGGGCTGAGTGATTGCGTCGATCATGCCGGCTCCCACTCCCGCGTCTCGCCGTCGCGCGCGCAAATCTCGGCATGCTCGTCGAAAGCTTCGACCAGCTGACGAGACTTGGCGAGATTTGCGGGGTTAAGGACTTTCCGCGTCTCGCCCCAGGCCACCACTTCGCGCGCCAGGATTAGGGTTGCGGGGAAGTGCGCGCGCACCTGGTCGATGTCGTGCAAGGCGGCGAGCACGGTGCGGCCCTCCTCATGCCAGCTCAGGATGAGAGCGATGAGGTCGGCGACGGTTCTCGTGTCGACGGCGCGGAACGGCTCGTCGAGCAGGATGATGGATGCGTCCTGCAACAGGAGCCGCGCGAACAGCACACGCTGGAACTGGCCGCCCGAGAGCGCGCCGACCGCGCGATCGCCGAGGTCCTGAAGGCCGACCGTTGCGAGCGCGCTGGCGACATGTGACTTGCCGGCGCCAGCGAGGCCGCGCCAGGCGCCGATCTCACGCCAAAGTCCCATCGCCACGCAGTCGAACACGGAAATGGGGAAGCTGCGGTCGATCTCGATCTGCTGCGGAAGGTAGGCGATGTCGCTTTTCGTGAAGCTATCGAGCTTGAGGCTGCCGCCAAGCGGCTTGAGCTCCCCGACGATCCCTTTGAGCAGGGTCGACTTGCCGGCGCCGTTAGGTCCGACGATGGCGAGAAGCTCGCCCTTGGCCACCTCACCATTGATGTGATGCACGGCGGGATGGCGATCATAGCCGAGCGTGAGATCGTTGAAGGTGATGGCGGGCTCTGGACGAGGCGACATGATCAGGCCAACGCCCAGAACACGGCAGACCACAACAGCACCGCGGCGACGGCTACCATGACGAGTCGAGCGAGCAGCGAAAGACGCAGCAGCGAAAATCTTGAGGCAGTCGCGATGCCGAGCCCGGCATCAGCCCTATCGAACTCATGAACCTCGGCAGGCGCGGTCGCAACCAGCGCAACGTGGCGATGCCGTTCCTGCCCTCTCCCCGTCCGCATCTTCATGATCCTTGTTTGAGGCCGCGCTTACGACGGACGGCAGCTTGCGCAGAGTCCGGCAAGCTCGAGCGTCACCTGCTCAGGCGCGATCTCCTTCGGCGCGAGCGCAAGCAGCGCTGCCTCGTCGTCGTCGGAGAGCGGGATCTCGACGACCTTCCCGCACTCGCGGCAGATGGCGAAGGCGAGCTTGCCGTCGCACGCGCCATGATCGCAGGCGATGAAAGCCGAGCGAGACTGAAGCCGGTGCACCATGCCCTTCTCCATGAGCTCGGAAAGCGCGCGGTAGACCGTCGGCGGGTGGGAAATGCCTACGGTCCTCACTTTGTCGAGGATGGCATAGGCACTCATGGGCTCCTTCGCTTTACGCAGGCAGGCGAGAATTTCGGTCTGATTGCGCGACAGCTTGGGAGCGTGGGCGTGATGGGTAGCGTTCATCCTGGATGATATAACATAACATCAGCCTCGCGCTCAAGGCGTTCCGTCTTCGCGACCCCGCCACCATCCGCACGAATCGGCCCGAAAACCGCCAGGAACTCGCCCCTCCCTGCGTCGTTTAGCCTCGAAACCTTGCCGCATGGTCAGCGAGGCGCGCGGCTTCAACGAAGGAAACGCCATGACGAAAGTGCGAACGACCTTTCTTTTCGTGGCCGGCTTTGCCTTGGGCGCCTGGGCCTCGCTCGGCATCAACGACACCGCAAGGACGGCCGACCAACCGGCAAACTCCCCGACATCCTCCCCACCAGCCGCGGCGTCCGCAAATCCTGCGCCAGGTGGTCAGGGCGCAACCACCGGCGGAGCACCAGCAAGTCCTGGCGCGGCACAGCCTCAAGCTGGACAACCGGCCGGACAGCCTCAGGCCGGAGGGGGCGTTCAGGCCTCAGCAGGAGGTGGTGGCAATCCGCAGGACATCGCCAAGAGCGCCGAGAAAGGCTCGCTCAAGAGCCCGTATCAGCACTTAAAGAAAGTCGCAGAGGAAGGTCACCAGAAATTCAGGTCGGCTGGCTACAATGGCTGCCACGGCGGAACCAGCGGTGGCGGAATGGGTCCGC
>Ga0126376_10001468_pt1 | contig 12689 bp, 14 predicted proteins | sample PanSoiMetPlot_15_FD_92760 | JGI IMG/M metagenome (GOLD analysis project Ga0126376, IMG submission 92760) | Tropical forest soil microbial communities from Panama - MetaG Plot_15 | ecosystem: Environmental > Terrestrial > Soil > Tropical forest > Bulk soil | place: Panama | collected 2016-02-17
CCGGATCCAGACGGGCTTCTGTACATCCTGTTCCACAGCAAGGGCTACGCCAATACGACTGGCTACAAGAACGAGAAAGTCGATGCCTTGCCCTTCAGCCGAAGTTGAACCCGTTCCATCGGCGCGTTTTCGTCCATGCCGATGTACTTGCCGATATTGATGGCCTGGCTCAGCATCGCCTGCGCAGTCAGCTTCATGCGTTCGGCGACCTTCGTCTTGCTGTTGGCTCCGGCCGCCGTCTGGACGATCGAAGACAGCAGCGAAAAGTAGGCAGCGCAGGTGGACATCTCCTGGCTGAGGTCATCCAAGCCAGATCGGCCCTTCGCCCGACGTTCCTCATCTGCTTGCAAGGGCTGCCAGCCCAGTCCGCAACACAATGCTGAAATGGTAAGACGCTTCGCAATCCTTGTTGGTTGCATGGTCGTCCTCGCTCATGGAGCGACCGAGTCGCTGACGACCCGGTAGTCATCGATGTACATGTGGCTGTCTGCCTTGGACCACACGCCAATTTTCCCCGAGACCGGTGCCGCCAACTCATGGGTGAGAATGCGCTTGCCATTGAGTAAGGCATCGACGGTATTGCCCTTGATGACAACTTTGAGCTCGTGCCAGGTTTTGGTAGGGGTCGGGACGTCCCTGACCCACTTCACCGAGCTGCGTTTGCCTTTCTCGAATTTCCACAGCACGAGATTGTTCTCGAGCGGGTTGGCCCGCACGGTCAGATAGTCGCCGTTCGGTTTGAGATTGAACAGAATGCCCGCACCTTGGTCGATGCGGCCCGAGATGCCCTTAAAGCGCAGCGAAATTTCGCCCTGACGAAAGTCATCGACCCGCGTGGCAACGGCATAGGGGAAGTAGGCAAACGCCTTTACGTTGTCGAGGAACTCGGCGTAGCGCTCGCCGTAGAGCGTCTTTGCCCGCTCGGCCACGCCGGTTGACGTCTGGCCCTGCTGCCATTTTCGCCCGTCAATGACGAGTACCTTGTTGTTGTCTTCGCTGCCGATGGAGAAATTGCCCACAATGGGAAGGAACGACTTGGGCTGGCTGCCGACCATCTCCTCTTCAAAATCAAATTTGATTTCCGGGGTCTTTTGCCCCTGCGCGCTAACCGGAAGATTGCCTGCCAGCGCCAGGACGCCGAAGGTGACCGCAAGAAGCGCTGTTCTCATGTCACGTGCCTCCATTAAAAGGACGACGGGTACGGATGCGAGATTGGGTGGATTGAGAGGACGCAAGAGGCCAAACTGTTGCCGAGCGTCGTCCCAGTGCCCAAGCAGCGACGATGAGCAGCGGCAGAAATCCATAGAACCAGGCCTGGGCGAGATCGGTCCGCGCTTGCAGCGGATACCCCGGATATGGGTCGCGGTCCGGAACAGCCTTTCGCTCAATGCCGGCGAGACCATAGATCAAGGGCAGTACCTCGCCCTCGCCGGTCGAGCGGCTCTGCGCTTGCTTGCCGTCGTACTGATAACGAAACAGCCCGTAATTGTCCGAGGTCTCGAAGAGACCAGATCGCGTGTCAGATTGCAGCGTGACGGTGAAATCACGAACCGAGCGTCGCAACTTGGAGAGCACCTTGCGCTCAAAGTCGATGTAACGGGGATCCTCAGGGGCAAGCTGAACCAACACGTGTAGCGGTTTGTCGAGTGCTGCGAGCGTTGCCGCATCTGCCGGCGGGAACGAGTTGCGGGCGTCTTCCGTCTTGTCGATGCTGAAGGGACGAACGGCGACGCACGCGGCTAGAACCACTGCAAGCACGGCCGCCAGCGCGCTTGTTACGAGCTTGCGCGCCATAGGGATCCGGAGGTCGAGCCATATTCTGGCGATGCTGATTAAAAGAGCGCTTGCGATCAGTGCTCCGAGCGTCGCCGTCGACGAGAATACGCCTTGTTCGAAGCCGCGCAGCAGGGTCGTGAGCGACAGGTTGGACAGGCTTTTCAGGAGACCGCCCTCGCCGGCTGCGGCGAAGTCCAGCACCCAAAACCCCAACGTTGACGCCAGCGTGAGAATTGCTGCCATAGCGCTCGATTCGGCGAGCGCCGCAGCCACGAAGGCAATGCCGGCGACGACGGCTGCATAGAGGAGATGCCCCAGAGAAAGATTGCCGACCTCAGCCCAGCCGACATGTCCGCCAGATAATGACCATAGAGCAATCGCACTCAGGCACGGGAGCGTAGCGATCAGCCAGACCGCCAGCAGCACAAACAATTTGGCCGTGACAACCGTCGAAAGAGAGCAAGGTAGCTGCAAAAGCAGCTTGAGGGTCCCGGCTTGCTTCTCACTCGCGATGGTGCGGATGGCGATAAATGGAAACAAGAACGTATTCGCAAGGTAGAGCGCACCGAAGGTGGGCACAAAGACACCATCCAGTGGCGAAAGACTTCGCGCGAGCTCGGGCAGCTGTCGCGCTGACTTGCTGGCCTCGCCGTAGAGGGTCACGGCCTGGATGTAGCTGTAGCCGACGAGCATTGACAGCAGCAGCAACAGAACCCAAATCGTTTGCCCGGCCAGGACGTCGCGCAGCTCCTTGCTCAGCAAAATCAAAAAGGGCCTGCTTCGTGGCTGTAGTGTTTCAGGTGAGGGCAAGGAACACCTCCTCGAGGCCAACCTGTCCTTGACCCACGCGAGCCCGGAGGTCTTCCAGACTGCCCTCCCCCCTCACGCTTCCGCCTGAGAGCAGCACGAAGCGGTCGCAAAGCCGCTCGGCGTCACTCAGTTGATGAATGGAAAGCAGCAGCGTCCGATCGGCGCCGCACAGGCGGCGAAGAACTCCCATCACCTCGCGCGTCTGTTTGAGGTCGAGTCCATCAAATGGCTCGTCGATCATAAGGAGCGGTTGTGGCGCCAGCAGCCCCAAGGCAAGGAGCAGTCGACGCCGGTATCCCTTCGAGAGGGCAGCAACGCGCGTTTGCAGGACCGGCGAGAGGGCCAGCTCCTCGATCGCACCGGCAAGCTGATCGTTCGGCTGCCCGAACAGATCAGCAAACAGCGCCAACACATCTAGGGTCCGACGATCCGGATAGGGGTCGACGGCCTCGGGTAGATAAAACATGACGCGCTTGCGGCCCGTGGTCGGCAGTGGCCTCTCTTCCCAGCGAACCGATCCGCTGTCGGCCGGCAACAGCCCGCTCAAGATCTCAAGCAACGTCGTTTTGCCGGCGCCATTGGGGCCGATCAGTCCGAGGATCTCGCCGCGCTGCGCCTTGAAGGTGATGCCGTTCAACGCGAACATCGGCCCGAAGCGGCGAGAGATGTTTTGAACCTCTAACACGCCCGCGATTCCGTCTTAGGATTTTGCGGCCGCCTGGGCATCCAAAACCCGCTTCAAAGATTGGGCGAGATCGACGGCTTTACCCTTGCCCCAATAATGCAGAAAGAAATAGCGCGGTTGCTCGGTGCTCATATGCTGGTGGATGGCAACGATGTTGATGCCTTCCTTGCGCATGCTGCGCAAGACAGGCTGCAGCTCAGCTTCCAGCATGGCGAAATCGCCATCGACCACGGCTTCCTCGTCGCTGCCAGCGAAAGCCGCCCAGGTGTTGACACCCATCTCCTTGCCGATGGGAAGGCCATGCATTGTCGCCGTGCGCCCGATGACGATCTTGAACATGCCTTGATTGGCTTGGCCCTTCTTGCCGAGGGCGGTCTCGAGCGGTTCGGCGGTGATTGAATTGAGGGTTGCGATCTTGCCTGGAAAAGATTTGACCGGCATTGGATTGGCGGCACGGATCTCACTGATCTTGTCGTAGACCTTCTTCACTCCAGCCGCGAGTGCTTTGGTCTCGCCATGGCCACCGATGTGCATGAAGTAGACCTTGGGTTCATCGAAGAACAAATGATTGTGCAGCGCCGTCACCTCAAGGCCGGCGTCGAATGCGGCGCTCATGACGGGGTTGACCTCGTCCTCGAACACGACGGTGTCGCCCATCATGGCTACTTGTTCATCGATATGCGCGGGGGTGAACGCAGCCCACGACGAGAGGCCTATGAAGGGCGGCATGGTCCATTGGTCGACTTGGATTTTGACATCCGTGCGCGGTTTCGTAACCTTGAACACGCTCTCTTCGGCGATCAGTTGTCCCTTTAAGCCGGTGCCTTGCTCGATGGCCGCAGTATCGAGACCCGCGTGTGTTTGAGCCCTCGTCAATTGTGCGAGGCTAAAGGCGGCCGCCGCAACGACGGCGGCAGCGATGGCAAAGTTTGCTTTCATGACGAACTCCGTAGTGACGTTGATCCCGATACGCGTGACAACGTCCGAAAGCCTGTCCGTGCTCCTGAAGCACACGGAGTGTTGATCCTCCGCTCTCCACATTAAGGCAGTTTTTTTAAAGCCAGGACCGTATCGCGCGCAGGTTTAGCTGCGGGGTTCCAGGGTTTTCAGGATACCCTCAAACGGCGGCAAGCCTGAGCCGGGCACCCGAAACTCGACCCTGGCGCCGGATAGCCAAACTTCTTTGCATTCCCGCTCTCTCGTCGCGCCCTCGAGGCAGAGCTCACCGTCGCGGGCATACCACCTGCCTGTCGTGGCCTTGCCCATGTGAAACGCCTTGAACGTGCCATCCCGCATGTACTGCTCAGCCCAATGTACGCCGTCGGTGACCTCCTTTCCGGCGAGCTGGGCCCTGATCTGCGTCTGCGTGAGCTTGCGGAACTCGCCTTCCCCCTGGCCAGGGTTGTGGTGCCAAAGAAAGCCAGCAGCGCAAAAGCGCAAGAGAAAGCCGGCGCGTAGGCACTGAAAACACGGCAAGCACTAGAAGGCGTGTCGTCTCTTACCTCGCAGTCAGAGCGGCGAACAATTTGTCGGCATTGCCCCAACGGATGGCCTCCATGAAGGTGTCGACGTAGGTTGCTGCTTTGGCGCCATAGTCAATGTGGTAGGAGTGCTCGTACATATCGAGAGCCACAATCGGTCGCCCTCCTGCCAGCGTGTGGCAGTGGTCGGCAGCCCACTGGTTGACGAGTTTGCCGTCACGCGGTGAGTACGACAGCAACACCCAGCCGGACCCACCGCCCAAGGCCTTACCCATGGCGATGAATTCGCTGCGCCAGCGTGCGAAAGAGCCAAAGTCGCGCACGATCGCCGCTTCAAGCGCCTTGCCCGGTGCGCTTTGTTCGCCAAGCCCATCGAAAAACAGCTCGTGAAGGATCATGGAATTCGTGGCGATCAGCTCCTCACGCTTGAGACCGTTGATGAGAAAATTTGGAGCCGTGTTGAAGTCCAGGCCCGCGAGCTGCTCGGTAATGAGGTTGAGCCGCTTCACGGCGCCGCCGTAGTTGTTCTCGTAGTGGCTGACGATCAGCTTTTCGGACATGCCCTTGATGCGCTGCGGATCGCAGCCAAGGGGCTTTATCGCGTATGCCATGGTGTGCCTCCTCTAAGGCAATGCTTTGATGTCCAAGCGAGCAAAACGCGTCACGCTGTCCGCGTTGGTGCAGAGAGCAATTCTGCCTGCGCCGCGGAGTGTCGCATCGGTTGCGGCCAGAACCACCTGCCCATCTAGGGTGACCAAAAACCGATCACCCTCAGCTTTCAGGGCAAGCGTGTGCCACTCTCGCCAAGTGACATGGGCTGGCGCGCTGGCAAGCTCGTCCCAGGCACCGTGCACGACACGATAGAGTCGAACGTCGCGCGTCAGAGCGCTGGCGCGAACCGCGTAATAGTCGTCTGGCGTTGTGAGCCGCACGGCGATTCCTGCCGACCGATCCAAACTCCCCGAAATCGGCTTGAAGCGGAGAGCCACCTCGACATTTGCGGCCGCAAATGGCTTGTAGATCGCAAGCGGAACACGCTCTTCCGTGGGCTCGTTTCGATACTGCTCCAAGGCGTGGCCGCCTCGCACGCTATCGTCACTGACGACAGCCCACTGACCCGGTCCCGCATCTCCTGTGCCCCAGGAGTCGAAGTCGCTTGGGGCGATGCCCACAACATCGCCTTCGAATGTGATGGTTTCTGCGTCGGCGATACCGGAAATCCCACACCAAACGGCGAAGGCGACAAAAAGGCTTGCGCAACACCTCACCCGATCGCTCCCAGCATATATAGGCCGATGCCCGCGAAGCAGCAGGCCGCAAGCGTCGGGATCATGCCAACCTTGAACCGGAAGATGGCTATTGCCGCAGCCACGGACAGCAAAAGCGCCCACAGGTCGACGCTGGCAAGGTTCGGCGCCTCGAATGACAGCGGAAAGGCGTGCACCGGAATGGTCTGACGAAAGATGGTGTGGATGGCAAACCAGACGGCGAGATTCAAAACCACACCCACCACCGCGGCGGTGATGGCGGATAAGGCCGCGCTCAGCGCCCTGTTGCCGCGCAGCGTCTCGATAAATGGCGCACCGAGGAAGATCCAGAGGAAGCACGGCGTGAAGGTCACCCACGTGGCCAGCAGCCCGCCTAACGTTCCCGCGAGCATCGGCGAAAGCCCGCCTGGATCGCGAAACGCCGCCATGAACCCCACAAACTGCAACACCATGATCAGCGGACCGGGCGTCGTTTCCGCCATCCCCAGACCATCGAGCATCTCGCCGGGTTTCAGCCAGCCGTAGTACTCGACAGCCTGCTGGGCGACGTAGGCAAGCACGGCGTAGGCGCCGCCGAAGGTCACCATTGCCATTTTGCTGAAAAAGATCGCGATCTGGCTGTAGACGTTGTCACTGCCGAAAGCCCACAGCAGCACCGCCACCGGAATGAGCCAGAGGGCAAGCCAGACGCCGGAGACCTTCAAAGCGCGTACTACGGTGGGACGTGCGTGCTCGGGTAGCTGGTCACCCAAGAGACTATCGACAACGCGTTGCCCGCCGGCGGTCTTGGCCGGTCCGTGGCCACCACCACCGCCCTGCAACGCGGCAACGCCCGTCATCCCGCCGATGAAGCCAATCAATGCAGCCGCAAAGATTATGATTGGGAAGGGAATGTTGAGAAAGAAAATGCCGAGGAACGCCGCCGCGGCCAACCCAATCAAAACTTGGTTCTTGAGTGCGCGCCTGCTGATGCGAACGACGGCCTCTACAACAATTGCCAGCACCGCCGCTTTCAGACCGAAGAATAAGGCGACGATGATCGGAACGTTGCCCCAGCCGGCATAGATGTAGCTGAGGCCCATGATGGCAATGATACCAGGGACGACGAACAGGCCGCCCGCAATAATGCCGCCAAGCGTGCGGTGCATCAGCCAGCCGATATAGGTGGCAAGCTGCTGCGCCTCGGGTCCCGGGAGCAGCATGCAGTAGTTGAGCGCGTGCAGGAACCGCTCCTCCGATACCCAGCGCTTTTCCTCGACGAGGATGCGGTGCATCACCGCGATTTGGCCGGCAGGTCCACCAAAGCTTAGCGCCGCAACCCGCAACCACGTCCAGAAGGCCTCGCGCAATGTCACGGCGTGGCTCGGAAGGTCCCCGGCCCCTGACGAAGCGCGGGTTACGGATACGTCCATCTCAGGCTCCGGGCTTGTTCGTTGGCCAATTGTGCGTTTCTGCCGTCGCTTCGCGGCACCAGCGATAGATGGCGTCGTAGAAACCCATCGCTGCCTCGAGCTGCTCGAGGTCGTCGCGGTACATGCGGGAGTAGCCAAGCGACGCCGCAAGTAGACCGGGGGCTTGCGGGGCGAGGTCCAACCGGGCCGTGTCGGCGCCACGCACGATGCTCGCCAACTGCGTCAAAGGCTCGGATTTCAGCCCAAATTCCTCGAGCATGGTATCGAAGGTGCAGTTTGGGCCGCGATGGCTCCAGAATACACCATCGATGTCGAACGGCGTGGCGTTGAAGCGCTCGGCGACGGCCGTGACTTCCGGCGGCATTACAAACAGAAACACCGCATTGGGATCGACAAAGCGACGTATCAGCCATGGGCAGGCGATACGGTCGACCTTCGGCCGGCTGCGCGTCACCCAGACGGTGCGGCCCTTGTCGTCCCGAGGCGGCAGCTTATCGGTGCGAATGAGGATTTCGTTGGCTTTTCGCCACGCTTCAAAGCCGCCTTCGAGCGTCTGGGCAGCGATGCCCTCGTGCCTCAACCATGCGGCAGTCCCTTCGCTCAATTTTTGTCCGCGCTGGCAGACGACAATGACGCTCTTGCCCCGATATTCCGGCGCCCAACTGCCGATGGCACGATGGTCCCGTCTAAGCGATCCTGGGACTAGCCTCGGATCTGCGCCGTAATCATCATCGATGCGCACATCGACGGTGGCCGGGGAATTCGGCAGGCCGACGAGACGTGAAAATTGCGGAACTGTGATGAGGGTGGTGGCGACCATAGCGTCCCCTTCCCTGGTTGGGAGTGTGGACGCGATCTTTCAGCCGCAGCCTCGCGGGGTAATCGCGGATAACCCCGTCTCTGGATGATGCCACCATGCCGTTGCAGGCGCAAGAGCACTAGCCGAACGCCGCGCCGCTGCGACCACCTAGTCTTCTGAATTTTTTGGCTGCTCGTGCCCAAGTTCAAAGCTCTGCCGCAGGTCTGGACGTCACGAGTGCGGTCGATAGTGCTTATGCCCTCGTCCTGCCGTTAGGGCAACGGGCGATAGACCCAGACGGCCGCGGGTTCCGTGCCGGTGGCGCGTACTGCAACGGCCAGGCGGTCTAGCCCAGGCATAAAAAGAGACGTGCGCGCACCCTGTCGCGTCGGGACCCGGGCCACGCGCGCGTAGTCAGCGCCGGCATCAAAGACATCGATGGCGCCTTCGCCACACGTGACATAGACCCGTTGCCGTTTGCTATCAAAGAAGACGTCGTCAACATCCCCGCAGGTGTCGCGCTCAGCAACCGGTGTTCCCGTTTGCATGTCGCGCACGCTAAGCTTCGGCGGATTCCTGAAAACGACGATCACCCGCCGCCCGCCATCGTCGAGCGTCATGGGAAAATTGCCGCGATCATTGCCGGTAGACCAGCTCTGGCTGACCCGGCCGGCATGCGGATCGATCACGGCGATCGATTGCACGTCCGGCAGATTGACGAACACTTGCATTGTGTCCCCGCTGATCTGAAAACCCTCTGGATGGGCCGGCAAGACAATGTCCTTGATCTTGGCACGGCTGGAGGGATCGATGACGGCCAAGGCCCCTGCGCCGTAGCCGACATAGACCAATTTGGAATCGGCATTGACGCGCACGTTGTCGGCATCCTTGCCAAGCTGCATTTTCGCCGTCGCTGCGAAATTGTCACCGCGGAACAATCGCACGGAACCGTCGCCACCATTTGCGACAACGAGCGTATCGACCGTGGGCACGTATCCGACACCCTGTGGCTCTTCTAGGCCAGTAATCCGGTGCAGGAGGTTGCCGTTGTTCAAATCGACGATGCCAACGCTATTGTTTTCGAGTTCCGCGACGAACAGGTGCTTACGCCCAAGATCGATGGCCAAATGATCGATGCGGCCCTTCACGGTCCCGAGGGGGATCCTGGTCTCCAACTCCAATGGGGCTTGTTGCGCCTGAGCTGCGCTCCCTATCAGTGCTAGCGACAAGAGGAAAAATACAAACCTGCGCTTACAACGCGGGCCGCGCCAGAATCGAAGATCCGCCTTCGGCATTATGAGTCGCATGTTAGCGAGGTCCTCGCACGGCACTCAGCGTTACCGTATTTTGATTTCAGTCGTCATCGTCACCCCGCAGACGACCGGTCTGCGAGTCGACGACGAGTTGAGCGGTCTGCTGATCCTTGGATCCCATCACCTGGAAGTACCGCCCCTCTCGGCTGATCAACACGTTGGTCCATCCGTCGGTCAACATCTTTTGACGTAATTGGTCCTCCGTGATCAGTCCGTTGTTGGCGATGAAGACGGGTCCGCCGTCACGTTCTTTTGCGAGATCGATCACGGTCACAATCGCAACCAACACTGCGGCCGCGAATACCCACATGAGTATTCTGTAGGACATGGGACTGGCTCCTAACTGCCGGAAAACAGAGCACCCGCCCTTTAAGGCAATCTTAAATGCACAATTCGCTGAGCCGTCTTGTCCCCGCGGCTCGAACAATTTCCCGTGATGGTGCTCAGCCCATCGGCTGATTTCAGCGCCTTTCATGCGATGCGGCCGCGTTATTTCGTCCGCCAGAAACTGACGTTGATCCAGCCCTCGCTTACAGGACGATTGGCTCAGGCGACCATCGGTTCGATGTCTCCAGTGCGAAGCCACTCCGCAAGAGCTTACGTAGGCTTCGTGTGTTTGAGGGGTAACGATCGCATCCGCTTCCCGGTCGCCGCGAACACGGCATTAAGCACCGCGGGAGCAGCGACACTTATGGTCGGCTCCCCAACACCACCCCAGAAATCGCCGGACGGCATGACGATGGCCTCGACCCTGGAGCGCTTCTCATGGATGTACGGTTCCGCACAAGAGGACGGAACTTCTAGCGATCGGTCCTACCCACCCATGAGATTCATTTGCTTTGGGGATCCAGACAGGCCTAATGCCTTCAAGGGCGCAGTTGTCAGTCGCTTGAGCGAGAAAGGGTTGGATAATTCGCTGATCGCAAACTGCCTTAAACTAGGCCGGCTCCACTAGAGCATTGCAGTGGGCGTCGTATGGCTCCTGGCGATTGAGGAAAGCTTCGGACGGCACAAATCCTCACAAACGCAGCTGATTGTTTGGCTTTCGAGGACCAGATGCGCGAGTTCATCACCATCTCTCCGTGTGGGTGCGGCGGCTGGGCCCATATCGAAAACATCGTTGGGCAAATCTTGATGGACCGGTCAAAGCAAATGTCCAGCCTTTGCGGGGGTGTGAGTATCCATAGGCATGCATTCCTTGAAAGGAAGGAGATCATAAATGCGTATCTTTCTCGCGCTTTTACTCGGCGCCGCCGCCATGACACTTGCGGCCGCCGCCAACGCCCAGGACCTCGATTGGCAGAAGGTCGACGCCGCCTTTGGGCGGAAAGCTGCAGTGTCGGGTGATGTCCATCGCTATGGCTTCCCGCGGACGGACCTGCAGGTCAGCGTGGACGGCGTCGCCATCAAGCCGGCCTTCGCCCTGGGTAGTTGGATAGCGATGAAGCCGGTGCAGGGTGGCGCCATGGCAATGGGCGATCTGGTCTTGCTGGAAACCGAGATCAATCCGGTGATGAGCAAGTTGATCGAAGGCGGCCTCGACGTCACAGCAGTCCACAATCATCTTCTGCGCGCAAGCCCGGCAACCTTCTACATGCACGTCGGCGGGCACGGCGATCCGGTGAAAATGGCCAGCACGATCCACGCGGCGTTGGCGGCGAGCAAGACGCCGCTCGAACCTCCTGCCGCCGCTCCCCCCGCGCCGGCCGTCGATCTCGATACAGGCCAGCTTGACCAGATAATTGGCGCCAAAGGTCAGGCGAACGGCGGGGTTTACCAGTTCGGAGTACCGCGGCGCGATTCCATTACCGAGCACGGAGCATCGCTCGTTCCGCCGGGGCCTACTGGTGTCGCCACGGCGATTAACTTCCAACCCACCGGCGGTGGCAAGGCAGCAATCACCGGTGACTTCGTCCTCCTTGGCGAAGAAGTTAACCCGGTGATCAAGGCTTTGCGGATGAACGGCATCGAGGTAACCGCGCTCCACAGTCACATGCTGACCGAGCAGCCTCGGCTATTGTTCATGCACTTCTGGGCAAACGAGGACGCCTTAAAGCTCGCCAAGGGGCTACGCGAGGCCTTGGATAGGACGGCGAGCACGAGCGCGAGTAGGTGACCTTCGCGATGTCGACCCAAATCGACATGTAATCTGTCGGCCTTAATCTGCGGGCGCTGCTTGACCTCCTGGCAGCGCCTGCGCGCTCGCGACCAGATACCCGGCCAGCATCTCAGTAGCGTCGGTTCATGTCCCGGGCGGAAAAAAGATGCAGACGATCCGTTTCTCTCCTCCCCAGCCTGCCCGCATACATGCGTGCATTCGGTTGTCCTTCGATTCACGGCGCGGGAGATCTTTTGGCACGATCGCAGTGCCATTCTTGGTGGTCACGGAGAGCTGCGGCAAGCTTCCTGTCTGAGCCTTCTGTGTGAAGGCCCAGGTCTCAACAGGGGCACAGTCCTTCGTATGGCAGCATTCTTCCGGATACCAGTCGTGCGCGCCAGCAGACGTCACCAGACTCGCAACGCTCGCGGTGAGAATGAGACATGCCCCGGCTCGAGACAGACAGCATCTTGTAAGCTTCGCGGAATTCGGCATCAGAAGCCAAAAAGCAGGTGCTGCTTGGACAGAGGTTTGCGGCTTGAACAGCAGCGACAAGGATTTAGTTCCGAGAGACTTTGTTCGGAACCGCGCAAAAGGGCTGCGAGGGCCGCGAATTGTCAAACGGCTTGAGCCGCTCGAGCGCAGGCATTTGCGAGTGGTCTGTTAGAGGACGTCCAGTCATTTCCACAATAAGAAGTAGCTGGACGTAGCAATATTTCGAGATGCCGAACGTGAGCGTTCGCGAGCCAAAATGCTGGACCCTGACCCAGCGTGCCCACCCAACCGCTGCGACAATGGTCCGGCGGGCAGTCTTCACCGCCACGAAATGACAAGTATTCTTCGGACATCCGCAAAGCCGATGGACGGGCGCCGCGGTCGATAGGCATAGTCAGCCGATAATCTAGGCAGCGGAGCATTCCTCTTGGCCTCGCGCTGTCTGCAGGCCCGCTCTTCGCATACGGGCCGAGTGTGATTAACGAGGAGGGATCACGAAGGTGGCGGGAAGCAAGGTCATCCCCGATAGCAAAAGCAGAAGCAGAACGATCC
>Ga0126376_10001469_pt1 | contig 12688 bp, 12 predicted proteins | sample PanSoiMetPlot_15_FD_92760 | JGI IMG/M metagenome (GOLD analysis project Ga0126376, IMG submission 92760) | Tropical forest soil microbial communities from Panama - MetaG Plot_15 | ecosystem: Environmental > Terrestrial > Soil > Tropical forest > Bulk soil | place: Panama | collected 2016-02-17
CAAGATGTTCATCGATCGCGACTCGAGCCGGCAGGGATACGCAATCGTCGACGTACAGCGAAAGCGTCTGTCTGGTTTCTTCGCAAGTCATAAAAGACATTTCAATTGCCTGTGTTCGGATGGCTGATCGACCCCGGCTGCTCCCTTTGGTTAAAGAAGCAACTCCGACAAGTCTAGGGCAACCCCTTCAGGCTTGAGGTGAGCGATGCTTAACGGGTGTTGCTGGCCACGTTTTCAATACGCCCTCATCATGCCACTACGGAAGCCTTGAGCCCGCCGTTTTCTCACTTCGACCCATTTGGCACCGAGTTGTGTGAGCCGGGGCGGATCAGCCATCCGACTATTTCAATTACAAAGATCCTTCCAGCTTGCGCCGGAGCTCCTGGCGACCACGCGCCAGTCGTGATTTCACTGTTCCTACGCTGATATCGAGCGCCGCCGCGACCTCCTCGTAGGCAAACCCTTCAATGTCTCTCAAGATCACCGCTTCTCGATAAACTCGCTTCAAACTACCTAACGCCTTTTTTAGCGCCCGTTCTCGTTCGCTGAGCAACGTATCCTGTTCCGGATCCCTGACCGTGTTCGATTTGAGTGTCGCGACCAACCCAAGGCGCCCCCCACCTATTTCCGGCGCGTCGATCGAGACTGTCGCCTCGCGGCGTCTGCGACGCCACCAGCGCCAGCGATTGCGTGCCTGATTGATCGCGATGCGGTAGATCCACGTACGCAGATCCGATTCGCCTCTGAAGTGAACGATACTCTGGAATGCTCGCAGGAACGTTTCCTGGGTCAGGTCACGAGCTTCTTCAACGTTTTCAGTCAGCCGGTAAAGCAACCCATAGATTTCGCCGGAACGTTCGTTGACGAGAGTTTCGAAGGCGGCCGCGTCGCCACGCTTCAATCTTTCAATGAACTGGATATCAGCCTGTGGCCGCAGATCCGCTACGGCTGCCGGAGCAACCTGCTCTAATTCCACTTGCCCGCGGAGGGCTATTGGCTCTCCGTAGCTCACTGATCACCCCCTGGGGCGGGAATCAGAGCAGTAAAAAGTTTTTGCCCATTCCCGGACAGGCTGCCACTTAGACACCCGTGCCCCATCATTTGTTCCCAACGTTCCTGAAAAAATTCCATACATGTCTTAGATGCGTTCACCAAAGGCGCCAATCCACAGATTACACAGATTCTGTAAATCAATCTGTGTAATCTGTGGAGGGAGCCTCTTCTTGACAAGTTTTTGCGCGCCCCATTAGAGTGACGGTTTTCGCTAATCATACACCCAAGAGAACGCAGCCGACTATGTAGGCTTGCAAGAGGAAACGAAGTGGCAAAGTACAAGAAAAAGCGTGCGCGCGAGCTTCAGCAGGACCGCTTCCGCGATACGACCATGAGCTTTTTTGACCGTCTCGGCGACGCCCTCGAAGGCAAGGGACGCACGATTCTTTACGCTCTCGGAGGGATCCTGCTCGCCGGAATACTGGTGGTCGTGTTTGTTAAATGGAGTCACCGTAAGAGTGACGAAGCCCGCCAGGCTCTCGGTTACGCGATAAATATCGCCAAAGCGCCGGTAATGGCCACGCCCATAGCCGGCCAAAACGAACTCACGTTTCCCAGCGAAGTGGAACGAGCCCAGCAGGCAATCGCTGCGTTTGAGAAAGTGGCAGCCAAGTACGGCGATCCTTACCGAACGGAATCCCGCTATTTTATTGCCTCGAACCGGCTCGTTCTCGATCGGCAAAAGGGTTTGAGTGAACTCGCCGAACTGTCGAATAGCAACATCGCCGAAGTTGCCGCGCTATCGAAGTTCGCGTTGGCGCAGGCAAAAGAGAGCGATGGCCAATTCGACGAAGCCGCTAAGCTTTATACGGATCTCGCCCAACTGAACAGCCCTACGGTAAGCCCTGAAACAGCCAATCTTCGCCTCGCGAAGGTTTACGAGAAACAAGGCAAGAAGAAAGAAGCTTCTGACCTTCTGTTTAATATCGTCGATGCCTCGCGCAAGGCGAAAGGGCCGGACAAGCAGCCCATACCCACCTCTGCCGCGGCGCGACAAGCGGCGGACGAGTTGCAAAAACTCGATCCGGATCGCTACGGACAACTTCCACCAGAGGCACCACCAGTTTTAGCCGGTTGATCTGATTGGACAATCTTACCCATTCACTCGTCGGATTGACTGCGGCTAAGGCGGGGCTGGAGAAAGTGTCGCCCGGCGCAACCACGCTGTGCATCCTGGCGGCGAATGCTCCCGACTCTGACATCATCGTCCTCGCGTTTGGTGACCGTTGGGACTTCCTGCAACATCATCGCGGCATCACTCACTCAATCGTCGGCGTCATCACTCTGGCAATCCTCCTGCCGCTGATCTTCTACTCAGTCGATCGACTCTGGTCACGTTTTCGTAATCGACCACCAACCACAAAACTCAAGGGTCTGCTGCTGGCTTCCTTCATCGTGAGCGCCACGCATCCGTTAATGGACTGGACAAACAACTACGGCATTCGCCTCCTGTTGCCGTGGAGTCAGAAGTGGTCGTACGGCGATCTTGTCTTCATTATCGATCCTTATCTGTGGTTGATTCTCGGTGGCGCGTCGTTTTTATTAACTGCGCGAACGAGATTTCTGAAGTTCACCTGGGCTGGAATCGCCGCTGTGCTTACGTTCCTCATCGTTGCGAGTCCGCGCACTGATATGCTGCCCAACCCGCGACTGATTGCGCTTTTATGGATCGTGGCGTTGACGTCGTTGATAGTTCTTTTTGTTAAAAACGCAGGCGAGCGGTGGGGCGGAAAAATCGCTCTCGCAGCCTTCGCACTTGTGCTTTGTTACTGGATTTTCCTTGCCATCGCGCATGGCCGCGCGTTGGAGCGCGGCGGTGAACATGCAATGCAACTGGCGAGTGCGAATGGTGAAGTGGTGGGTAGAGTGGCCGCGATGCCAAGACTCGCAAACCCATTTCGCTGGGACTTCGTCTTCGAAACAGATCGCGCCACCTATCGCTTCGATATCAGCGTGATGGACGGCTCAAACGTCAGCGACGCTGTTCGTTACGCAAAACCAACCGGGGAACTAAAAGCGGCGCTGGATTCGATTGCACAGCAAAAACCGGTGCGAGTGTTCCTCGGTTTTGCACGTTTTCCAGTGCTGCAACTCGCAGATCCTGATTGTGTCACGCGCACTCTCGTTCAAATAGCTGACTTGCGTTACACTGAACCCGGCAGATCGCGAGGCAGTTTCTCACTCGAAATGCCGATCGATTGTCCGAACAAGCAATCAGGAAGATGAACGAAACCAAAGAGTTCAACAGCCTGCCGGTCCTCTCCGAGGTTCAAGAAGAACGGGAGCGTGCACAGAAGCGATCGACGATCGCGAGCGTGCGCAATTCGCCTGGTCCATACTTCGCGTTTGCGAGTGTGGTTACTTTCGTTGCCGCTCTCACACTGCGCGCTCATCTGGATGCGCTTGCACTGATACTGATCGGCGCCGCATGGCTGATCGTTCCCGTGATCGCACTCAGCGATCGAATCGCATTCGATGGCACTTCGCTCAGGCGCCAGGGTCCGATCGCATCATTGCTGCATCTGTTTGGTTATCGCAAGCAACTCGCTATCGACGACTTTGAGACCGTGGAAACGCAGGCAGTGCGAACGTTGCGACGCGGCGGACGCGTGCGTTATCGCTATCGCACGCAGATCACGGGCAAAGGCAAAGAGTTTGTCATCGTTTCCGGCGGGCGCGACTATCGCAGGCTGGTGCGCGAGGTGTTTCCTTTAATTCACGAATGCAAACTCGACAATCGCAGTCGTGACCTGCGCGACTATCTTAACGATCCGCGGTTTCTCAATCGCAAGACGCAGCTATCGCAGCTTGCTCCGTCAGATCTCCTCGACGTCACGAAACCGGATTTCAAGCTCGGACGAAAACTAACGCGGCGTCCTGCTGTTCACGAAACGCCGCCGACTCCGGAAGAACTCGAAAGAGCGCTGTTGCTGCGTCGTCTTGGCAACGAACTGCGCGTCTCGGGTCGTTTGCGCGAAGCGGGTGAGGCTTTTCGACGCGCGCTGAACGTCAGGCCGCACGGCGCGTGGTTGATCTACGACTTTGCGCGCCTGCTCCGCTCGCAAGCGAGTGCGCAGGCTGATGCACGTTTGCTGTCCAGAGCGAGAGCTGCGCTGCGTCTTGCGAGTATGCGCGCGAAGAACGACATCGTGCTGTTGCCGCTGATTGGCGAGAGTTTTCTGGAGTGTGGTGACGCGACGCACGCGCGCCGCGCGTTGCAGAAAGTTGTCGAGCTCGATAGTGGCAACTTCAAAGCCCGTGTAGGTCTGGCGGACATCGCGTTGCGCGAAGGAAAGTTGGCCCACGTTATTCATCACTACCAGGAGGCGGCGCGTGTTAGTTCAGAGCAGGCACTCGCGCGCTACGCTCACGGCGAGAGCGACTACTACATGCAGTTGAATAACGATGATGATTATCTCGCAACGGAACTGCGGCGGATTAACTGGCTGCAAAGCGTCACTCGCATTCGTCGCCTGGCGTTGCGAGTGACGAATGCGAGTGTGTTGCTGGCGTTGATTGGTGGTTTTGTCGATTCCGCTGCGGGAAGCTTGGGTTGGTCGCTTGCTTCGTCGGCTCTGATAATCTGGCTGCTGACCCTCGTCGGCACCAGAATGCTCTTCACACGCACCAAACCCTCGACATAATCCGTGCTACTGCTTTTTACGTTTTGAAGCCGTCTTCCTGGCTGTAGTCGTAGGCGTGATCGTTCTCGTTGATTGCTCCGCTGCTGAAGCCACGGCATACACCTGCACCGGTTCCGGATTCAGCAACGCATCCCACCGATAACGCGGTTTCTCGCGTGTCTCGCCGAGTCGTCTGAACACCAGATCGACAACCGCACCAATGATCCAGTTGTGATAGAACTCGCCCACGGAAGCCAGTTCCGCATCGGGCGCCGGATTCATGAAGTCGATCGCGTAAGGCACGTCGTCCTTGATCGCGAATTCCACGGTGTTGATGTCGTAACCGAGCGCGGTGCAAAGCGTCCGCACGTCGTTCGCAACGCGTTCAGCAAGTGCCGGCGCAAGGTAGTTGGGATTGTGTACGTACTGCTCACCTGACAAGTATGGCTTGCGCGGATCGTAAGCCATGATCATCACTTCCTGCTGGCCCACGCAGTAACACCTGACGAACTGATCGAACTCAATCGACTCCTGGAGAGTCATGCAAAGCGTATTGGTCTTGTCGTACTCCGCCCACAGTTCCTCGAGTGAGTTGATCTTCGAAACATTTTTCCAGCCGCCGCCGTCAAACGGCTTCATGAACGCCGGCAAGCCGACGTAATCGATGATGCCTTGCCAGTCGAGCGGAAACTCGAGATTGCGCAAACTCTCGCTGACGATGCCCTGGATGTAGTCTTTCTGCGGCAACAGCACCGTCTTCGGAATCGCGACTCCGAGCTTCTTTCCGAGTGAGTAGTTGAAAAACTTGTCGTCCGCCGACCACCAGAAGGGATTGTTGATGATGATGGTTCCTTCGAGCGCCATGCGCTTCAAGGTGGCTCGATAGTACGGAACCTCGTGCGAAATGCGATCGATTACGAGATCGTACTGCGGCGGGTCGTCGTATTTAATGCCGCCGAGCTTGATGTATTCAGCCACGACGTCGCCGCGACCGCGTTCATTAATTCCTGCAATGAGTGCCTCCGGAAAAGTCTTTTCCCGGCCTACGAGAACTCCTACCCGCTTCATATCGATTTGAGTGTCCTTTCGCGAAAATCAAGCAAAATACCCGCGATGCCGATGCTTGTCAAACAGGCATCGTCGACCCTTGCTGTAGCATCCATGCAACGGCCGGCACACACGGAAAGAGCATTTTTAACCGCCTGTGTTACAATTCGGCCTCAACGTTTGGCTTTCCCCGGTTGGCGCCGTCCAAAATGCGGCAATCTGAAATTCAAGGAGAACGGTTACATTTGCTTCGTCCATTCCTGGCCCTCATAGCTCTTAGTGCGTTCCTCGGTGTGATGATTCTGCCGGATAGAATCCAGGCGGCGCGCGGCCAACAAGACAATAAACAGCAGGACGCTAAACAGCGGAACGCTAAAGACGCCAAACAGGACAACAAAGAGGCCGAAAAACCTAAACAAGACTCGGAAAAACCACAAAACTCCAAAGAGAAGTTTACGGCGGAACAGATTGTCGAGTCGGTTATCTTTCTCTACGGCACGCGCCCCGGCATGGAGCAGATTCGCCGGTATGGCCTCGAACGCGGCAAAATAACGCATTATCCAGCCGAAGGTAATCCTGACGAAACAAACTACGAGCGCCGCTTCGTTCGCGGTGAGAATCTCGACAAAGACAAGATCCGCCTCGATCAGAAGTTACCCACGATGGAGTATTCGCTGATTTTCGACAATGGGAAATTGTGGGGATTAATCAACGGCGCCGCTTTCACACCTCGCCAGGACGCGACCGCCAGTTTTATCTCGCAGCATCAGCACAGCCTTGATACGTTACTGCGATACAAAGAATGTGGTTCGACACTCACGCTCGTCGGCAAGGATCAGCAAAAAGGGCTAGACCTTTACGTTGTCGATCTCACTGACAAAGAGAAGCGAAAGACACGGTTTTACATCAGCGCCCGCTCGCTGCGCGTGCTTTGGCTCGAGTATGAGGAAGGTCCTCCGGGCGGGGTAGCGGTGAAGTACACGCGCAAATTCCTTGACTATCGAATCGTACAGCAGACACTCGCGCCGTACCGGATCGTGTTGCTGGAAAACGGGCGCGAAAGCCAGGTGACGAACGTGCTCACAATCACCTACGGCGTGAAAGTCAGCGACGCCATCTTCAAAAACCCCGAAGGTTAGCCACAAAGGCACAAAAGGCGCAAAAAGAGTAAACTCAGCCTGGGCTTGATAATCCATTCACCCAGGCTTTCTCTTTTGAGCCTTTTGTGCCTTTTTGTGGCTACTTCCGGAACTTACGCTTAAAACAGGCGTGTACTTCGTGGTGTGAGAGCCACCTGCCCTGATGAATACGTTGACTACCATCAATGAGCTGGGCTTTGCCCCGGCGCTACAGCAGGAAATGCTGGAGGATACGACCTCCGATCATGCCCTGCTGGAAGCGACTCGAACCGGGGATCAGGACGCCTTCGCGGAATTGGTGAGTCGTTATCGAAATCAGATCACCAGCTACATCTACCGGATGACCAACGATTACGACGGCGCCGTGGATCTGGCTCAGGAGACTTTCGTGAGGGTTTACAGGGCCGCCGACAGGTATCAAAGGAGTTACGCCTTCTCGACTTATATCTACCGGATTGCCACCAACCTCGCTATCAGCGAACTCAGAAAACGAAAACGCCGCAAGCTCGTTTCGCTGACTGGGTTCTTCCAGCAAAACGATGGCGCCGAGGCCAAGGAGTTCAATCCGCCTGACGCGCGTCCTTTGCAGGATACGGAGCTCGTCGACACGGAACGACGTAGCGCGGTGCAACGCGCGATCAGCACGTTGCCGGAAAAGTATCGCGCACCATTGATTCTGCGTGACGTCGATGGTCGCAGCTACGACGAGATCGCGCGCATTCTGGAGACGAGCGAGGGTACGGTGAAGTCGAGAATCAGCCGCGCACGTGGCTTCCTGCGTGAAAAGATGCGGGCCTATTTGTAGGTGAAGAAGTTATGAGAAAAACCAATTGTGAAGTGATCCGTCAAGAGCTCGACGAGTTGGCGCTCGGCGAGACAATCAGCGCTGCTGCTGCCGAGCACCTGCGAGAGTGCGTCGAGTGTCGCGAGTTCAATGAGAAGCAAACGAGACTGCGTCAGATCGTCGGAGGTCTCGGAACAGTCTCAGCGCCACCCGATTTCGATTTTCGTCTGCGGGCGCGGCTGGCGAACGATGCCAACGGCGCTGCATTTCATTTCTGGCCACTCGCGCGACGAAGTCTTGCGTTTGTCGCAGTGTTGCTCGTTTTTGTGATCGGCGCGATCGTCGTGCGGAATGTTTTCAAGCGACCGGTGCAGAACAACCAGCTAGCAACGGACCAGCACAGCACCGCGCCGGAGCCGCGGGCGGTGCCAACAGTCGAGCAAAAGGAACAGCCGAATCCCGCTCCCCAGATCGTGGTAACGTCGTCAGACAAACCTTCGCAATCAATCAAGGGCGAACGGCCGCCGAGAATTAAGCGACCACTCGTCGCGGAAGATTTCAGTAACACACGTGCGGAAGTGATCAATGGCCGCGAACCGTCGGGCGCGTTCGAAGTGCTCCCGCTCGACTCATCGCTGCAATCGTTCAAACTCTCGCTTGATGATGGTCGCGGAAATGCGCGAACTATCTTCGTTCCCACGATCAGCTTTGGTTCACAACGCATTCTGCAAACTGCAAATCAGTATGCTTCGAAACGGGATTGGTAAACAGGCATCGAGCAGGAAGTATTTAGAGATGACTGTCAGAAAAGTATTACAAGTTGCGACGATTGGAAGCGCACTGCTGTGCGGTGCAGTAGCCATCGCCCAAACTCCCGCGCCACCGCCAAAAAAATCGGCGCCACCTGTGAAGGCAGCGAAGGTGCCTGCGGCGCCGCAAGTCGTGACGATTATTCATCGCTTGAACGGATTGAAGATGTTTCGTCTCCTGCTGCGATCCGAAGAGCAGGTGCAGGCAATTGAAAATGTCGATTCCGCGTTCAACCTGCTGGACGACGTTCACACAAACGTCATCGCCGGCCTGGCAATGGACGACGGCGAAACGATCGCCGCGTGGTTGCCGGAGGCTGAAGCAGAGCTTGATGCGCCGCTACCGCCCGCGCCACGGCGTGCGCCAAAGCTGCCGCGCGCTCCGGTTGCGGCATTCCCAAAACTGCAAAACGGTTTCTTTGAGCCTGACATCACGGTTATTGGACCAGAAGGAAAACGATTGCCCGCGAAGTACATCGGATTTGACGCGGTTACCGGGCTCTCGATCCTTCGGCTCGAGCAAAAGAATTCGGTAATGACCGGCGTGATCAAAGACGAACCGGTAAACGCGGGCGAGACAGTTTTGCTGTTCAGTCCCGAACCAGTTAGCCCGGCGCGGTCAATGGTTGGTGCTGGTCTATATGCGCGGATGGGCGCGCTCGAAGGTCGCATACAGGATGTCATAGCGGCGCCGTCGGGTGGAGTCGCGCGATTCAAAGTGGCGGCGGCAAAACTATCACACGCGAACATCGGTGGCGTCGCGCTCAATGAAGCAGGGGAGACGATCGGCATTGTCGATCGTCTGGAAGGAAACGAAGCGAGTATCCTGCCCACGGTTTTGATCAAACGCGCGGCGCAGCGTGTGCTTGAACAGCAATCGAGCGTGCCGCGACCGTGGCTCGGCGTCAAAGGTGAAGCAGTCGCCGACCTCAAGCTCGATCAGATCCTGAATCATGGTTGGGAGATGCAAAGGGCTGCGGCGCTGGCCGGAAAACATCGTGGCATCATGCTCACGTCGATCGTGCCCGATAGTCCCGCAGCGATGGCTGCGCTGCGCGCCGGTGACGTGATTCTGAAAGTCGACGACAAAGACATTCAAACTGCGGAAGATTTTACCTGGTGGCTCGAGCAGGCTGGTCCAAGCAGCTCGGTAGAGTTCACTGTGGCGCGTCCGGACAAACCATCGGAAGAGCCGGTCAACGTCAAGTTGAGCGGAATGCTGGATCCGTCCTTTACGTTCAAGTTTCGCAATCGCGTCGCTACCACGAGAGGCTTTTCGTTGCTCGAACAGGGAATTGAGACCATCGCTTTGCGACCACCAGTGGCCTCTCAACTCGGCACGACCGCCGGTCTGCTGGTGGTCTACGTCGAACCACAAACAGCCGCATCCGAGGCCGGCCTGCAAGCTGGCGACGTGATTCAATCAATCAACGGCAATCCAGTCTCTACATTCAAAGCGACGACGCAACCTGCTTCGTTCAAGTTCGAGATCGTGCGCAACAAAGAAAAACTAATCGTCACTATTCCTACGCAAAAGAAATAAACGCAGATGACGCGCGGATTCAATCCGCGCGAAATCCGTGTTAATCTGCGGCCCATGTTTCCTGAGGCCGTTGCTCGTTACCACGAACTACTCGTTAATCACGACCTAGCCGAAGCTTCCCGCGCGCTGCTGGATGAAGGCTTGGAAAAAGCCAAACTGATCTTCGGTGGTCGACGTCTTTCACCTTATCTCCGCCCGCACTTCGTTTCCGAAACCGACTTCGCGCACATCTGCCAGATCTGCGAAACCGTCTGGTCTGCGATCCAGAAGGTGAAGGACGCCGCCGTAGCGGACCCAAACGTTGTCGACGATCTCGGCCTGACCGAGATCGAACGTGAACTCGTCGCCATCGATCCGGGCTACAAAGCCGTCTCGCCAACCTCGCGACTCGATTCGTTCCTGACGAAATCCGCCTACAGCTTCGTTGAGCTCAACGGCGAGAGTCCGGCAGGCATCGCCTACGCCGACGCAGCCTATGACATCTTCTCGTCACTGCCCGTGATGAAAGAATTCAGCGCCGATTACAACCTGCGCGCAGTGTACGGCAGCCGCTTCATGCTCGACGTGCTGCTCAGCTCGTACGAAGAGTTTCTCGGTCGCGAGCCCGAGCGCCCCCCACGCATCGCGATCGTCGATCTCGCGGATGTTCCGACAGTGAAAGAGTTTGAGCTCTTCCGCGAGTTCTTCGAACGCGCCGGATATCCTTCCGTGATCTGCACGCCGCAACAACTCGAATTCAAAAACAATCGCTTGAGCGTGTCAGGTCAGGAGATCGACATTGTTTACAAACGGCTGCTGGTAAACGAGTACCTGCCGATCATTCGCGAATACCCGGCGCTGCTCGACGCGTATCGCGCCGGCACGATCTGCATGGTCAACAGTTTTCGCTCCAAGCTCATTCACAAGAAAGCACTCTTTGCAGTGCTTACTGACCCAAGGCATGCCGAGTTGTTCACCAGCAACGAGCTCGACGCGATTCGTGCTCACGTACCGTGGACGCGCCTGGTCAGAGACGAGCACACGGATTACTTCGGCCGCGAAGTGAACCTGCTCGACTTCATCCGCGCCGGCGGCGAGCGACTGGTGCTAAAGCCGAACGACGATTACGGTGGCCATGGAATCACGATCGGCTGGAACGTTGACCAGCGCGGCTGGGACGAAGCGATCAATAACGCACTCGCCGTCGGCGATTACCTCGTGCAGGAACGCGTGCCCACGGCCCGCGAGACTTTTCCCGCGCTGACCGATGACGGCCGGATCGAGTTTGCGGAACAACTCGTCGATCTCGACCCGTTGCTTTTCAACGGCAAAGTCCGTTCAGCCTTCACCCGCCTCTCGTTTACGGAACTGGCGAACGTCAGCTCGGGCGGCGGCATGGTGCCCACCTACATCATCAGCAAAAAGTGATGGAAAACGGGTACAATCGACCCATGGTTGACGACGAGAGAGCCCTCGAATCGCAGGACGAGCGGCGCAATTACGATCGCGCGCGGCTGATCGTGGATGTTTTTTTTGACGGCAAAGATGTTACGGGTGTCGCGAGCACGAAAGATATCAGCCCCGGCGGTCTCTACATGAACACGCAGGCGGAGATTCCAGAGGGGACTTTGCTGCTCATCCGCATACCCTTTCGCCAGGACGCCCAGGTCGTTTGCAACGCGGTAGTGGTCTACAGCAACCCCGGCCGCGGTGTCGGTTTACGGTTTCAGGGCCTCTCGGATGAAATCCGTGCCATCCTCGAACGGGAAGTTTCGAATGACTAGCGACGTGACCTGGGCGGAGCTTCCGGCCAATACGAGAGAACTGCTGACGGGAAAGCTCGCCGGATTGTGGGGCGCGGCCACGGACGCCGCTGCCTTCGATTCGTGGCCGCTCGATAAGAAACTGGGGATGCTGTTGCTGCTGGAGCGAATGCACAGTAAGGGGCTCTGGCATCTCGTCAAACGAGTGACTAATGTTTATGGTGAAGGTGGCGTCGGATTAGAATTCGAAGCATGGCCGATGGTCGAGTCGACGTTGTCGCGGCGAGAAGATTTCACTCGGCTGATGGCGAATCACAAAGGCGCCAGTGGCGGCTTCTACGAAACGCAGCGACGCGAAGCTATCCTGCATTTTTTGTTTCAGGAGGGTGAGCCGCGCCGATGGTATGTTCACTTCGATCTGTATAGCCCGGTCCACTCGCCCGCTAGTGCGCTCAGCCACTTTCGGTATGAACTGCTTGGCAAAGTGAGACCCGACTGGCGGATGATCGCGAAATCTCTGCGTTCGTCTGCGTTCCTCTGCGCTCTTTGCGTTTAATAGCGCCGTTCAACGCAGAGAACGCAGAGATACGCAAAAGGCCGCAGAGAGTAGAAAAGAGGACAAATGTTCGATCAATTCACACTGGGTATCGAAGAGGAATTTCAGATCGTAGATCCACAAACGCGCGAGTTGCGCTCGCACGTCGCCGAGATCCTCGAAGAAGGCAAGATGCTGCTTGGTGAACAGATCAAGCCCGAGATGATCCAGTCGATGGTGGAAGTCGGAACGGGCATCTGCCGCAATATCCAGGAAGCACGCTCCGACATCACGCGCTTACGCAGCATCATCGCCGGCCTCGCCAGGAAGAATGGACTTGTCATCGTTGCCGCATCGACGCATCCGATTTCACGCTGGCAGGATCAGGAGATCTTCGACGACGAGCGTTACGA
>Ga0126376_10001470_pt1 | contig 12685 bp, 12 predicted proteins | sample PanSoiMetPlot_15_FD_92760 | JGI IMG/M metagenome (GOLD analysis project Ga0126376, IMG submission 92760) | Tropical forest soil microbial communities from Panama - MetaG Plot_15 | ecosystem: Environmental > Terrestrial > Soil > Tropical forest > Bulk soil | place: Panama | collected 2016-02-17
CCTGCTCGTGGAAGACCGCGAGGGATACCAGAACCTCTGCCGCCTCATCACCCGGATGAAGCTTGGAGCCCCGAAGGGCTCGGCCGCTCTCGCCCTCGACGACCTCGAGCCGAGCACGGCCGGGCTCGTGTGCCTCACCGGCGGCGCGCGCGGCCCGCTCGCGCAAAAGCTCGCAGCCGGCGACGACGAAGGCGCCCGTCGAATGCTCGACCGGCTGGTGGCCCTCTTCGGCCGCTCGAGCTGCTTCGTCGAAGTCCAGCGCTACTATCACCGCGAACAGGAGCTCGTTCTCCAGCGGCTGGTGGCGCTCGCGCGCTCGGCCCGCGTACCGCTCGTCGCGTCCAATCAGCCCTTGTTCGCGCGGCCGTCGGGCCGCCCGCTCGCCGACGTGTTCACGTGCATCCGCGAGAAGACCGATCTCGATCACGCGGGCCGACGCCTGCTGGCCAACGGCGAGCGCTGCCTCAAGAGCGGGGGCGCCATGACCGAGCTGTTCCGCGACCTCCCCGACGCGCTCGACAACACGGGCGAGCTGGCGCTGCGGCTGGCCTTCACGTTGAAAGATCTCGGATACCGGTTCCCGGAGTTTCCACTGCCGCCCGGCCAGACTCCGCTCGGATACCTGCGCGAGCTGAGCGCGCGTGGCCTCCGCGTGCGGTACGGCGATGGTCCGCTGGCCGCGCGCGCCCGCCGCCAGATCGCGTACGAGCTCGAGCTCATCGGCCGCCTCGACCTCGCGGGCTATTTCCTGATCGTCTGGGACATCGTCGAGCACTGCCGCGCTCAGGACATCCTCGTCCAGGGCCGCGGCTCGGCGGCCAACAGCGCGGTCTGCTACGCGCTCGGGATCACGGCGGTCGATCCGATCGGCATGGAGCTCTTGTTCGAGCGGTTCCTGAGCGAGGCGCGCGGCGAGTGGCCCGATATCGACCTGGATCTGCCGAGCGGCGAGCGGCGCGAAGCGGTGATCCAGCACGTCTATCGACGCTATGGACGGCTCGGCGCCGGGATGACCGCCAACGTGATCACGTATCGAGGCCGGAGCGCGGCGCGCGAGGTGGGCCAGGCGCTGGGGCTGCCGAGCGACATGCGCGATCGGCTCGCCAAGCTCGTCGCCAACTGGGGCTACCAGGATCCAGAAGAGCTCTTGACCAAGCATCTGCCCGAGGCCGGCTGCGATCCGAGCTCCCCGCGCATCCGGCGCTTCGCCGCGTTGTGGCTGGCGATCCAGGATCTGCCGCGGCATCTGGGCCAGCACTCGGGCGGGATGGTGATCGCCGCGGGGCGGCTCGACGACGTGGTGCCGCTCGAGCCCGCGACGATGCCGGGGCGTGTGGTCGTGCAGTGGGACAAGGACGACTGCGCCGGGCTCGGCATCGTCAAGGTCGATCTGCTCGGCCTGGGCATGATGTCTGTGCTCCAGGACTCGCTCACGCTCGTGCGCGAGACCGGCGGCGCGGTCGATCTGGCGCAGCTGCCGCCCGACGATCCCGCCGTGTACCGGAGCCTGCAGGAGGCGGACACGATCGGCGTGTTCCAGGTCGAGAGCCGCGCTCAGATGGCGACCTTGCCGCGCGTGCGGCCCGAGCGGTTCTATGACCTCGTCGTGCAGGTCGCGATCATCCGCCCCGGGCCGATCGTGGGCGACATGGTGCATCCCTACATCCGGCGCCGGCGCGGCCGCGAGCCCGTGACCTATCCGCATCCGAGCCTCGAGCCGATTCTGCGGCGCACACTCGGTGTGCCGCTCTTCCAAGAGCAGCTCCTGAAGATGGCGATGGTCACCGCGGGCTTCACGGCCACGGAAGCCGAGGAGCTCCGGCGCGCGTTCGGCTTCAAGCGCAGCGAGCGGCTCATGGCCGAGGTCGAGACGAAGCTGCGCGCGGGCATGGCGCGTCAGGGCATCCACGGGTCCGCCGCCGAGGAGATCGTTCACGCGATCACCGCGTTCGCGCTGTACGGCTTCCCGGAATCGCACGCCAGTAGCTTCGCGCTGCTCGCCTACGCGAGCGCGTACCTGCGCGTGCATCATCCGGCGGCGTTCTATGCGGCGCTCCTCAACAACCAGCCGATGGGGTTCTACCATCCGGCGACCATCGTGAAGGACGCGCAGCGCCACGGGCTTCGCATCCTGCCGATCGACGTCACGCGCTCGGCGTGGCTGTGCACGATCGAGCCGGCGGCGACGGGCCTGGCGATGCGGATGGGCCTCCGGTACGTCAAGGGCATGCGCGAGCGGGCGGCGCGCGCGATCGTCGAGGCGCGCGAGGCACGCGCGTTCGGCTCGATCCACGACCTCGCGCGCCGCGCCCAGCTCGACCGCGACGAGCTCGAGACCCTGGCGGCCATCGGGGCCTTGGCTGCCCTCGGTGGCACCCGGCGCACGAACCTCTGGGCTGCGGCGATGCCGCATCCCGGGCCGTTGTTCGCGGACCCGCCGCGCGAGGCGAGCCCGCTCGACGAGATGACCGACGTCGAGCGGATCGCCGCCGACTACGCCGGCACCAGCGTGACTCTCGGGCGTCACCCGATGAGCTTGCGCCGCGCGGCGCTCCGGACCCGCGGCGTGCTGAGCGCGCGCGAGCTCTCGGGCGTGCAGGACGGGAGCATGGTGCAGGTGGCGGGCAGCGTCATCGTCCGCCAGCGCCCGGGCACCGCGAAAGGCTTCGTCTTCCTGTCGCTCGAGGACGAGACGGGGATCGCGAACGTGATCGTGACGCCGCCGATCTTCGCGCGGCATCGTCTGGCGCTGGTCTCCGAGCCCTATCTTCTCGTCGACGGGATCGCTCAGCGGCAGGACGGGGTCATCTCCGTGCGCGCGACCCGGGCGCGAGGATTCCCGGCGCTCGGCCACCACGTGCCGTCTCACGACTTCGGGTAAGATGCAGCCCCGGAGGCCATCCATGTTCGATCTCAAGGGCAAAGTCGCGATCGTCACCGGCGGTAACGGCGGAATCGGCCTCGGCATGGCTCAGGGGCTCGCCGGCGCCGGCGCTCGCGTGGTCGTCGCCGCCCGCAATCAGACGAAGTCCGCCGCCGCGGTGCAGGCACTCGAGAAGCTCGGCGGCCAGCCCTTCTCGATCGCCGTCGACGTGGCCGACGAGGCGTCGGTCAACGCGCTGATCCGCTCGACGGTCGACCGGTGCGGCCGCCTCGACGTCCTCGTGAACAACGCCGGCACCAACGTCCGCAAGCAGCCCCAGGACTACACGCTCGCCGACTGGCATCACGTGCTCGACACCAACCTCACCAGCGCGTTTCTCTGCTCGCGCGCGGCCTACGTGCCGATGAAGGCCGCCGGAGGCGGCAAGATCATCAACATCGGCTCCATGATGTCGATCTTCGGCGTCTCGTTTTCCCCGGCCTACGGCCCGAGCAAGGGCGGGATCGTCCAGCTGACCAAGTCGCTTGCGACCGCCTGGGCCAAGGACAACATCCAAGTCAACGCGGTCCTTCCGGGGTGGATCGACACCGATCTGACCCGGGGCGCGCGACGCCAGGTGCCCGAGCTGCACGACAACGTGCTACGGCGGACGCCTGCCGGGCGCTGGGGCACGCTTGAGGACATGGCCGGCGTGGCCGTGTTCCTGGCCAGCGGTGCCTCCGACTTCGTCACCGGCACCGCAATCCCGGTCGACGGCGGCTACTCCGTCCTCGGTTAGCGACACGTCCTTCGGTTGGACGCGCATTCCTGGCGAGCCGCACCTCGCAACTCGCCGAGCGCTCTCCTGGACCGGAACTCACCGCTGGTACCGTTTCGTCGAGCTTCCGCACCGATGAGAATCGCGGCCGTTTCGGCCGCGACAACCGCGTCGCTCGGTCGCGCCCGTCGTTCTCGAGGGTCTGGGAGGCTGAATTTCTTTGTGGCGCTATGGGTGCCCTGATACGCTCCCACCATGAGCATTCAACGTACACTCGCCGCGTTCCTCGTTCTCGCGCTCACGGCCGGTTGCGCCACCACGTCGAACAGGTCCGTTCGAAGCGAGTTCGAAGACATCCCGGTGCCGAAGGGGCTTTCGTACCAGCCCAGCAAGTCCACGATCATCGAGTCGCCCACGGTGAAGGCCGCGCGGCTCGTCTATCGCGGCCGGCTGGAGGTCGACAGCCTGGGTGTCGCGATGCGGACCACGCTGGAGGCGAACGGCTGGCGTCATGTCAGCAGCACCGCCACGGCGGACCACGGCATCACGCAGATCTACGAGAAAGCCGGGAGCTCGCTCGAGGTTCACCTGATCGACGGCTGGTGGTACACCGTCGTCGAGCTGACGGCCAGCCGCGCACAGCAGCAGGCCACGAAGTAGACCGGCACGCCGGGTCGGGGGAGGATCTCTCCCGACCCGACGTCGCCGCTAGGGTGTTCTCCAGGCCCCGCCGTCGCGGGCGATGAACGCGTCGGCTTCCGGCGGCCCCCAGCTTCCCGTCTCGTAGAGATAGGGCGCCGGCGTCCCGTCGTGCGCCCAGGCGTCCAGCACCGGGCCCAGAAGCAGCCAGGCCTGCTCGACCCAGTCGGCCCGCGCGTACAAGGTCGAATCGCCGTGGACGGCGTCGAGCAGGAGCCGCTCGTACGCTTCCGGGGGTTCGGCGCCGAAGACCTCGCCGTAGCGAAAGTCGAGGCCGACGGGAAGGAGCTTGAGGTCCGGGCCGGGCACCTTCGCGGCCACCGTCAGCGCCACGCCTTCGTCCGGCTGGATGCGGATCACGAGCTCGTTGGGGTCGACGCCGGCCGCCGGGTCGCGGTGGAAGATCATGTGCGGGGTGCGGTGGAAGCGGATCGCGATCTCGCTCACGCGCTTGGCCAGGCGCTTTCCGGTGCGCAGGTAGAACGGCACGCCGGCCCAGCGCCAGTTGTCGACCTGGAGCCGGAGCCCCGCATACGTCTCGGTCTTCGAGTCCGGCGCGACCCCTTTCTCCTGCCGATAGCCCGGCACCGCCTTGCCGCCGGCGAACCCAGGCCCGTACTGGCCGCGGAGCGCCACCTCGTCCACCTTGCGTGGGTCGATGGGCCGGATTGCGCGCATGACCTTGTTCTTCTCGTCGTGGACGGGGCCGGCGTCGAAGGTCACTGGAGGCTCGAGCGCGATGAGGCACAGGAGCTGGAGCAGGTGATTCTGCATCATATCGCGCAGCGCGCCCGCTTCTTCGTAATACGCGCCGCGCGTCTCGACGCCGATCGACTCGGCGACCGTGATCTGGACCTCCGCGACGTGGCTGCGGTTCCACAAGGGCTCGAAGATGCCGTTGGCGAAACGGAGCACGAGGAGGTTCTGGACGGTCTCCTTGCCGAGGTAGTGATCGATCCGGTAGATCTGCTCCTCGCGAAAGACCCGGGCGAGCCGGCTGTTGAGCTCGCGAGCGCTCTCGTAGTCGTGCCCGAACGGCTTCTCGACGATCACGCGCGTGAAGCCGCCCTGGGGGCGCGCCAGGCCCGCGGCGCCCAGGTTCTCGACGATCGCGTCGTAGAGGCTCGGGGGCGTCGCCAGGTAGAAGAGCCGGTTCGCGGGGCCCGGGCGCGCCTTCTCGACGTCGCGCAGCGCGCGCTCGAGCGAGGCGTAGAGCGCCGGGTCGGCGGGATCGCCGTTGACGTACGACAAGGATGCGGCGAAGCGATCCCACACGTTCGCGGACGGCGGCTTCACGCGCGCGAACTCACGCACCGCTTCGCGCATGCGCCCGCGAAACTGGTCGTCGGACACCTCGCTGCGCGCGCTGCCGATGATCGCGAACGGCTCCGGCAGCGTCCGTCCGGCGTAGAGGCTCCACAGCGCGGGGACCAGCTTGCGGCGTGTGAGGTCGCCGGAGGCGCCGAAGATGACGAGCGTGAAGGGCTCGTCGGACATCGCCGGCATTGCTACCGAGCTCCGCCGATCGGATGCAGGGCAGCAGCGGCGCGATCGGCCAGCCAGATCAGCTCGCCGTCGGTCGGCCGGATCAACGCGGCGGGCAGCATCGCCTGATCAGAGAGCACCGCCTTGACGATCTTCGCTTTCTCCGCCCCCGCGACCAGGTAGATCACTTGCCTGGCCGCGTTCAGCACGGGGAACGTGAGCGTCAGCCGCTGCGGGATCTGGGCCGCGGTGACGTGCACCGCGGCGACGGTGCGGAAGACCTCGCGCAGCACGGGCGAGCCGGGAAACAGCGACGCCGTGTGCCCGTCGACGCCGAGACCGAGCAGCACTAGATCGAAGCGCGGTAGCTCGCCGCGTCGCGTGCCGAACACCTCGGTCAGGGACGCGGCGTACGCCGCGGCGGCGGAGTCGGCGTCGGCGTCCTCGCCGCGCATCCGGAGGATCTGCGCCGGTGGAATCGGCACGCGCGACAGCAGGGTCTCGTGCGCCATCCGGTAGTTCGACTCCGGGTGATCCGGAGGCACGACCCGCTCGTCGCCGAAGAAGACCCACGTGCGATCCCAGCGCACGCGCTCGCTGAACTCGGGGCGCGCCAGCAGTTGATAGGTATTGCGCGGCGTCTCGCCCCCGGCCAGACACAGCATGAATCGGCCGCGCTCTCTCACGGCCTCGGTCGCGACGTCGATGATGAGGTTGACGGCGGTCTGGGCGAGCACCGCGGGGTCCGCGCACACGGTCAGGGTGGGATCGGAGGCCATGATCAGATCATACCCTCTCGTCCAGCCGACGCTGGCGTTCGAGCGCTTCGAGGTATCGAACATGATGAGCTTTTTCGGGCACAAAAGTTTCTCCCGTCGGCCGGCGCGCTGCCGCCAGATCGGACAGCGAGCCGAGCGCCTCCAGGGCGAGCACGGCGGCGCCGCGGATGGTCGCCTCGGGCTCGGACGACCAGGCGACCGGCCGGCCGATCGCGTCGGCGATCATCTGGGTCCACACGCGGGAGTGCCCCAGCGCTGCCCCCGATGCCACGATCGCGTGCCCGTCCGACGCAGACGGCGCCAGCAGGCGATAGATTGCCGCGAGACGGAGCGCGACCGACTCGAGTGCCGCCCGGACGATGTCGATGCCGCTCGTATCCAGACGAAGCCCCGCGATCGCTCCCGTGCGCCCGTCGCGCCATCCCGGCGCCCGCTCGCCGGCGAGATGAGGCAGGATCGTGAGGCCATGCGCGTCCGGCGGCGACGCGGCCAGCGCGGCTTCAACCTCTTCATCGCTCCCGAGCCGCAGCACCTGACGGCACCACGCGTAAATGTTCCCGCCCTCCGATGTCGCTCCTCCCACGATCGCACGGTTACGGTCAACCCGGTAGCGCCAGAGGCCCGGCGGCAGCGCTGGCGGCTCCGTCGTCACTACCCGGAGCGCAGCCGACGTGCCCACGTTCAGGGCTATCCGTGTGGGATCGACACAGTCGGACCCGACATTGCTCGCGGCGCCGTCGCCCACGGCCGGGAACCACGTCGCCGTGCGAAGCGCCGGCCAGCGGCTTGCCCACGGGGCGCGCAGGCCGCGCCGCGGCTCGGCGCGATCGGTCAGGGGAAACAGCCGCTGCTCGTCCAGCTGGGCGGCGGCCAGTGCCTCGAGGTCCCATCGCCCGGCCGCCTGGTCGAAGAGGCCAGTCCCGGACGCCATCGAGACGCTGGTTGTCGCCTCGCCGAATAGGTTGAGCTCGAGGAATTCCCCGAAGGATCCCCACCGCGCTACCCGAACGAACTCGGGATGCTCGCGGGCGAGCCATCTGAGCTTCGCGGGCCAGTACGAGGAGTGAAGATGGCAGCCTGTGCGCGCGTGCATCGCGGCGTCGTCGAGCGCCGAGCGAAGCACCTGGGCCTCCGGGGCGCTGCGCGTGTCGGCCCACATATATACGGGCGTGAGCGCATGCCCGCTCGCGTCGAAGCCGAGAAGCCCATGCCAGAACGTCGCCACCCCGACCCCGCGCGTCTCTTCGGGAGGCCGGTTCGGGTGAATCGCGTCAAGACACTGGACCACCGCCTCCAGCAGCCGGTCCGCGTCGTGCTCGACGCCGCCGTCGCGGGTGAGCCGGGGGCGGTACTGCACCTGATGGGAGCGTCCTGCGATCGGCCGACCCTCGCCGTCGTAAAACGCGGCCCGCGCGGACGAGGTCCCGACGTCGAGCGCGATGACCACTAGGTTAAGATAGCCCCATGCCGGAGGCGTGGGAAATTCTCACCTTGCGAGGCCTGGCGGCCACCGACGAGCGCGCCGAGAAGTTCGTGGGCTCGCTGATCATCCATCGCGAAGGCAACCCCGAGCCCGTGGAGTCGGTCACGGTCGCGATCAAGCGCACCGTGCTCGCCGAGCTGCACGAGAATCTCGGGCGACTGCTCGCTCGATCCACCGGAATCACACGGAGAACCTCATGAGCCAGATCCGCGTCCTGAGTCCCATCGGTGTGCCGTCCGGCGACGGCGCGAGTGTACCGCCGCTGCCGGGATCGCTGGCCGGCCGTACAGTCGGCTTCATCGACAACCGCAAGGCGAACTTCGATCTGCTCGCCGACGAGATCGGCGCGATCCTCTCCGCCGAGCACGGGGTCAAGGCGGTCATCCGGCGCCGCAAGGCCAACGCCGCCACGCCGGCCGCCCCGGAGATTCTCGCGGGCCTGGCGAAAGACTGCGACGTCGTCTTCGCCGGCTCGGCCGACTGAGGGTCCTGCACGTCGTGGAGTCTCCACGACGCCATCGAGCTGGGCAAGGCGGGAACACCGAGCGCCGTCATCGGCACGACGGTGTTCCAGGGGCTCGCCCGGAGCGAGATGCAGGCGCTCGGCGTCGCGCTACCCATGATCGCGGTCGAGCATCCGCTCGGCGGCGAGCGCCCCGACGGCATCGCCCGGCGAGCCCGTCAAGCCGTCGACCAGATCACCACGCTACTCGGTAAGGGCGGCACATTCGTAACGCCCCAGATCGGGCGTGCGGAGCCGGCAAGCGCCTCTCTCAGGCCACCCTCGGTAGGAGCCGGCCTCACGGACCCCGCTACAACAAACCAAGCCGGCCTCACGGACCCCGTTTCAATCAACGATGCCCCCGAGGCCGTCCTCGCGGCGTTCTGCGAGCGGCAGTGGTGCGACGGGCTGCCCATCGTGCCGCCTACCGAGGCGCGCGTGCGGGCGATGCTGGCTGGTGCCCCCGGCGAGCGCTCGCTCGGCGCGATGCCGCCGCTCTGGCGTCAGGCGACGCTCGAGAAGCTGGCGGTCAACGCGGTGATGGCCGGCTGCGAGCCCGCCGCGTTTCCGCTCGTCGTCACCGCGGTCGAGGCGATGCTCGATCCGTCGTTCAACCTCTACGGCGTCCAGGCGACGACGCACTCGGTCGCGCCGCTCCTGATCGTGCACGGGCCGATCGCGGCCGAGCTCGGCGTGCACGCGGGCAGCGGGTGCTTCGGCCCGGGCTTCCGCGCCAACGCGACGATCGGCCGCGCGATCCGGCTCATCTTGCTGAACGTCGGCGGCGCCTGGCCGGGCCGTCACGACATGGCCACCCAGGGAAGCCCCGCGAAGTTCTCCTACTGCATCGCCGAGCGCGCTGACGCGTCGCCCTGGGGCGCGCTCCACGACGACAGCGTCGTCACGGTCTTCGGCGGCGAGCCGCCGCACAACGTGAACGATCACGTGTCGACGACCGCCGCCGGCATTCTCGCCACCGTCGCCGACACGGCCGTCTCACTCGGCTCCAACGTCGGCTGGTATTTCTCGCAGAGCCAGCTCCTGATCGTGCTCGGGCCCGAGCACGCTCAGACGATCGCGGCCGACGGACTGAGCCGCGCCGACGTCCAGCGCTTCGTGTTCGAGAACGCCCGCCTGCCGCTCTCCACCTTGAAGCTCGGCGGGATGTGGGGAATTCACGACTGGCCGCGCTGGATGCACGCCGTCACCGACGACAACGCCCTGTTGCCGCAGGTGCCGTCGCCCGACGACGTGATGGTCATCGTCGCCGGGGGCCCGGGCAAGCACTCGGCGGTCGTCCCGAACTGCACCTTCTCTCGCGCGGTCTCCCGGCCGGTCCGGCCGCTCTGACGTCGTCGGGCCGCGCGGCTACCCGCGGTCCGTCAGCAAGAAGCCGAGTGCGGCGAGCAGGAGCAGTGCGCCCGCGGCTCCCGCGGCGCCCAGCCGCTCGCCGAAGAGCGCCACGCCCAGGATCGTGGCCGTCAGCGGCTCGAGCAAGGTTGCGACGCCTGCGGCCGACGCCGGCACGCTGCGAAGCCCGATCGTGTAGATCGCGTACGCGCCGGCGGTCGCCACGCCGCCGAGATACAGCAGCCACGGCCAGCCGAGCGCGAGCTGGGTCCAGGGCGCATCGGTCCACGCCAGAGCCGGCGTCAGCAGCACCGCGCCGATCGTGAACGTCAGCGCAGTCGCGGGCAGTGGCGCCGAGCGCCGGAGCGCGGCTTTCGCCGCCAGCACGTAGAGGGCGTACGCGAGGCCGGCGGCAAAGGCCAGCAGGACGCCGCCGACGAACCGCGGCGAGAAGCGAAGCGCCCCCGACGGCGCGGCGACCAAGAGCGCGGTTCCCAACACACCGAGCGGGAGCGCCGCGCGCACGCGCGGCGTCAGCCGCTCGCCGAGTAGCCACGGCGCCAGCGCCGCGATCACGAGCGGCGCGGAGCAGATCGCGACGAGCGCGACGACGGCGATGCCGCCGAGCGTGACGGCCGTGAAGTACGTGGCCTGATAGGCGGCCATGCAGGCGCCCATCGCGAGGCAGCGCCAGCGGTCGCCCGCGGCGACGGCGAAGGGCCGGGCGGCCAGCGCCGCCGCCAGCAGCAGAAGGATCGCGGCGAGCCAGAGCCGCGCCACGCCAACCAGCAGAGGGCTCGCGGCGGCGCGCGAGGCGAGCACGGTCATCACCGAGCCGCTCGTGCCCCAGGAGATCGCGGCGAGTGCGATGAGGATCAGACCGGCGACGGCCCGGGGGGCTTGACGCGCTCGAGGCACCCCGCGATCATAGCCCGTGGCAGCGGCAGCGCTCGCGGCTTCTCGACACCATCTCGACGCGGCAACGGCGACAGAGGAGTCTCTCCATGAAGATCGGATTCATTGGAATCGGCGCGATGGGCCAGCCGATGCTGGCGAACCTCGTCAAGCACGGCCATCAGATCGTCGCGTACGACGTGGTCGAGTCCGCGCTGGCCGGCGCCGTGAAGGCAGGCGCGGCGCGCGCCGCGTCGTCGGCGGCGGCGGCGCGCGAGAGCGAGATGGTGATCACGATCCTGCCGTCGTCCTCGCACGTCGAGGCGGCGTACCTCGGTCCGGGCGGCGTCCTCGAGGGCGTCGGCGCCGGACGCCTGTGCGTCGACATGTCCACGATCGATCCGAGCGTGTCGCGGCGGGTCGCCGAGGCGGCGGGCCGGCGCGGCGCGCGCTTCATCGACGCGCCGGTGTCGGGCGGCGTGCCGCGCGCGACCGACGGCACGCTGGCGATCATGGTCGGCGGGGACCCGCGCGACTTCGAGGACGCGCGCCCGGTGCTGGCCGCGATGGGCGCCAACATCATCCACGTCGGACCGGTGGGGGCGGGCGAGGTGGCCAAGCTCTGCAACAACCTCGTCGCGGGCGTGGCCGCGGTCGCGGTCAGCGAGGCGTTCCGCATCGCCGAGGGCTTCGGCGTCGATCCCAAGATCCTCACCGACGTCATCTCGAAATCGTCGGGCAACACCTGGGTCATGGAGCACATGCATCCCGTGCCGGGCCTGGTGGGCAAGGCGCCCTCGAGCCGCGACTACGCGCCGGGCTTCACGACCGACCTGATGGCGAAGGATCTCGGCCTGGTCGTCAACGCCGCGCGCGAGCTCAGGGTGCCGGTCCTGGTGGCGCCGGCGGCGCAGCAGGCGCTGCGCCTGGCTTCGTCCCACGGCTTGGGGCGGAAGGACTTCTCGTCGATCTATATGTTTCTGAGAGCATCAAGTCGCGAATCGCCGGTCTGATATGCTGACCCGGGCGTGAACGGCGGAGGAGGACCATCGTGGCGACCTACGTCATGCTGAGCACGCTGTCCGAGTCGGGGCGCAAGGTCCTCCGCGGGCGGCCAGGCTGGATCCGCAAGGTCAACGCCGACGTGCAACGCATGGGCGCGCGCGTCGTCGCGCAGTACGCGGTCCTGGGCCCGTACGACTTCGTCACCATCATCGAGGCGCCGGACAACGCGACGATCTCGCGCGTGTCCGTCGAGCTCGGCGCTCGGGGCGGCGTCGCCGGCATGACGATGGCGGCGATTCCCCTCGACGAGTTCATCGGACGGCTGGAGCGCGGCACGACCCGCAGACGCGCTGAAAGGAAGAAACGTTGAAGGTTCTCAGGATTCATCCCGAGAAGTGCACCGGCTGTCTGCGCTGTGAGCTGGCCTGCTCGTACATGCAGACCGGCGACTACCAGCCGGCCAAGTCGGTAATTCGCGTCTCGCCCTTCGAGGGCCACACGTCCTACGCACCGTACACGTGCACGCAGTGCGCGGAAGGCTGGTGCATGACGGCCTGCCCGGTGGGCGCCATCACGATCAGCGCCGTCGGCGCGAAGGACGTCCAGGACGACCGCTGCGTCGGCTGCAAGCTCTGCACGATCGCGTGTCCGTACGGGACGATGTTCTACGACCCGGCCACGCGCAAGGCCTTCAAGTGCAACCTCTGCAGCGGGAGCCCGGCCTGCGCGGACGCCTGCCCGACGGCGGCGATCACCTATGAGGACGTCGAGACCGCGGACTGGCTGGGCGACTTCGCCCGCGAGCGTACCGCGCGTGTGCTCGCGGAGGCCCGCTGATGGCTCGCCG
>Ga0126376_10001471_pt1 | contig 12682 bp, 7 predicted proteins | sample PanSoiMetPlot_15_FD_92760 | JGI IMG/M metagenome (GOLD analysis project Ga0126376, IMG submission 92760) | Tropical forest soil microbial communities from Panama - MetaG Plot_15 | ecosystem: Environmental > Terrestrial > Soil > Tropical forest > Bulk soil | place: Panama | collected 2016-02-17
ACGTTCGGCTTCATCACGTTTTCCCGCAGCTTCAAACTCGCGCGCTGCCGCAACGTAATATTGCGCCTGCGACTGCATCGCTGGCCGGCCCACGCCGAAGTTCCGCGGAAACTCACTGACTGCTGCAAACTCTGACGCAGCTTTCAGGTGGTCGCCTGCTTCGCGATACTTGCGAGCCATACCAAGATGCGCTTTGCGGTAGAGTCCGAGCGCGGCGTCTTCTCCTTCACCGGACGTGAAGGTTGTCTTAGCGAGTAACGCTGCCGCATCCGAGAAACGACCAGCGTCGTTGTAAGCGCCGGCCAACGATTGCACCGCGCCCGATTGCGCGAGGACTGCAGGTGGAGCGCCTTCCAGCAACTTAATGCGACGGTCAGTCGCGCGGAGCTCGGTTAACAATTTGTCGAACTCGATGTAGAGACGAAAGTCGTTCGGAGAAACGTTGATAGCGCGTTGATACTGAGCCGCTGCTTCTTGTCGGTTGTCAGACACGAGCCACAACGCTCTAGCGTAGTTACGTTGCGCAATCGCATTCGCTGGATCGAGTCTCACCGCGTCGCGCCACGCAGCCAGAGCTTCCGTATCACGATTCATTGAAGCCAGCACGTTGCCGAGGTAGTAAGCAGCGCGGCCATCGTTTGCATTCGCGGCTAGTGCTGCCCGCAACACCTCGATCTCTTCGACGCGATGAGGAAATACGAAAGCTGGATCGCCCTTCATGCCCATCCCGAATTGCCCGCGGGCGCGTTCGCGTTCACCGGATTTCTCGTAAAGATAGCCGAGTGTGTAGTAGAGCATCGGATGAATGCGATTCTTATCCGTGGCCAGAATGCCTGATGGACCACGCTTGATTGCATCTTCGAGAATCGCAATCGCCTCTCGCTGCTGCCCGATGGCCGTGTAGTCGAAAGCAAGTTCGAGCACTGCGTCGGGCTCGCGCGACAGGAGATGTCGCAGTTGATCCGCAGCGGCCTTCTCCTTTTCAGCATTACCAGCGGCACGGCTTATCAATGTCTGTTCATTGAGCGCGAGATAATCGATCGGAAGTTCGTTCGCGACCGCGGTGATCCGGGCGAGCGCGGCCGCGGTGTTTCCATCGAGTCGTTCTGCGACTGCCAACACTGTGCGCGCCTTCAAATCGCGTGGATCGAGCATCACTGCCTGTTGCAGGTGTTCGAGCGCTTTCTGTGTGTCGCCGTTCGCCAACGCGATCTCGCCCAACACGTAGCGGGCCAAAGACTCGCGATAACCCGAGCGGACAAGCCACAACAGATGATCTTCGGCTTCGGAAGTCTGGCCCAACGCGCGTTTCACGAGCGCAAGGTAGTAATGCGCATCGCCGGCGTCCTTGTTGCGCACGAGTGCTGCTTCGAGATGTATGGCCGCGGCCTCGTATTCACCGCTTCTATAAAAGGACAGGCCGAGCGCGATGTGTGCCGGTGCGAAACCCGGATCACGTTGCAAAGCCTCCAGGTACGCATCGCGCGCTTCCCGTTCTCTGCTCTTCTTATCGAGAGCGAGTCCTGCGACGTAGCTTTGCTCTGCGCTGGTAGCGTTCGGTGGATCGGGAATCGGTCGCGTTGCGGCTTTGAAATCCGGATTGTTATCAACTGGCGAATCAGTGCGATACCGCAACAGCACGCGGCCGTCTCTGCTGTTGAGCGTCAACACAAGCGGCTGACGCGGAGATGGGACGTCAATAGTGGTGGTGAAAACCTGGGACGGATCCAAATCGATGCGCTCAACGAATGCCTGTTTGCCGACGTTGAGCCACCTGAGCTCAGCCTGGCTGAACCGCTGATTCGCAGCAATCGAAACTGTCGCGCGACTTCCCTGCACATTCACTCGGACTGCGGCATCGCGCGTCGCCTCATTCCATGCACCACCCATCTTGTTAACGCCGAACCAGTACTCGAAGAAGTGCTCGACGCGATGCGGCGCAATGAACTGATGCTCCATCTGAGTTTCAAAACGTCCGCCTTGAAACTCGACGTACTGTCCACCACCGTCAGTCAACTTATCGATCCAAATGTCACCGTTCTCATCCGTGCCCCACGTCCACGTCTTCTTGCCGGGTAACTCACGATGATCCGCGACATGGACCACGCCCCAGTCAGACTTTTCGTAGTAGATCCCGAAATAGTCGCGCTTCGAATCGCGTGCAAACAACGAAAGGAAGTTTGGCACATCGGCAAACCGGCCGATGTCAACGCCCTTTTCGATCGGAAACTTGAAGACCGGCCAGAAGGCGTGCGGATACGCTTCGCGCATCGGATAGTTGAAACGCAGATCAGGAGCAGCCGGAGCTCCGGCGGTGGACCAGTACCAGTAACGTCCCGGCACTTCACGACGGTTGTTCAACGTGACTTCCGATTCGAGCACTCGCGTCCCGGGTCGCAGGCGCAGGATCACTTGCCACTGCATTCGCTGCACGCGCTCTGTGTCACCAATCGCGACCGCCACACTGCCGTCGGGTTCAGTGCGCATCACGCAGTCGATAGGCGCAACCGTGGTGAGCGTGTGCCCGTCCGGAAAGTTCCACTCGATACCGCCCGAGACCCATGCGCCGCGCAGCGCGACCATCGCGTATTTCATTACCGGGTTTGAATAAATGATGTCGCGGTTGAGTGTCTTGTCGAAGATTTGATAGACGTGGCCGCCTAGTTCGGGGAGTACTGTCACTTTCAGATATTCGTTTTCGAGATAGACCGCTTTCCACGTCTTGTTTGTTTTCTCAGTGCCGAGTGAATCGAGGAACGGATACGGATAAACCGGACGCCACTTGCGTCGCTGCCAATCGAGCAAAGCCGGATACGGGTTTGGCGGATTGAGTTCGTAGGTTGGAATCACCAGCGGCGCTTCCCAGACGCGCGGCCTATCTTTCGAGGATTGCGCCGACGCTTGGGCCAGCATCGCCAAACACAGCACGATTAAAGATAAAAATGGACGTTTCATAAAACTACCTTCTCGGTCGCAGTCGTGTAGCGCTCAACTTTTTCGCGTGACACACTGAATCCAGCATCCGGAACTTTGATGAACCCGTTCCGGTCAATCTCGATTGGCGGTGCGATGAGATCGTCAACATACCAACGCGATGACGCTTCGATATCAGTCGGGAATGAAAAACCTTGGTGCATCGCAAGTTGCAAAGCCTGCGCGGAGGCGATTCCCAACTCGGGCATTGTGCCGACCCAACACTGAAGACCTGCGGCACGCGCAGTTTGCAGCATCGACAACGCTTCGCTGAGACCACCAACGCGCTGCACTTTGATGTTGATGATTCGCGCCGCCGAGTGCCTGATTAGCTGGTCCAACGAAGCTAACGACTCGGCAGACTCATCCGCGCACAATGGCGTTTTCAGATGCCATTGAAGCTCACCCGCTTTCGCGATCGCGCCGGCTGCAAGCGGTTGCTCGATCATCATCAAGTGAAATCGATCCAACTCACGAAACGTCGACAAGTCGTCAATCGTGTACGCTGCGTTTGCATCAACCATCAACGGAAGATCGGGAAACTGCGCACGAATAGCCGCCACCGGTTCGACGTCCCAGCCGGGTTGGATCTTGATCTTGACGCGTTGATAACCTTCATCAACATAACGTCGCACACGTTCGAGTAACTCATCGGCAGTGTCAAAGATTCCGATCGCCACTCCTGACGGCACGGCTCGCGGTTGAATGCCAAACAGCTCGCACAACGGCACTCGTCGTGTCTTTGCGTAAGCGTCCCACAAAGCTCCTTCGATACCGGCCCGCGAGAATTGATCGCCCGGTTGTTCGCGCAGGAACTCATAGAAGCGGTCGGGGTTGACTTGGCCCAACGACAGCAATGCAGGCACGAATTGATCTTTGAGTACGGTCCACGAACTGTCAGGAGTATCAGACGAGTAGAACGATCCGGACATCGGCGACGCTTCTCCCCAGCCGACAACGCCTTCGGCAGTCGTTAACTCGATCAGGATCGCGTCCTTTTCGGCGACCACGCCATTACTGATACGGAAAGGCTCGACGAATGGCACGCGCACCCGATGCAGCACGGCGCTCTTAACCGCAATCGACTGGTTCACCGCTGTTGTAAACGTAGTCAAACTTTTCCTCAGGTCATCGTTGCGAGCATTTCCTTCGTCACGCGATTGAGTGGCGGCTCGCCCTTCGCAAACCGGATCACTTCTTCGACGGCTATCGTGCCGATCTCGCGACGCATTTCGATCCCGCCGGCAGCGATGTGCGGAGTCAGAATCACCTTTTTCAGTTTGCGGAGCTCGTGATCTGGCGGCAAGGGTTCCAAAGGATCTGTGACGTCGAGTGCCGCAGTTATTCGTCCGCTTTTCAGTTCGTCCGCTAAAGCTTCCAGATCGATCAAACCGCCGCGCGCAACATTTATCAGGTACGACCCATCAGCAAGCAACGACAAGCGACGTTTATCAAACATGCCTCGCGTTTCCGGCGTTAACGCTGCACACAGCACCACGACCGAACACGACCTCGCGAGCTCATCCAGTTGGACCACCTTCGCATCGGCTTTCGCGTATGGATCGCTTACCAAAATCTCGACGCCCAGCGGCTGCAACAACCTCGCAAACGCTTTACCGATGCGACCGAAACCAACGATTCCGACCCGCCGGCCAAACAACGTCTCGCCTTCGCTGACGTATTCATTCGTCCTGCTCATCCCGTTGCGCATCTCCGCGGCGTAGTCAGGAATTCGACGAACGAGCGTCAGCATTAACGCAAGCGCCATTTCTGCAACCCGGCGAGCCATCGGATCTGCCGCGTTTGTAATTATCACCGTCTCAAAAAGATCTTCGGAGACACGCGACTTAACCTCGCCGCCACAATGCGCAATCAGTTTCAGTCGCGGGTCGTGGCCCAACATGTCGGCCGTGATAAACGGCGAGTGCCAGGTAGTCATCAGCACATCAGCGCTCGCGATCTCGTTTCGCAATTCTGACGAATCTTCGCGTAACGAAGACCGGCTCCAACTCGCTACTTCGCCGAGCCGCTTTAGAGATGCGTCAGTAAAAAAGTGCTGGAACAAGACATCACTTGCCAACACCAGAAGGTTTGGTCGTGTCACTTCGATCCCCAACAAATCAGAAATTTCGATTCATCGGGTCAGTACCGCAACGCGGTAGCGTCGGGTCGACCCTCAACCTATTAATCTTTCGTTGCACGACGCTGACCCGCCGCTACCGCGTTACTGTACTGACCCGGTCCCGGTGCGATTTTGACTTTCGCGAATCGCGTTGATGAAGTCGGGCAGAGCAACTTACGGTGCTTCGATTTCGGGATGCCAGTACTTTTCCCATTCGAAACTGACGAAGCCGTTGTAGTTCAGCTCTCTTAGCGCAGCGACCGCTTCCGCGAACGACACGCGGCCAGTGCCCGCCAACACCGGGAGCCAGTGTTCCGAGCCCGCGACTGGCTTTGCGTCGCGGAGATGAACATGCGCGAGATATGGTTGAACGACTCGCGCTGCGTGTTGAATCGCGTCACCCGCGGCAACTGAATTTGTGACGTCCCAAATCAGTTTTACTTTCGGATGATTTGCAAGCGTAACTATTTCCGCCGCGCATTCGGCTCGCGCGAAATCACCGTGAGTCTCCAGTCCTACGTTGACATCGTCAGGCATGCGCTCCGCGATCTCGCGCAGGGATGCGGCGATGCAGTCGCGCGTTTGCTCGCGGTGCGCACCCGGTTGGATCTTGTCGGGGAAAACGCGAATCAATGGCGCCCCAAGTTTCGCAGCCAACTCCGAATGAGCGATCGCGATGTTCACTTGCTCGGCGCGTTCACTCGCATGCGTTGAATGAAACACGCACGAAGTGTCAACGCAGCAGATCTCGAGATCGTCGAAATCGGTTCGCGTTGTCGCGAGCTGCTCCGGTTGAAACTCCGCACGCCCGAGCAGATCCAAACTCCCGCCAACGGCGCGCAACTCGACACCTTCATAACCCCAATTCCGAGCCGCCGCGACGACGTCAGCGAGTTCCCACTCCGGACAACCTAACGTTGAAAAAGCCAGCTTCATGCGTGTCGAAAATCTTTCTGAGAAGATTTCTCACGCAAAGGCGCAACGACGCAAAGCGCTGCCGCGTTTCGACGGTTTTCGTTGCGCCTTTGCGCCGTTGCATGAGAAATATTTCTCACGGCGTGAACTCGTATGCTCCTATGTCAATCGTTCCAAACACCGGTCGTGCCTGCGCCGTGCCGACTGCCAGAGCAGTATGAAACGGCGGTAAAAACGCCGGCGGGAAGAGTGGATTAATGAACGGGTGCCCTGCCGGACTCTGCGGATTGCCATCGCCCGCATTCACCAGTGGACTTGTTGACGTGGGATGCACATCGTAAGTCGTGATGTCGACGAAACCCGGATTCGCTCCAGTCACCGTTCCGGTCCAGGCCGTCGGAACCAGGGCCGAACCAGTCGTAACCCAGTTGTTGCTGCCGGTGCTAACACGACCTGCAACCCATTTCACGCGCGTTTCCAACACGACCTTATCGATCGCCGCGCCACCAACGCGGAAGAACACGTTGTTGTGCATCTCGAGACTCTCGATCCCGTCGAAAATCTCCACGCCGGGGCTCGTCTGTCCCTGGCGCAGAATGAAGGTGTTGTTGACGAAACGGTAACGACCATCAGTATCTCCGGTACCGTCTCCACCAACACGGGCCATGCGCGTGCCCTGCGTGGCAATGTGCTGAAACACGTTTCCCACCACATCGGAATCTTCCCGCGCAGTATCGTGGTTGACGTTTTTGTTGCCGTGCGGGTCTGGTCCAATCAGTTCGATCTCGCCGTAGAAACCGCCCGACACCCAGTTGTAATAGATCTCGTTACGTTCCGCGCGGCTCTTGATGTTGTTACCACCGTTTTGATCGTGCAGATAGCAATACTGCATGCGAAACACCGAGCCTGGATGCGCAAATTCGTCGGTCGCCATGTAAACCGGATGCTGACCGGTGCCGTTTCCGCAGTGATAGACCTCGACGTATTCCATCAACAACGAGCCGGAGTCGGTATCGGCGCCGAGTATTCCGTGCGCCGGACAATCATGGACCACACAGTCACGCAGGGTAATGTCGTGAGCGTGATGATAAATCCCGCGAAAACTGCCGCCCGTGACGTCGAAACCTTCAAAGACATAGTGGTGTGACAAACGAAACTCAACCGTGTTCGTGCCGCCCGAAATCACCGGACGCAACCCATTGACGCGAATCCCTCTGATCGTGATCTTGTTAACGTCGGTGCCCGGTACCGTGAAAATCAGGTCACCCGGGTAAGTTGCATTTCCGTCGACCTCCGCTATGTCACCAGGCTGAAGCAGCGGCGCGACGTCCTGCAATTTGGTGAAGGTCCTGCTCGGGCCCACTTGATAGGTCACCGCGAAGCTGGTGCCAGCGCAAACACCAACCAGGAATAGTGTGGCAATGAGGTATCTCATCGATTCTCCCTTCGTTCGCTTCGCTTCGCAATCGCTTGCGCGAGTTTGTAGCGAGCGCGTTCGTAATCATTTCCAGCCTCGGAAAAACCGACGGCTGGACCGGAATCGGAAAAAACACGGGGGACCACTGATTGAAGAACTTCGTCAACTAAAGCATCGAGTTTTAACTTCCGCGCGAGGGTTAGGTACTGGTGGTCCTGTAGACCACGCCGAAAATTCGCAAGCTGAATGGTGGAGATTGGACCAGGTATGCCGCGGTCCTGATCGGGATGAAGTTTGTCTTCGCCCGGATAGATCAGAACGCCGTCGCCGTTTATGTAACCTTGATCGTCGACTGGTTTATTCGGCTGGCCACGGTTGTCGAAGGTGATGGGATTGGCCCACACGTTCTGCTTTCTCTCGCCTGCCTTTTGGCGGTTGTGCTGCCAGTGAACGCCATGCCAGTAAAAATAATTATCGACGCCGTGTTTGAAACACGCCCAGATCGTGGCGCGCGGATCGGTGGCCGGAGCATCAATGACGATCGCGCCCGCAGCGGGACGGCCGCCGTTATAGATCCAGTAGCGGTGACCCCGTTCACGTTCCTCCTTCGCGCGGGCGATGTCATATCCGAGCGGGCCTGTGTCCCAAATGTCGATCGCTCCGTCGAGTTCTTTAACGTAGTGTTTGGTTACGAATGTGGGCAGCGCTTTGCCGGGTCCGGGATTCGAGTGAACGCTGTCGGCCAGTTGCCGGATGTAGTTGTACTCGGAGCGGCGTGGTTCGTCCGGCAGGTACAGAAAAGTGATCGCGTTCGGAAGCTTCTGCTGAAGAAACGAGATCCAGTTATCTGCTTCACGCCAGGCACTGGCACGTTCATCGAAATCCTTGCCTGGGCCATAGAATGTTCGCGGAATGATCTGATTGCCGACACCCAGTCCCGGTCCTTCATAACCTTTTGCTCTGGTGAAATCACTGCCGTCAAAGCGACCCTGGGCGGCGGACACCGACGCGATGTCGTAACCATGGACCAGCTCGATTCGCTGGCGATGAGCAAAGCGGTGATACTGCGGATCGAGATCGCGGCCCTGGTAGAGTTTCGGTTGCAAACTCTCGTAGTAGACCATCGCCTGCATGCTGTTTTGATCCGGCAACGTGAAATCAAACAGCTCCAACTCGATCGGTATCGTTTGCTTCCGACCATCCGCGTCTACCGTTATTGTTCCTGAATACACACCGGCAGGAAGATCGCGATCGGTGTAGACCTCGATCCAGATTGCCTGGTTCAGACCACCGCCGACACGCAGTGGAAAACCACCGAGTCCAGCACGTGCATTCTCCGGAACGAGTTGGACGGGCTTCCAACCCGTCGGATCTTTCGGCGCGGCAGGAGAACCCACCTTGTAAACCCATTCCGCGTGCGACGGAACTTCGACGTTCATGTAGTTTTCGGTAAATATCTGGATCGGACGGCCGGCGTAGTTTGTCGGATCTGCGGCGGGTGCGGTGTAGCTGATCTTCGCATGTCCACCTTTCTGAACTAACTGCGGCAGTGCGACTCGCAAACGCTCGATCCCGTTTTGATCGGCTTCGACGATGAGCTGGAAGGCGATGATCTCGTTGCGGGCGCCGAAGATTTTTACCTTTTGTCCGTCCCAGGCTGAGTTCGCACGCTTGTTGGGATTGTTTAGATCGTCTCGCTCAACCTTCTCGCCATCGTTCACGGCCCAAATCGTACGGACCGCGCAAAGCACAATCGGACTGCACAACAGATAACTGAGAAGCAAAATGACCAGAGATCTGAGTTTCATTTTTCGATGGCAGAGACTGGTTCAACCGCGACGGTTTGCGACCGCACGTTGTCCGATTCAGCCGGCACGCGGCCGGCGGCGATAAATGCGAGTCCGATTAATGTCGTCACCACGGCATAGATTCCGATAATCAACCGATCGCGACCCGCGGCACTCGCAGCCACGAGTAGAAAACAAGCTACACCCATTCCGGTCGTGACTTTTCCAACGAGCGCGAGTTGTCCCCGACCCGACACGCCCGTGGCACCCAACTCGGTCGCCGGATCAATCGGCGTTCTCAACTTTCCAAAGAACGCATCGACACGACGGGCAAACTCTCCGTCGGGCGCGATCAAAAACGCAGGTACAAAAAACGCGATCGTTGTAGTGATCGCGGGAATCCCAATCAGGTATGTCTCGTTCAGATTCATGCCCAGATAACGATTCAGATAAAGGTTCACGATGAGAGAAGTGATCGCGCCGACGATGTAAGCGCAGACGGCCGACCACCATGGTCCACCCTTCGCGGTGAAGCCGTAGAGCAGGGGCAGTCCAAGCGGAATGAGAAACATCGACTCGAGAATGAACAACAGCGTGAAGATGCCCGTAGCGCCCTGCGCAAAAAGAAGTGCCACACAGATCATCACCAGACCGACGCCGAGCGAAGTCAGCCGGCTTGCGAAGAGCATGTGACGATCCGAGGCGTCCGGTCGCAGGTAACCCTGATAGAGATCCTTCGCGAAGATGCCGGTGATGATGTGGTTGTGCGCCGACAGCGACGCCATCGACGACGCCAGCATCGCGGCCAGCAACACACCGATCATTCCCGGCGGCAGCACACGCAACCCCATCGCGATGTAAGCGGCTTCGGAAGGTTGCTTGAGACCGTTTGCAGCCGTTCCCAGGTCGGGTAAAGCAACGCGCGCGATCAACGGTGGCAGATAAAAAATCACGCTGCCGATCGTGAAGAGAATCATGCAAAGAATCGCTATTCGCTTCGCTGACTGTTCTGTGTCGGCGCAAAAGTATCGTTGCGCGTTGCCGAAGTTGTTGTAGCCGGTGGTCTGCGAAACCGTGTAAACGATCAGAAACAACCAACCGTACTCACCAGCAAATGGATTGAAGTATCCCGTGGGCGCGTGAGCGACGAAGTTACTCAAACCTCCGACATTCGCCAGCGAAAGAACCATCAACACGCACGCAATCGGAAAGAGAAACATAAACTGAAACATGTCTGTGAAGCAGACTGCCCAGTAACCCCCAAGCACCGTGTACGCCAGGACCACCAAGCCGCAGATGACGACCAGGTACTCCACCGGCACGCCCAGCGCGACTGACATGAAGCTCGACAAGGCAAAGAGTCGAACCGAGCCAAACATCAACTGGCTTGGACCAGTCAACCACGAGAACATTTTGTGCGTGCCTTCGCCGAAGCGACTGCGAATGTATTCAACGACCGTCGTGACACGCGAACGGCGCCACGCCTGAGCAAAGAAGATGTAGCCGAAGAAAAAAGCCGGCACTGCGAGGAACATGAGGAAAACGCCGATGAAGCCTTGTCGATACGCGAATCCCGCTCCGCCCGTGAAAGTCCAGACTGAAAAACCGGACATGAACGAGGCCATGCCCGCGACCCACCATTCGACCCGATTGCCGCCCTTCAAAAAGTCGGCGCCTACACGCATGAATCTCATGAAGTAGGCGCCGATGCCGGCCATCAGCAGCAAGTAACAGACAAGCACAACGTAATCGATTACGTGAACTGAACTGTGCATGCTGTTCTCCTTATTACTGGTCCAGGTATTCGGCCGAAACTACGTCAATGAATAAATGCGCGTTTGGATGCGTGCGCAAAATCGACGCCGGGCAAGTGGTGCTGACTGGCCTTTCAACGGCGTTCTTGATCGCTTGCCGCTTCGCTGGTCCTGGCGCGATGGCGAATAACTTTGGACGCGCCATTAATGTCGGGATCGTCAGTGACAACGCGTCGTTTGGAACTTCGTCGAGCGAAGCAAATGCGCCATCGTTGACCTGCTGGTTTCTACAGACTTCGTCGAGTTGGACCACCTTCACCGGTTCGGGATCGTTGAAGTCACAAAATGGCGGATCGATGAACGCGAGGTGACCGTTCTCTCCGATTCCCAGCACGGCAAAGTCAGGCGGATTTTGTTCTAAGAGTTCGGCATAGCGCTTCGCTTCTGCTGCTCCATCGGGCGCGTCGCCGCGCAAACCGTGAAAGTGACCGAGCGGCACTTTGTTGACGAGACGATCGATCAGGAACCGGCGAAACGATTGCGGCGCCCGATCGTCCATTCCCAAATATTCATCGAGATGAAAAGCAGTGACGAGTGACCAATCGATATCCGGTGCTTCGGCGAGACTCGCGAGAAACTCATTCTGCGATGGCGCAGACGCGAGTATCACCGAAGCTTTGCCACGGTCCTGAATTGCCCGTCTGATCTCCGCCGCGATTACCGACGCCGCCGCCTGCCCCATCTTCGCTCGTGATTCGTAGACGTAAACATTGAGCTCGCCGGCGCGAAAGTTTCTTTGCAGTCCGTCGTGCACCGCAGCAGTTGTTTCCATATTCCAACCCTCGTTGATGATTTTCAGCCGACTTCGGGGCCGGCGATTGCGACGACCAGCGGCGAAGTTTTCTGACTGGGTCCACCCTTGACCATCCGAATCAGGTCACGTTCTTTGACGAAACCGCGCTTCGACAACGAACTCGTATTGACGATGCACTCTTTGCTGATGTCGATGTAGACGTCACGTCCCTGCAGTTGGCCCAACATCTGATCGAGCAACGTCTCGATGACATCGAGAGCTTTTGCTACCACCGGCCCGACGTAAGTCTTTCGCGTTCCGCTTCGCGCCAACGCGTAGCCATTCAGCGCGCCATCCGCAGCTCTGATCAAAACGGGCGCAACGCAGGAATCGTTTATGAGTCTCTCGATCAACTTTGAACGATCGGCGTTGAACGCGAGTCGGTCCAACTTCAACAGGTCTCGAACGGCGTCATGGTCCATAATTACCTGACTCTCACTGCCGCCTGTCGAGTTGCCAGTCCATCGTTCGACTTCCGACTCAACTTCGAAACCAAACTTCTCGTAAACCGGTTGACCCAACGCCGTCGCATCGAGCTTTATCGTTTCGACCTTACCGCTCAGATAATCGAGCGCCACGTTCAGCAACTGCGCCGCAATTCCCTGGCGGCGATGTTGCGGGTCAACGAGCACCATCCCAATCCACGCAAGCTCGTCGTAAATCGTCGTCGTTGTCGTGCCAACCAAACGACCATCTCTAACTGCCGCAAAACAACCGTTCGGTTCGAGCGACAACAGCCGGCGCCAATCAGCTTTAGTCTGGTTCCAACCTGCCGCTTCCTTCAGTCGCATCGCTGAAGGAATATCGGATTCAAACAACAATCGAATTTCTATTCCGGATGTCGAATGCATTTTCGAACGG
>Ga0126376_10001472_pt1 | contig 12676 bp, 8 predicted proteins | sample PanSoiMetPlot_15_FD_92760 | JGI IMG/M metagenome (GOLD analysis project Ga0126376, IMG submission 92760) | Tropical forest soil microbial communities from Panama - MetaG Plot_15 | ecosystem: Environmental > Terrestrial > Soil > Tropical forest > Bulk soil | place: Panama | collected 2016-02-17
CTCTTCAGCCTGAGCGTGATCTACCGCGTGAGTTTTCTGGATTTGGTGCGGCTTTACAACGTCGACGTGGACGAGAAAGAGAAGTACGAGCGCGTCGCCGATCCGTACCTCACGCAGTTGGTAGGTGACAACGGCAATGAAGACGGACTGTTGCGATCAGCATGCTCGGACAACTGCGTGGAACTGGCGACCAAATTAGTGCCGGCGTCGAACGGGATGAATGGTGGTTCGAGCATCGTCTACGGACACCTCGGGCTAGCCGACTTCACTATGTACCCGATGATCCGCCCCGGTGCGCTTTTGCGGATCGACACGAGACAAACCCGGCTCATTTCGAGCGTATGGCATAACGAACACAAACGACCGATATATTTCATTGAATTGCGCGATGCGTTTGCGTGTGGTTGGTGTGAGCTGCAGGGTAATCAATTATTGATAATCCCGCACCACTCGTCGCCGGCCGGCGTACGGCGATTCACGTTTCCCAGAGAAGCTGAAATTGTTGGGCGAGTTATCAGCTACGATACCGGCTGCGTAGATCTGGAAGCGGAGTTAGCAAAACATTCACGGCGCAAAGGGATGGCAGGTACAAACAATTCCAGGTAGCAGGTTGCTTTGAAAAATAAGCAAATATTCTGCGACCACCTGTGGATCGGGCGCGAATTTTGCCCGGCACGTTGATGGCTGCTTGGAATTGCAAGCAAGTGGTGTCGATTCCCGGATCGATTCGACTGGAAGCTTTAGACTCAGCAAAATGATATGAGACCGAATTGGTATCACGAATTTCGCTGGCTTGCCTCGCAGGTCAGGCCTTTTATTCGTCTGCATCTTGCCAGCTACGTATGCATACTCGCTGCGAGCATTCTCGTTCTAATCGATCCGCTCATCGTCAGACTGTTGATTGATGATGTCATTCCAAACCGCCATTTGCGTTGGTTGCCACTCGTCGCGTTGGCTTTTTTCCTTGCTTACATGGGCCGGCTGGGATTTGACAGCCTGGCGGGATTCCTGAACTTTCAAGCTGTACAGAAGATGACGTTTCGTTCGCGACTGAAATTGCTGCGCCAGTTGCAACGTCTTTCGGCTGCGTATCACGACAATAAACCTGTCGGTGATACGTTGCATCGTCTACAAATCGATGTCGACCAGGTCGGAACCTTGAGCAGCGAAGTGATTCCCGGTGCCCTCAGAATGTTGACCGTCTTTGGTCTGATAATGACAACGATGGTGGTGCTGAATTATCGCTTGACTGCCATCGTCCTCCCTCTTCTGCCGATATTCGTTCTTGTGCGACGGCGATTCCATCAGCAACTGCGTCATGCATCCGATGCCGTTCAAGAACAATCCGCAAGAGTCATCCAGTTTTTGGAAGAGCATCTTTCAGCAATCGTGCAGGTGCAGTTACTTTCGTGCGAACAGCGAGAAGCACGCCGCTTCGCGCGTCTTTCTGGACGTGCTGTGAAAGTGCAAATGCATAGACGAGCGACCGAACTGTTTTTTAGTTCCTTTCTTTACTTAATCATTGTGCTTGGTATGGCGGGTGTGCTCTGTTTTGGCGGCTATCAGGTAATTATTGGCACATTGACAACAGGCAGCTTAATCGCGTTTTACGGGTATACGTTGCAGCTTTTTATACCACTCTATGGTGTGGTTGACATTTATTCCAAGTTTCAGCGTGCTGGCGCGAGCGTTCGGCGGCTGATGGAGATCACGGAAGCGGATGTGATCCTTCGGGATCGTCCGGGTGCGTTACCACTTGAATATGAGACCCCGAATGTAATCGAGCTCAGCGAGGTTTGTTTTGATTATCGCTCCGATCGGCCAGTCCTTGATGCGATCAGCATGCGTATCAATCCCGGTGAAAGGGTGGCGCTTGCCGGAACGAGTGGCAATGGTAAGAGCACGATTGCGAGATTAATCGCACGACTTTACGATGCGCGAGCGGGAACCGTTTTGATCGGTGGCATGGACGTCCGCGATATCAAACTTAAGAGTTTGCGATCGTCAGTTATCTTTGTGCCTCAGGATCCTGTGCTTTTCGATGTGACGTTACGAGAGAACTTACTATATGGAAATCCGAGTGCAACTGCGATCGAGCTCACGGAAGTTGTAAAGCTCGTGCAGCTCGAAACTGTCATCGAAAGACTGCCGAATGGTTGGAACGAACCACTGGGTCCGCGCGGAAACCGGCTGTCCGGTGGCGAGCGCCAACGTGTTGCCCTGGCGCGTGCTCTCCTGCAACGTCCGCGCATTCTCATTCTCGACGAATGCACCTCAGCGCTTGATGCCGGAACAGAAAGACAGTTGTTAGCCGAGCTCGATCGTTATTTGAAAGGTATCACCACAATCATAATTTCTCACCGGCCGCTTCCTGCACAATGGGCCGATCGCGTGGTCCATATGCAGTACGGCGCCATCATCGAAGATGTATCGGCGACCATACCCACATCTTGCTTGGAATTGTAAGCAGGAACCCGTTGCCAACAATCCCGATCGTAGCTGCAAACATCAAGAAAACCTGCCTTCGCTTCGAATTCTAAGCAGGACGAATCTTTTTCTACTGCTCGACTGTGAGCAGCGTAGACTGCAGCGCAAACAATAACTCGAGGTAGCAAGGACTATGATGCCGATAGCTACGTCCGCAACTCCGATTACTGCGCCTTCATATACTGAAAAAGCACGACGACACAAAGATGGCAGCATTCTGCTTTCTGTAGCGGACGACCGTATCTGTAAGCTGAACGGTGTCGGAGCACTGACCTGGATGGTGCTTGAAGATCATCCTGCGGGCGTGAGTGTTGACGAAACTGCGCAGGAGTTGAGCGAACAGTTTCATGCTATCAATGCCGAAGGTCGACTGCGCTACGACGTCTCGCGCGAGCAGCTTCGAAGTGACACAGAGCGATTTCTGAAGCAGCTTGCCACAATGCGTCTCGTCAAGCACGACACGGATTCATACGGCCGGGAGCTTTATTACATCAGCGAGGGCGTTAGCGGAACCACTGCGAACAACATCCCGGCACAGCCAGTAACAGCGGCAGCAAAATCTTTATCCCAAAGCGACATCCGGCCTTTGAAACGTGAGACGTTGACCGCTTTCATCGGTCTCCTTGCGTTTGATCTGTTACTGAAGATTCGTGGTTTTCAGTCACTGATCCAGAAGGTCGAGCACTGGCCCACCGCAGTGCCAGCCACAACTGATCTCGAAACATGCGGCCGCATCCGCGCTATGGTCGATCGCGCCCAGATGTACTACCCAAAGAAAGCGATGTGCCTGCAACACTCAGCGGTGGTGACGTGCCTCCTGCGCCGCCGCGGCGTACCGGCAGAAATGATTCTGGCGGCCCAAACCTTTCCACCCAAAGCTCATGCATGGGTAGAAGTGGATCGCAAGGTCGTTAATGACTTTACCGCTGTACAAAAAACTTATCAGGTCATGCGGCGGATTTGAGACTGCATAGTTCATTAAACGAGATTGGGAAAAGCCTATGAGTGCATTCGGCGGAATATTCATCCTGGGCAACGATCCACTGCCGGTTAATAAAAATCTTCTTGGCGAGTTAGGAAATCAACTCGATCCGTATGGCCCTGACGCAGGAACGGAAGTTATTGTTGCTAACGTCGGCCTGATCTACCGGTCGTTCCGCACAACGCGCGAATCACACTTTGAACATCAGCCGCTAATCACACCACAAGGTCACCTGCTCGTTTGGAATGGAAGGCTGGACAACCGGCCAGAGTTGCTCCGGCAATTGCGTCATGACCTGACGAAAAGCGCGCGTACTACAAGTGATGAAGAAATTGTGATGGCCGCTTACCTGATGTGGGAAGAAGGGTGCTTTGCTCGCCTAGTCGGTGATTTTTGTCTGGCTCTGTGGGATGACCGAGCAAAAACTCTTCATCTCGTTCGCGACGTTATCGGCGCGCGCACACTCTACTTTTATGCTGATCCGAGTCACCTTTATTGGTCCACTCACTTAGCACCTTTGGTCCAGGTGTTTGGTATCAGGCTCCAGCTTGATGAGGAATACATTGCCGGCCAACTAACCCGCGTTCCTGAACCAGGATTGACTCCGTACAAAGAGATTCACGCAGTCAAACCGGGACATGTATTAACAGTGTCTCAGGGCGGGCGAGTGACAGAAAAGCGCTATTGGAGCCTTTATCCGAAGGCAGATATTCGTTATCGAAGAGACGAGCAATACGTCGAACACTTCCTTCATGAGTTTCGTGATGCGGTTAGGTGTCGATTGCGCTCCGATCGACCGGTGTTCGCCGAATTGAGCGGGGGATTAGATTCATCGTCGATCGTCTGCATGGCGGATCAGATTCTTGGCAGTGAAAGAGTTCAGGCGCCCCGATTAGAAACTATTTCGCAGGTCTTCGACGAGAGTCCCACCGCCGACGAACGCAGATTCATCCGTTTGGTTGAGGAGCAACGAGGCATACCAGGTCATTACATTTACGAGGACGAATATCGGATGCTCGGAGCTTTGCCCGATGATTTCGCCATCGTGACACCCAATCCGGTAGTGCTCACGTTCAATTACTTGAATGGAATGGGTGCAGTGATGCGCGAAAGCAATGCGCGTGTTCTGATGTCCGGTCAAGGTGGTGATGAACTATTAGGTAGTAACTACAGCGCTTACCCTGAAGTAGCGGATCATTTGCGCTCGTTTAAGCTGCTGCTCCTTCATCATCGGTTACAAGATTGGAGTGAGGCTCTAAAGAAACCCTACTTGCAACTTTTATGGAAGAACGCCCTGGTTCCGTTAATGCCCAGGAAGATTCAAGCGGCCTTTAAACCTGGGGGGTCGCTTCCGCCATGGTTCAGTCGAGCGTTCATTAAACGAGCCAATCTGCGAGAAAGGAATCTCGGTGCTCAGGACGCGTTTGGTTTTCACTTACCGAGCGAAAGAGATCAGTCAGCAGGCTTTGTCTCGATGGTGCGAAGCGTTTCATTGGGCTGTCGCAATGAGCTGATCGACATCGATATTACGTTCCCGTTTCTTCATCGACCACTTGTAGAGTTTTTGCAGGCGGTACCAGTTGAGCAGTTACTACGCCCCGGCGAGAACAGATCCTTGATGCGTCGAGCAATGCGCGGGATCCTGCCGGATAAGATCGCTGAGCGCAAAACGAAGGGTAACCCGGAAGAAGTAATCGTTCGGGCGTTGATGCGGGAGTGGCCGCGACTTCGCTCACTTTTTGAGAACGCTCGTGTTTGTGCCCGGGGCTATATGGATCGACAGCAATTGTTGGCCGCTCTCGATCGCGCTAAGCATGGCTGTGAGCGTCTCTCCTCACCCTTACTCTCCACGATATGTCTCGAGCTTTGGCTGCGTGCTTTCGAAGACAGAGGGACGACAGGTAGCGAGGCGCACAGTCATCAGGGTGTCCTGGCAATCTCCGATAACGAACTCACGGTCTCGTTGGGCTACGCCTCGCAAGCGTCAAACGGGACAAACCATAAACCCTCGCGCTCACACGACAGTGTGGGCGTTTAACCAAAAGGAGTACGAAAATGTTCAACGAATACGAAGCATCCGAAATTCTGGAAGTTGGTAAGGCCGAAGATCTGATCCTTGGTCAAAAGGACGAAGTTGGTGCGGACGAGCCCGGACTTTTTCCGGTCGATCAGAGATCGACTGGCTTGGCAAGCTACGAAGAATAACTTTCGGTCGTTAGCTAGAAAGGAGTACGACAATGAACGAGTACAAAGCGGCAGAGGGCTACGCGATCGGGATGGCTGCGGAGCTGATTCTAGGTGAGAAAACGACATCCGCGCTGGACACGATCATCGGGGACCCTGACACCATGCACAGACCAGAATCATTCGCCGAATTCGACGAGTAAGGACGACGGGCTGGCGCATTAGTGCCAAGTCCTTCCTGCCGAGTGGTGACGGGTGAGGCGCTGCGGGTTACAGCAGAATTACTCAGTTTTCCTACACCACTCGGCTGCCATTAGCAGAACGGCCCATTTGCACACCGGAAGGAGATAAAGCAATGAGTGAAAAACACAATGAGTACGAGAGCGCGGAGATGGTTGTAATTGGTGCAGCAGGTGACATCGTGCTGGGTATCAAAGACTTTCCTTCGATCGACGATGTACTCGGAATGCCGTTGTTTTACAGGACCGATGACTGGTTTCCCTGCGACTGCGAATGAGCAGCCGAAGTGATCTCACCATCGATCATTACAAGCCGCTATTTCGCTTCACTTGGAAGCTGATGTCACTTTGGCGTGGCAGGTATTACTTTACGAGTCGTCTCCGTTGCTGCCGGTTGGGCTAGAACTCGAAAGTCCATCAAAACGAAGGTCGACTTAAATTGGTTGTTTTGCCAAAACTCTTGCGGGTTGAGGATTTGAAAACGGAATAGTTTGCTATGGGAGTTTTCGCCTGGCTTGAGCCAACCGCTATCGATCTCTTTGCCGAACTCCCATACGGCTCCCGCGCCACCCTCGCCATTGTCGGCGTTCAAGATCCGTGGAGTGCCCAAATCGGAGGTGAACGTGACGACACGCATCTTAAGAGGAACTGGAAGAGTGTCTTGGGAAGTGTTCTTTAGGCGGGCGCTACAGGAGACGACGTTATTTGCGTTGTCGTAGTTGCAATCACTGAGTTCCAGCATTGTCGAGGACGAAACATCGTCGAGTTGGGCCAAGTCGAGTGATCCATTCTTCGCGACCGTGCCACGAACAACCACAGGCGCGGTCCAGATCTGCGAAAGCCCCGTTCGATTATCAACCCAAAACGGATGGAAGATTCCATTGGCATCCGCAGTCATACCGGCCGTGTGACCACCTGCCAACCACTCATAGCGGCGGACATTAAGAGAGAGTACGCCGGCACCGCCGCGCCACACTCCACCGGTGATTGGCAATGTGCCACGGTTTTCAAAAGTCTTGGGTGACTGCGACACGCGAACGCTAGGCTGCCACGTTTCGCCGCCATCAAGTGAGGCTGCGAAACGAACGTTGTAGCCCAACCCGCCTGGGATATCGCGTTTGTCGTACCACATCACACCAACCACTCCTTCGGCGTTAACTGACACAACTGGCATGAAGCAGTCTGAGCCGTCTCCATTTGTAGTTTGACCATCGCTTACAACTTTTGGCCCGGACCATGTCTTGCCTTTGTCAGTTGAATATGAAAGCAGAATCTGTGTGCGGCCGTAACGGCCATCGGCCCAGACGGCGTAGAGCCGATCCTTGAACGCGGTGCTGCCCGCGTCCGCCGCAAGGCTCGGAAGTCCGGTTGATCCTTCGCGCCAGTCTTCGTACATGTCACTTATTTTGACGGCCGGAGTTAAAGACTCTCCGCCATCAGATGAAGTGAGCACCTTTAAAGTTCCATTTTGGACGTCGGCTTTTCGGTATTGACTACCGGCATATCCGTCATTTCGTTTTTGAGAGTCGAGTTCTGCAACTAAACAAACAACTGTTCCGTCAGAGAGCACTACGCTGTTAGCGGGATGAAATGAGAGTGGCTTGTCACGGGAGCGAACGATGGGACCTTCGAAGGTTACACCATTGTCCAGCGAGCGCCACAAGGCGATGCTCAATCCTGCAAATTCACCATCCACTGTTCGTTGAGCAATCTGGCCGTAGATGTAAACCCGTCCGCGATACTTGCTGTTTGTCTGATCGACAACCACGTAAGCTCGATCAACGGAAGGCGCGGAGGCCAACAACACGGTTCGGGGCGACCACGTTTTGCCGTAATCTGTCGATCGATAGATAACCAGAGTGTCAGCTCGCGGGCCAGTTCGCTCGATGGCTATGAAGTAAGCTCTTCCATCCTGTCCAAACGTACACGCGGGGTCAGCGCTCACAATTCCAGTATCGTTTGCAACGGCGAAGTTCCAGCTTATTCCATTGTCAGAAGAGGCATAAGCCATTGTCGAGATTTTGTTCTGTTGAGGGGAGAATGCCATTGTGCAGCCCAACAGATTTTTCGCGTTGTTAGGATCCGCAGCCAGCAACACCTCATTGTGGACCAGGTCATTGCGACTCTTACTGGCCTGCACATTTGGTCCGACTGTGATCGTAATTTTTTTCGCTTCTTGTTGGGCCTGCGCGTTGTAACTCCAGTGCATCACGCATGCCGAAAGCAGGAGAACCGAGATTCCGGTGATTAACGATTTCCCAGCCATGGTCTTGGATACACTGCAAAGGATGGGGGCATTTATCTCTGGCGCAAACTCGGCACGAAAACTTTTCGATGGGTTAGCCGGTTTTGTCATGATTGTGGGTCTCCAACGCTTTCGTCAGAATTGTAGCTTGAGCGCGAATTGCATCGAACGCGGACCACCAACCTGGTACAGAGGATTAAGCCCACCTAACCGTGTGTTCAGCATCTCGGTCGCTCTACCAAAAATCGGACTGGTAAGACTTGTTTGAATGGTCCCGAAGTTTGGATGATTGAAAACGTTGAACGCTTCGGCCCTGAATTGCAGACTCAGCGTTTCCGTTAGTTTGAACTGACGTCGGACGGCCACATCAACTTGCCAGAAAGGAAAGCCTCGTATGACGTTGCGGCCAAGCGAGCCTTGCTGGCCGGTAGATGGTACGGCGAACGCGGCTCGATTGATGACTGTTCCTCCGGGTGCAGTCGGGTCATCAAGATAAATGGGCACACCAGTGACAAGGTTGGCACGGCGCGCCACTTGAGCGCCTGTCAGTGGTTCAATCAAAGTTCCGGATATAATGTTGTAAACGTTACTGGTGCTAACAACCGGAAGAGCGGTTCGCGCATTGGCGTGAAGATCAACTCCCCAATTTCGCGCGATTCCGTCGATGAAACGATTGTCTTTGGGACCCGGAATATCGTAGGTGAGAGCCGCAGCAACATTGTGACGAACGTCGAAGTCGGAGTTGCCACGGATCAAAACGCTGCTCGTTGCGAATACATCTGTAGACGCGGTATCGATCGCGTGTGACCATGTGTAAGAGCCAAGTGCCTGGAGGCCGCGTGAAAGACGACGTTGCACCTGGACCTGGAGCGAGTGATAGTCAGAGGCCGCGGCGTTTGTAAACAATCGTACGGTAGGAAACTTTGAGTTAATTCCCGCGAGATTGAGTCTTTGTTGGACCAGCAATCGTCGTCCTGCGGTAGCCACATAGGACGCGCTGATGGTCTGGTGTTTCCCTAATGATTGCTCAGTCGTAAAGCTCCACTCCAGCGCATATGGCAGCTCAAGATTAGGGTCGAAAGCGATTACTTCCTGTGCTCCATCCACGTAGGGAGGATTCGTATTTAGTGGCGGAGGTGGTATCAGGTCTGCTGCAAAAGGCAGCCGGAACCTTGGATCTGTGAGCGCGAGATTAAGACTGGTGCGAGAGGGATTGAATGGAACTCCGTCGAAACCAGCCGAGGCTTGACTGTTGCCCGCATCATAAAAAACTCCGAAGCCTCCGCGCATCACGGTCTCACGCCCAGGCCGCCGAGATAATTGCAGCGTTACGCCAAGTCGCGGAGCGAAATTATTGTAAGTCGTCTTCCAAAGCGGTGTGCCTCGAGGAGCGATATCCAGAGCAGCCAAATGGTCCAAATTGGTAATCGCAAATGGATCGTTTCCGTTAGCTTCGTGAGGCGCTGGATTAAGTTCCCACCTAAGGCCGAGATAAAGAGTCAGGTTTGGAGAGAGTTTCCATGCATCCTGGCCGAAAGCGGAGAAGGTTTCGAAGATTGGCTTTGCAGGAGTACTTCTGCTGACAGCAAGCAGTGAAGCCGTACCGGTTTGTACAGCGGCTAAAGAAAGAAACTGAGCAACCAATACATAGCTGCGCGGCAATTGAATCGGCATCAACCGTCGATAATCAGCTCCGAACTTGAACTGGTGTCTGCCTATCATCAAGGAAATGTTGTCGACGATATTGAGCTGACGCTGATCTGCTTTGACGAGGTTCAATTCAATTTTGGGGGCTACACTGGCTGTGAATCCCGGAAATCCTCCGATGACTAATCCACCATCTGACGGTATTCCAGGCGGCGCATACTGCGGCGGCACTAAGGCTTCAAGAGGAATTGGAGTTGCTCCACCGAAACTATCCTGAGTTAGTCCAAACTCTCCAGCGTTGGTGCTGTAATTGGTTCGCAGCTCATTGCTGATCGCAGGGCTGAAAACCATCGTAGCCCCCACCGTGAACGTCCTCGTATCAAAATCTCTGAAGTTGATACTGCTGAGGTTACTCGGCTCTCGATTTTCGGTGCGCGAAGGAGCTGAATTGTACCTGCCGAACAGAACCAGTTTGTCATTGATGGTCTGATCGATACGTATGCTGGTAGCGTTCAGCGTGCTCGAATTTGAATAACCTGCTGCAAACTCAGCAAACCCGTTCGATAGATTTGGTCCATTCGGGAGCGGGAACGCATTCAGGAACGGCCGCATCGCCGGTGCTGCTGTTTGACGTAGAGCGAGAGATGGAACATTGGTCAAGCTAAAGGATGGATTCAGCAATCGCAGTCCTTCGTAGGAAAAAAAGAAGAACGTCTTGTTGCGACCGTTATAAAGCGGCTGATGTCCACCTTCACCGAAGCGCGGCAAAAGTACTGGCCCACTGAAAACTCCTCCGAAATCATTCTGACGAAGCGGTGGTCTTTTGCTAATGCCGCGACTATTCAGAAACCAGTCATTGGCATCCAACACTTCGTTTCGAAGGTAGTCGAACACAGTGCCATGAAACGCATTTTCGCCGGAGCGTGTTACGATCGAAACCTGAGCACCAGGCGTTCGTCCATACTCAGCCGCGTAGGTTGAAGTCTCTACCTTGAACTCCTGAAGGGCCTCAACCGAGACCAGACTATTTGTGCCGCCAAAGGTTGTCAGACCTGGCAGGGAGCCGCTGGTTGATTGCTCGATTGTGGAGCCGACACCGTTGGCTATATTGGCGCTCACTCCGTCAACCGTGAAACTGTTCGCATTGCCGCGGTGACCATTCACGCTGAATTGTCCAGTGCTGTTGTTTGCGGCAGTGGGGATAAATACGACTCCGGGCGTCAGTCCAATTAAAGGCTGAAAACTCTGACCATTAAGCGGCAGGTTTTTTACAAACTGGCGATCGACACTCGTTCCCACGGCCGGCGACTCATTAATCAGCGAGGCATTCTCGATGACATCTACGGTTTGATTCGTCAGGTCGCGAACCTTCAACGAGATGTCTACTTTGACCACGTCATTGACGTTGAGCACCACGTTCGGGAGTTCCGCTGGATTAAATCCTTCATGCTCAACTTTCACAGTGTATTTACCGGGTGGAAGTAGCGGCACCACAAATGTACCTTCACCAGTTGTCATGACATTTCGCTGGAAGCCTTGCGAGATGTTTATCACTGCAACCTGTGCGCCTGGAATGACGGCGCCACGCTGGTCCATCACGATGCCGTTGAGCGTCGCCGTTCCGCTCTGAGCATTGATGACTGCCGTCATTTGCGTGATTAGCAAGAAGGAAACGCATGCGATTGAAGGGAGATAGCAAAAGATATTCTGGATAACACGCGATGGCGAAAAACGAACACTTGATAAGTGAGGACAGACGAGAGTCTCGCGGACTCCGGATGTTCTGGGCATGGAAGTTCTCCTGTGTTAGGACACGTTCTCTGGGCCGAAAACGCATCAGTTTTGCCGCTTAACTTTTTGTCATCTGCCCTGGACCGCCCACGGACAAAAAGTTGAGTAACTGCCTGGCTGTTACAGCCGGAACCAAAAAGTCATAACCGAGGGAGTTGATAAAAACACAGAGCAATACTCGAGAGCGGCTATTGGCCACCCCTTAACCTTCTAATTGACTAACCTTATTCGCTGCTCGCGAGGGCGTCGTGCAACGATCGACGTGCAGCAGTTAAGCTGCATTTGTAGAACTCAGAGACCCCAACACTCAGGAAACAAATCTTACAAATGGTATTCTTTTATTCGCGCTGCCAATTCTTCAGCACTTATCAAGAAACCCCAGAACTGTCGTGACTTAATTGTGGTCGCAGAGCTTTGCGATGAGATCGTCAAGGCAGCTCGAATCGTTGTGTTGTTAGCGAGCGCGAGTTTATGCAGTCGCCCGACGGCCCGAGCAAGATCAGCGTCACTTTGGATCGAGGCCTCTTCCGGGACGAAACTTGTCGCACCTGGAAAGAAGACTGGCTGTATTTCTGCACGCAACAAGGCAGTCTGATGCTCAAAAGCATCGGCGTGCTCTCGCAGCATAGCCAGCCACTTCGTGCGGGCTTCGGGAGCGACCGCCCGCATATCAACACCAGCAAAGCGATTTACCAACTTCTTCAACTCAACTGCGTGGAACAACGCTTTGTACGAGCCATTCACCATGCGCGAAGAATAGTCGCGCATGGACTCATCAGTCGAAACAGAGGGATTGTGTTTCTCGAAGTATGCTCGCAGATCCTCATAGGCCGCCACGTTGTCGGCTGTTTCTACTTTCTCCTGGACGATTACCCCGCCTCTTGACGTTTGCTGTGTGACCTCAGCAACCGTGCGAATGTCGATCTTGACGGCCGGATTGTTGAGCACTGGCGCGAGTGCGCGCAAAAATTCTTCCTTACGGTCCTGACTATCAACCACTCCCTCAACGCGCAGTGACCCACCTGCACTGCGCGTGAGGTTGACTTGCTCATTCAGGTCGGCCTTCGTCCGATTGAGCAAGTATGCGACGTCGACTTCCAG
>Ga0126376_10001473_pt1 | contig 12671 bp, 11 predicted proteins | sample PanSoiMetPlot_15_FD_92760 | JGI IMG/M metagenome (GOLD analysis project Ga0126376, IMG submission 92760) | Tropical forest soil microbial communities from Panama - MetaG Plot_15 | ecosystem: Environmental > Terrestrial > Soil > Tropical forest > Bulk soil | place: Panama | collected 2016-02-17
GCCGTCGACCTGCCGGTGGCCGAGCGCATCGCCAAGGCGTTCGAGGCGAAGTACCCCGGCATCGCCGTGCGCGTCGAGCGCTCGGGCGGGGAGCGCATTTTCCAACGCATCGGCCAGGAGTATCAGAGCAACATCCACGCCGTCGATGTCGTCAACAGCTCCGATGCGGCGCATTTCATCGTCTGGAAGCGAGAGGGCATCCTCGCGCCCTATCTGCCGCAGGAAATCGCCAGCCATTATCCGGCCGATCAGGTGGATGGCGATGGTCTGTTTGCCAGCTGGCGGGTGTGGCTGTGCGTGATCGGCTACAACACCAAACTGGTGAAGGCGGAGGAGGCGCCGAAGAGCTTCGCCGACCTGTTGGATGCCAAATGGACGGGCAAGATCGTCAAGGCGCACCCGGGCTACAGCGGCACCATCATGACCGCGACCTTTCAGATCTCGCGCCAACTCGGCTGGGACTACTTCGAGAAGCTGAGCCGGCAGAAGGTGATGCAGGTGCAATCCTCGGCCGACCCGCCCAAGAAATTGGCGCTCGGCGAGCGCGCCATCATGGCCGATGGCAACGAGTACAACCTGTTCCAGCTCAAGGAAAAGGGCGAGCCGGTCGAGATCGTCTATCCAAGCGAAGGCACGCCGGTGATCATCGGCCCCTCCGGCATCCTGAAGGATGCGCCCAACCCCAATGCCGCCCGCCTGCTGCAGAGCTTCATGTTCTCCGCCGAGTGCCAGCAGCTGATGGTGGATGCCGGCGGTTTGCGCTCGTTCCATGACCAGGTGCAGGAGAAGGCGGGACGCACGCCGCTCAAGGACATCAAGCTGATGGCGGATGATGCGGTGGCGGTGGAACGCGAGGCCGATCAGATCAAGGCCCGCTACACGCGCTATTTCAAGGTGTAAGCTCGCCGCGCCGGACCGGGCGAAGGCGGCGGCAAGCAGCCGCCGTCGTGCTCGGCGCGGTGAACGCTTCTGGCAGTGCACGGCAAGGCCTTGGGACCTTGCCTCTCTATGAGCTTCCTCGTGCCATGACCCCCAGCTCCCGCCCGCCATTGCCCATGCCGCGCCGCCATCTCGACCTCTCCGGGCTGGTGATGGCGCTGTTTGCGGCGCTGCTCGCGCTGTTGATCGTGCTGCCGCTGGCCTGGTTGGCCGTATTCGCCTTCACCGATCGCACGCGGCATTTGACGCTCGGCAATTTTCAGGCGCTGTTCACCGATCCTGCCTTCGTCGAGCCGCTGCTCGCCACCTTCACCATTGCGCTGTCGGTGAGCGCGGCGTGCTGCGCGGTGGCCGCCCCGATGGGCTGGCTGGTGGCGCGCACCGACATGCCGTTGCGGGGCCCGATCCGCCTCTTGGTCATGGCCTCGTTCGTCACCCCGCCCTTTCTCGGCGCCATTGCCTGGGAGCTGCTGGCGGCCCCCAACAGCGGCCTCATCAACCAGCTCTATCGCAGCCTCAGCGGGGCACCGCCTGACGCCAGGCTGTTTGACATCTATACGCTGACCGGCGTGATCTTCGTTATCTCCTGCTACACGTTTCCCTACATTTTCGTGCTGGTTGCCAATGCCCTCGACCGCATACCGGGCGAGCTCGAAGACGCCTCCGCCATGCTGGGCGGCTCGGCCTGGCGCACGGCGCAACGCGTTACCATCCCGCTGGCGCTGCCGGCCCTGTTGGCCGGGGCGCTGGTGGCCTTTCTCCAGGCCATGACCCTGTTCGGCTCGCCCGCCATCCTGGCGCTGCCGGCCGGCTTTCACACCATGACCACCAAGATCTGGAGCCTGTTCCAGTATCCGCCGAAGCCGGAGCTCGCCGCGGCCGCGTCCCTGCCGCTGTTGGTGTTGACCGTGATCTTGTTGCGCGGCCAGGCGGTGCTGCTGGGACGCCGCGGCTACGTCGTGGTCGGTGGCAAGAGCGGTCCGCCGCGACCGGTGCGCCTCGGCGCCTGGCGCTGGCCCGCGCTCGGCATTTGCCTCACTGTGCTCTGCCTACCGGTGTTTCTGCCCTACGCTGCGCTGATCAACGCCGCCTTTTCCCGCATCGCCTCGCAGCCTTTGAGCTTCGATACCGCGACCTGGCAGAATGTGCGCTTCGTGTTCTTCGAACTCTCAGCCACCAAGCTCGCCATGCGCAATACCTTTTTGCTGGGTCTGATGGCGGCGACTGGCGGCACGGTGCTGGCGCTGGTGATCGCCTATCTCACCACACGTGCCAGCATTATCGGCCACCGGCTGCTTGCCTTCCTCGCCACCGCGCCGATCGCGATCCCCGGCATCGTGCTGGGCGTTGGCCTGTTTCTCGCCTATACGCGCGGGCCGATCGTGCTCTACGGCACCTTGTGGATCCTGCTCATTGCCTATGTCACCATCGAGCTGCCCGCGGCCTACCAGCAGCTGCAATCCGCCTTCCGCGCGCTGTCGCCCGAATTGGAGGAGGCGGGGCGGATCTTCGGGGCATCGCGGCTGCGCACCTTGCGGGACGTGACCGCGCCGCTGCTCGGGCCCAGCCTGGTGGCGACCTGGTGCTTCATCTTTGTCGCGGTGGTGCGCGAGTTGTCGGCGGCGGTAATCCTATTCACCTCAGAGACCAAGGTCGTGTCGGTGTTGATCTTCGATCTGAAAGAGAGTGGGGATCTCGGGGCCATCGCCGTGCTCGGCCTCAGCATGCTGATCCTGACCGCCGCGGTGATTATCGCAGTCAACCGCATCCCGGGCTTCAGCGGCGTGCGCTTGCGCAACAATTGAGGCGGTCCGCCAGACCGGCGGCCGTAGACCGCGAGCTGAGAAGGTGCGAGATGAGGTGCTTGGCGTTTCCTTAACCGCTCATGGTGCCACGTGAACCCTGCTGAGCCCTCCCTCTCCCAAACCCTGGCCCAGACCCTGGCCGAAAAAATTCTGGCGATCGACGCCGCCGCGCTTAGCCCGGCGGTCGTTGAGATCTGCGAGCGCTTGCTGATCGACGTGATCGGGCTTTGCGTCGTCGCCCGCGGCAGCGACTACGTCGCCTCGGCGTTGGCGGCATGGGCCGAGCCCGGCGGCGCCACCGCCATCGGCCACGACCGCACTTTGAGCGCCGCCGGCGCGGCCTTCGCCAACGGCACGGCGGCGCATGGCGAGGACTTCGACGATACCTTCGAGGGCGGGCCGGTACACGCCGGTGCGGTGGTGGTACCGGCAGTGCTGGCGGCGGCCGAGCAGGAAGGGCTCAGCGGCGAGGCGGTGCTGCGGGGTATCGCCGTTGGCGTCGAGAGCATTTGCCGCTTGAGCCTGGTGGTACCCAAGGCCGTGCACAAATCGGGCTTCCATCCGACCGCGGTGTTCGGCGCCATGGCGGCGGCGGCCGCGGTTGGCGCCGCGCTGCGGCTCGATCGTCAGCAGCTGACGAACGCGCTGGGCATTGCCGGCTCGATGGCGAGCGGCATCATCGAGTACCTGGCCGACGGCAGCTGGACCAAGCGCATGCATCCGGGCTGGGCGGCGCAATCGGGGTTACGGGCGGCGCTCTTGGCGCGCGCCGGCTTCGTCGGTCCAAGCACGGTGTTTGAAGGTGTGCATGGGCTCTTCAACGGTTTTGCCCGCACCCGCGCCGGCGACTGGGGGGCGCTGACGGAGGGGTTTGGGACCGCCTGGCACGCCGCCCTTTTGGCCTTCAAGCCCTATCCCTGCGGCACCATGATCCAGCCCTACGTCGACTGTGCCCTACGCCTCAACCGGCGCGGCGTCGCGGCCGAGCGCATCGCCGAGGTGGAGTGCGAGGTGGGCGAAGGTACCGTGCACCGGCTGTGGGAACCGCTCGCGGCCAAGCAAAGCCCGGCCAATGGCTACGCCGGCAAGTTCGCGGCGCCCTATTGCATTGCTTTCGCGCTCATCACTGGCGGTCTTGGCTTCGGCGCCTTTGCCGAGGCGAGCCTTGCCGATCGCCGCGTCCACGCCCTGGCCGCGAAAATCAGCTATCGGATCGATCCGGCGAACCCTTACCCCGCTGCCTTCACCGGCCACATCCGCGTCCGCCTGATCGACGGCGACATCATTGATGAGCGGCAGCCGCATCTGCGCGGCGGGGCGCAGGAACCGTTGTCGCGGGCCGAGATCGAAGACAAATTTGCCCACAACGTCGCTCACGGCGGCTGGTCGGAGGCGCAGGCAAGCGCCGCCCTCGCGCTCGCACGCCAGATGTGGGCCGCGCCGCGCATTGACCTTGGCGCCCTGCGCTAGCCGACGGTCCGGTGGAAACCGGCCGGGCCCCGGCCTTGGCCAACCCCTACAACAAAGCGACCCCGACGCAGTTCGCGCCGGGGTCGCATCTGGCTCGGTACTGATAGTACGAACCCGAGCCTTAGACGGGGTGCCGCGCCAGCTGCCGGCGCCAAGGCGCCGGCGCCGCGCATCACTCGCGGTCGTCCTTGTCGCCGTCGAGCGTGTGGCGCTCGCCGAGGCAGGGGGTCGCCCATACCTGGCAGCGCTTGCGATACTGTCCGGTCAGGAATTCGCCGACCTTGCCGATGGTGCTTTCGTTGGTTGAGGAGCGCCAGCAGCGGTATTCGCCGTTTTTGGCGGCGTCGAGATCCTGATAGCGCTCGCCATGATCCGACCGCACCCAAGCGCGCCAGGCGCGCTTGGCCGAAACCAGTGCGCCGTTCTCGGTCTGCGCCTCGGTACCCTTGGCGGTCACCAGGTGCAGGCACTCGCGCTCATAGCGCTCATAGCGATCGTAACGGCTGTAGCGGTCGCGGCGGTCATAGTCCCGGTCGCGGCGGTCATAGTCCCGGTCGCGGTCGCGGTAATCCCGGTCACGGCCTTCCCGCTCGCGCCAGCGCTCCTCGCCGTAGGGAACGACCGGCCGCCGCTCGACCACGTAGCGCGTGTCGACGCCTTCGGGCGGGGGGTGATGGAAGCGCGGCTGCAGGTAGGGTTTGCCGCGCCGGCGCGGATCGGCGAAGCGAAAACAGCGGTTGTTGTCGTAGCCATCGCAGCGCAGCGTCTTGCTGACGTAGTTGGCGGTGTCGGTGCCCTCGGCAAGTCCCGGCACCGGCTGCATCAAGAGCAGCAGCATCGACCCCGCGAACAGGCTCAAGGCGCCGGACGTGACGTGTGGTGGTACCTTCATGTGACCCCCTACGATGACAAGATTTGGCAAGGCGCGTGATCGCGGCCGGACATGGGTCGGCGCGGCTGCGGCCGGTGGCCGAAGGCACCAGGCGAGCGCTTGGCCGCCAGGCGTGGCGCTACGGATTTGAAAGGTCTTGCGTCGCCGAGCGCGCGCTGGTGGCTGATGCTCAGCTGTCGCCGACGGGATGCGGATATTCCGGGTGCTCCGGCCGCGCGAGCCACCGTGGCTCGGAACCCGGTCCCGTGCCCAGCCGCTCGGGCATCGATCGGTCGTCGGCACCGAGAATGACAACGCCAGTACGCCACGGAATAGAACGCCCCCCCGCACAACTAGCCCCTCACTGAACCCCTGTCCCGGCGGGCGGGCGCCACTGGTCCAGCACTCAACGATGGGTAGCGCGCGATCGCGCGGTTTGCCAATATCCGGAGGGTGCGGGCCGGGCTTTCTTGCCAGGGCAGGGTCAAACTGGCCACAAGTGCTTCTGCAAACGGTGGGATTTCCAGCCACGCGGGCCTGCCAGCGGGGCCGACCAAGCGCTCGCGCCTGGGGGCCTGCGCCGGCCGTCGGCGGCGAGCAACAGCCGCGCTGTGGGTGCTTCTTTCGTCGCCCTGGCGCACGCGCGTTTCATGATCGGCAGGATCTCAATGAGGCACAAGGCTCATGCCCCGGGCACCGATCTTGAGGGCCGCGTCGCCCTCGTCACCGGCGCCGGTCGCACTATCGGCTGCGGCATCGCTCTGGCGCTCGCCGCGCCGGCGCGGCCGTGGTGGTCACGGCGGCCGTAACCGCGACGCGGTCGAGGCCGTCGCCGGACGGGCACGGCGTGTTGGGCGTGATCCTCCATGGCGCCTTCCTGATGGTGACGTCGGCCCTAACGCACCTGCGCGCCAGCTGCGCCGGCGCCATCGTCAACATCGGCGGCGTCAGGGCCTACCTCGGCGCCTCCCGGTGCGCGCCCCATGTCGTGGTGGCCAAGCGGGCCTCACCGGCTTTACCCGCGCGCTCGCCTACGAGCTTGCCCGACAAGATCACGGCCAACTGCGTGGTGCCCGGGTTGATCGGCACCGAGCGCGACCCGAAGCTGCCGCTGCCGCAGCATCATGGCGTCAACCGCATCCTGACGGGCCGCCTCGGCAGCGTCGAGGATCGCAGCTGCGGAATGTTTTTGGCTGGTCCTCGCGCCCGATCCATCACCGGCCAGACCGTGCACATCAACGGCGTCATGTATCTGGGCTGAGGCGACAGTGCCATCGGTTGCTGTGCGCGGAGGTGCACAGGGGTGATTGGGCCATTGCGGGGTGCGGCATGGGTGCCGGTCGCTCAAGCGCATCGGCACATTGATCCTGCATGGCACGGGGCCGCGGCCATGCGCCGGCACGTTGATTAGAGCTCAGCGGCGGCCCCCCGGGCAAAGGCCTCGGTCGGGTCCTGGTCGTTGGGTTGGCGCCGGGGCACGCGCGGCGGCCGTTGCAGGCGGATCTGGGCGCGGCGCTGGTGGCTGGCGGTGGCCGCCACCGGGGTAGTGATGCCGAAGCGGGCGCGCGTTTGCGGGAGCGTCAGCGCTGCGCTGGCGTTGATGACTGAGATTAGGGCGACGCTCAGGCGGACAAAGGTTGCGGCTGTGGTCATGGGTTGGCGCCGATCGCTCTCCACGCCGGGCTCGGCGCAGTTGCACGAGATACGCACCAGCTCTGTATGTGGACCGCGGGCCCGGCCCGGCGCGCGATCAAAAGGGTGTGCGTCGGATGTGATCCCGCGCCAGTCTAGACGCCGACCCCTGAAGGCCCGGTCGGTGCGCCTATTTGCAGGTGGCGATGAGGTCGGCGTGCTCGCCCGATGCCGTCGTCATCCGTCCCAAGATCACCCAGCCATCGTTGATGGCGATGCGCCACATCTGGTTGGCGCAATTGATGCTGCTCCATTCCTTGGCCTTGCGCTCCCACCAATCCCTGGCCGGGGCGCGGACGTTGAGGAACCGGCTGAACTGCACGGTACGGATCCGGCACACCACCTCGATGCCGTCGTGGCGCGTCTGCCGGTCGAGCCAAACGCCGACTTCGGCGTTGGAGGCCTTGGCATGCAGGGTCGCCGCGGCGCAGATGTCATCGGGGGGCTGGGCGGACGCCCCGCCGCCGGCGCCCACGAGGAGGGTCACGGCGGCAGCGGCTAACAGCGGTGGCGAGCGCATGGCGTGGGCGTGGTGTGGGCTAGGGATCTTGCATCACCATGGGCAGCGATGTGGCAACAGCATGGCATTGAGGGGCTGCGCCGGATTTGGGGTCCGGCCGCCCGGCGCCGCCGGCCGACGGGGGATAGTTTTGTCTTGGGGCCGGCCCACCCCGGCGTGGCACCGCTGGCGCAACGGCCGAACCCCTTATATTGTCCGCAACGGGCCCGCCCGGCGCCACCTGTTACGTTTGTGCGCGCCGTCGGCCGGTGAGGACAATGCCCCATTCCTCCGCGACGCGCGCGAGCTGCCCTCGTGCGTCGAAACCGCCCTTGGCGGCAAGCGGAAGCAAAAAGGTCAGGCCACGTGCGGGTACTGGTGCTCGAGGATGATCGCGATCTCAACCGCCAGCTGGTGGCGGCGCTGACCGACGCCGGCTACGCCGTCGATGCCGCCTTCGACGGCGAGGAGGGCTTCTTCCTCGGCGAGACCGAGCCCTACGATGTCGTCATCCTCGACACCGGCTTGCCCAAGATCGACGGCATCAGCGTGCTCGAGCAGTGGCGCCGGGCCGGGCGCAACATGCCGGTGATCATCCTCACCGCCCGCGATCGCTGGAGCGACAAGGTCGCCGGCATCGATGCCGGCGCCGATGACTACGTGGCCAAGCCGTTTCACATGGAGGAATTGCTGGCGCGGATCCGGGCGCAGGTGCGCCGCGCCTCGGGGCACGCCCGCAGCGACATCGAATGCGGACCGCTGCGGCTCGACACCAAAACCGCGCGCGTCACGCTCGATGGCCAGCCGGTGAAGCTCACCTCGCATGAATATCGGCTGCTCGCCTATCTGATGCACCACAACGATCGCATCGTCTCGCGCACGGAACTGGTCGAGCACCTCTACGAACAGGATTTTGACCGCGACTCCAACACCATCGAGGTGTTCATCGGCCGGCTGCGCAAGAAGATTCCACCCGACATGATCAAGACCATTCGCGGCCTGGGCTACAGGCTCTCGGAGGGCGATGCGAACTAACTCCCTCGCGTTCCGGCTGTTTGCGACCGCGGCGGCGTGGGTGCTGCTGGTTCTCCCGGTCGCCGGCATGATCATCTATTCGCTCTATCGCGAGGAGGTGGAGAACAGTTACGACCGCCGCATCGGCGTGCTGCTCACGGTCATTCTCTCCGACAGCATCGATCACGGCGACAGCGAGCCGGGGGCGCCAAAGGACGTCGGCGAACCGCTGTTTGAGATCACGCACTCGGGCTGGTACTGGCAGATCAAGCCGCTCGACGGACGCCCCGGCCGGCTGCTGGTATCGCGCTCGCTGGCCGATGAGCGCATCCCGCTGCCGAGCGAAGCCAAGGTCGAACCCAACGACCGCGAGGTACGCTGGGCAACCTTGACCGGGCCGCTGGAGCAGACCGTGCGCGTGGCCGAGACCATCTACGTGTTCGGCGAGGGCCAATCGGCGCAACGCTACTCGGTGGCGGTGGCGGCGGCGCTGGAGGAGGTGGAAAACAGCCTGCTCAGCTTCCGCACCCGGCTCGGTTTGGCGCTGGCGCTGGCCGGCATCGGCCTGCTCGCGGTCAATCTGTTTCAGATCCGCTTCGGGTTGTTGCCCCTGCACCAGGTGGAAAAGGGGCTGAGCGCCATCCGCTCGGGCGAGGCGGCACGGCTCGACGCCGCCCTGCCACAGGAAATCGTGCCCCTGCAGCAGGAGCTCAACGCGCTCTTGAAATCCAACCAGGACATCGTCGAGCGCGCCCGCACCCATGTCGGCAATCTGGCGCACGCGCTGAAGACGCCGCTGGCGGTGATCGTCAACGAGGCGCGCGACGAGCCCAGCGGCTTTGCCCGCAAGGTCTCCGAGCAGGCCGAGATCATGGGCAAGCAGATTTCTCTCTACCTCGATCGCGCCCGCATGGCCGCCCGCATCGGCGTCATCGGCCGGGTGACGGAAGTGCGGCCGGTGGGTGAATCGCTGATTCGCGCGCTCGAGCGCATCTATCGCGACCGGCAGCTGTCCTACATCATGGACTGCCCGGCGGGGACCCGCTTTCAGGGCGAGCGCCAGGACCTCGAGGAGATGCTCGGCAATCTGCTCGACAACGCCTCGAAGTGGGCGCGCTCCAAGGTGATGCTGTCGGTGGCGACGTTGCCCGCCGACAACGGCGCCCATGCGCGGTTCGAGATCAGGGTCGAGGACGACGGCCCGGGCTTGACCGACCAGCAGCTGACCGACCCGATCCTGCGCGGACGGCGGCTCGACGAAACCAAACCCGGCTCCGGCCTCGGCCATTCGATCGTTGCCGACCTTGCCCACTCCTACAGCGGTGGGCTGGAACTGTGCCGGGCCGAGATCGGCGGTCTCAGCGTGCGCCTGACCCTGCCGCTCGCCAGCTAGTCACGATGCCGGCTTCGGCGTGAGCCGCGGGTCGTACTTTCGCCCTAATCGAAGCGCGCATTGCCATGACAACTTGCGATTCGCCGAGCGCACCGGCGGTATGGCCGCACGAGGGGGCGTGGGCTCGCCGGATGCAACGGTACGGGGGAGGGATTAATGCGACCTGCGATCATGGTGTGCGTGGCCGCGCTCGTGCTCATGGGCTGCGAGACCAAGCAGGACACGGGCACCCTGATGGGCGCCATCGCCGGTGGCGTCATCGGCAACCAGTTCGGCAAGGGCGGCGGCCGGGTCGCCAGCACGTTCGCCGGGGCGGTGATCGGTGGCATCGTCGGCAACGAGATCGGCCGCTCGCTCGATGCGCGCGACCGCCAGTTGGCCCAGCAGGCGGAATATGATGCCTGGGAGCGGGGACAATCGGGGCGCCCGGTACGGTGGCAGAACCCGAGCAACGGCCGCTACGGCGAGGTCATTCCCGAGCAGCCCTACCGGCGTGGGTCGCTCGACTGCCGCGATTATGTCCACAAGGTCTATATTGACGGACGGCCGCAAACGATGCGCGGCACCGCCTGCCGCAACCCCGACGGCACCTGGAGCCCGGTTGACGCTTAGACGGCGGTCGTCGGCCCAGTTGCGCGCGCTTGCTGGCGGTACGGGCCTTGGTGGCCAGCCGCCTGCCTGTTGCCGCTTGTGTCCCCGGCGCGTGCGCACGGCGGCGGCCGCACCGACGCGGATCGCCCGCCTTCGCCCCGCGACAGATCTGCCACTGCGCGCCGCCCGCCTTGCCACGCCGCGGTCCCAGCCCTATTGCAGGGGGGCTGGCGCAGCCGGATAGAACGCATGCTCCTGTGGATCCTCTTCGCGGTGATGACGGCGGCGGTCCTGGTGGCCGTGCTCGCGCCCCTGACCCGCGCCGCCAGCGGCAGCGCGGAACGCGGCGCGGGCAGCGTTGCCGTCTATCGCAACCAGCTCGAGGAAGTGGAGGCCGACTGCGCCCGTGGGCTGATGGACGCCAGCGAGGCCGCCGCCACCAAGCTTGAGATCTCGCGCCGTCTGTTGGCGGGAGCCGGTGCGCCCGAGGCCGCCGCACCGGTCCCGCCGGCGCGCGGGCACACCAACACCGCCGTGGCCGCAGCCGTGCTGGTGCCAGTGGTCGTGATCGGCCTCTATCTCGTCTATGGCTCGCCGGAGATGCCGGGCTTTCCGGCCGCCAAGCGCCAACAGCTGGCGCTCAATGAGGCGGGCATTGGCGAACTCGTTGCCCGCGTCGAGGCCCGTCTGCGCGATGAGCCCGGCGATGGAGAGGGGTGGGAGGTGGTGGCGCCGGTCTATTTCAAGCTCGGACGCTATCGCGACGCGGTCAACGCCTATGGGCGGGCCATGCAACTCAACGGCGAATCGATCAAGCTCCTGGCGGGCTTCGCCGATGCCAGCATGCTCGCCAACGACGGCGTCGTCACCGAGGAGGCGCGTCGTGCCTATGACAAGATCCTGAAACTCGAACCCGACCGGGTCGAAGCGCGCTATTGGCTGGCGGTGGCCAAGGAGCAGGACGGCAAGCTCGGCGAGGCGGCGGCGGACTATCGCGCGCTGTTGGGCGCGGCCCCCAGCGCGGCGCCCTGGCGCGCGGCCGTCAGCGAGCGCCTCGAAGACGTGACGCGCCGCCTCGGCACCGGCAGCAAGCCGGCAGCGCCCGGTCCCACGGCCGCCGACGTTGCCGCCGCGCAGGCGCTCGCGCCCGAGGAGCGCAGTCGCATGATTGCCGGCATGGTCGATGGCTTGGCACAGCGCCTGAAGCAGAACGGCAACGACTTGGCGGGCTGGCGGCGTCTGCTCAATGCCTACGTCGTGCTCGACCGCAAGAACGACGCGCGCGAGGCGCTGGCCGAGGCGCGTCGCAACTTTGCCGGTGACGAACGCGCGCTGGGCGAACTCAGCGCCCTGGCCGCAAGCTTGGGGCTGGGCTCATGACCCGCAAACAGCGCCGTGCGCTCTTCATCGGGCTCGGCATCGCCATCCTGAGCCTCGCCGTGTTGTTGGTGCTGGTCGCCCTGCGCGACACCATCGTCTTCTTTCATACCCCGAGCGAAGTCGTTGCCAAGGGTGTCGGCCCGGGCCAGCGCATTCGCCTCGGCGGCCTGGTCGCGACCGGCAGCGTCAAGCGCGGTGCCGGCAGCACCGTCGAATTCGCGGTCACCGACACGGTGAAGACGATCGACGTGCGCTATACCGGCATCCTGCCCGACCTCTTCCGCGAGGGTCAGGGCGTGGTCGCCGAGGGGGCACTCGATGGCGGCGGGCATTTCCTCGCCGATAGCGTGCTCGCCAAGCACGACGAGGCCTATATGCCGCCCGAGGTTGCCAAGGCCTTGAAGCAACAGGGCGTGTGGCAAGGCGCGGGCAACAGCCAAGGCGGCACGGCCAGCAGCAAGGAGCGCGCCCGGCGATGACGGTGGCGGTCACTCGCAGGCGCAGGTGGGATCAAACGTCGGCGCATCGGTCGCAGCGGCGGCAACGCCATCTGCGGCCCGGGCCGGGAAAGGCCGATCGCCGATGATCATCGAGCTTGGGCATTTTGCCTTGATCCTGGCGCTGGCGGTTGCCCTGATGCAGATGCTGCTGCCGGCCTGGGGCGCCCGCGTCGGCGATGGCAAGTTGATGGCGGTGGGGCCGCCGGCGGCGCTCGCCCAGCTCACGTTGTTGAGCTTCGCCTTCCTGGCGTTGACGCACGCCTTTATCACCTCCGATTTTTCCGTTGAGACCGTGTGGGCCAACTCGCACACCGCCAAGCCGCTGATTTACAAAATCTCCGGCGTGTGGGGAAACCATGAGGGCTCGATGGTGCTGTGGGTCCTGATCCTGGCGCTGTTCGGCGCCGCCGTGGCGGTGTTTGGCAACAACTTGCCCGATACCTTGCGCGCCAACGTGCTCTCGATTCAGGCGACGACCGCCGTCGCCTTCCTGATGTTCGTCGTGTTTGCGTCGAGC
>Ga0126376_10001474_pt1 | contig 12671 bp, 18 predicted proteins | sample PanSoiMetPlot_15_FD_92760 | JGI IMG/M metagenome (GOLD analysis project Ga0126376, IMG submission 92760) | Tropical forest soil microbial communities from Panama - MetaG Plot_15 | ecosystem: Environmental > Terrestrial > Soil > Tropical forest > Bulk soil | place: Panama | collected 2016-02-17
CACTGACGACGGAGGCGTGACGTGGAAGCCAATCACCCAGGGATTGCACTCGCAGTACCTTCCCGATCCGACTGCTGAAGTGGGCCACTGCGTTCATCACATCGCGAACCATCCTTCGAATTCAAACATGCTGTTCATGCAGAAACACTGGGACGTGATGCGCAGCGACAATGCAGGTGACTCGTGGACCGAGGTCAGCGGAAATCTGCCGACGGATTTCGGATTTGTGATCGACGTTCACGCACATGAGCCGGAGACGATCTATGTTGTGCCGATTAAGAGCGACAGCGAGCATTACCCGCCGGATGGCAAGTTGCGCGTCTATCGCAGTCGCACTGGCGGCAACGAATGGGAGGCGCTCACAAACGGTCTGCCGCAAAGCAACTGTTATGTGAACGTGCTGCGCGACGCGATGGCGATCGACTCGCTCGATTCGTGTGGCGTCTATTTTGGTACCACGGGCGGGCAGGTATACGGCTCGGCTGATGCTGGCGACACGTGGGCGCCGATTGTTCGAGATCTGCCGCCGGTGCTTTCAGTCGAGGTCCAGACGCTGACATGATCGTGGTTGTTTTGCCGGCACATTTGCGATCGCTTGCGGGAATCACGGGAGATGTTCAACTCGAGGTTGATGGTCCAGTGACACGACACTCGATCCTCGATGCTCTCGAGGCGCGTTATCCGATGCTGCGCGGGACCATCCGCGACCACGTCGCAGGCGAGCGCCGGCCGCTGTTGAGGTTCTTCGCGTGCGGTGAGGATGTGACGCACGAGTCCGCGGACGCTCCGCTGCCGGCGGCGGTCGCATCGGGCGCGGAGCCGTTTTTCATCATCGGTGCAATCGCAGGAGGTTAACTTTATCTATGTCCAAAATGCTGAACTTTTGCCTGGTTCTACTTTTGCTCGCAACTGCATGTCAGTCGAAAGCGACATCCGGTACGCAAGCAGCCGATGAAGCTACTTTGCGGAAGTTGGACGATGAGTGGTCCAAGGCCGCAGGAGCCAAAGACGTTGAAAAGACGGTCTCTTACTACTCGGACGACGCGGTGGTGATGCCGCCGAATATCGCGACGTTGACAAGTAAAGAAGCTATCCGAACGCTTTGGAAAAGCATGCTCGATTCGCCCGGGTTTTCTGGCGGCTGGAAGGCAACAAAGGTTGACGTCGCGCGATCGGGAGACTTGGCCTACATCAGTGGAACCTATGAATTTAACGAGAAGGATAATGGCGGCAAGCCGATGACCGATAAAGGAAAGTTTTTGGAGATCTGGAAAAAGCAGGGGGATAGTAACTGGAAGTGTGTAGCAGACATGTTCAGTTCCGATCTGCCGGTTGCTGGACCATAGGAGAACAAGGAAATGACAACGAACACTATCCGGCTTCATCGAGTGCTCAAGGCGCCGCCGGAGCGAGTCTATCGAGCCTTTCTCGATCCTGGCGCAATGTGTAAATGGCTTCCGCCGAATGGATTCACGGGACAGGTTCATCATCTCGAGGCGAAGGTCGGCGGCACTTACAAGATGTCGTTCACCAATTTCACAACCGGGAACAGTCACTCGTTCGGCGGAGAGTATCTCGAGCTAAAACCAAACGAGCTCATCCGTCACACCGACCGGTTCGACAACCCGAACATGCCCGGAGAAATGCAGACGACGATCACGTTGAAGCAGGTGTTTTGCGGAACGGAATTGAACATCGTGCAAGAGGGCGTACCTTCGTTCATTCCACCCGAGGCCTGTTATCTCGGCTGGCAGGAATCCTTGAGGCTATTGACTCAACTCGTCGAAGCCGAAATTCCGGATCAGATGTAGCCACGGATACCGCGGATGATTTCAAACTGACGCACTACTTCGCTTAACTGTATAGTCACCACATGAATTTACCTTACGATCGTGACGCTCTTCGTGGCAGGGTGGCGGTGGTTGCGGGGGCTACAAGAGGGGCGGGGCGCGGGATTGCCGCGGCGCTCGGTGAGGCGGGAGCGACTGTCGTTTGCACCGGACGCACAAGCAGTGTTCGGCGACTTAAGTCGGACTATGATCGTGCTGAGACGATCGAGGAAACCGCGGCACTCGTGACGCAGCTCGGTGGCACTGGGATCGCCGTTCCGATGGACCACCTCGTTCCGGAGGAAGTGGAGCAGCTAGCGGCGCGTTTTCAGAATGAGTTTGGAAAGATCGACATTCTGGTCAATGACATCTGGGGCGCGGAGGTTCTCAAAGGTGGTCCAGCGGAATGGAACACGCCTGTGTGGAAGCTCGACCTCGCGAAAGGCCTACGCATACTGCGACTCGCCATCGACACTCACATCATCACTTCAAAATATCTATTACCGTTACTCATCGCGGAGCCCGGTGGACTGCTCGTCGAAGTCACGGATGGCACCAACGAGTACAACGCGTCGCATTACAGAATTTCGGTTTATTACGACCTGGCGAAAGTTGCGGTGAACCGGCTCGCTTTCTCACAAGGACACGAACTAGGACCTTACGGTGCGACAGCGGTGGCGATTACGCCCGGATGGTTGCGCTCAGAGATGATGCTCGAACACTTCGGTGTCACAGAAAGCAACTGGCGTGATGCGGCAGCGCCGCCCGATTTCGCGCTTTCGGAGTCGCCTCGCTACGTCGGGCGCGCGATCGTCTCGCTCGCGTTGGATCCGGATCGTGCACGTTGGAATCAGCAGTCGGTGAGTTCGGGTCAATTGGCGCGAGTGTATGGCTTCACTGATGTTGACGGTACGAGCCCTGATATTTGGCAGAAGATGGCCGCCGATGAACACGAATGAACACTGACGTCAGTAAACCGGCCTGATTCGTTTCCATAAATCGTCGAAAGCGATCGAATCATAGAGGGCGATGGCGCTGACGATCTTTCCATTGCGCATTTTCAAGTACCAGGAATAGGTGTTCTCGTACGACTTGCCGTCACGAGCCATTGCGGCCCCATCCCACAACACAATGACCATATCGCCATCAGCGTAGATGCCGCGCACTGTCGGCACGAGCGGCGTCGAGAGTCTGGCGTTGAAAGGAATAACGACCTGGTCCAAAAAGTCGTGACGGCTTTGATACGTTCCCGAAGCCGCAGACCGGCCGACTATGGTCCATTTCGCATCCGATGCGAGTAGATCAAAAACGCTGCCGGCGCCGCGCCGCCAGTTGTCAAATGCCTCTTGTACCGCGTGGCGATTCTTCTCTTCAACATCCGCCTGCGCCAGCACTGTCTCTTTCACTGCGGCCAACACAAGAAATACTCCGACGACAACCCACACACCTTTGTTAAATCGCACAGCTTGAGTTGACATGTTCTCTCCTGTTTTAGACTATCTTGGTCCAACAATTGTCACGCCTGCCCCGACGCTGAATATTCCTGCGACACAGCCGGTCATCAACGTTGCCAACGTGGCTGCCAGTAGTGCGCGCAAGCCGAGACTGGCAAGATCGTCGCGGCGTGTGGGAGCGAGCGCAGCGGTGCCGCCGACGAAGATGGCCATCGCGGCGACGTGCGCGAAGCCGCAGAGCGCGTAGCTCATTATCACAACCGTGCGCGGATCGGTGAGTTGCCCACTGGAGATCACCTGCGCCAGGTGGTTGTAGGAGAAGACTTCAGTGAGTATGACTCGCTCGCCCAACAAACGCGCCGCGATCGGCACGTCGCTCGTCTGCACTCCAAGCAAAAACGCGAACGGATAAAACACCCAGCCGAGGATTCTCACGATCGAAAGCGGCTCGCCCATTCCAAACCACAAACTCGCAACACCGAGTAACTTGTCGACAAGCGCTACGACCCCGAGAATCGCGATGATAAGCGCACAGATCCCAGCGGCGAGTCTGAGCCCATCCATCGCGCCTTCGATAATCGCGCCGATCAGATTCTTCGATCGAGCCGACTCATCTTCCGGAGGCACGGCCGCCAGCGTCTCGGGCGTTTCGGTTTCGGGAATAAGCAGTTTGGACACAACGACGCAAGCGGGAATCGCGAGAATCGAGGCCGAAATCAAGTGTCCTGCGATCTCAGGAAACACGCCAGTGAGAAAGGCAACGTACACGCCGAGCGTGCTTGATGCGACCGTGCCCATGCCCGTAGTCAGTATTAATAACAACTCCGAGCGCGTCATCCGTTCGAGGTACGGCCGGATCACGAGCGCCGACTCGACGCCGACAAAGATGTTCGCGGCACTCGAGAGTGATTCTGCACCGCTGATCCTCATCGTGCGATGAAAGAGTTTCGCGAAAAGTCGCACGAAGATCTGCAACACGCGCAAGTGGTACAACATCGCGGTGAACGCCGCGAAGAAGATCACCACCGGCAGCACTTGAAACACGAGAATGAAACCAACCGAGCCTGTCTCGCCTGGACTCGCCGCGAGTGGTCCAAGCAGGAACACCGAACCGCTCTTTGATGCACTGAGCAGGACCAGCACCGCGTCGTTCAGCCAGAGCAAGATGCGATGCGAAACAGGCAAGCGAAAGACGATCAGACCAATGATGAGTTGCAATGCGGCGCCCCAGCCGATCGTCTTCCATGCCACAGCTCGTCGATTACTGGAAAATAACCAGGCCACAAGGGCGAAGATCACAAAGCCCGCGAACGACACGGCTTGATGAATCATTGGGTTTCATCCTCTGCAAACAGTGATTGTTAAGGCTTGAATCCTAACGCTTTGATCACTTCTTCGCCGTCCGTAGCGTTTGCCAGTTTTGCAGCGCGTTTTTCCTCAACTCCTGCGATTCGAGCGAGCAGCATTCTGGCGCTGTAAGCATGGCCGGCGTTTCGCCAACGAGCCATCTCGATGAGCGGTGTCAGTGCTTCGGAACGCAATTCCGCGAGCAGCTTCGGGTCTCTACTTTTCGTCAAACTGGTGAGTACCCACGCTGCTTTGTTGCGATCGGTCCATGAACCTGAACTGAGCATGTCAATAAATCCAGACGCCGGAATTCGTGCCGCGACTTTCTGATTCGACTCCGCGAGCACACCGAGAGCTCTGGTGGCGTTGTTTCGGACCGTTTCATCAACGTCATGACTCGCATGGACCAGATACGAGATCTGCCGGCTTGATTGACGAGTATAGCCGAGCAGATATGCAGCGACGATACGTTGTTTTATGTCGCTCGACGAATCGAGCACCGCGCGAATTGAGTTTTCATGTGCGACAGCGTAAGCACGAACGGCTAACTGCCTGGCTCGCAATGACTGATCAGAAATCGAAAGAGCATAGCCTTTCGAATTGTCGTCACGGGCATTACCCTTTAAGACTGCCGCGCTCGAGGCGTCCATCGTCTGCGTGTAAAGCTCGATTATTCGTGCGGGAAACGCGGCGCCGCCATCTGGAGGACGATTGAGTTGCGTGGGTTTGCTCGACGCGCCAGGGAGGCCCACGTAGATCATGTAATTGCCTTGCGGGTCGCAACACACTGGAGCCACGTCTGTAGACGTTCGACCGATAACAGAAGCGACAGCTTCGTTGATTTGCTGAATTGTCTCGAGAGGTCCCGGGAATCTGTCTCCAACATGCACCGGTAGCGCAGACTTGATTCGATCGAGATCAAGGCCTGCGTAACCGTAAAAGTCGATCGAGCCGATCTGGCGTGGCTCGTCGTGGCCCAAGGTAACGCCGCAGAGGACCACGACGAGCAAAATCACACTCGCGAGCATCGTTGATTTACTCACTCAAACCTCCGAAGATGCCACGGGCTTGTCCCGTGGTGTCCTCACGTTTGCTGCTAAATAGATTACAATCTCCGCATGTTTAAATACATCGATTTAGAAACCTGGCATCGCCGGGAACTGTTTAATTTTTTCATTAACTACGCGAACCCCTATTTCAACGTCTGCACTAAAGTGGATGTCACGCGACTGCTGGCGATGGTGCGAAATCGAGGTGTCAGAGTCTCTTCTGCGGTCCATTATTTTGGTCTACGCGCGGCGAACGAAGTCGAACCGTTTCGCTATCGTTTGCAGGATGGAAAGATCGTTGTTTACGAAGTTATCAATGGCGGCACAACTGTTCTGATGCCAAATGAGAGCTTTGCGTATTCCTATTTCGACTACGACGTCGACTTCGAGAGATTTGTAGCCGGTATGAACAAGTCTGTCGATGAGATACGCAACGGCGACGGCATATTGAAGCCAAGCATGCGCGACGACTTGATTTATCACACGACCTTGCCGTGGTTTTCGTTTACGAGTTTCGCTCACGCTCGCACTCCCGGGCGCGGCGATTCAGTGCCACGCTTAGTCTTCGGAAAGTTTACTGCGGAAGGTGAACGCGTGATGATGCCGATCTCAATTGAAGTGCATCACGCTCTCATGGATGGCATCCACGTCGGACGCTTCCTGTCGCGTCTGGAAGAGGCCCTCGCCGAACCGGAAAAGTTTGCTTTTGGCTAATTCCGGCATTTCCCCAGGTCTTGTCGGAATTTTGATAACAGGTAATACTCTCTGCCGGAAATTTTAATCCTGAGTTAAAACACGATCATATGTCGACGCAAACATCATCAGTTGCGCGGGTTGAGCCGACGGCGCAGAGAGTAGCGCTGCGGTGCGTGGGATTGGTGAAGAGATTTGCGGATGTGACCGCTGTGGATGGGCTCGACCTCGAGGTATTCACGGGCGAGTGTTTTGGGTTGCTTGGGCCGAATGGAGCCGGCAAGACGACTACGGTCGAGATCCTTGAAGGACTGACGCCTTCCGATCAAGGAACAGTCGAGTTGTTGGGTCAACATTGGACCAGAGGCGACGATCGAGCGCTGCGAGAACGAATCGGCGTCCAGTTGCAGGAAACGCAACTTGCTGAAAAAGTGACAGTGGTTGAGACATTGCGACTCTTTCGCAGTTTCTACCAGCGCGGTCACAACGTTGATGAGGTTATTCGCACGGTCGCGCTCGAAGAGAAACGCAACGCACGCGTCGGCAAACTCTCGGGCGGTCAGAAACAAAGACTCGCAGTCGCGTGTGCGCTCGTTAGCGATCCGGAACTGCTGTTTCTCGATGAGCCGACCACCGGACTCGATCCGCAAGCACGCCTCTCTCTTTGGGACATCGTCGAAAAGTTTCGCGCCGGCGGCGGCACAATTCTCCTGACGACGCACTACATGGAAGAGGCGACGCGTCTCTGCGATCGCGTCGCGATCATGGACCACGGAAAAATGATCGCGCTCGGCACGCCGGCCGAGTTGATCGAATCGCTCGGCGCGGATCAGATCATAGAGTTCAGTGTTACGCAGGAGCTTGCAGAAAATCCGTTGACGCAACTCCCCGCCGTCAATCATCTGCACAAACGCGGCGAGGTTTACGCCCTCACCGTTTCCGAGATCGGCGTCGCTTTGCCAGCGCTGCTCGCTGAAATCAAACGACAGCAGTCAGAACTGGTCACGCTCACCACGCACCAGGCGACACTCGAAGACGTGTTCGTCAGTTTGACAGGGAGAATGCTCCGCGATGGATGAAGCAAAAGAGACTCTCGTTCACGAAGCAAAAGACTGGCGCGGCAGTGACAAGCCTCAATCGCTTCACCCGCTGTTCGAACTCACCGCGACGCGGCTGCGCGAGTTTACGCGCGAGCGCGAGGCTGTGTTCTGGGTGTTCGTCTTTCCTGTGTTGATGACGTTTGCACTCGGAATCGCGTTTCGCAACACGGCGCCGGACAAGACGCTCGTTGCGATCGAAGGAAACGCGAGCGATGCGAAGGTAAGCGAGACTGCAAACGGCTTGTCTCGTTCGTCTGATATTGCTGTGACGGTGTTGAGCCCAAACGATGCTGCGCAAGCGTTGCGAAGCGGCAAGGTATCGATCGTCGTCAGACCCGAGAACGACTCGTTCACATACCGTTTCGATCCGACGCGACCGGAGAGTCACACAGCCCGACTACTGGTCGACGATGCTTTGCAGAAAGGCAAAGGGCGAGCAGATGTCGTGAACGTTGGCGAAGAGAAGGTTACCGAGCCCGGTGCTCGTTACGTTGATTTTCTTGTGCCGGGTTTGATCGGAATGAACTTAATGGGCAGCGGATTGTGGGGCCTCGGATTTACTGTCGTGATTGCACGCTCACGCAAGATCCTCAAACGCTTCGCTGCGACACCGATGCGACGTTCGCACTACCTGCTTTCATTCATGCTGTCACGTCTGGTGTTTCTGGTGCTTCAGGTCGCAGCGATAATCGTGTTCGCGTGGCTGGTGTTTGGTTACACTGTCCGCGGTTCGTGGCTGAGTGTTACTTTGATGACGATGCTCGGAGGGTTTGCGTTTTCCGGACTCGGATTACTCGTTGCCTCGCGACCGAAGACAATCGAAGGCGTCTCAGGCCTGATGAACTTCATCATGCTGCCGATGTGGTTGCTGTCAGGCACGTTCTTCTCGTCGGAACGCTTCCCACACCTCCTGCAACCATTCATCCAGGCTCTGCCACTGACGGCGCTCAACAACGGGCTGCGCGCATTGATGAACGAGGGCACGTCGCTGTCGTCGAACATGATTCCGATTGTGATACTGCTTGCCTGGTGTCTCGTCAGTTTTGTGGTTGCGTTAAAAATATTTCGATGGCAATGATTTCCGATTTACTGTTCGATTAATTAACCCTGCTCGCTCCCCCATCGAGCCATCTATCTCAGGAGAAAACTCATGACTCACAAAAACAAACAACGCGGGTTTCTAGTCCCAACTCTACTGGCCTCGATCTTCCTTGTCAGTCTTGCAACCGCACACGCTGCGCCGACCATTTCGATTGCCCACGCGCGCAGTTTGCCACTTGGTACGATTGTCACTATTGACGGATCCGTCACCGTGCCATCCGGCGCATTTAGTTCGAGCACGTTCGATCAGGGATTCGCGCTTCAAGACTCCACGGGCGGTATCTATGTCAGCACGGCTGACAATCTCGGGTTCGCGCTCAGGCAACAAGTGCGAGTGACGGGCACGCTCGCCGACACTGTGTTGCCGGGTCTGCTCGTGCTGGTCGATGTTACGAATGTTAAAGCTCACGGGGCTGGTCCAAAAGTGCAACCGCTTTCGGTCGCAACCGGAAGCGTGAATGAAACAACTGAAGGCTCGCTTGTTCACATCTCGGGAACAATCACGCAACCCGTCGTGAACGATCTTCCATTTGGATTTATCATCGTCGTCAACGACGGCTCGGGTGACATCAACGTGTTCGTCTGTGCTTCGACGGGCATCAACGTAAGTGGGATTAGTCAGGGCCAAACGATCGATGTGACCGGGTTCAGTGGCCAGTTCGCCGACCACTTCGAAGTCGATCCACGTATTCAATCTGATATCAGTGTTCAGTTGTTGCGGTGATTCGGCCGCTGATCTACAAGGATGAACACCGATTTACAACCAGGCCCCGACGTTCTTGATAACGGCGGGGCCACTCAATAAAACTCCGACACTAAATCTTCACACAAATAAGGGAGTTTTGCGTCCTAAGTACCTCGGTCTGCCACTAGACTGTCTGCACCCCGTCGGATAATTTATCCGTCCCTGCAAACCCCGCTTTTTGTGTGCGTAAGACCCTGCATTTCAGTGTGCGTCGCGAAAGGATTGGCAGTTGGAAACTGGCAATAACTTCGATTTCCTTCGACGCTTCGTCGGCGGTAAAGAACCAGCAGCGCTGGAATTTCGGTGTGATCTCTCCGGAGTCGTATGCAACCGCGCAGCGAGGCAATGACAAGTCAGCGATGCGCACCCAGCCGGGCCATCGTTTCTTTTTCTCCGTCGAGGAGGTTGAGCCTTATCAGCGCCAAAGGCGCGGAATATGAAAGCCAGGGGCAAGCGCCGAACGAAGTGAGGCGCGTCGCCCCTGGTAGCGAGCACAATGACGGTTAAGCTCTGAAAGAGCGGAATAACTGACGTTAATATTTCGCACTTTCAGTGCTCTGTTGAAATTATTTCACCGTAACCAGGGGCGACGCGTTCCGCTTCGCTTCACGCTTGCCCCTGGCTTTCATATTGCGCGCCGTTGGCGCTCAGTAGGACTTTGGCGCGACGTGCGAGCGAGGAAAATGACTGATGTCTGAAGTGCGTATACTCGTGGCAGGCATCGGAAATATTTTTCTTGGTGACGATGCGTTCGGTTGCGAGGTCTTGAAACGACTCAATCTGCGCAGTTGGCCGGAGAATGTTCGGATCTTTGACTTCGGAATGCCAGGGTTTGATCTGAGTTACGCGTTGCTCGACCGTTACGACCTGACGATTCTCGTCGATGCATCTCCGCGCGGAGATGCGCCTGGAACGGTTTACGTTATCGAGCCTGACTTGAGTGAGTTCGAAACGCTCGATAGCGACGCGATGATGTTGGAGACGCACGGAAATGAATCCGGTGAAGGTCCTGGCGATGGTGAAATCGATGGGCGGTCAACCGACCAAGCTGATGCTCGTCGGTTGTGAGCCCGAAGCAGTGAAGATAATTGAGTCGCTGGTTGCTAAACAGCTTGCGAACGATGTGAGCCACAAAGAGGCACAAAAGGCACAGAATGACTACTCAAGCTGCCGCTGAGCTTGAACACTATCGGATCGACGCCGCTGCCAGCACGTTCAAGGTGCAGGCGTTTGCGGGAGGTTTGCTGTCAGCTTTCGGTCACGATCCGGTGTTTGGCGTGAAGGATTTTCAGGGTGAGATTCAGTTTGTAGCTGACAGTTTTTGGAATGCTTCGTTGAAACTCATCGTCAAAGCGAATTCGCTGACGGTGGTGAACAATATCAAGGAAAAGGATCGCCATGATATCGAGCAGACGATGCGCGACGACGTGCTCGAGACCGCGAAGTATCCGGAGATCGTTTTTGAGAGCAACAACGTCGCGTTGAGTCAAACGGGAGACGATCGCTACCGTGCGCGCGTGGTCGGCGATCTGACATTGCACGGTGTCACGCAGAAGAACGTCTCGCTCAACTGCGACGTGACGTTGACTTCGGAGGAAGTGCGAGCCAAAGGGAATTTTGCTGTGAGGCAGACTGATTACAAGATCAAACTGGTTTCAGTCGCAGGCGGCACGCTCAAGGTCAAGAACGAAGTTAAGGGCGCGTTCGACATCCTGGCGCGGCGGGCTCAATAAATCAGATGCACGAACTTTCAATCGCTTTGAGCATGATTGAGATGGCGCACGAGGAAGTTGTTCGCCGCGGAGGTTGTCGTGTGACTGCGCTGCATCTGAAGCTTGGTCCATTATCGGGTGTTGTTAGAGAGGCGTTGGAGTTTTCGTATGGTGAGCTGAGCCCCGAGATTGTTCAAGGTCGCGATCTCGAGGTGGTGGCGCTGGAGATCGAAGAAGCAGAGGAGTTGGTGATATGAGCAGCCAGCCACGCATGGTTAAGGTCCGGCAGAACGTGCTCAAGCACAACGACGTGCTCGCGCGTATGTTACGCAGGCGTTTTGAGAACGCGGGTGTGTTTGTGATCAGTCTCGTTTCGACGCCCGGCGCCGGCAAGACGGCGCTGCTCGAACACACGCTCACGCGAATGCGTGCGGATGGTTTGCGTGTAGCGGCGCTCGTCGGCGATCTCGCCACCGAGAACGATGCCCGCAGACTGGCGCGCAGCGAAGCGCCCGTGAAGCAGATCATCACGGGAACGATCTGTCATCTCGACGCCGAGATGGTCCAACACGCGCTCGACGACTGGTCATTCGCGGATCTCGACGTCTTGTTCATCGAAAACGTCGGCAATCTAGTTTGCCCGTCGAGTTACGATCTTGGTGAACAGTTGCGACTGGTGCTGATGTCCGTCACCGAAGGTGAGGACAAGCCGTTGAAGTATCCGACGATCTTCAACACCGCGGACGTATGTGTGATCACGAAGATGGACCTCGCGAGTGCGGTTGAATTCGATCTGCACGGAGCGCGCGAGAACATTCAGTGTGTCCGGCCGGGAATGCAGACGATCGAGTTGTCCGTGAAGAGCGGAGAGGGCATCGAGAGTTTTCTTGAGTTATTGATGGGCCATAAAAAGGCACAAACGATTTTTGTCTAGTTTCCAGGCTCTTGGGCTCTTTCTCGAAGACTTTCACAATCCTCTTCTCGATCGACTCGAGGATCAAGCTGTGTTCGACATCGCCGCGGCGCGACTCGCCTACACGACCGATTCGTACGTCGTTTCACCGATATTCTTTCCCGGGCGACATCGGCAAACTCGCAATCAACGGCACCGTGAACGATCTCGCGATGAGTGGTGCGCGTCCTCTTTATCTCTCGGCCGCTTTCATCCTGAAGGACGCTTTGCGATCGATGATTTGAAGAGGATTCTCGAGTCGTTGAGATTGAAGAGAGCCTGGTCCCCGTGCGCGAGGAAGTTAAAGGCGCTTGTGAGATACTGGGTCTCGATCCGCTTTACGTCGCGAACGAGGGAAAGCTCGTTGCAATCGTGTCAGCCGATTTGGCCGAGGCGCTCGTAACGCGAATGAAGCAGCATCCGTACGGTGTGGATGCGTGCATCATCGGCGAGGTTAAGACCGAGCCGTGTGGAATCGTCTCGATGCACACCGCTTTCGGCGGCACGCGCATCGTTGATATGCTCGCAGGAGTCCAGTTACCACGAATATGTTAGAGAATTCTGCTTCCGTTGATCTGCTTGCCGTTTTGAGTATTGGCCTTGTGTTCGGGCTGAAACATGCAACGGAAGTGGACCACGTCGTGGCGATCACGACAATCGTGAGCCGTCATAAGAATGTCTTTCGTTCG
>Ga0126376_10001475_pt1 | contig 12668 bp, 3 predicted proteins | sample PanSoiMetPlot_15_FD_92760 | JGI IMG/M metagenome (GOLD analysis project Ga0126376, IMG submission 92760) | Tropical forest soil microbial communities from Panama - MetaG Plot_15 | ecosystem: Environmental > Terrestrial > Soil > Tropical forest > Bulk soil | place: Panama | collected 2016-02-17
ACTTTCCTCCTCCGCTTCCGGCTCCTGCCCTACGCGATAAGTGCAGCTAAAGGTCGTCGCTTCTGTTGGTCCATACCCGTTGATCAACTCCGTTCCGCGCCACTCCGCCTGCGCCTGCCGGATGTGCTTCACCGACAGCGCTTCGCCTCCCACCAGTAACTGCTTCAGTCCGCGCAGCGCCTGCACCTCTTCATCCACCACATAGTTGAACAACGACGCCGTCAGCCACGCCGTCGTCACTCCCTGCGCCGCGATTACCTCGCGCAGTTGAGCCGCGCTCGGTACCGCTCCATCCAAAAGCACTAATTTCCCACCCAGCAATAGCGCCGCCCAAATCTCGAACGTCGACGCATCGAACGACAGCGGCGCCGCCTGGAGCACCACTTTCTCCTGGTCCAACTCCACATAGTTGGTGTTGAGCACCAGCCGCAGCACCGCCTGATGCGTCACCGCCACCCCTTTAGCCTCGCCCGTCGATCCCGAGGTGTAGATCAGGTAAGCCAGACTCTCCGCTCTCACCGTGCTCCCAAGGTTCGCCGCACTCTGCGCTGCTATCCGTTCCCACTCTGCATCAAGCGAAACTATCTCCATATCCTCTGAGGCAAATAACGCTGCCAGGCTCGCTTGCGTCAACAGCACCTGCACTTGCGCATCCGCCAGCATGTAATGCAACCGCGCGATGGGATACTGCGGATCCAGAGGCACATACGCGCCCCCGGCTTTCAGGATTCCCAACAACCCGATAATCATCCACTCGCTGCGCTCCACACAGATCCCCACCCGACTCTCTGCTCGCACTCCCAACTGCCGCAGGTATTGCGCCACGCGATTGGCTCTTTCGTTCAGTGCGCCATAGCTAAGCTCCTGCTCCTTGTAGAGCAGCGCCGTGGCCTCCGGTCGCTGCGCCGCTTGTGCTTCGAACAGTTCGTGAATACATCCTTCGCGCGGATACTCACTCTCGGTCTCGTTCCACGTCACCAAAAGCTGGTGTAGTTCGGCCTCCGTCAAAATCGAAACTGACGAAACGAGCTGTTCAGGATTCGCGATTATGCTGTCGAGAATGAGCCGAGTGCGTTCCAGCATTTGCATGCTGTCGTCGTAATCAAAGTGACGCGTATCGTAGGTGAGTTGTAAAACCAGCTCCGGACCGGAGAGACATTGAATGGTAAGCGGAGAATGAGCGTCGCCAACAATCTTTAGATCGGCAACACTGAGAGTTCTTTCCTGGCGGCGAGGTAATCCGTTTCTTGCCGTGTTGTCCCAAATCAGCGCACTCTCGAAATGAGAGTTGTCAAAATGTAAGTCGGTCCATTCCTGGATCTGATCCAGCGACGTATCACTATGTTCTAACAATCCCTCACATCTGGTCTGAATTTGTTTCAGCCAGGAAAGAACAGGCTCATGAACGTCCGCACTCACACTGAAGGGAAGCAGATTTGAAAAAGCGCCAACTACCTTTTCTGCGCCGGCCAGCGTCCGCGGACGGCCGGACACACTTACGCCGCAAGTCACTTCAGTCCTATTGCTCACGCGACTCTGGAGCAGAGTCCACGCTCCCAGAAGGAACGTCTCGAGTCGCAGGTGATTATTCCCGGCAAAGGATTCAATCCGATCTCTCGCAGTCGCTGAAAGGACCATTTGGCTGACAGCCGTGTGTTCAGGCCGCACCAGCAATCCATTAATAGCCGGTCCCGAGTCGAAGGCAATCGAAGCATCGCGTCCGACAAGCGACTGCTGCCAATAGTCTTTCGTTTGCGACCAATCTCGTCGCTTGAGCCAGGCAATATAATCTTTGTAATCAGAACTCGTTTGCGAGACGATTGCGCGTCCCTTTTGTAGCACTTCATAGATCTCGAGTGCCTCGTCCAGAAGCAGCACTGCACTGCGATCATCAAGCAACAGAGATGGGTAGTTAAAAATGAACTGGTAAACGCCGGGACGTACCGACCAGAGACCCAGCCGCAGCAAAGGAGCTTTGGAGAGATTACAATCGCGTTCCCGCTCCGAGCGAAATAGTTTCGCTAAGTCCTCCTCGCAGCAGTCATGCACTTCGACGGATACATCCAATTTCCGGAGCACTACCTGATATGGCTTGTCCACGCGTTTCCAGACGAAAAAGCTGCGTACGGCTTGATAGCGTTCGGCCACGTGCCGCCATGCGTTTTGAAATGCCGCTACATTCAAATCGCCACGCAGTTCGCAGTACAGTTGCCGGGTGAGGTTCTCAGACTCGCTAAGAGCCCGCCGGAGAGCGGCGGTCTGGACCGGAGATATGGGATAGATGGCTTCGATGTTTCTATCGTCCATGTGATCACCAATGGCGTCTGATTCTCCGTGCCTCTGTGTCTCTGTGGTTTCTTAACCACAGAGACAGAGAACACAGAGGTTGCACAGAGAAGAACTAGAGTTGAGTGTGAATCTCGGTCAGCAGGTTCTCGAAATCCTTACGACTCAGATCAGCATCGGGAAAATCTTCGAGGAGGTAGCCGTTGGTTTCCTCGTCTGAAAGTAGACGGACGTCCGACAGATGCTGGTCCGGGTCGTTGACCAGGGCTTCGAGCATGATCTGAAAGTGTTTGAGCAACCTCGTGATCGTTTCAGGTTCGAATAAGCTGGTGTTGTAAGCCACCACGCCTCTCAATCCATCGGCATCTTCGATCATCGAGAAAATGAGATCGAACTGTACTGTTCCGGTGTCGATCATCATGGGCTGGATGCTGAGTCCCGACAGGTGTAAATCGTCGAGCGGCGTGTTTTGCAGGGCGAATACGACTTGAAACAGTGGCGTCCGGCTGAGGTCGCGGTCCTTCTGCAATTCTTTGATCAGCGCTCCGAAGGGGAAATCCTGGTGCTGGAATGCGCCCAACGTAACCTCGCGCACGCGCGCCAACACCTCACGCAACGTCGGATCGCCCGACAGATCTGTGCGCAACGCGAGCAGGTTGACGAAAAATCCGAGCAGGTCATCCGTCTCAGCACGATTTCGATTGGCTACATCAGTGCCGATTACGATGTCGTCTTCCGCGGTGAGGCGTGCAAGCACAGACTTAAAAGCGGTCACCAGCGTCATGAAGAGAGTCGCGCCTTCACGCCGGCTCAGATCCTTGAGAGACGCGATCAAGCTGCCGGGCAGGCGGAAGGGTTGGCGAACTCCATTATTAGTTTGCGCCGCAAGTCGTGGATGATCCGTGGGCATTTCCCATGACGAAGGAGCTTCGCCAAGTTGCCGTTTCCAGTAAGCCAATTGTTTTGCCAGCACTTCTTCGTTCAGCCATTCGCGCTGCCAGATCGTGTAATCGGCGTACTGAATCTTCAATTCCGGCAAAGACGAAGGTTGGCCCATTGAAAAATTTTCATAAAGAGCAGCCAGCTCCCTGATAAAGACGTCGAGCGACCAGCCATCAAAGACGACGTGGTGGATGTTCAGGAGCAGAATGTGTACTTCATCACTCAACCGCAGCAGACTGAAGCGGACCAGTGGACCCTGACTCAAATCAAACGGAGTGCGAGCATCGGTTATCGCAAGACTCATCGCCGTGGCCTCAGCCTCGGCTTCGCCCTTTTCACTCAAATCAATCAACGGTACCGGCAAGTCCGTCGCCGGAGTCACGATCTGCACCGGACAGCTATCTACCTCTTCAAACCTGGTCCGCAGCACTTCGTGTCTCCCGACAATTTCGTTGAGGCTTTTAATCAGCGCGGGTGGCTTCAGTAAACCGGTGAGCTTTAGCGCGGCCGGAATATTATAGGAGGGGTTACCGGGATCGAGCTTGTAGAGAAACCAGAGTCGCTCCTGAGCATAGGAGAGAGGCACTAGGCCGGCTTTCACTCTCGGGCTAATCGGCGGCAGTGATTGAATTGATGGTCCGTCGTTGCGTGCGGCCTCAATTCTGGCGGCGACCGCAGCTATCGTCGGAGATTCAAAAAGACATTCGAGCGGCAACTCCACTCGAAATACATCGCAGATGCGCGCCATCGTTCTCGTGGCTAGAAGAGAGTGTCCGCCGATCTCGAAGAAGTTATCGTGCAAGCCGACTTTTTCCAGAGACAGGATATCCGACCAAATCTCAACCAGCATCTCTTCAATCGGAGTCAGTGCAGTCGCAGGTTCATCTACCTGATGGAAAAGTTCAGGATCCGGCAAGGCCCGGCGATCGACTTTTCCGTTGGGCGTTAGCGGTAAAGCTTCGAGCAACACGAATGCGGCAGGCACCATGTAATCAGGCAACAGCATCTTGAGCTGCTCGCGTAAATCCTGGACGCTGACCGACGCGTCCGCATGTGGGACCACGTACGCCACGATGCGTTTGCTGTCTGCCACATCCTCACGGACGACGACGACAGCGTCTGACACGTCCGCGCGGCGCCGCAAAGAAGCTTCGATCTCGCCGGGTTCGATACGAAAGCCACGCAGCTTCACCTGTTCGTCCAGGCGACCCAGAAACTCAATCTGTCCATCCGGCCGGTAACGCGCAGCATCACCCGTTCGATACATACGCGCTCCCGCTTCGCTTCCAAAGGGAACCGGCACGAAGTGTTCCGCCGTTAAGGCCGGACTGTTCAGGTAACCGCGTGTAAGACCGTGTCCCGCAATGCAAAGCTCGCCCCGTACTCCAACCGGCACAGGCCGGCAGTATTGGTCCAGGACGTACATCCTCGTGTTGCTGATCGGTTTCCCGATAGAAATACCCTGAGCACCAACCTGGCAGCGTGCGACCGTTGCCCAAACGGTGGTTTCAGTTGGACCGTAGGCATTGAAGAATCGTCTTCCTTCAGCCCACCGATTTACGAGCTCAACCGCACAGGCCTCACCGGCGACTATGATCGTATGCAGATCGGAAAGTGGTTCGACAGTAAGGGCGCTGAGTACTGATGGAGGAAGCGTCACGTTGTTGATCGAGTGTTCTTTCAGGAAACGCGAAAGTCCCGGTCCAGGCAGCATTGAATTGTGGTCACCAAGATGGAGCGTTGCTCCGCTGCGAAGAGCCATCACCATCTCAAAGATCGAGGCATCGAAGCTCAACGAAGAAAACTGCAGCGTGTGATGGTCGGGCTCGACCTTGAAAACCTGGCGCTGCGCTTCGGCCAGATTTGCAAGCCCGCGATGTTCCACTAAAACTCCCTTCGGTCTGCCGGTCGAGCCCGATGTGTAGATCACGTAGGCGAGACTAGTCATCATCGCACGGCTGTCGAAATCCTCACCGCTTTCGATCTCAATCAGTTCGCCGTCTATATCGAGCCTCACCAGGCCGGCTTCGTGTGCGGGCAAACTCTCGTTGAGCGTCTGCTCCGTCACCAGCACTTTGAGTCCGGCATCTGCAAGGATAAAGGCGAGTCGCGCCTGCGGATAGTGGGGATCGAGCGGGACGTAAGCGCCACCGGCTTTTAAGATGCCCAGCAACGCGACTACCATCTCGATCGAGCGCGCTACGCATAGTCCGACCATTACCTCTGGTCCAACTCCCAATTTCCGTAGATAGTGCCCCAGCTTGTTTGCTCGCGTGTTCAGATCTCGGTAGGTGATCTGAGTCTTGCTGTCTACCAACGCCAACGCATCGGGAGTCGTTTTCGCTTGTTCCTCAAATAGTTCATGAAAGCACTTGCCCGGATAGGACCAATCAGTGTCGTTCCAGGCGAAGAGAAGCTGCTCACGTTCTTGCCGGCTGGTGATCTCGAGCTCGCTGATCTTGAGATCGGGATTGGCCAGTGCGTTCTCCAAACAGTTCAGCCAATGCTCGCAGAAGCGCTCGATCGTTTTGCTCTCGTAGAGCTCGAGGCTAAACTCCACGCAGCCACGCAAACCGTCGTACATGCGATCGAGATAGATGGTCAGATCATTTTTCGTATCCACCGGCGGGTTGTGAATCTCTCGCAGCAACAGCGTGATATCGAAAAGCGCGCCACGGTTGGGCCAGTTCCCATGATCGAGATCTTCCAGGAGGCGTTCGTAAGGGTACTGCTGACGATCGTAAGCTTCCAACAAAGTCTGCCGAACATTGAGCAGCACCTGCCGGAAGGAAAGTTGACCGCTCAGTTCATCCACAATCGCCAGCGCATTGCGCGAGGGTGTGACTTCCTCATGCTCCTTGAGCGAGGGGCTGCCAACTACAATCCAACGATTGCCCGTGTATTTATGAAGAGTAATCTTCAATGCGACCAACAAAGCCGTGTACATCAGGAAGGGACCATTGCCGGTAAGCCTCTTCAATTTTTGATGGAGATCCTCTTTGACGTCGAAAATGAAACACGAGTTGTGATTGGCGTAATTGGCCGGGCGTGGATGGTCGGGACGGAGATGTGACTCCTCTCGTTCGTACGACAATTTCCTGGTCCAGTACTCTCGCTGGTCCAGGAGTTTCCGATCGAGAATCAGAATATTCGGATTCAGTTCAGCAGGCATCGACGACATTTCTTGGATTAGAAGAGCTTTGCACGAAAGTCATTTAGGCATCCGGTGATCCTTGCTCCGGAGGAGCAAAATGTTTATAGCCCAGTCGCCTAAACTTACCCGCTCCAGTAGGAGCGGCATGTTAATTGAACCCACTACAGCACATTGCGCTCCGCTGGAGCGCGAAGAGTTACTAATGTGTGTGACTATAAACATTGTGCTCCTACGGAGCACTTCGTAGCGCTCCATTAAGCACGCTCACTCTTCGTGCAAAGCCGATTAGAAGTTGAAAGCTTCTGCGGCAAGAAGATTAACGGAGTGGGTCTTCGTGTCCGGGGATAGCATGATCTCGCCCGTCACAAGATCGGGCTTTTCGACCATTGTCTGGAGGACTGACAGCAACCCCGAAGCTAACCCGTCCACCATCTCGCGTTGGAACCAATCGGTACGATAATCAAAACTCAGCTCTGCACCAGCAGCATTGCGTCTAACGTTGAGCATCAGTTTTAGACTCTGCTGCGACCGTAGTAGATTCTCGTTTGCGTCCTCAACAAACGAGTACCCGACATCCAGCACTGGACACCGGCACCCGAGTCCATCCATCCGCAGAGGATTAGTTGCGATATACATGCCATACAGTCCGTGCTCACCGGCCAGCCTCAGTTTTGTCGCGGTCCTGGCAATGAACTCACTACTGCTTTCGTCGCCGGAAAGCAGTAAACGCAGCGGCAGAACCGGTGGCTGTTTGCTTCCGCATTTGACCACCGAAAGTATGACAACTTCCTGTTCTCCACTTACACAAGAAAGCAGAATGGCATATGCAGCCAGCGTCAGAGCTGCCATGTCTGTTCGGGAGCGTTTCAGTAACGAGCTTTCAATCGAGCGCGAGAGCCACGACCAGGCACCTTCTCCTACCGGCATCTCTCCGTGCGCGGCACGAATGTTCGCAGCAGGCACTGCATCTCTAAATTCGTCGCCCCAGAATTTTTCCGCGGCCAGATAAGCTGCAGCGGTAAAGCGTCGATCCGGCGTTACGTCAGGTACGTCGCTCTCATCAAAACGACAACTGATCCGGAGTCTTTCAAGCAGCGGCTCGCTGATGGTTTTTCTTTCGGGACAGATCATCTGTTCCTTGATGCTTTCGTTGAAGCAGGTCAGGAATCGCCGCACTTGATCCAGCGACATTCCTTTGCGTTGCAGATAGAAGGTGCTCCATTGTTCAAAGCCGAATTGCGGCAGCCAGATGGAGTTTTCGACGCAGAAAAACAGCTTATCAACCAGATCACAAGCCGTGGCCGAATCCATCGTGTGGTGCGACCACGAAAAAGCAGAGCCCTTAATGCCGTACTTCTCCCGCTGCTCCCAGATTGGCGTGATGGGATCGGCATACCATAGCTGCGCGCGATAAAAGTCGGGCTTAGTTCTTTCGATCAGATCGACAGTCTCGGCAACGGTTTCGTAGGTTTCACCCGGGAAGCCGATAATCAATGAAGCGTAAGTGGATATGCCTGCGCTCCGCAGCAAAGGGATCGCCTCGAGATAGTCTTTCCGGCGCGCGGTTTTGTTCATCCGCTGCAGCATCTCGTCACTACCTGATTCCACGCCGAGAAAAACCCCTTCACAACCCGCCTGGCCCATCAGTTCGATTGCTTCGGCATCGCCATGATCACAACGATAGAAGCAGTTCCATTTGAAGCCGTAGTTGTTGCGGATCATCATCCGCAGCAGCTCCTTGAATCTCGCTTTGGGAACATTGAAAGTGTCGTCGATGAAGGTTAGAGTGGTCACAGTACCAATGTCGCGGATTGCGTCCAATTCGTGTTCTGCCAGCTCAACACTCAGATACTTGTACTTTCCGGCTCGCTGGGGAAACCCACAGAAGGAACAGGAGAACGGACAGGATTTGGCGGTTCGCAGGGTCACGAACTGATCCACCTCGTCGCGTGGAAACAAGGTGTAGTCAATCGGGTTTTCCTCCAGCGGGTTGGATTCGATGGAAGACGAGGTCATGTGGTAATTCCTGCCCTGGCGATAGGCGATGTTATCGACTCGATCGAGGTCCGTCCCGTTCTTCAAGGCCTTGATTAGATTGACCAGCGCCAGCTCTCCCTCCTGACAAAAGACATAGAAGTCTGCTCCCAGGTATTTGAAGACCTGCTGATTCACTTCAGGCTCAGCCGTCTTTATCTGATTGGAGATGTATGGACCGCCGACAACGATCCTGGCATTTTGGTTGTACTGTCTGATAAACGAAATAATCTCCAGGATCGGATGGGCGGAGACATAGAGAGTGGTGGTAATGGCTATCGTCAGAATATCGTCGTTGAGCAGCAGATCCTTAAACTTTTCTCTCTCGATGTGCGGGAGATTCACGTAGTCGAAGCTGAGTCCGTGCTTCTTCAGGTAAGAGCTCAGGTAGGTAACCACCGGCCAGATGAAGTCGGCATTATGGAAGTGCTTATGTGGACCAGCCTTATCCTGAAAGTAGAAATGATTCAGGATATCCATACCGCGCTGCGGCTTGTTGTCGTACTCAACAAACGCCAGGGCCAGATCTCGATAGGCACCTGACTCAGCGCCCATCGATCGGACCATGTCGACGTAAGCAGGAAAATCCGAGTCGTAAAATCCAACAATGAGGCAGTCGGTCATTTCTTAAACTCTCAATGAGCCACAAAAAGCACAAAGGCACAAATATCTTTCTTAATCCTTATATGCTTTTTGTGTCTCTTTGTGGCTAAAGTCGAATTGTTCGATTTCGTAGCCGGACCTGAGTAGAGTCGGTAAGGGTAGTGCATTCGTTTTGGCTCGATCGATCTCAAGATCAAGCAACGATCTTTCCGGATGGGCGACAACCGCTTCGAGCAACAGGGTGAGGTCATCGAGCAGTTTTACCGCGGTCCCAGTCTCGAAGAGATCTGTGCTGTAGTGCAGCACTCCAGTCAATGCCTCTCCGTCGTCAACCATCCCGAGAATCAGGTCAAACATTGCTGCGCCGCTATCCATTTCCATCGGGCTTACCACCAGATCAGGGAGTTTCACTTCCGGCGCCGGTGAGTTTTGAAAGGAGAAGACAACCTGGAAAAGCGGCGTATGGTTGAGCGTGCGTTCTATCTTCAGTTCTTCAACCAGTTTCTCGAACGGCAAGTCCTGGTGAGCGTATGCGTCCAGGGTGACGCGGCGCACCCGCTTCAGTAATTCCCGGAAACTCGGGTTACCCGAAAGATCTGTTCGCAACACGAGCGAGTTACTGAAGAAACCAATGAGGCCCTCAATCTCCGCCCAGCGGCGATTGGCGATCGTCGTGCCGATGACGAGATCTGTTTCGCCACTGTAGCGATAGAGAAGTGTTTTAAATGCCGCCAGCAGCGTCATGAACAGCGTCACTCCCTCGCGCTTGCTTAACCGCCGTAGCGCCACCGTGAGATTTTCCGGCAACGTGATGGATAGTTTCGCACTCCGAAACGTCTGCACGGCAGGACGCGGACGATCTACCGGCAAGCGGATCACACTCGGCGCTCCATCGAGTGTTTCTTTCCAGTAACCCAGTTGTCGTTGCAATATCTCGCCCTGAAACCACTCTCGTTGCCAAACCGCAAAATCAGCATACTGAAGTGGCAGGTCGGCAAGCTTCAGCTCCTCGCCACGCGAAAAGGCCTGATAAAATTCCGTGAGTTCCCTGACGAGAACACCGCGTGACCAACCATCGGTAACAATGTGATGGAACGTCATGAGCAGAACGTGGTCTTCACTGCTGCGGCGCAGGAGCGAGACACGCAAGAGAGGCCCAGTTGCCAGATCAAATAATTTCTTCGCTTCGTTTGTCGCGAGCCGTTGAATTTCTGCTTCACGCTCTATTGCCGACAGCTCACTCAGGTCAATCACCGGCAGCATCAGTTTGCTATCTGGAGAGATCACTTGCACCGGCGAGCCTTCAACCAGCTGAAAGGTCGTCCGCAAGACGGCGTGCCGGCGTCCGACTTCCTTCAGGCTTCGTTCGAGCGCGGCCACATCCAGACGCCCTCGGAGACGTATAGCTCCAGCGACGTTATAAAAGGCACTGTTGCTTTTCAGTTGAGACAGGAACCACAGCCGCTGTTGCGCGAAGGAGAGCGGGAATATGTCTCCCGTTTTTTCACTGCGGCCCGGCGAGGTGTTGAGCACGGGTGCTTCGGTTGTTCCGGCCGTATCAAGACTCGCGGAAAGTTGGGCCACCGTGTTGCACCCAAATATGCGGTGTACTGGCAACTCGATCTGAAAAGCACTGCGCACCCGCGAAGCAATCTGCGTCGCCTTCAGGGAATGTCCGCCCAGCTCGAAAAAGTTATCGTGAATGCCGACTCGCTCGAGTCCGAGAACTTCCGACCAGATGCCCGCTACAATCTCTTCGGTAGGTGTGCGCGCCGGCGTGAAGATATCCGGTGGCTCCGACCGGCTGTATTCGATGGCCGCCAACGCCCGGTAATCAATCTTGTTATTGGGAGTCAACGGCAACGAGTCCAGGATGACAAAAGTTGACGGCACCATGTAGTACGGCAGTTTGTTGTTCAGGAAACTTCTTAAGTCAACGGCGGAGAGTGACTGCGCTGACATATCAGGCACAACAAAGGCGACAAGACTCTTCGCGCCTCCGGATTGAGATGTCTCAGCCCTCACGACCACTTCCCGGATGTCGCTGTGTTGTGCCAGTACCGCCTCAATCTCGCCCAACTCGATTCGATAACCGCGGATCTTGATCTGATGGTCCATACGGCCCAGGAATTCAATATTTCCGTCCGTCGCATACCGAGCGAGATCGCCTGTCCGATAAAGGCGCTCGCCATTCGTCTCTGCGAAGGGATGCGGAACAAATTTTTCTGCGGTCAGGTCGGGCCGGTTGAGATAGCCGCGGGCGAGATTCGTACTGATATAAAGTTCGCCGGCAACGCCAACAGGCACAGGGTTCAGGTAATGGTCGAGTAGATAGACGTGTGTGCCGGTAATCGGGCGTCCGATTGAGGGATGCGCCGGCCATGCTCGAGGCTGACTACCAAGCTGGTACGCAGTCACCCCGTGTGTTTCTGATGGTCCATAGAGATTGTGTAATTTGCACGCGGGCGATTTTTCGAAGAACTCGATAATCGACTTGCTAATCTGCAGCTGTTCGCCGCTGGAGATAACTTCGCTGAGGTCAGAGAGAACTATTTCCTGCGCTTCGCACTCTTCCGCAAGTTGTTGCAGCAGCACCACCGGAAAAACAACCTGCTGAATTCTGTGCTTCCGCAGATAACACGCCAGCGCCGGAACATCACGGCGCAGCTCTTCGCGCATCAGGTAAAGCGTGCCTCCCGACAGCCAGGTAATAAACATCTCGTAGAAGCTGAGATCAAAGCCGAGCGGCGCGAACTGTAACGTCCTGGTGCCGCCGTTGAGGTTGCTGAGGTGCCACTCAATCAGATTGGTTAACACGCGCTGAGGGAGCGCAACCCCTTTCGGCTGTCCGGTCGAGCCTGAGGTGTAAGTGACATAGGCAAGATTGTCCGGGAAGACAAAGCTATTGAGATTATCGCCGGACTGCTGCGAAATCTGCTCCTTCTCCCTGTCAACACACACCACCTGCGCGGCAGAGTCCGGTAGTTTGTGCAGCAGACTTTCCTGTGTCAGCAACGCTTGCATCTGCGCATCGCTGAACATGTAGGCAATTCGTTCCTGCGGATACTCCGGATCAATGGGAATGTAGACACCACCGGCTTTGAGCACAGCCAACACTGCGGTCGCCATCTCAATCGAGCGCTCGAGACAGATTCCAACCGCTGATTCCGTTTGCACTCCGAGCGTTTGGAGGTAGCGCGCCAGTTGATTAGCGCGCCGGTTCAGCTCGCGATATGTGAGTTGCTCGTCTGCGAAGACCAACGCAAGTTGCTCCGGAGACTGTTTCACCTGGGCTTCAAAGAGCTGATGCAAACAGTTGTCACTGACTGGTCCACTTCCCGTATCGTTCCAGCCTCGCAGCAACAGCTCTCGTTCGGGGCGGGAGAGCGGAGAGAACGTCGCATAACCAGCAGTCGGGTCGTCGGCAATCGCTTCGAGTGTGTGCGCGTAATAGCCACCGATTGTTTCCACTTGTTCGTCGCTAAGAACGTTGGCGTCGTAACTCAGGTCGAGACGGATCTTTGCCGGCAGCAGGTCGGTGGTAAAGTTGGCGAGCAGCGTGAAGTTTGTCTCTTCAAAGCTGTCGACACCCAGAAACTCTATCCCCTCCTGACCAATCAACTTATTAAAGACGTGAAAGTGGGAGAAG
>Ga0126376_10001476_pt1 | contig 12668 bp, 15 predicted proteins | sample PanSoiMetPlot_15_FD_92760 | JGI IMG/M metagenome (GOLD analysis project Ga0126376, IMG submission 92760) | Tropical forest soil microbial communities from Panama - MetaG Plot_15 | ecosystem: Environmental > Terrestrial > Soil > Tropical forest > Bulk soil | place: Panama | collected 2016-02-17
CCGCTCGCCGAGCACCCCTGACCGCGTAACCTTGGAGACCTTGTCGACCCCACGCAGACGGCGCGCAATTGCGTCCGTGAAATCGTCGAGCTGCCGGTAGCTGTAGCGATCCCCACGCACGCTCCGCAGTCGCTCCAGCGTCGATGCCGGGTCAGTGACGACCAAGGGAGCCCACACGTCGGGATGGAAGGAGGAGGCATGCTGATAGGCGTCGAGAAACTGACGCATCAGACCCTGCCATCTCGCCTCACCGCCGTCCAGCTCGCCATCCACCGCCACGAAACCCGCCCCGGTGATCACGGTTGCATGGCGTACCCCAGCGCCGGTCGCAAAGATCGAGAAACGGTTTGCCAAGCGATGCAGCGGCTCCGGATTCAGCGCGGTCGGGAAGCAGAGGATGAGCGCCGAACGATCCGTCCTCGTGGTTCCCCGTGATTGGACCAGGGCTTTCGCGAGGTCTCGCGCCCTGAGCTCGAGCTCGACATCATTCACTTTCGGGCTCGCGACGGTAAGCATGAGAGCGGCGGTATCACCGAAGTCCTTGTTGAAATCGATGGGTAGAGCTCCCTGCGGGAGATCTCGGATCGATCGCAACTTGAGGTCGATGTCGTCGAACGCTTTCGAAATGTCTCGGATCGGCAAATCGTCACGGAGGGTCACCGTCACCACCGAGACACCCGTTCGCGACGTCGACTCGATCTTGTCGATCTCGGCGTTCTGCGCGATTTTCTCTTCGATCTTCCGCGTAACCTGCTCTTCGACCTTCTCTGCCGATGCGCCGGGCCAGGGGGTAATGGCGACTGCGGACCGAACCTTGATGAAGGGGTCCTTGCGCTTTGGCATCGCGCGGTAGCCGAGGACGCCCAACAGAACGGTGGCGACTAGCGTCACCCAGGCAACGGCGCGCGTTTCCACCCAGTAACGCGCCGTGTTGTGTTTTGCAGAAAGGAGCTCTGATTCCGTTTTGTGACTCACGGCTGCCTCGTCATGGAATGACGGCGACCCGATCGCCGTCGCGCACGATGGTGGCGCCCCGGACGACCACCGCTTCACCCTCGGCGAGTCCCTGTGTGATCGTGACGTCGTTCCGTACGAGCTCCCCGAGAACGACGGGGCGCAACCTCGCCACGGTCGTGTCACCGTTCTGGGTGACCACGAAGACTGCGAATGTGTTCTTCTTTTCGGGTACTTGCACGACCGCGGAAAGTGGAACGACCGCTCGCGCCTCGGTCGCTGCGCCTACAAATTCGGCAGTGGCGATCATGCCGACCTTGAGCGCTTGATCCGTGTTATCCACGGTCGCCTCGACATCGAAGGCCCTCGACTTCTCATCGGCCTTGGCGGCGATCTTGCTGATCAGGCCCCTGAACTCACGACCCGGCAGGGCCTCGGTATGAATGCTGACGGCCAGGCCGGTCCGGATCGCCTTTTGAATCGAATCCGGAACACCGAAGACGATCTTCATCGTATTTGTATCCGCAACGATGAAACCCGTCGCGCCCGGCCCCACCAGATCGCCCACTTCGATGGCGCGATGGAGAACGATGCCGGCGAGCGGGCTGCGAAGCTCGGTATCGGAGAGCGAAATGGAGGCCTGGCCTACGCGTGCCTCTGCGGCGCGCGCCTCGCCCACGAGCGAGTCGTAGCGAGTTTTGATGGTGTCGAATTCAGCCTGCGGAATCACCTTCTGTTGCAGAAGCTGCGTGGCCCGGTCGAGCTCCTGCTTGGCGTTGGCCGCGGCCGCCTTGGCATGGTCACGCGCGCCGCGCAGCTCGTCGAGCTTGGTCGAGTAGTCGGCCTTGCGGATGGTCGCCAGGACCTGGCCATTGCGGACAACGTCACCGGCCTGAACCAGCCGCCGCCCACCACTGTCTCGCGGCACTTGAGTGATCGTACTGACGTAACCGCCCACCTTGAACGCGAGCGTTACTTGCGTCTGCGCCTCAACGCGGCCGCTGTATCGAACGGCGCCCTTCGCTCCCGCGGGCCCGACGGTCTGGACACGAACCGGGGGCAGGGGCCGGGGATACGGCGTCTCGCGGTGACATCCCAGGGCCAACAGAGCGAGAGAAAGCAGACGCATGCAACTTGCGAGTCGAGTCATCCTCATCGTGCCCTCCGGATACTTGCATATACAAAGCTCCCACGCGCGTGTCAATCCAACCGGCGTTCGGTCAATAGCGGAGAGTTACGTTCAGGACAACGTCCTTGTCCTCGCGAACCTGGAACTTCGACTCGTCCCATTTCGGCCAGCTCAGCGCGTAGGTCCGATTGTTAGAGACGCCATAGCCTTCGGTGGGCACGCCAAGGAAATTCGTATCCACCTGACCATTGTTGTTTTCATCATGGACGACCGCCACGGCGTAGGTTCCGGGCGCGATCCCGGTAAATCTGCAAGTGGCAGAGGGGCCACGAATGGGCACGAACTGCTGCAATTTGTGAGTCAGCTTCTTGGGAAAGCCATCGGGCCCCGCGTAAAGGCGACACCCGAGGGCGCCCTTGGCGTTTCGGAACGTCGACACGTTCACGGTGATGGTTCGACCCTCCTCGGCGTATCCGCGTCGGGGAGCGACTGAACCGATGGCGATGGCGAGCGTTGCGAGAGCGATTGGTTTCGACGCCTTGGTCATTGTCCACCTCTTCTCATTTGGGTCCGGGGGATGCCGGCAGGCGCTTGCTACGACTTGGTTTCACGGAGGGCCGAAGGACTCTGCCCATGATTCGTCGCATCGCGAACCGCGGGGTGATACGAACGACGAACGCCAACAGTGCCCACAACAGGCCAACGACGCGAACCGATCGACGCGAGCGTGCTGCCGCGACGGACACCCGAGCGACGGCTTCGGGGCCAAGCGCCGGAAGGTTTTCCCAGGCCACTTCGGATCCGGCGACGCGGGCAAATTCGGTCCTGGCCGGGCCTGGACAGGCAGCGAGCACGCGGACGCCCGAGCCGCGAAGCTCGTCAGCAAGCGCCTCACTGAAGTTCAAGACGAACGCCTTTGTCGCGCCGTACGTCGCGAGGTAGGGCGTCGGCATGAACGAGAGCACCGAGGCGACGTTGATGATTTGGCCGCGTCCACGAGCCACCATCGGCGGCAAGAGGGCGCGCGTCAGGGCAACCAATGCGCCGATGTTGAGGGCGATTTCGTCGAGCTCACGCGCAATGGGCTGCGAAAGGAAGGGGCCGTAGTTGCCGAAGCCGGCGTTGTTGACCAGCAGCTCCACCTCGCCAAGGTTGCTCGCCCGGCGGATGACGCTGTCGACGCCTCCTGGGGTCACGAGGTCCGCCACCAACACCTCGGCCCGGCCACCTCGCGACGCGATTTCGGCAGCGACGCGCTCGAGCTCTGGTAGGCGTCGGGCGACGAGCAGGACGGAGTGACCCAACTGGGCCAGCTGCAGCGCAAACTCGCGGCCTATGCCGCTGGACGCGCCCGTTACGACGGCCCAATTTCGTTCGTTGCGTGTTTCGGTTTGGTTCGTGACCGACATGACGACCTCCTCTTCCGAGAAGTGGCCGTCATCAGAGTCCCGTTACGCTGCCACCGTCATTTCCAAACGTGCTCCACGAGGTAATCGCCGACGTGCCTTCGCGCGCCGCCTTGGACAGCGTAGACGCGCATGATCGGGTCTCCCGGGAACATGTCTTCATAGTGGCGCTGACAGGCGACGAGCACCTCGCCCGATCCTGCGTCGAAGGGCACGTCCTCGAGCAGGAGGCGCGAGCTGCCGTCTTGGCTCGACAGCTCGAGGTCGACGCTGTCGACACCAGAGAGATCGGCTTTCAGCACGTTGACGAGCAAATCCAAGTCGGGGGAAAACCTTGCTCGTGTGGTACGGCTCGCCTCGACCGGTGTGTTGCAGATGCGGATTCCTCTGTTGACGAGTCGAGCGCGGTGGGCGTGCGAAATGACCATCGGGATCAGCTCGCGTATCCCGATGGCGAGCCTTGCGAATCGGTCGAAGGATTTCGAACACTCGTCACAAACGAAGACGTGCTCCTCGACGGCCGCTGCCTCGTCGGCCGGCAACTCATCCATCCACAGGGCGACGCTCGTCTCGAATGGAATGGCTTTGCTGCAGACACTCATCCCGGGCCTCCATCCATGCAGCCCTGGAGCCGCAGGAGAGCGCGATGACGGATGACACGCACGTTCCCCGATGTCAGCTTCAGCGCTCGGCCGATCTCTTCCGCGTTGCGATCCTCGACGAAGGTCTCGAGCACGACTGCGCGATCGCGGGCCTCGAGCTCGCGCAGGCAATTCTCGAGACGCACGCGATCCGGCCCCACCCACGCAGGCTCGAGGCGGAGCGGGAGCTCCAGGGCAACGCTTTCTGCGATGCGCCTCTGCCGCGCCTCGCCTCGTCGCATATCCATCACTGCGTTACGACAAGTGCCGAATACGTAGGCGTCGAGGCGAGCCGGATCCTCGATTCGACCTTCTCGCAGCGCAGAAAGCACGGCCAGCAAGACATGCTGCACGAGATCCTGGGCGGCGGAGGAATCGCGAAGATGACGGAGAGCGTAGGCACGGATGCGATTCGCGTAGCGCTCACAGACGCTTCGCTCTGCTGCGTTCTCCACGGTGACCCACGGTAGCACGCGCACGCGGCCCATTCACGATACTCGTGTCCCCCGAAGGCGGATCGTTACAGGCCCGCGACCCAAACCGTTGCGTCTACATGGATTTCCTCGGGATTTTGAGTGCGTATTCCCTTTGTGCGGATTCTCAGACGCCTCCGATGAAGTCACCGGTTGGGCGAACACCTCCTTCGCGATGAAGGTCGCATTCAGCGCGCGTGCGGTCAACCGCCGGATCGACACATCCCCGGGTTTTCATTCGGCCCGCCGCGGTAGAATCACGAAACACCATGTCCCACCGAATCGGCGAATACTCCGAGCGCGATGTTCTCGAGCTGGCGGGCGCCGCCTACCGCACCGGCGCCGCGTCCTTCTCCCTGGACGCCGATCGAGCCGCGCTGCTCGTCATCGACATGCAGCGCGAGTTCGTCGAGCCTGCCTACTGCGCAGCCTGGGTCCCGGCGGCCACGCGGATCGTGCCGCTGCTCGCCCGCGTCATCGCCGCCGCTCGCCGGCGCGGTGTGCCGGTCATCTACACTGCCTTTGCAGGACCCTATGGCACGCGCGATCGGCCGCGCGCCGGGGCGGCGATGCCGAACCGCTATCCCGGCGAGCCCGCCGACGGACTGTTCGAGCAGGCTTTGATCGTGCCCGGGCTCGAGCCGGCGCCGGGCGAGATCATCCTGCTCAAACCATCCTACGGGGCGTTCTATGACACACCGCTCGACACCATGCTTCGGGTCTTGGAAAAGGACACGATCATCGTCACCGGAACGCTCACGAACCTGTGCTGTGGAACCACGGCGCGGCAGGGCTACGAGCGCAGTTACCGAGTCGTATTCGGCGCGGACGTGACGGCGACCAATCACGCGGCCGTGCACGAGGCCGAGGTCATGACTATGCGCTATGGGTTTGCGCGCGTGCTTACAGGCGCCGAGATTATCGCCTGGCTGGAGGCTCGGGGAACGTGAGGTGTCAGTTGCCAGCGTGCAGCGTGTCTCGCCGCGCATAGCTCCGACGGTGGTAGCTCCTTACCTGTTGGCCAGCTTCCATGCGAACATCAGAAACGCTGCCCCACCCAGCACGCTGCGGACCGCATGGAGCCGGCCCCACCGTTGCATCAAACGCTCTGCTTCCACCGAGTTGACGTCGAGTTCGCGGCTTTCCAACTTCTTGTTGGTCGGAAAAATCACGAGCAATGTGAAGGGAATCACCAGAAACAGGAGAACGCCACCGATCAGCCAGCCCGCACTGCGCTCAACCCACCACGATACGAGTGCCGAAAGCGACCCGATCAGCGCGAGCGGCGCTTGCATCAGCGTCCCGCGCTTGTAGCTCGGTCGCCATTCTGTTACCGCCAGGCGCACGCCACACGAAAGTCTGGCAGGCTGCTCCACGAAGTTGACGTACACCGCTGCCCCGCAAAAAGTCCCTGCCGCCACTGTCGCCACCAATTCTGAAATCACGGTTACTTGCAGATTCAAGTGATACCATCTTCACACCCAGAGGTCGAGACGGATCGACCCCCGAGCGCGAATTTTATGACCTCTCGGGTAATCGCCGCGCGGCGAACCAGGCCGTATCTTCCAAACAGAACGAAGCAGCAAGCATCCAAACGGAAGGAGAATGCCATGGGCAACGTCAACGAACTGGTCGTCAGCTACCTGGCAGCGTGGAACGAGAGGGACGACGAGCGACGCCGCAAGCTGGTCGCCAAGACCTGGACCGAGAATGGAAGCTACGTCGACGCACACCGCCGCGGCCAAGGTCATGACGCCATCGACGCGATGATCAAGGCCGCGCAGGAGCAGTTTCCCAGCTACCGCCTTCGCCTGGTCAGCGGAATCGAGTCACACAACGACAACATTCGTTTCAGTTGGGCGGCTGGCGGGGCACCGGATGCGCCGCTTTATCTGGGTGGAACGGACTTCGCGACCGTTGCGCGTGATGGCCGGCTGCAGTCGGTGGTCGGCTTCGGCGATGCCGCGCCAGCCGCTCAGTAAGGAGGTCGTCGTGAGGAGCTATCACGCCAATTCAGGAGCTGGACTCGCCGGGCTCGTGGTAAAGGAACATCAAACGCCCAAGCCGGGATTGCGCGAGATCCTCATGCGGGTGCGAGCCAACTCGCTCAACTTCCGCGAGATCTCCGTTCTTCGCGGCACCTATCCGCTTCCGGTAAAACCCGACGTCGTGATGGGCGCCGACGGGGCAGGTGAAATCGTCGCGCTCGGCGAAGGAGTGACCCGGGTGAAGGTGGGTGACCGCGTCGCAGCAGCGATGTTCCCGCGCTGGTTCGATGGCCCATTCCTGTGGGAGTACGCCCCGCAAATCGGCGGCTCACTCGACGGGATGATGACAGAGTACGTCGTCCTCAACGAAGACGCAGTCGTGCATTTCCCCGACCACCTCTCCTTCGAAGAGGCGGCAACGCTCCCATGCGCAGCGGTCACGGCGTGGAATGCGCTGGTGGGCGGACGCCGCCTTTCGGCGGGTGACACGGTTCTCGCGCTCGGCTCGGGCGGCGTCTCCCTCTTCGCGCTCCAACTCGCGAAACTGATGGGAGCCCGAGTCATCGCCACCACGTCGAGCGACGAGAAGGCGAAGCGCCTCAAGGCCCTCGGGGCCGACGATGTCATCAACTACCGCATGACCCCCGACTGGCATCTCGCGGTGCGAAAGCTGACCGGTGGTCGAGGCGTCGATCAGGTCATCGATATTGGCGGCGGAACGCTGGAGCAATCCATCAAATCGACCGCGATCCAAGGCGAAATCGAGTTCATCGGTCGTCTCGACAGCTCGGCATCCCGGTTGGATACGAATGTGCTCTACAGCTCCATCGCCACCCTGCGCGTGGTTGCCGCGGGCAGCCGCGCGCAATTTATCGCGATGAATCGAGCCATCGCTGGAGCACGCATGAAACCGGTGATCGATCGGGTCTTCGGCTTCGACGAGGTGCATGCGGCCTTTCGCCATTACGAGGAGACGCAGCCCTTCGGAAAAGTGGTGATCCGTCACGAGTAGCTCATCAGACTCCAACGGACCCGAGCCCACTTTCCTGTCTATACATAAATCCCGAGGCAGATCGATTCGAGCGTGAATCTTATGACCTCGTAGGTAATCGCCACGCCGCGAACCAGGCCGTATCTTCCAAACAGAGCGAAGCAGCAAGCATCCAAAGGGAAGCAAGGAGAGTGTCATGTCCGCTTACGGGATCGCTCATATGCGCAAGGTGACCATGGGCCCGCAGATCGTCGAGTACCTTCAGCGCATCGACGCCACGCTCCGGCCGTTCGGAGGCCGATTCATCGTACACGGCGGGCCGCTCGAGGTGCTCGAAGGAAGCTGGCCCGGCGCCGCCATCGTCATCGAGTTTCCCGACCTTCCAGCCGCTCACGGTTGGTACCGGTCGGCGGCGTATCAGGAGATCCTGCGGCTGCGCATCGAGAATTCCGAGAGCGACATCATCCTGGTCGACGGCGTGGGTCTCGACCATGTGGCCACGGACGTTCTCCGCGGATAAAGGCTCTATACTGGTGATCTATGCCCACCGCCCAAGCCTCGATTGGAGACCTCGTCCGAAGCTGGAGGCGGCGCCGGCATCTCAGCCAGCTCGACCTCGCCGCCACCGCGGAAATATCGCAGCGCCACTTGAGTTTTGTCGAATCGGGGCGCGCGATGCCGAGCCGAGAGATGGTGCTCCGCATCGCGCGACATCTCCAGATTCCGCAGCGCGAACGCAACACGCTTCTGGTTGCAGCCGGCTTCGCGCCCGTCCACCGCGAGCGTCCGCTCTCGGATCCAGCGCTGACCTCGGTGCGCGCGATGATCGAGCGAGTCTTGCGTGGGTATGAGCCCCATCCGGCGCTGGTCGTGGACCGCCACTGGACCATGGTCATGGCAAATGCGGCCGTCGCGCCGCTTCTCTCGGGGATAGCTCCGAGGCTCCTCGCCGAGCCGGTCAACGTCCTGCGATTGAGCTTGCATCCCGAAGGCCTCGCGCCGCGCATCGTCAATTACGACGAATGGCGCGAGCATCTGCTGGTCAGGGTAGCCTCGCAGCTGGCGGCGTCGGGCGATCCGGTGCTCGCCGCGCTGGTCCAGGAGCTCAACGCCTACCCGGCGCCGTCGCCTCGGAGAGCGACCGCGGGCGACGCCTCGCTCGAGAGCATCGCTGTACCGCTCGAGCTGATGGTGGGCGACCGTGTTCTCCGATTCATCAGCATGACGACGATATTCGGAACGCCGATCGACATCACGTTGAGCGAGCTGGCTATCGAAGCATTCCTTCCCGCCGACACCGAAACGCTGCAAGCGTTGGCTGGTCCACGATTCGGCTAGAGCTCGACTGCTTTTTCGCCGCTTCGAAGCGGAGCCGTCCGAACCAACGAGCCTAACAGCCCCGTCAGCAAACCTCCGACGACGAGAAGCGTAAACACGCCACGAAACGGCAGAACAGTGCCGGCCGATGCCCGCGCGACCAGCGCGACCACGAACGCCACGCCCAACATGGATCCGACTTGGCGGATCGCTTGATTGACCGCCACGCCGAGCGCAAAGCGATCGGCCGGCAACCCGTGCGCAGCGACGCTGCTCAGAGACGGAAGGACGAAACCGACTCCCATCCCGAACAAGATCGCCGTAGGCAGGAAAAGCAACAGAAAGGCTGGTCGCTCAGTCACGAAGAGAAGCAAAAGGAGCGCTGCCATCGCGAAGGCGATGCCGCCCACCAGCAGCAGACCACGATGCCCCCGCTTCGTCGCCACCCGACCGGCTATGATCGCGAACCCGATCACGGAGAGCGGACCCGGCGTCATCGACAGGCCGGTCGCGAGAATCGAGTATCCCCAGACCTGCGTCATGAAGAGGATCAATCCGAAGAACATCCCCGAGAATGCGATCGAGAAGACCAGGGACGCCCAGTTGGCGAGGCGGTAGTTGCGGTCGCGAAACAGCGTGAGGTCGATGACCGGGGCGCTGGAGCGCGACGCCTCGACGATCAAGATCGCGAGGAGAACCATGCTCCCGCCCAGGGTCGCGACGGTCTTGAAACTCGCCGGCCCCCAGGCACGCGCCTCGATGATGCCGAGCGCCAGCAGGGCGGGGGATGCGATGGCGAGAGCCACACCGAGCGCGTCGGGAAGCCGTCCCTGCGCCGCCTCTGCCGACTCCGCAATCCTCGTGCGGGCACGAAGGAGGGCGAAAATCCCGATGGGCAGGTTCAGATAGAACGTCCAGCGCCATCCCACGGACTGCACGATCGCCGAGCCGACGGCCGGCCCCACCGCCGCAGCCAAAGCCCCCACGGCTCCCCAGATGCTGATCGCCATCGGACGCTTCTCGCGCGGAAAGGCCGCCAGTATCAAAGCGAGCGAAGTCGGCATGAGCATGGCGGCCCCAACTGCTTGCAGGACGCGCGCGCCAATCAAGAGCCCGGCCGAGGGCGCCAGGCCGCACAGGGCCGACGCCAGAGTGAAGATCGCCGCGCCCCACAGGAACGTCCGCTTGCGCCCGACGCGATCGGCCAGCCGACCCGCCGTGACCAGCAGGGCGCCGAACACGATAGTGTAGGCGTTGAGCACCCACGACAGCTCGACGGCAGATACACTCCGGAACGTTCGCTGAAGGTCGCGGAACGCGACGTAGAGAACCGTCGTATCCAGGGATACGGCGAAGATGGGGAGGCTCGTCAGAACGAGGACGCTCCACGGGTTCGGGGCGCCACCTTCGACCGTGTTCCGATTGGGTCCTCCTGGCTGGACGCTGGCGGTCATTTGGAATTCCTCTCTTTCCGATGCCCATTTATATGCATATGCATTTATTTAGGCAAAAAAAACCTCACCGCCGGGCAAGCTCCGCAGCCGCCGAAAGGTCGTCCAGAAACCCTCGCCAGCGGCCGTATCCCAGACCCTCCACGGCCCGTCTTTGTGCCTGTTCCCAGAGCGGAATGGCCTTCTCGAGCACCGCGCTGCCTTTCTGGGTGATGGTGAACACGCGCGCGCGGCGATCGCGGCCGGCTGTGGATGCGATCAGACCGTCTCGCTCCAAGGGCGCCAGGTTTCGCGTCAACGTGCTCCGGTCGGCGCCCAGTACCTCCGCCAGACGGGAGATCTTCGCTGGCGCGGCCCGGCAGAGCGCGACCAGCATCGTGAACTGGTTCGCTCGCAATCCAGACGAAGCGATGTCTTCATCGTACATTCGCGTCATCGCGCGGCTCGCCTTTCGCAAGTTGAAGACCGTGCAGAGCCTTGAGATTTCCACGCATTTGTCTTGCTGCGTCATGCCGAGAATAAGTGTATATACAACTATCATCCTTGTCAAGACCCAGAACCCTCCCTAAATACTCGCATCCGCGGGTAGTTGCTTCCAGGCCCTCCCCTCTGGACGGGCCCTCCGACGGGCGGCACGCCTTGGATTCGTTCCCCTCACTCGAGAAGGATTGGACGTACTGCCAAATCTATTGTATTTACATGCTGTATGACTCGATTCATGGAAGCCGCCGAGCGGATCGCCGCCGAGTGCTATGGCAACGGGGTTCGAAAGGCCGCCCGAGCACTTTCGAAGGTTTACGACGGCGAGTTGAAATCCTCGGGCTTGCTGGTTTCCCAATTAACGGTTCTCGTTGCGGCCGCTCTCTATGGTGAGAAGGGCGCCCCCATGGGAACCATCGCAAAGCGGCTGGCCATGGATCCCACGACCATGACGCGCAATCTGCACCCGCTCGAGGTAAGCGGCCTGCTCCGAGTCGCACGATCTCCTGACGATGCCCGGGTCCGCTTCGTCTTCTTGACGCGCGCCGGCGAGCGCAAGATTGAAGAAGCCTTTCCGATGTGGGAGCGAGCTCAGGTAAAGGTTCGCAAGCAGGTCGGCGGGCAGCGAGCAAATGGCGTGCGCGCCGAGCTGTGTCGCCTGGTCGAGGTGATGCGCGAGCTCGAGGAAGCACGGAAGTAGCGCGAGCGATCTCACCCTTCTAGCGCTTCGAGGTCACGGAGCGAGTCGACCAACATGAGCAACAGGTTCCGCAGCTCGCTCGCCCGCTTTTCGCCGAGGCGCTGGCGCACGGTCCTCTGGGCGCGCGCCCAAAGTGGATGCATCTCCTCGATCTTTCGCTCTCCGCCGCGTGTCAGGAAGACGGACCTCACGCGCGCATCTCCCGGCGAGCGGGCCACGCGTACCAACCCTGCGACCTCCAGGGGTTGAAGATTCCGCGTCATGGTGGTCGGGTCCATGTCGAGGATTTTCGCGATCGCGCCCATTGGGGCCCCACGCTCACCGAAGCGGGCAACGGCCACGAGGAGCTTCATCTGCGAAACCAGGATCCCCGCGGAGCTCAGAGCGCCATCGTAAAGCTTCGAGAGGCAGCGGGCCGCCGCGGCCACGCCTCTCGCGTAGCATTCGTCGGCAATTTGGCGTGCTGCGTCTTCGTATCGAGCCATAGATTGTATATACAACATACGCAAGGGATCTCCAAGACCCTTCCCTCGTCGTTTCCCAGCGAAGCCGATCCATCGACCTGAATTGGACCCGAACTTGGCCTTCGCACTTGTGCGACCGTCCTTGACGGCCGCCCTAGCTGCATATACATACTATGGGCGCTCGATTTTAGTGCCCGTTCGTTGGAGCTCGGACATGGATCTCGAGGAGCACCGCAGCGCGCTGACTGGTCATTGCTACCGAATGCTCGGCTCGGCCTTCGACGCCGAGGACGCCGTACAGGAGACCATGGTTCGCGCCTGGCGGAATCTGAAGGGTTTCGAGGGGCGCGCCTCCTTGCGCACCTGGCTGTACCGGATTGCCACCAACGTCTGCCTCGACGCGCTCTCCCATCGCTCGCGCCGCGAGCGGCCGATGCAGGTACGCGCGGAGGGCACGGTCAACGACGCGTTGGACTCGTTGCCGCGTACGCATTGGCTCGAGCCCATTCCCGATGCGCGCGCGCTGCCGCACGATGCCGACCCGGCCCAGCAGATCATGCTCCGTCACAGCATCCGGCTGGCGTTCGTGGCCGCGCTCCCGCATCTGCCGCCGAAGCAGCGCGCCGTGCTCCTACTCACCGACGTGCTCGGTTGGTCGGCGGCGGAAGTCGCGA
>Ga0126376_10001477_pt1 | contig 12664 bp, 14 predicted proteins | sample PanSoiMetPlot_15_FD_92760 | JGI IMG/M metagenome (GOLD analysis project Ga0126376, IMG submission 92760) | Tropical forest soil microbial communities from Panama - MetaG Plot_15 | ecosystem: Environmental > Terrestrial > Soil > Tropical forest > Bulk soil | place: Panama | collected 2016-02-17
GGTTTGTTCGAAGACTGGCAATGCGAAGTTGCCGAGACGGAACTTGCTCCCGGGGACACGCTTGTTTTGTACACGGACGGCGTGACGGAAGCGATGAACTCCGCCGGGGAAGAGTTTGGCGAAGAGCGTTTGGTCGATGTCTTGAAGCGCTGTTCAGATTTGTCGATGGACGCTTTGATGCAGGAAGTTGTGCGGGCCGTACAACGATTCACAGGCGGAGAACAACAGGACGACATTACGCTGGTAGTGGCGAGGTCGCTGGCATAAGGAACGGGGAGAGGCGAGAGATGATTGATCCACACAAGTTTGTGTTGTTTTTTGCAGCGGCGGTTGTGCTGGCAATTACGCCGGGGGCGGGAATTTTCTATGTGCTAGCGCGGACGCTGGCTGGAGGACGACGCGAAGGCGTGCAGTCATCGTTCGGGACGTTTGTTGGCGGATTGTTTCATGTGATGGCTGCGGCACTCGGAGTTTCGGCGATTCTAGCGGCATCGGCTGTCGCATTCCACACTGTTAAGTATGCAGGCGCCGCGTATTTGGTGTGGCTCGGGGTTCGAATGATTTTGTCGCGGAATGAGGAAATGCCCTTGAAGGCGGAAGCACCGAAGGCAAATGCGTTCGGGCAGGGAATTCTTACCGAAGTGTTGAATCCGAAGACGGCGCTTTTCTTCTTGTCGTTCATACCCCAATTCATCGCACCAGAACGGGGCCACCTGTTTTGGCAGTTCGTCGTGTTGGGAGTTCTGTCCGTGACGATGAATACGACGGCGGATTTAGTGGTGGTATATCTTGCAGCGCCACTGGAACGAAAATTGAAATCAAGTGCAAAATTCCGAAGCCGACAAAGAGCTGCATCGGGAATTGGGATGATTGGGCTTGGCGCTTACGTTGCGTTTGCCGATACAAAATAATCAAATATAAAGTTAACGGGGACCCGGTTCGAAGGGCTGGATGATGGCGTTCACGAGAAACGGGTCGTTGAATTCGGTCCTGTCGCCGGGGACTTTGCCCTTGACGGGCAAGAGGCGCGCGGAGAGCGGCTTTTTCCATTTGACGGCGAGTGTGGCGACGTCTGCGAGAATCATGTCGAGTTGTTCGACAGTGATATCGCCTGGAAGAGGGATAGTGTCGAGGCCCGTGCCGCAGACGGCGGAATAAGAGAGCAATCCTTCGAGCGAAACGTGGCCCTGGCTCCAGCGCTCGGCGAGGCGGGAGTCTTCTAGAATTGGGAGCATGAGGCCGCTGTAGCCAGTTTGTTTTACCGGAATGGATTTGATGGCGGCAGTGATAGTGGCTGCTGCGGTGAGCGTGCCTGCAGAGCCGAACGGCTGTGAAATGAGATTTTCGATGGCGGCGCCGATAGAAACGTCCTTAAGCGGAGCCGGCGAGAGGTCGATGCCAACGTAGGCCCAGCCGGTTTCCTGGTCGATGCGATTTGCGTGGCGCTCGATTTCATTGGCATGTTCGAAGAGCATGCCGTTGAGTTTCTGCCGCGCTGCGTCAACATCGGTGGGGTCGCGAAACGCTTCGGCAACGACGTTGGCGGATTCAAGGCCGATGGCGAACTGGTGGCCGAAGCCGGTGACGTAGGCGGCAGTGAAAAAGGGCGAGAGCGGCGGAACGTTCGCAATTGCCCCGAGATTGAAATTGCCCTGGCTGTGTTCGGTTGTGTCCTCGAGTTTCTTGATGGCGCGGGCGGCAGCGCCAATAGCGCGCCAGCGAACGCCGTCTTCTCCAGCGATGACGATGCTGCCGCGAATGTGCTTGGTGCTGGCGATGATGTCAGCTAGAAGATCGGCTTGCGATTCGGGAGCGTCGGCATCAAGCATTGCCGGGCCGATGCCCGGTGCGAAATTCTCTTTTTCGGCAAGCGCGTCGAGGTCCTTGAAGAAAGCGATAGTCTGCTGCGGCGTCAGGCCCTTGGTGTATTCGGGGAAAGGCTGCGTGGCGATGCGGATGGTTTCGACCTGATAGCCGCGGGATTCGAAAACGGTTTTCGCACGCCGCAGCATTTGAAGGGCGTCGGCGATTTGCTGCTTGTATTGCGCGCGGTCGAGATTGAGAAAGGCGGTGACGGTGCGGATTTTGGGTTTAGCGGCAGCTGGGGCGGCCGATTTTTGCTGGGCGAAAAGCGGCACCGACAAGAACAGAAGCGAAACCACTGCGAAGAGGCGAATGCGCACGGGACATCTCCCTCAAGCACGATAGCGCGCGATGTTCAGCAAAACAAGATTCACTGCAACTTGGCGTACTCGGCTTTGGCTTGTTGAAAGACGGGAATGTCAGGATCGGCGTCTTACCATAGTGCAAGGAAATCCTGATAGGCGGCGCGGGCTTTGGCGGTGTCGCCTTGCATAGCATACGAGCGCGCCAAACCAATGCGGGCAAGCGCCGCTACTGGGCAGAATCCCACGACGCCAGGATGATCGATGATTCTCTGAAATTCCGCAGCAGCTGCGGCGCCGTTATGCAACTGCAAGTACGCTTCTCCTCGCACATAGATTGGATCTGCTCGAGATTCTGAGCCCATGCTGAGGTCATAAGAGCCTGTAGCCTGAAGCTCCTTGATCGCATCCTCGCCATTCCCTTGATTGAGCGCCAGCGCAGCGCGAATCGTCGGCAGCCAGATGCGCTGGACCACAGTGTTCTTCGTGGAGTTGCGGTTCAAATCGGCTGCAAGATCCTTTGCTCGCGCGTTTCTGCCCGCTAGGGCGAGCGTCACCGCAGAAATGCCCTCGGTGTAAAAGTTCCTGTCGAGTTTCAGCGCTCTTTCCGCGTCCTCAGGCGCCGGAGGATATCCTATCCGTGCTTCCATCACCGCCGCGTCGGCTTGGTGAATGGCGGCCCTGGAGATGCTCCTATTTCGTTTGGCGGACGCTACTGATTCCTGGAACAACTTCCTCGCTTCTTTCCATTTTCCAAAGTAGGCAGCCGTTGTAGCTGCGCAAAAAAGCATGCTGTCTTCGGCGATTGGCTTGCCCTTAGCAGAGGCTACGAGCCGTTCCATCTCGGGCTCATCGCTTTTCAAGAAGGCCAGTAGGTAGCGCCCTTGCAGAATCTCGACGCTTTCCAATCCTCGCTTGGCAGCCTGGTCGTAGATCGCTTCCGCCTCGCTAAACTTGCCCAGATCCATGTAGTCGGAAGCGACTTCGTTGTAAATATCCTCGTTGTCTTGCTGCCGGGGAATAGCTTGCAGACCTGCACGCAATGCCTTCTCGTACTCGCCAAGAGTTGCATGGAGGTCGGCCAGGTTATGGAGAGGAGCCAAGTCTTGAGGATACGTTTTTAGCCATAGCTCATACGATTGACCTTCTTTCTCCAACTCACCAGTGACTTTGTTGTAGTAATGAGTCTCGATGTAAAAACGCACCCGCGCGCAAGTTCACTTCAAACGTTCCAAAGCGAAAGACCGAGGGCGGCTGCGGGCCATTAAACTGACCTGTAACAGTTACGCCGAGACTAACACCGAGCGTTTTTGACGCAAAACTTCAATTAAGTTCCTTCCATAAATATTTGACATCAAAAGGCTTAACTCAAAAGAACTAATCAAGGCCTGCTCAAGCCGCAGTCCATTGTCCTATCTGTGGAGTAGTCCGAAGGTCGCCTCCAGGCAACACCTGGAGGCGGCAAATGAAAGTAGGAATTGGGGTCCTTCTTGCAGTCCTGGCAACGTCACCTTGCTTGGCACAAAACAATTCGACAAGCAGCAGCAACAGCCCAATGCAGGCTCTTGCCAAGGAAGAGTACGTGGTTGCGGGGGCAACGGCGGAGCAGGAAGGTGCACTACGGGAACAAATTCGCATCATGAACCCCGAGGTGCTCCCAGCTAGAGTCGTTTTTGTTCCGCATTGGAAGTATGTCGACAACGCCCGGATATTTCGGCTCCACGTGCCGACGGGCTCCAGCAGCGCAATGTTTACGCACCTGCCTAGTCGGACCATGTTTGTCGATAACGACCGGTATCTAGGAAAGGAGTGGCTCGGACATTGGATCGCCCACGAGTTGGGACATTTGGAGTCGAACAGCTTGGGAGAGGATGATGCGGAGAAAGTGGCGCACAAACTACGGGCATTGTTGAAAGGAGCCGGAAAGAATTCTTGAATCAATGGACGTCGGGATAGATTTCGTCAGCAATCCAGTAGTTTTCAAGGAGAAGAGCGAAGAGCGTGCCGGCGAGAAAGAGAATCCAGCGGCGGGAGAGCCAGGAAGATCGCCAATAGGAACTGAGGAGTGGAATGTCCACGATATAGGCGGCGGAGTAGCAGATGTTCGCCATGATGGCGAGGAAAACCATCGGAAAAAGATATTCAAGATGCAGGGCTCGGCGAAAGTGCGGCCAAGAGAGTGTGAACCAAAGGACGCAAACGGTGAAAAGGATGAGGTTGTAGAGAATGCGGCGGGGCTCCCAGTAGCGCGCGGAGGCAAAGAGGAGTTCGCGGAAGGAAGGAGAGGGTTGTAAAGGAAGAGTTGGAGAGGCCAAGACGATGCTCCTCGGAGGCACTCTAAGTAATCATGAGACGCGCACTACGTCTTGTCAAGTACTTTGTACGGTAGAGCAAAGTGCAATCGAAGGACTTTTCAGGTTAGACGAAGGCGGCGATGCCGGTGATTTTTTCGCCGATGACGAGCTTGTGGATGTCGTTGGTGCCTTCGTAGGTGAAGACGCTTTCGAGGTTGTTCATGTGGCGCATGATGCAGAAGTCGTCCACGATACCGTTTGCGCCGAGCACGTCGCGGGATTTGCGGGCGATTTCAAGCGCGATGCCGACGTTGTTCATTTTCAGCATAGAAATGTGCGCGGGATCGACTTTGCCTGCGTCCTTGAGGCGGCCGACATGCAGTGCGAGAAGTTGCGCTTTGACGATTTCGGTGATCATCCAGGCGAGTTTTTCCTGAACGAGTTGGTGCGAGGCGATGGGTTTGTTTGCGAACTGTTTCCGCGTTTTTGCGTATTGCAAAGCCGTATCGTAGCAGGCCATAGCGGCGCCGATGGCGCCCCAGCCGATCCCGTAACGCGCTTGATTGAGGCAGCTTAGCGGGCCACGAAGTCCAGTGACGCCGGGAAGCAAATTTTCTTCCTGAATTTCGCAATCGGTGAAAGAGAGCCCGCTGGTGACGGAAGCCCGCAGTGACCACTTGCCGTGAACATCCCATGCCTTAAAACCCGGCGTACCTTTCTCGATGAGAAAACCGCGGATTTTCTCGTCATCGCATTTTGCCCAGACGACAGCGACGTCCGCGATGGAGCCGCTGGTGATCCACATTTTTTCGCCGTTGAGAACGTACTTGTGTCCCTTCTTCACGGCGCGAGTGAGCATACCGCCGGGATTTGAGCCGAATTGGGGCTCGGTAAGACCGAAACAGCCGATGGCTTTACCTTGTTGCAGAAGCGGGAGCCATTTGTTTTTTTGCGCGTCGCTGCCGAAGGTGTAGATCGGGTACATGACTAGCGCGCCTTGCACTGAAACGAAGCTGCGGAGGCCGGAGTCGCCGCGCTCGAGTTCCTGCGTCATGAGGCCGTAGGCGACGTTCGACATGCCGGCGCAGCCGTATCCATGAAGATTCGCGCCGAAAAACCCGAGTTCGCCGAGTTGGGGAACGAGATGGTGAGGGAATTGCGCTTCGCGGCTTTGTTTCTCGATGATGGGAATGATCTCGTTTTCGACGAATTCGCGGGCCGTCTGGCGCACAAGTTTTTCTTCGTCATTAAGCTGCGAATCAAAATCGATGAAATCCACTCCGGCGTACTTCGCCATCTGATGCTCCTAATCTGCCCAAGCGCGTAGGACTAAAGTCTACTTCTAAACTTTGAGTTTCCGCCAGTTTCGGGGTTTTTCGCGAAAACCGTTAAGGCCTTATCATAGAAGCGCAATGAATCAACTGCCGCAAAATGCCGCGCTGATCCTGATTGATGTACAAAAGGGATTCGATGACCCGAAATGGGGATCGCGCAACAATCCGGATGCAGAAAAGAAAATGGCAGAGTTGCTCGCAGCGTGGCGAGCGACCCGGCGGCCCGTGTTTCACGTGCAACACCTTTCGACGCTGCCCGATTCTCCGCTAAATCCAAGGCGACCGGGAATTGAGATTCAGGACGCCGTAAAGCCCGTAGATGGCGAGCCGATCTTTCAGAAAAATGTGAACAGCGCGTTCATCGGGACTGATTTGGAAGAGGTTCTGAAAAGGCGCGGAGTCCAGACAGTAGTTATGGTTGGGTTGACCACGCCCCATTGTGTTTCAACCTCGGCTCGGATGGCGGGGAACCTGGGGTTCACAGTCCATTTGGTGAGCGATGCGATTGCCGCATTCGAATTGACCGGACCTGATGGAAAACGCTATCCGGCGGAAGAGATTCACCGAGTTTCGCTGGCGACGCTGCACGATGAATTCGCGACAGTTGTTGACACCAAAACCATACTTGGATTGCTGAACCACGCCTGAGTTGAATGAGGCCCTTTGAAAAAGAATAAGACGCGTAAACCTAGCCGCTCACTTAAACTTTTTCCCGAGATTTTGATTTTTGATGTGGATGGTGTGCTGGTGGATGTGCGCGGAACGTACTGGCGGTCGGCGCTGGATACGGTGCGTCATTTGACGGGCAAACGCGTCACATATGCAGAGTTACACAAATGGAAGGCGAAGCCAGGAAATAATGATGACTGGGCGATGGTAGCTAGCTGGGTCACTTCACTCGGCAAGCCGATGAATTACGAGGAAGCGAAAGAAGCGTTCAGCAAGTTTTATTGGGGAACACCGGACCGGCCCGGAAATGTAAAGAACGAAAAACACATTGTTTCGCCGCGACAAATTGAGCACTGGGCGAAGCGCTACGAATTGAATTTGTTTACGGGGCGCACGAGGCAAGAGTTCACGTATACGTTTGCAGAATGGCCGGGGACGAAGCATTTCCGGATGGTCGTGACGATGGATGACGTTGCAAGGATCAAGCCGAACCCGGAGGGTTTGTACAAAATATTGGGGAAGCGAGATCCTGCCACGGCGCTCTATGTTGGGGACAACATTGACGATGCGCTGGCGGCGCACGATGCCGGAGTGCCATTCATGGCGATTATTGCGCCGGGAGAGCATGGGCATCGCGAAAGAGCGAAGAGATTTCGAGAATTGGGAGCGCTAGCGCTGCTACCCAGGGCGACGGAATTGAATGCCTGGTTGGGGTGAGCGCTGCACTGCACACAAATTCGGTTCACCTCGAAAATATTCTCCAAACTCGGGAACTTTTTTGAAAGAGTCAGGAAGAATCCTTGCGTGAATTTCGCACGATCGAATTGAAATGGCTAATTCGGCGTATTCCCGAAGCGGCACGCGCGACACGCTGAACGCGAACGATGGTATTTTCAATTCGGAGAGTCCTGCGTTGATGGTCGGATAGACGGGCTCAGCGAGTTCTGGATACGCGGGAACCGCCTCAATTGGAATCACGACAGGGTCAATCTTCGGCGAGTAAGGAATTCATAGTTCGAACCTGTAGACCGACTCAACTCTGGGAACTATTTGAAGCGCAAGTGGGAATAACCGATGATGGCGCCCCTGCGCCTCAAAACGTTGCCGCTGCGCGCCCTCTTTTTCCTGGGGGCATGCGGCTTTTCCTTCAGAGCACTAGCGCAAGCACCTGCCGGGCCGATGACGCAGACACAATCGTCGGCACCAACGGCACCAGCTAATACGACACAGAGCTCACCAGCGCAAGCGAAGACTGACGTTCCACGCACAAGAATCCTTTCGGGCTCCTGGAAATTGAATAAGGATGAAAGCACGCAGCCACGAAAGCGGGACAATGATTCAGGAGGACAGCGTGGAGGGCGTTCGGGCGGAGGCTGGCCGGGCGGTGGGCACGGCGGCTATGGCGGCGGAATGCATCGCGGTGGCATGAGCGACGATGAACGCAAAGAAGTGCAAGAGTTGATGCGGCCGTCAGAGACGCTGGATTTTACACAGGACGGCGCGGCAATCAAGATGACCGACGATTACGACCGACACCGGACGTTTTATACGGACGGACGCAAGATCAAGAAATCCAAGGATGCAAACAATCAGGAATTCTACGCGACGTGGCAGGACTACCGGCTGGTGGCAGATTTTAAGGCGCCGGATGGAAACAAGATCGAGCGGACGTTCGAAGTGCTTGAAGGAAATCAGCAGCTGCGCGAGACGATTCACTTTACAACGGGCCGAAGCCAGCGCGAAGTCTATCTGCGATACGTTTACGACCTGAAAGCCGCAGGCAATTCTGCCGGGAACTGATCCGTTTCTGCTCAATTTTCTCGCAAAAAACCTCAAAAAATTGAGATTGGCGCGCGTTGACGGAAATGTACGCCGATGATATAAATTAGTGTTCCGGTAGGCGGATTCAGGTCGGCTGTAAGCTCCTTCCCGGGTAGGGGTATGGCGAGCCTTGCGAACATGGGCCGCTCTGCGGCCTTCACGCGACACGAGGTTCTGGCAAAACAATTTAAATGGGTTTGGGTCACCAATTAGGCGAACTCTTCCTCGGGGCTGTGCCTACAGTCCTGATTCTTATCGTTCTTTATTTCATTCTGAAGTTCTTGTTCTTTAAGCCTTTGCTGGCCGTGATGGCGGAGCGCGAAAAGCGCACTGCGGGAGCGCAAAGATCCGCCGAATCCGCGCAAGTTGCCGCTGCGGAGAAGGTGAAGCAGTATCAGGAAGTTCTGAAGCAAGCGCGGGTGAAGGTGTATGCGGAGCAGGAGGAAGCCCGGAAGAAACTGCTGGATGAACGGGCGGCGCTGCTCAAGGCATCACGGAATTTAGCGGCTTCGGAAGTAAGCGCAGCAAAAGAGAAAATGGCGAAGGAAGTCGCGACGGCTAAGCGCGAGCTCGAAACGGGCGCGCCTCAATTGGCCGCAGAAATTGCCAAGCGCGTGATGGAATCCGCTTCACCTGGTGGGGCGCAATGAATATGCGTCGAATCACTATGATTGCGATGAGTGTCTGCGGCGTGTTGTTGCTGTGCGCATGTGCGGCGACCGCCGCGGAAGAAGGCGGCGGTTCGGCGGACAAATTCACGGAGATTTTCAAGTGGATCAACTTCGCAATCGTGGCCGGCGTGATTTTGTGGACGTTTGGTGCAAAGTTGCCTTCGGTATTTCGGTCAAACGCGGAAGCGATCAGCTCCGCGATTACAAAGGCGACAGCAGTGAAGGCGGAGGCTGACAAACTTTTGGCCGATGCGGAAGCGCGATTGGCGCGGCTGGAGCAGGAAGTGGCTGAGCTGCGGGCTGCTGCAGGAAAAGAAGCGGCGGCGGACGCACAACGGATTCGCGAAATGGCGAAATCCGACGCCGAGAAGATTTCTATTGCCGCAAAGGCAGAAATTGAAGCGGCTGAACGCGCGGCGCGGATGGAATTGAAGGCACTGGCTGCGAAATTAGCTGTGGATGGCGCGGAATCGCTGCTTGCCAAGCAATTGACTGCACAATCGCAAGAGTCGCTGGTCAGTGGATTCGTGAAATCCCTTGAAGGGAGGCCGAATTGAAATCGGCGAGCCTTCAATACGCGAATGCATTGGCGGACGTGGCGCTCCAGCAGGGCGCGGCGGATCCAGTGCTTAAACAGTTGAATGATTTTGCCGGAGCGTACGCGGAATCTGCGGAGCTGCGCAATTTTCTGGCGACGCCGGCCGTGACAAGCAAGGAAAAGCGCGCGGTAGTCGAGAAAATCTCCACGCGGCTAGGCGCCAGCAAGATTGTCCACAATTTTCTCTTCCTGATTATCGATCACCGGCGAACTCTGATGATTCCGGAATTGGCGGCAACGTTTCAGTCCGTCATTCGCGAGCGGCAAGGCGTCGCCGAAGCGACAGTCACTTCCGCCGCCGAAATGCGCGACGTGCAGAAAAAGAATCTGACGCAGTCCCTTGAGAAGAAGACGGGAAAGAAGATTGAGGCGAAATACGCAGTTGATAAGGGCTTGTTGGGTGGTGTCGTTGTGCGTATCGGGGACACGGTTTATGACGGTTCGTTGCGGTTTCGCCTGAACGAAATGCGGGCGAAGCTGGCGGCTGAGTAGGAATTTACGGAGCAGGTATGGCGAACATCAAGGCAGACGAAATCAGCAAAATACTTCGCGAACAGATCGCGAACTACGAGCAGACCGTAGCGGTCGAAGAAGTGGGCGCGGTGATCAGCGTCGGCGACGGCATTGCGCGCATTCACGGGCTCGAAAAGGTTATGGCGGGCGAGATGCTCGCTTTTCCGCATGACGTGTACGGCATCGCGCTGAACCTCGAGGAAGATCAGGTCGGTACCGTGCTGCTTGGCGAGTACACCGAGATTAAGGAAGGCGACACCGTCAAGCGGACGAACACGATTATGTCCGTGCCCGTGGGCCAGGAATTGGTTGGCCGCGTTGTAAATCCGCTTGGTGTTCCGTTGGATGACAAGGGGCCGATTTCGACGAAGCAGCGGAATCCGCTAGAGAGAATTGCGCCAGGCGTTTTGGATCGGCAGCCCGTGCGTGAACCGCTGCAAACGGGTATTAAAGCCATTGACGCGATGATTCCGATCGGCCGCGGGCAGCGCGAGCTGATCATCGGCGACCGCCAGACGGGAAAGACCGCCGTAATTCTGGACACGATCATCAACCAAAAGGGCAGCGGCGTGATTTGCATTTACTGCGCGATTGGCCAGAAGCGTTCGACGATTGCGCAGGTCGTGAAAGTTCTAACCGACGCCGGCGCGATGGATTACACCATCGTTGTGGCCTCGTCCGCGGCGGAACCGGCTTCGCTGCAGTACATCGCTCCTTACGCGGCGTGCGCGATGGGCGAGTATTTCCGCGACAACAAAATGCATGCGGTGACCTTCTACGACGACCTTTCAAAGCACGCTCAGGCGTACCGTGAGATTTCCTTGCTGCTGCGTCGGCCGCCGGGACGCGAAGCATTTCCGGGAGACGTGTTCTACCTCCACTCGCGCCTACTGGAACGCGCAGCGAAGCTGAACGACAAGCTGGGTGGGGGCTCGCTGACTTCCTTGCCCGTAATTGAAACGCAGGCAGGCGACGTCTCCGCGTACATTCCGACGAACGTGATTTCGATTACGGATGGGCAGATTTACCTGGAAGCGGACTTGTTCAACGGCGGAATTCGTCCTGCGATTAACGTCGGTATTTCGGTGAGTCGTGTCGGCGGCAACGCGCAGATCAAGGGCATGCGCCAGGTAGCGGGCACGCTACGTTTGGATATGGCACAATTCCGCGAATTGGCTGCGTTCGCGCAGTTCGGCGCGGACCAGCTCGATAAAGTTACGCAGGCCCAATTGGCACGCGGTCAGCGCCTGACGGAAATCTTGAAACAGGATCAATACGTTCCACTGAGCGTCGAGAAACAAGTTTTGATTCTTTATGTCGCGACGAGCGGCTCGACTGACAGCATTCCTGTGCCGGAAGTGCGACGCTTCGAAAAAGAGTTCATGCAGTACGTCGAGACGAGCCACGGCTCGATTTTGAAGGCGATTGCAGACAAAAAAGCGCTGGACGACGCGATCAAGGCGGACATCAAGTCTGCTGTCGATTTGTTCAAAGAGCGGTTTACAGCTTCCGTTGCGGCTGCGGCCAGGTAAGAATTTAGCGAAGAGACATGCCCACACTGCTCGATTTCCGACGGCGCATCCGCTCGGTGAAAAACACCCAGCAGATTACCCGCGCGATGAAGTTCGTCGCGGCGGCGCGGCTGCGGCGTGCGCAAGAATCGGCCTTGGCAGCGCGGCCCTATGCGCAAGAGCTGGCGAAGATGCTCCGCTCGATCATGGGGCGAATTGACGAGCCGCAGCATCCGTTGCTGGCTGTTCGGCCCGAACAGCGCGTGCTCGTGATTGTGCTGACTGGCGAACGAGGTTTGGCGGGCGCGTTCAATACGAACATTTTGAAGAAGGCGAACGAAGTTTTTCGCGCGAACAAAGGCAAGAAACTGTCGGTGATTCCAGTAGGCAAGAAGGGCCGCGATGCGCTGAAGCGGGCCGGGTTTGAATTTGCTGCTGAGTTCATCAACGTGCTTGCAAAAGTGGAATTTTCCACGGCTCGTGAAATCGCGAATCTTGTGACCGAGCTGTATAAAAAGGAAGCGATTGACGCGGTTTACATAGTGTTCAGTGAATTCAAGACGGTGATGTCCGCGAATCTGACCGTTGAGAAATTGTTGCCAGTGGAAAAGATGGAAGCGGCGAGTGGCGAATCGAAGACGGATTATATCTATGAGCAACCAGCGGAAAAGCTGCTGGACCGTTTGCTGCCACGCTACGTCGAAACGACAGTTTTGCGAGCGATGCTGGAATCGTCGGCGTCGGAATACGCGGCGCGCATGACTGCTATGGAATCGGCAACCAAGAACGCCGGCGAAGTAATTCAGGGTCTGACGCTGCACATGAACAAGGTGCGCCAGGCGGCGATTACGCGCGAGATTATTGAAATTGTGAGCGGCGCTTCGTCGACCGCTTAGGAGAAATTATGGCTGAGAAACACACAAGCATCGGACACGTCGTGCAGGTCATTGGGCCTGTGCTGGACATTCAGTTTGACGCGGATAAGCTCCCCGCCATCTTCAACGCGGTTCGCATTACGAGTGAAGGCTACAGCCTGCCGGAACCGCTGGACATTATCGCGGAAGTACAGCAGCACCTTGGCGAAGGAC
>Ga0126376_10001478_pt1 | contig 12655 bp, 9 predicted proteins | sample PanSoiMetPlot_15_FD_92760 | JGI IMG/M metagenome (GOLD analysis project Ga0126376, IMG submission 92760) | Tropical forest soil microbial communities from Panama - MetaG Plot_15 | ecosystem: Environmental > Terrestrial > Soil > Tropical forest > Bulk soil | place: Panama | collected 2016-02-17
CCGGCCGTGTGCCTGATCGTGCTGCCCCTGGTGCTGGGGCGCGAACTGGGCTGGCCGGCCTGGACGCTGGGATGCGTCGCGGCGGGCCTGCTGCTCGCCGCGGCCTTCGCCGGCTTCGAGCGGGCGGTCGCGGCCCGCGGCGGTGATCCGCTGCTGGACCTGGGCGTGCTGCGCGCCCCCGGCCTGGCCGCCGGGCTGGGCACGCTGCTGGCCGTGATGGCCGGCTACGGCGGGCTCCTGTTCGTGTTCACCCTGCACCTGCAGGCCGGGCTGGGGCAAAGCGCGCTGCGGGCGGGCCTGTCGTACGTCCCGATGGCGGGCACGTTCGGCCTGGTCGGCTACTTCTGGCGGCGGCTGCCCGCACGGTTGCACCCGGTGCTGGCGCCGGCGGGGCTGGTGCTGATCGCGGCCGCCTACCTGGGGATCGCGGCGGCGGTGCGCGGCGGTTCGGCCGGTGGCCTGCCGCTGTGGCTGGCGCTCGCCGTGGCCGGGGCGGGCCTGGGCCTCGCGATTCCCCCGCTGCTCACCCAGTCGCTGGTCGGGGTGCCGCTGCCCCAGGCTGCTGACGCCAGCGGCCTGGTCACCACGGCCGCGCAGCTCAGCCAGGTCATCGGGGTCGCCGGTTTCGGCACCGTGTACCTGTCCTTGGCACAGCGAGCGGGCGCGCACGCGGTGGCCTCCGGGAACGCACTGGCGGGCACCGCCACGCTGCTGGCGCTGCTGGCCCTGGCCGGGCTGGTGCCGGCCGTGGCGCTGGCCCGCACCGTGCTCCGGGCCAGGCCGTGATCAGTCGAACGGCCCCGGCTCGGGGAGGGCCATCGCCCCGGCGGGCAGGTCGGGCAGCGGCCGCCGCGGCTCGCGCACCCCGGCCCCCGGCGGCCCGTTCCCGCCGCGGCCCCGGCGGCTGCCCGCACGCGGCCTGATCCGGTCGAGAAGCCACCGGGCGGGCGTGGTCAGCGCGATCCACAGCGGGTTGGCCAGCACCCGCCGCGCCACCCGGTGGTCACGGCCGGCGGCCGGGAAGCCGGTCCGGCGCGGACCGATGGTCTGGACCTCCACGCCCCGGCCCCGGCGGCGCACCAGGATCCGGTCCCGCGCGGCGGGCGGCCTGCCAAGGTAGTGCCGGTTCACCAGTTCGCCGGCCAGCAGCACCGCCGGTGCCAGCGCGAGGACAAACAGCGTCACCGCGCCCGAGGCGAGCATGCCGCCGGCTCTGCGCCAAGGCTTCATGTTTTCAGTATGCGCCCCGACATGGTGCGGTACGGCTGACGGCCGTCAGCCGCTGGCGAACGGCCCGGCCAGGCCCGGGCGGTCAGCCGCGGCGCGGCCCGGGCTGGCGGCTAACTGAACAACCGGTGCCGGCGGTGGACCGACTGGAGCAGGCCGATAGCGATCATGTCGGCGAACAAGGCAGACCCGCCGTAGGACACGAACGGCAGCGGCAGCCCGGTGACCGGGGCGATCCCGATCGTCATGCCGATGTTGATGAACGCCTGCACCGCGAACCAGATCGCGACCCCGGCCGCGACCAGCAGGCCGAACGCGTCGTCGGCGCGGGCCGCGATCCGCACCGCCCGGAAGATCACCAGGCCCAGCAGCAGGACGATCGCGGCGGTGCCGACAAAGCCGAGTTCCTCGCCCGCGACGGCGAAGATGAAGTCGGTCCCCTGGAAGCTGTAGGACCCGAGGAAGCTGCCGGCGGTGAGCTGGCCGTGGAACAGCCCCTGGCCGAACATGCCGCCGGAGCCGATCGCGATCTTGGCCTGGAAGGCCTGCCACCCGGTCCCGGTCGGGTCCGCGGACGGGTGCAGGAACGAGGTCAGCCGCCCCACCTGGTAGGCCTTGAGCAGGTGCAGGTGCAGCACCGCGACCACGGTGAGGGCCCCGGCCCCGGCGAGCAGCGCCAGCCAGCGCAGGCCGACCCCGGACAGCGCGATCATCCCGCCGCTGATGACCACCAGGACGACGACGACCCCGAGGTCCGGCTCGGCCAGGACCAGGCCGATCACCGGGATACTGCAGCCGATCGCGAGGGCCAGCGGCCGGATCCCCGGCCGCGCGGAACGTTCCCCCGCCGACCCGAAGATCAGGGCGATCATCAGGATCAGGCCGATCTTGGCGTATTCGGACGGCTCGATCTGGAACCCGCCGGGCAGCGGGATCCAGGAATGCGAGCCGAGGACCGTGGTGCCCAGCGGGCTGAGCACCGCCAGCAGGCTCAGGCACCCCACCGCATAGGCGAACGGCGCGATCATCCGCAGGATCCGGTAGTCGACCAGGCTCACCCCGGCCATGAGGAGCAGGCCGATCACCACGATCAGGAGCTGCTTGTCCAGGTAGGTATGCGGGTCGGCGCCCGCCTGGGACAGCCCGGGCGCGGTGGCCGACCAGACCAGCAGCGTGCCGATGAGCGACAGCGCGAGCACGGCGACGACCAGCAGCCAGTCCACGTGCCGCAGCAGCGAGTCGCGGGCCAGCGACCGGCGCCACAGGCTGGGCGAGCGCCGCGCCGGCACGGCGGTCTTGACCCCGCGGAAGCCGAGCGACGGGCGGACCGGCCCCAGGCCCCGCAGGCCGGCGGCGCGGCCACGGCCGATGCTCATCACGGCACCCCCCCGTAACCCGGCGGGGCGGTGATCGCGCCGCTGGCGGAGATCCCGGGCAGCGCGCGGGGGGCCACGCCGCTAGGGAAGACCGCGCGGTGGCCCTCGAGCCCGTAGATCGAGTCCCAGATCTGCCGGGCGCACGGCGCGGAGACGTCCGCGCCCTCACCGGACTTGGGCACCATCACCACGACCACGTACTTGGGGTTGCTGGCGGGCGCGAACGACGCGAACACCGAGGTGGCCTGGCCGCCGAAGATCTCGGCGGTGCCGGTCTTGGCCGCGACCTGCACCTTGTTCAGCGGGAACCCGGCGAACGCCCCGGCCGCGGTGCCCTGGGTGACCACGTCGATCAGCGCGCTGCGGATGTAGCCCAGGGCCCACCGGGGCACCGGCAGGTGCCCGGCCACCGGGGGCTTGATCCGCCGCACGACCTTGCCCGTGGGAGACAGCACCGCCGCGCCGATCCGCGGGCTGTACAGGGTGCCGCCGTTGGCCAGCGCCGCGTAGCCACGGGCCAGCTGGAGCGGGGTCACGGTCACGTAGCCCTGGCCGATCGCGGCGATCGCGGCCTGTCCTGGCGTCCACTGGTACCCGGTCCGGCAGTTGTCGTAGGCGATCTGCTGGAGGTAACTGCCGTTGGCGTTGCCGTGCTTGCACCAGTAGCCCTTGTACTGCTTCCAGTAGTCGTACAGCCACTGCCGGGTGGGGACGGTGCCGGGTGACTGCTCCGGCAGGTCGATCCCGGGGTTGTGGCCGAACCCCCAGGCCACCTCCATCTTCTGCATCTTCTGCACCGGCGCATGGGGGTTCTTGACGAAGTTCGCGTTGTAGCGGTCGTGCAGGTACATCTGGTAGGCGAGCTGGTAGAACACCGTGTCGCAGGACATGACCAGCGCCTGGTGCAGCGACATCGGCCCGAGGCTCTTGGTGGTCCAGTTGTTGAACGTGTGGTGAGCGATGGTGACCGCGCCCGGGCAGCCGTAGGGTCCCGCGGCAGAGTATCCGTGGGCGAGCGCGGCGGCCGTGGAGGTGACCTTCCAGGTGGACCCTGGGCCGTACTCGCCCTGGGTGGCCCGGTTGAGTATCGGCTGGCCGTGCGCGGTGCCGAACAGGTTCTTGAACTCCCGGTTGGAGATGCCGCCGTTCCAAATGCTCGGGTCGTAGGTCGGGTAGCTGGCCATGGCGAGGACCCGGCCGGTGGTGGTCATCACCACGGCCGCGCCGCTGGTGGCGCCGGGGTTGCCGTAGCTCTGCGCGCGCCGGATGGCCTGGGTCAGCGCGCTGTAGGTGTCCGCCTGGAGCCGGGAGTTGAGGCTGGTGACCAGGGTGTTGCCGGCCTTGGGGCTGGACTGGTGGCGGATGCCGGTGACCGTGCCTGCCGCGTTGACGGTCAGCGTCTGCTGGCCCGGGGTACCGCGGAGCTGCTCGTCGTAGTGCCGCTCCAGGCCCGCCTGGCCGACCAGGTCCACGCCGGAGAAGCCGGTCACCGGAAGGTGGCGCTGCGCCAGCTCCTGCGGCGTGATCGGCTGCAGGTAGCCCAGGATCTGCGCGGCGTAGGTGGCGAACGGCTGGACGTAGTGGGTGACCGGCTGGGCCTGCGCGGACACCCCGGGGAAGTCGCCCTGGTTCTCCATGATCTGCAGCGCGACCGACGCGGGTACCTGCTCGGACACCGGAATCGGCTGGTACGGGGAGCCCTGCCAGCACGGCTGGGACACCCCCGCGGTGCACAGCCGGATCTTCTGCTGGAGCAGGGTGTACTTCATGCCCAGCAGCTTGGCCAGCCGGTGCAGTTCGCCGACGCCCCCGTCCGGCTGCTGCGACACCAGCGCCCGGTTCACCGAGACCACCAGCGCGGTGCGGTTGTTCACCAGCGGCTGGCCGACGTCGTCCAGGATCTGGCCCCGCACCGGCGGCACGATCACGGTCCTGACCTGGTCCTGGGTGGCCGCGCTCGCGTAACTGCCGACGGTCATCACCTGCAGGTACCACAGCCGCCCGCCCAGCGAGAGCAGCAGCGCGGCCACCACGGCGTACAACACGACCAAGCGCCGTCGTGCCGCCGGAATCATCGCCGTCCTCCCTTACCGAGCCTGGAGAACCTGCGCCGCCAACCGCGCGTCCGCAGCCCCGGGCCGGCCCCCCGGGATCCGCCGAACCCGAGCTTGCGGCCGGCCCGCTGCCATCGCGCCCTGGGCCGCCGGAACCGTGGGGCCGCGGTGCGCACGGCCGCGGCCGGTTTGCGGGACCGGCCGCTGGACCGGAACCGCGGTGCGGCCGCGCGGCCGGCGCCGCCCGTGCCCGCCCGTGGCGCGGAACCGCTGGCGAACGAGCCCTTGCCCGGCTGCCGTCGCCGGGCAGGCCTACCCCGCCACCAGGCAATGCCGAACCTGGCGCCACCGCCGGGCACGTCCCGGTGCCGTCTGCCGAGTCTGAACCGTGGCTCGCGCTGCTTACGGGCCTGCTTCTGGCCAAGCACCGATGGGCCGCCGGACAGCGCACCACCGCGCAACCGGGCGGACCGGCCGCCCCAGTTCACGGCGCGGCCGTCGAAGGCGGCGCCCGGCCCGGTTCCCGCCAGGTACCGCCGGGCCACGATCGCCCCATCGCGCCGCCGGGGCGTGCCTAGCCGCAGGTGCACGGTGGCCAGCGGCCGCGCAGGCCGGGGCTCGGCCGCCTGACCCGCCGTCGCGGAGCCGGCCACGCCGCCGCGCAGCCGCAGCCGCGGCGCACGGCGCTGGGCTGCCCAGGCGCCGGCCGGCTGGCCGGGCTGGCCAGAGCGTTCCCGGCGCGCGCCGATCCAGCCGTCGGTGCGGTGCCCGGCGGCACCCCGCCACCGCGGCGACCGCCCCGCCCCGGTGTCCCGGACCGCACCATTGGCCGTGGCCACGCCCGAGAGCAGGCCGCCGCCCGCCGCCGCCAGTTCCCGCCCGGTGAGCAGGCCCGCCGGGGCCGTGTCCGTTCCCCAGCGGGCGTACCCGCCGAGCCGGGCCACCGCGTACAGCACGAACGGGCTGAGCAGCAGGTCGTAGAACACCGCCGCGGGCAGCACCTGGCGCACCGCCTGCCAGCTGACGTCGGGGTCCCCGAAGATCACCCCGACCAGGGCATAGAGCGCCTCGCCAGCCGCGACGCCCAGCGCCACCCCGGCCACCGGCAGCCAGGCGGACCGCTCCAGCGTGACCCGAAGCCGGCCGCACCCGTAGCCGACCAGGCAGAACACCAGCGCGCTCTGCCCGAGCAGGTTGCTCGCGGGCGGCGCGATGTCGAGGGCGAGCCCGGCGGCGAAACCGATGAGCGCGCCGTCGCGGGGCCCGCTGCCCAGCGCCAACGTCACCACGACCACCAGGACCAGGTCCGGCCCGGAGCCGCCGGGGAACGGCACGTTGTTCAGCACGGTCACCTGGACCAGCACCGCGGCCAGGATGGCCGCGGCGGCCACCAGGGCGCGCCGCACGCTAGCCGCCCGCCGGCGTGGCGCCCGCGGCCGGGGTGGCGGAGGTGCCCGGGCTCGGCGTCGCACCGGTGCCGGACGGGCTCGGCGACGGCGCCGGGCGGGGCGGCCGCGGCAGCACCGAGTCCCGCGGGTTACGGCGCGGCGGCACGATCACCACCCCGACGACGCCCAGGGCGCCGTCGTCAGCGAACGGCCGGACATAAGCGATCTTGGTCAGGGCGCTGGGGCTGGCCACCACCCGGGTGATCACGCCCACCGGCACCCCGGGCACGTACGGCCGGCCGCCGACCGAGCCGAACGTGACCAGCTGCATGCCCGGGGCCAGCACGGCGTTGGCGTCGAACACCTGCAGCCGCAGCGCGGCCGGGCCGTCCTGGCTGTGGCCCAGGCCGGTCACCGCCCCGATCTTGCCGGTCCCGGCGATCCGCACCCCGACGGTCGAGGCGGCGTCGGTGTCGAGCAGCACGGTGGCGGTGTGGCTGCTCACCGAGGTCACCCTGCCCACCAGCCCCGCGCCGTTCAGCACGGTCTCGTCCGGCTTGAGGCCGTCGGCGCTGCCCGCGTCTATCGTGACCGTGTTCTCGTACGCCGGGCCGGCCGCGATGACGTTCGCCGCCACGATCCGGTACCGGCCGCGCCCGGCGAGCTGGAGCAGCTGCTGCAGCTGGGCCTCCTGGGCCTTGCTGAGCCGGGCCTGGCTCAGCTCGGCGCGCAGCTGCACGAGCTGGCGCTGCAGCCCGCTGATGGTGGACCGCGCGCGTGCCGCGGATCCGATGTTGTCCAGGAAGGCCGTCACCGGCTGGGTCACGCCGCTGGCCACGGTCTCCGCGGTCCCGAAGAAGAGGCCGCCGGCCGCGCGCAGCCCGCGCACCGGCCCGGACGACGAGTTCCGCGCGTCAACGGTGATCAGTGCCAGGGCAGCGACGAGGAGCACCGCGAGAACCAGGCGGGTCCGCCGGGAGTCGTGCACCGGGTCTCCTCATTGATGCCGCGCGTGCCGCGGCTGCTCGCGGGGAAGGCCTTGGGTCAGCGCCTGTGCTCTGGCACCAGCACCTGACGGAGCGTGTCGAAATCCTCGACGCACTTGCCGGTTCCCAGCACCACCGAATCGAGCGGGTTGTCGGCCAGGTGAATGGGCATGCCCGTTTCCTCGCGCAGGCGCTCGTCCATCCCCCGCAGTAGCGCGCCGCCACCGGTGAGCGCGATGCCACGATCCATGACGTCACCGGCCAGTTCGGGCGGGCACTTGTCCAGGGTGGTTTTCACCGCGTCGATGATGAGCGCCAATGGCTCCTCGATCGCCCGGCGGATCTCCTCGGCAGAGATCACGATGGTCTTGGGCAGGCCACTGACCAGGTCGCGCCCGCGGATCTCGGCGTTCGGCTCGTCGGCGGAGGGATACGCCGACCCCAGCGCCATCTTGATCTCCTCGGCGGTCCGCTCCCCCAGCATCAGGGAGTACTCCTTCTTGCCGAAGGTGATGATGGCCTGGTCCAGCTCGTCCCCGCCGATCCGGATCGACTGCGAGGTCACTATCCCGCCGAGGGAGATGACGGCTACCTCGGTGGTGCCGCCGCCGATGTCCACCACCATGTTGCCGGTCGGCTCGTTCACCGGCAGCCCGGCGCCGATGGCCGCGGCCATCGGCTCCTCGATGATGTACACCCGCCGCGCCCCCGCCTGGTGCCCGGCCTCCTTCACCGCACTTTGCTCCACGCCGGTGATGCCGCTGGGCACGGCGACCACCACCCGGGGCTTGGCCAGGTGAGTGCGCCTGTGCACCTTCTGGATGAAGTAACGCAGCATCCGCTCGGTAACGTCGAAGTCGGCGATGACGCCGTCTTTCAGCGGCCGGACCGCCACGATGTTGCCGGGCGTCCTGCCGATCATCCGTTTGGCTTCCACTCCCACCGCGACGATCTGGCCGTTGTTCGTATTCAGGGCCACCACGGACGGCTCGTTGAGCACGATGCCGCGCCCGCGCACGTAAACGAGGGTGTTCGCGGTACCGAGGTCGACCGCCATGTCACGGCCCAGAAACGCCAGCGCGTTGCTCATAAGGAACGAGACCTTCCAACCAGGATGATGCCGGGCGAGCTGCGATTTCCCCGCCGCGCGTCACGGCCTTTCGACCGGCGACGCGGGCCTATGAGTCCTTCATCGACCAGGGCCGGGCGGCCTAAACAAGATCCGGGAAGAAGATCTTGATCTCCCGCTCGGCCGAGTCAGGCGAGTCCGATCCGTGCACGATGTTGTCCTGCACCTCCAACGCATAGTCGCCGCGGATGGTGCCCGGTGCCGCCTTCACCGGGTCGGTAGCGCCGGCCAGTGCCCGGAACGCCTCGATCGCCCGCGGCCCCTCCACGACCAGGGCCACGAGCGGGCCGGAGGTAATGAACTCGACCAGCGAGCCGTAGAACGGCTTCTCGGTGTGTTCCGCATAGTGGGTCTCGGCCAGGTCCTTGGCGACAACCCGCATATCCATGGCCACGATCCGCAGCCCCTTGCGCTCGATCCTGGACAGGACCTCTCCGGCCAGGCCTCGGCGCACTCCGTCTGGCTTGATCAGGACCAGAGTGCGTTCAGACAACGGCTTCCTCCTCATTGGGGGCTTATGACATGCGACATCAGCCACAAAAGCGGGGAATTGCCAGCAGCGGATTACCCGGTCAATCTTACCGGCGCCGGCGCCCGCCGGCCGCCCGCCACCCGGTCAGTGCCGCTCGCAAATCCCCGCCGCGCGGCCGTTAACCAGCACAGATGCCACATATCCCAGCAAACCGCCGAGGCGCCCCGGCGCGGCTTCCCGGCGTTCCCTCCCCCGCCCGGCGTAAGGGCATGGCGTTGCCCGGCACCGGCGAGCCGATGATCACAAGCGGGCAGGCAGGCCCTAGGGGACCTGGTAGCGCCGGCCAAGCCAGATGGCCGTCAGCCACAGCGCGGCAAATATGACGCCGAGCGCGTACATGGCCGGGACCACGACTCCGGTCGCGATCACGGCCACCTGGAGCACGGTGCCGGCGACGATTGCCCAGCCCTGTCCCGGCCGCCCGACCAGGCCCGCGATCACCAGGGCCGCGGCGGCCAGGGCGCCGCCGGTCACGCCCGCCGCCGTCGGCCCGGCGTGGGCGATGGTGATGGCCACCGGGATGGCCAGCCCGATCACGATCACCTCGAAGATCAGGACGGTCGCGCACAGGCGCCTCACGGCAGCCCCCCGGCGCTGGCCCCGTCCGGCCCTCCCCCGGCGAGCACGTCCGCGGCGCCGAGCAGCAGCCGCGCCTCGCCGGCGGTGGTCGTGGAGCCCGTGATGAGAATCCCCGCGCCGCCGGGGCCGGGCCCGTCCGAGGCCTCGTCGGCCAGCGCGGTGGCGATGTCGATCGCATCGTCGAGCCGGGCCGCCACCACCACCCGCTCCGGCCCGAACACGCCGGCCGCGAGCCGCTCAAGCTCCTGCGGTTCCATGGACCGGGACGCGGAGTTGCGGGTCACCACCAGGTGGGCCACGGCCGGTTCCAGCTGCTCCAGCATTCCCGCCACGTCCTTGTCGGCGCTGACCGCCAGCACGGCAACCAACGTGCCGAAGCCGAACGCCTCGGTCACGGCGTCCACGCTGACGGCCATGCCGGCCGGGTTGTGCGCGGAGTCCACGATCACCACGGGGCTGCGCCGCACCACCTCCAGCCGCCCGGGGGCGGTCATGGCCGCGAACGCCTGCCGGACCAGGTCCTCGTCCAGCGACCCGGTCCCGGAAAAGGCTTCCACGGCGGCCAGGGCGCAGGCCGCGTTCTGCGCCTGATACGCGCCGAACAGCGGCAGCAGCAGGCCGGGGTAGCTGCCGTCCAGCCCCGACACCTCCAGCAGCTGCCCGCCGACGGCCAGTTCCCGGCTGGTCACGCCGAAGTCCCTGCCTTCCACGCGCACCGGCACCGCCACCTCGGCCGCTTGCCGCGCCAGCGCCCGCGCCGCCGGGTCCGGCTGCCGGGCCAGCACCGCGACCGCGCCCGGCTTGATGATGCCCGCCTTCTCGGCGGCGATCGCCTCGACGGTGTCGCCGAGGTAGGCGGTGTGGTCCAGGGCGATCGGGGTGACCACCGCGACCTGGCCGTCGGCGATGTTGGTGGCATCCCAGGTGCCGCCCAGCCCCACCTCGATGACGGCGACGTCGACCGGCGCATCCGCGAACGCGGCGAAGGCCATCGCGGTGAGCATCTCGAAGAAGGACAGGCGCAGGGCCTGCTGCCCGTCGACGATCGCCGCGTACGGCGCGACATCGTCGTAAGCGGCGACGAAGCCCTCCGGGGAGAGCGGGTCACCGTCGATGCAGATCCGCTCCCGCAGCGACGACAGGTGCGGGCTGGTGTACAGGCCGGTGCGCAGCCCGCGGGCGCGCAGCAGGGTCTCGGCCATCCGCGCGGTGGAGGTCTTGCCGTTGGTCCCGGTGACGTGGATCACCGGGTACGCCCGCTGCGGGTCACCGAGCAGCGTGGCCAGTGCCGCGATGCGGTCGAGCGTCGGCACGATGGCGTGCTCCGGGCGGCGAGCGAAGATCTCCCGCTCTACAGCAGGTAGCCTGCCTCCCTCGCGGGCGCTCCCCCCCGGGGGGCCTGCCTTGGTCGTGCCGGAGGCGCGCCAAACAGCGGTGCGGGAGGCACGAACCGGGGGTCCGGGGGTCGTCCCCCGGGCTGGCAGAGTCTCGGCGCCGGGATGCCGCATCGCGGAGCGATGCGGCGTTCGGCCCGGCGGCTGCGGCGCGTCTGCGACAGGTTGTCTCAACCGTTATCCCCGGGCAGCGCGGCCAGGCGGGCGGTGAGGCGGTCGATGTCGGCCTGGGCGGCGGCGAGCCGGTCCCGGGTCTTCGCCACCACCTCACCGGGCGCCCTGGCCAGGAATGAGTCGTTGGCCAGCTTGCGCCGTGCCTGCCCGGCCTCGGCGCGGGCGGCGGCGAGGTCCTTGTCCACCCGGCGCCGCTCGGCGGCCACGTCGATGACGCCCGCGGTGTCCAGGTCCACGGTCACCCCCTCGGCCGCCACCGATGCGGTGGGACGGAACTCCGGCCCGGGGTCGCTGAGCCGCAGCAAGGCCCGGATGCTCACCTCGTGGCCGGCCAGGGCGCCGCCGGCCAGGCCGGTCAGGGCGGCGGGAACCTGCTGGCCGGGGCGCAGGCCCTGGTCGGAGCGGAACCTGCGGACCTCGGTGACCAGCCGCATCAGCGAGGCGATCTCGGCCTCCGCGGCCGGGTCCCGGCGGTCTTGCCCGGGCGGCGCCGCGAGCCGCTGCCCCGGCCACGGCGCGGTCACCACCGTGTCGCCGCCGGTCAGCGCCGTCCACAGTTCCTCGGTGACGAACGGCATGACCGGGTGCAGCAGCCGCAGCAGCGCCTCGAGCACGTAGCCGAGGACCTCACGGGTGGTCTGCCCGGCCGGGCCCGGCAGGGCCGCCTTGGCCAGTTCCAGGTACCAGTCGCACACCTCGTCCCAGGCGAAGTGGTACAGCGCCTCGCAGATCTTGCCGAACTGGTAGTCCTCGAACAGGGCGTCCACCTCGGCGGTCACCGCGCCGAGCCGGGACAGGATCCACCGGTCGGCGACGGTGAGGGCGGTCGCGTCCGGGGGCGCGGGGAGCACCGTGGCGCCGTTGAGCAGCGCGAAGCGGGTGGCGTTCCAGAGCTTGTTGCAGAAGTTCCTGGCGCCGGTGACCCATTCCTCGCTCACCGCGACATCGCCGCCGGGGCTGGCGCCGCGGGCGAGGGTGAACCTGGTGGCGTCGGCGCCGAACCGGTCGATCCAGTCGAGCGGGTCCACCGTGTTGCCCCGCGACTTCGACATCTTGCGGCCGTGCTGGTCGCGGACCAGGCCGTGCAGTGCCACCACGCGGAACGGCACGGCCTGCGCCGGGTCGGCGTCCTTCATCGCGTACAGGCCGAACATCATCATCCGGGCGACCCAGAAGAACAGGATGTCGTAGCCGGTGACCAGGACGCTGGTCGGGTAGAAGCGGCGCAGGTCGGCGGTGTCGTCGGGCCAGCCGAGCGTGGAGAACGGCCACAGCGCCGAGGAGAACCAGGTGTCGAGCACGTCGGGGTCCTGCTGCCACCCCTCCCGGGGCGGTTCCTCGCCGGGGCCCACGGCCCGGACCTGCCCGTCGGCGGAGTACCAGACCGGGATCCGGTGTCCCCACCAGAGCTGGCGGCTGATGCACCAGTCGTGCATGTCGTCGACCCAGTCGAAGTAGCGGGCGGCCAGTTCGCCGGGGTGGATGCGCACCCGGCCGTCCCTGACCGCGTCCCCGGCCGCCTTGGCGAGCGGCGCGACCTTCACGAACCACTGCAGGGACAGCCGCGGCTCCACGACCGTGCCGCACCGGCTGTAGTGTCCGACCGCGTGCACGTAGGGCCGGATCTCGTCGATGATCCGGCCTTCCTCGAGCAGCGCGTCCACCACCGCCGGTCGGGCCTCGAACCGGTCCAGCCCCTCGAACAGCCTGGGGGCGGTGATCACCCCGCGCTCGTCCATGATGGTCCGTGCGGGCAGGTTGTGGCGGCGGCCGATCTCGAAGTCGTCGGGATCGTGGGCCGGGGTCACCTTGACCG
>Ga0126376_10001479_pt1 | contig 12651 bp, 8 predicted proteins | sample PanSoiMetPlot_15_FD_92760 | JGI IMG/M metagenome (GOLD analysis project Ga0126376, IMG submission 92760) | Tropical forest soil microbial communities from Panama - MetaG Plot_15 | ecosystem: Environmental > Terrestrial > Soil > Tropical forest > Bulk soil | place: Panama | collected 2016-02-17
AGAGTTTTACCGATGGCTTTTCGACCATGAATACACACATCAACGGCACGCATTATGTCCTGGCGGCGTTGCGAGAGTTGCGGCCCAACTGCGGTTTTTATTTCGCGGGGTCAAGTGAGATGTTTGGGAACGTCCGCGAAGTGCCGCAAACGGAAAGCACGACGTTTCAGCCGCGCAGTCCTTATGGAATCAGCAAGGTGGCAGGGTTTCACTTAACCAGGAACTATCGCGAGGCGTATGGGCTTTTTTGCGTCAGCGGGATCATGTTCAACCATGAGAGTCCGCGGCGCGGCTTTGAGTTTGTGACGCGCAAGACCACGAGCACCGTGGCGCGGATAAAGGCCGGGTTGGCGTCAGAATTGAGAATCGGGAATCTCGAAGCGAAACGCGACTGGGGGCACGCGAAAGACTACGTGCGCGCGATGCATGCGATGCTTCAGTTGCCGGAAGCGGATGATTTCGTGATCGCTACGGGGCAGACTCACAGCGTTCGCGAACTGTGTGAGCTGGCGTTTGCTGAAGCGGGTCTGGACTATCGTGAGGTTGTGAAAGTTGATGAGCGGTATTACCGGCCGACCGAGATCGATCTGCTGGTCGGCGATGCATCGAAAGCGCGACGCGTGCTCGGTTGGGAGCCGACTTACACGTTTCGCGATCTGATCGAAGAGATGGTGGCCTCGGATCTGGCCGACATCGCAGAAGAGGTTTCACGCAAAGGCGCAAAGAGAGCAAAGGCGCAAGGGAAAGCGTGATTCTCTTTGCGTCTTTGCGTGAAAATAATTCGTCATGCCTGCTGCACTCCGCGTTGAATCGATCTCCAAGCAATACCGGATCTACAACCGTCCGTCCGATCGGTTGAAGGAAACCGTCACGCGCGGGCGCTGGAAGGTGCATCGCGAATTCTGGGCCCTGAAAGACATCAGTTTCGAAATTGAAGCCGGCACTACCACCGGCATCATTGGACCAAACGGCTCCGGCAAATCCACGCTGTTACAGATCATCACCGGAACTCTCGAACCAACTCACGGTCGCGTGTGGCTCGAAGGTCGCGTTTCCGCGCTTCTCGAGCTCGGCGCTGGTTTTAACGCAGAGTTCACCGGCATTGAAAACATCTTCATGAACGCTTCCCTGCTCAGTCTTTCAAAAGCCGAGACAGAAGCGTTGCTGCCCGAGATCGCGAGCTTCGCTGAAATCGGCGACTTTATCTATCAACCACTGAAGACCTATTCGAGCGGCATGTACATCAGGCTCGCATTCGCCGTCGCGATTGCTGTCTCGCCGCAGATACTCATCATCGACGAAGCACTCGCCGTGGGCGACGCGGTATTCCAGCATCGTTGCACGCGTCGCATCAAGGAAATGCAGGAGAATGGGACAACGATTCTCTTCGTCTCGCACGACCCGGGCGCGATCCGGGCGTTGTGCAGCCGCGCCATCCTACTGAACCAAGGCCGCATGGAAGCGGATGGACCACCGGCAGAGGTTCTCGCTCGTTATCAAAAAGTGATCATGGCCCAGGAGGCGGCTTACGCTCAGGCCGAACTCGTTCGTGAAAAGCCACAACCTACGGCCGAAGAGATCGATGCGCCACTCTTTACTTACCGTCACGGCAACGGCAGCGCGGAGATTTTGAAGGTCGAATTACTGAACGAGTCGCACGAACCCGTCGCGATCGTCGAATCGGGCCAACTGGTCCAACTCCGCATGCAGGTTGTCTTTCACGACGAGCTGCTCGATCCGGTCTACGGTTTCATTATCCGCAACCGCCACGGCATCCATCTTTACGGCACCAACACGCGCGTTCAGGGAATACGCGGGGCCTTCGGCAAACCCGGCGCGCGGATGGAAACAACTTTTTCGTTCAATTGCTGGCTGGCGCCCGACCTTTATTCGATCTCGATCGCCGTTCACAGTCCGGAGGCCGTGAGTTTCGACTGGCTCGACGGGGCGCTGTTCTTCCGCGTCATCAGCGCGGTGCCGATCGAAGGGGTCGCCAACCTCAACGCAACGGCAACGACCGAGCCACTCGATTCGACCGTTTGGACGACCGTTCACTCGATTTCATAAACAATGAAAGACGACGATCTGCTCAAGCTTGCGGGAATCAAAGACGTCGCGGGCTTTTACCGCGATCGTTTTCTTACCGGCGGCGTTTTTGAGGCGAGTTATTTCGACGCGCTCGATCGTTTCGATATCAAATACGCGCGGACGATGTGGGTCTACGACAACGTGCGGCGCGGTTCTTCAGTGCTCGATCTGGGTTGTGGCGAAGGCTTGCTGGCGTTACTCAAACGCAAAGACGTTTACCTCATCGGCGTGGATCTCTCGCCCGAACTGGTGGAGATGGCGCGGCGCAATGGTTACGACTCAGCCTGTGTCGCATTGTTGACCAAGCTGCCTTTTCCAAGCGCTTCGTTCGATTATGTCGTCAGTCTCGACGTCTTTGGACACATCGGTTTCGATGAAAAGGATGCGGTGCTGAAGGAGATCAAACGCGTGCTGCGACCTGACGGTGTGACGCTGCACGGTATTGAATCGTTGGATCCGAAGCTTCACCCTGATTACCACTCGATGAGCCGGGAGAAGTTGGCTCACTTCATCGGCATCGACGGACACATCGGACTTGAAACTGACGAGGACATTGCAGATCGTTTCGCACGCTTTTTTTCATCGGTACAAACCGAGCCGCGTTACGCGCTCTGCTTGAGCGCAGCGGAGTTCATCAAGCAGTTCGATGAATACGGCGCGCCTTTCGACGCTGATTTCATCGACTACCTGCGCGGGCTTTCGTTCGACGAACGACACGCCTTCGACATGGCGATGGGCTATGTGTTCGGCAAGATCTCCGATCTGGATCTACAACTTCCGAGTAGCGGATTGTATTTGCTGTTGAAGGCGTCAGACGCCGCACCCGAACCGTTTTACAACGCGCATCGAGATCGCAGCGACCTGTTCTCGACAGCAATCGGCGCCGGCACGATTAATCTCGACAGACACTCGCGCGCGGTATTTGGCAACGGCTGGTATCCGGCGAATCACCTGCCACCGATTGCACGTTGGATGAGCGATCGATCGTGGCTGCGGTTTGAAGCCGGACCATTCTCAAGTCTTCGCGTGCAACTCACGACGCACATACCTGACGTTCGAACGTCGCCAATAAAAGTGGATTTTCGACTCAACGGCGCGAAATTGTGTGAGCTGTGTCTATTCGATTACGGATGGCTTGATCTTTCGATTGACGTACCGAAAGAGTTAACGCGGAATACCACGGATTTTAAAATCCAGATATGCGCAGATCGAACCTGGCAACCGTGCGTCGCGAACCCAAACAGCAGCGACGATCGTCATCTCTCAATCGCGGTCTGCAACCTGGAAATCAGTTAACTCACGCCAACGCGTTCGTATAACCCGTAGCGTAAAGCGCGGTCATAATTGCCAGCAGAAACACGAAAACAAACCTGATACTTTGATCGAAGTGTTCAGACTTCGCCGCAATGCCCAGCGCGATGAACATCGGGAAAAAGCCAAGCGTGTAACGCTCCAGCGACTGCAACACACCGGACGAAAGCGGAAAGAAGATCGAGAGAAACGTGTAGAGCGCAAACGCCCATTCACGCCGGCGGACGAGGACGTAGATACAATAAAAGCAGAGCAACGCTGAGGCGACGCATAACAACTGCACGTTCCAGGGCTGCGCAAACATCATTGGGCTGGTCGCCCAATCGATGACCGGCTTCAGAAACATTGATGGCGCGCGGCCCCAGGCCACCTGCGCGTGCTTGAATGCCAGCGCGTCTCCGCTGAGCCACCATGAGTAAAACATGTATGCGAAAAGACCAAGCGGAACCAGCAGCAAACCCAGGAGCTTTTTGATTTGCAACGAGCGATACATTTGCCAACTCAAAAGAAGTAACGCCGGCAAGAGCATGACGCCGGTAAATCTGGTAGTCGCAGCTAACAGACCTAACACGCCTGCAATCCACCAGCGCTCGCGCTTCGCGGCGTAGAAACTTCCCACCGTCAAAACGACGAACAGAGATTCCGTCATGGGAATGGAGAAAAAATAACTTACCGGGAAGGCGGCTAAATAGAATACCGCTCGCGCTGCAACTGCCTCGTCATAGCCGAATGAGAGCGTCAGTTTGTGTAGAAACACAAGGGCGAGAAAGAAAAGTAAATTGGAAAGCAGCGAGCCCCATATGAGCAGATCGTCCGTAACATGGCCCAGAAGCCAGAGCAGAATCGGGTGTAACGGGAAGAAAGCGAACTGCTGACTGCGCGGGTTGGTCACATCGAAAGGCGCGTTCAAGTAACCGGCCTTCGAAATTCCTATGTAATGGGCCACGTCGCCGTGCCACAGTATTTCGCGGAGTTTTCGCGCAATCTGGGGGCGCTGAAACGGGATGAACGCATCGTAGCCCTGGTGGTCGGGATACGCCCTGATAGTGAGTTGTCCAACACAGATCAGAACGAAGAGGATAAGCGCGCGCGTGAGTAAAAAGACGAAGAGCGCTTCACGAACGCTTCGATCTTGCCAGAAGTGAACGAACAGTACCTGGTAGAGCGCTTTTCGTAGTCGTGCCAACAAGAGCGAAGTTGTCTTGCTTTCTGTTACAAGTTACTCTTCGGTCCACGCCGATCCGGCAATCAGCAGATGAAGAAGTGGATTCTGAATAATAACCGCATCAGGCAATCCTCTCAATATGTCGCGGCCGCAGCACTATCCGTCCTGATCCTTTGCTTTTTATTGAACCTCTGGCACGCCGACCTCCGCGTCCCGTTGTACTACGGGGGCGACACAATCTTTTACACAATGTCTGTCAAAGGCATGATCGATAATGGCTGGTTTTGGCAGAATTCATTCATCGGTGCGCCTGGCAGTTTACAGATGTATGACTTTCCCTACGTCGATAATGCGGTCGGCGTTGTTCTCTGGGTGATCTCGATCTTTACTCACAACGCGGGACTCGTAATGAACCTCTTTTACTTAGTCACGTTCCCGCTAATCACCCTCACGTCTTTATACGTTTTTCGGCACTTTAATTTATCTTATGTTCCCGCGCTTTTTTGTAGTCTTCTATACGCCTTTCTGCCTTACCACGTGATTCGCAACGAGCTTCACCTTATTCTTTCTGCCTACTATTTCATTCCGCTGGTAGTGATGGTCCTGCTTTGGATCACGACAAAAGAATTTTCTCTGCGCACGAAAAAATTCCTTATCAGCGCGGTGATTTGCGTCGCCATCGGTTCGAGCGGCGTCTACTATCCATTTTTCTCGTGCTTCATGTTGCTGGTCGCCGGCGCAATCGGCGCGCTGAAGTTTCAAACCTTCAGACCGCTACTCACAGCGCTCATCCTGGTTGGCATAATCGGCACGACCGTGACCATCAATCTCTCACCGAGCCTGGTTTACAGATACAGGCACGGCACTGCGGGAGCACTGCAACGAACCCCGGGCGAAGCAGAAAGCTTCGGACTGAAGATCTCTCAGTTGATACTGCCGATCACGGGACACCGAATCAATGCTCTCGATCAAATTAAGAGACTTCATAACCGTTACACCTGGTTCAATGAGAGCGACGCTGCATCACTCGGACTTGTCGGCACCATTGGTTTTCTCGCGTTACTTGCACAGTTGGTGCGCCGCAAAGAGCTCGTCACCGGCACGACGCCGGGACTTTTTCAAGATCTCAGCCTGCTGAATTTATTTGCTTTGTTGCTGGGACTCGTGGGCGGCTTTGGATACATATTCGCAGTCCTGATATCGAGCGGCATCCGGTGTTACAACCGGCTTAGCATCTTCATTGCGTTCTTTTCACTGATGGCGATTGGCATCGGGCTTGAAAAAATTTACCCACGAACATCGAGGCGCAGAAGCATCTTTTGCCTGCTAGTGACGCTGGCATTGATTGCCGGCATCCTGGACCAAACAACTCCTGCTTATGTTCCAAATTACATGCCGGATCATGCAGTAACGAAGGCTGAGTATCTGAGTGATGAACAGTTTGTAAATCGCATCGAGGCTTCTGTACCCGGCGCGATGATCTTTCAGTTGCCTTACATTCAGTTTCCGGAACAAGAAGAGGTTCAGCAGATGGTCGACTACGATCATTTTCGAGGTTACGTACACTCAAAGAATTTGCGCTGGAGTTACGGAGCCATGAGAAACCGCGAGGGTGATCGTGTCCAGGAGCGCGTTGCGGCGTTGCCGGCCGAACAATTCGTGCAGGCTCTTGCCTTCGGCGGTTTCAGTGGAATTTACGTTGACCGGCGCGGTTACCAGGACGGTGGCGTCGCTAAAGAGACGGAGCTCTCAAACATCCTGCAAACGAAACCTCTGATTAGTCCCAACGGGCGGTTACTCTTCTTCAATATCACGGACTACACGAGTAGATTGCGTCAGAAATATTCGGACAGCGAGTGGCAGGAAAAACAGGAGCTTAGTTTCCATCCTTTACTGGTCGATTGGACGGGAGGTTTTTCCGCTTTGGAGACTGGGCCCGGCAAGACCTGGCGCTGGAGTTCCAGCGAGGGTGAGTTACATATCCGAAACATTTCGGAGCGGCCGAGAAAGATTCGGCTGGAGATGCTTTTCGCGACCGCGCATGAGCAGATGGACGACATGAACATTACGGGCTTGATTTCCGGGCAAGTAAAGGTAAACTCCCAACCGAGTTTTTATTCAAAGGTTGTTACGGTGCCGCCGGGCGAGGCTGTGATAAAGTTCAGTTGTTCGGCGCCAAGAGCATACGCGCCGCTGGATCCTCGGTTCCTGGTGTTCAGAATCGAAGATTTCAAGATGACCGAATTGCAATAAGACAATCTGAGCGTGCTGGAAAACCTGATTGACAATGGAAAGTGCCATAACTATACTCAAAATCGGCTTTTGCGGGTGTGTGAAGCCGAGAGTGACCCCAGCCTCAGGTTCTCTAATTCAAGAACAAATTCCCACCTTAGATTTGTAGGAGCAACGTTAATGCGGAAATTTTTCTTTGCTTTTGTGCTCATGGTTTTTGCGTTTGGAGGAGCATTGGCGCAAAGCCCGCCGACGCTTCGGATCGTGACCGAGACTCCCAACTTGCCGTCCGAGTTGTTCTACGGCGATATCAAAGTTAAGCCGTTGCGCCTCCGACCGGGCACGAACGTCCCGATCACGATTGACGACTCCGATTTCTACACCGCCCAGCATTATATCGACTTCCTGCGGCGCTTTCCGGATGCTCCCGGTTGGGCTCACTGGACCGGTGAAATCACGATGTGCAGTGACGCGGCGAACCGCTTTCCTGGTGAGACCGAAGCCAAGTGTATAGACCGCAAGCGCGCCAACACATCAGCGGCGTTCTTCCTTTCTCCTGAATTCCAGAACACCGGTTCGTTCGTGCTTCGTGTTTACTGGGGCACGTTAGGAAAACTTGAGAGCGCCCAATGCGCGGGCGTGCCGCAGAACTTGCCAGCATCCTGCCGGCCTCTCTACAAAGACTATATTGGTGATATGGCGCAAGTCGCGCAGGGCATCGTCGTCAACGACGCCCTGGTACCCGACGTGATTAATGCCAACAAACACGCCTTCGTCGATCAGTTCATTAATCGCACGGACTTCCAGGCTGCGTACGGAGGCCTGACTCCGGCGCAGTTTGTTGACAAGCTCAGTCAAACAACGGGCATCACGCTGTCAACTGCCGACCGCGATGCATTGATCACCGAAGCCGCCACGAACAAGTCGAGCGTCGTTTTCAAGATGGTTGATGGCACGCAGGCTACGACGGGCGGAGTGCTCGTGTTCCAGACGCCTTACGGACAAGCGTTCTACAACAAGGAGTTTAATACTGCGTTTGTGTTCATGGAATACATCGGCTACCTGCGACGCAACCCGGACCAGGGCGGATACAATTTCTGGTTGGGCAAGCTGAACTTTTACGGCAACTGGCTCGACGCCGAGATGGTGCGCGCCTTCATCGTCTCCCCCGAGTATCGCAGCCGCTTCTAAGCGTTATTATCGCTTAAGAAGACAGCCAACCTCAGAAATGGGGTTGGCTTTTCTGTTTGTTGAATTGCTTACCTCAAAGTCGCAACTGAGCGCCAAAGGCGCGGAATATGATAGCCAGGGCAAAGCGCGAGCGAAGCGAGCGCGTCGCCCCTGGTGGCAAGCAATAATTTGAACAGAGCACTGAAAGTGCGAACTACCGACGGTGAATTATTACGCTCTTTCAGAGCTATATCGTCATTTGCGCTTGTACCAGGGGCGACGCACTCGCTTCGCTCGTGCTTGCCCCTGGCTTTCATATTCCGCGCCTTTGGCGCTGAGCACCGAAATCAGGTGATGGTAGAATGCGACCATAACGAAGACATCATGCGCATGAGTTCTCCTCAGATTGAGATCGACGACTTGACCGCGTTAATCCGTGAGTCGATGGCGGAACAAGAAAACGCCGAAAAAGGAGCGCTCGTTGCAGCGTCGACCGCACCGCCCCCAGCAGGTTCTCCGGCACTAAGACTACAACCCGACTTTCAACCGAATTCCGATCACCACTATCACATCAACGATCTGCTGTGTTTTCACGACCGCACATTCGTGCAAGCGGCTTATCGCGCCATATTGAAACGCTCTCCCAACGAAACGGAGTTTCACCGCGAACTCAAGCGCCTGCGATCCGGCGAGTTCAACAAGATCGACTTACTCGCCTCACTCCGCTTCTCCGCGGAAGGTAGAGCCAAGAAAGTTCAGCTTGACGGATTGCTCAAGCCGGCGCTGGTCCGTCGCCTGGGCCAGGTGCCGATCATCGGTTACGGCATTCGACTCGGCATCGCCATCGTTCGACTGCCGAACCTGATTCGCGATCAACGCCAGTTCAGCAGTCACGTGCTCGCGCAGCACGAGCAGATCGCCGACTTCGTGAACGTCCTCTCTACGCGAATCACTGAAGCTCATCACGAAATCGCGCACCTAAACGACGCCTTGTCACAACACGTCAAAACGTTTGTGTCAGAACAACAGGCGCTGGCGGCGCAACAAGCTGAACTCGAGCGCGTCGCAGACTCACGCTTTAGCCAACTGGACCAGCGCCTCGACGCATTCGAGATAAATTCAAGCGAACAGCTCGAAACATTGCGCGCTCGGATCGAAAAAGAGAGATTGGAACGGCAAACTGCCCTGAGTCAGTTCCTCTCAGAACAGCAGGCATTACTCTCAACCACGCGTAACGAACTGGAGTCAAAACAAAGCGAGCTACACTCGGAAATCGCTCGGCTTCACCTTCACCTTCAGCACTCACGCTCTCAAATAACAATTCATGACGAGAGGATTCGCGTGCTCGCGAGCAGCAGCGTTTCACCCACAATTCAGCAAGCGCCCATCGACGCACATCATCTCGACGCTTTTTACGCCGAACTCGAAGATCGATTTCGCGGCAGCCGCGAAGAGATTAAGGAAAGGTTCCAGGTATACCTGCCATACATCAACGAGAATGCACCGGTCGTCGATCTTGGTTGCGGCCGGGGCGAATGGTTGGAACTTCTGAGTGAGGCTGGAATCGAAGCGCAAGGCGTCGACACGAATCGCATTCAAGTTGAAGAGTGCCGCGCTCGCGGCCTAAAAGTCAGCGAAGAAGATTTTATAGCTCATCTACGTAGTCTCGCGGATGGGAGCGCCGGCGCAGTCACAGGTTTTCACATCATCGAGCATGTTCCTCTCGATGTTCTCATGACATTGGTGAATGAAGTGATGCGAGTGCTGCGCCCTGGCGGCGTCGTGATCTTTGAAACACCCAATCCCGAAAACGTGCTCGTCGGCAGCCAGTACTTCTACCTCGATCCCACGCACCGGCATCCGCTGCCGAGTGAACTGATGGAGTTTCTGTTGGATAGTCGAGGCTTCGATAAGATCGAGATCCTGAACTTGCACCCGTGGGACTCTGCCAAACTCGCAGGCGATGACGAGCTCACCGTTCGTTTCAATACTTACTTTTACGGTCCGATGGACTACGCCATCGTGGGCCGGAAGGTGAGTGCATGAGAATTCTCATAGCCACGGTTCAGGTGCCTTTCATTCGCGGAGGCGCAGAGATTCACGCGGAAGGATTACGAGACGCCTTGCGTGAAGCTGGTCATGAGGCGGAGTTGCTCTCGATTCCATTCAAGTGGTACCCGCCGGAAAAGATCGTCGATCACATGCTCGCCTGCCGGCTTCTCGACACATCGGAAGTGGCGGGCACAAAAGTGGATCTGCTGATCGGTTTGAAGTTTCCAGCCTATCTGATTCCACATCCAAACAAGGTGCTCTGGATCCTGCACCAACACCGCACCGCCTACGAACTGTGGGACCACGCTCTGAGCGATCTTGTTTATTATCCCAACGGTTCGCAGGTACGCGACGTCATCGAACAAGCCGACCGCAAACTGATTCCTGAAGCTCGCGCCATTTTCGCGAACTCACGTAACGTCGCCCGGCGGCTCAAGAAGTTTTGCGACATCGACTCCACACCGCTCTATCATCCACCGCCGCATGCGGAAAAGTTTTATTCCGGACCTGCCGAAGATTACCTGTTCTTCCCCAGTCGTCTGTGCATTCCGAAACGTCAGACACTCGTTCTCGAAGCACTTTCACTGACTCGCAATCCGGTTCGGATCTGTTTTGCCGGCACCGCGGACCATCCCGATTACACGGACAAGCTGCACTCGCTGGCGCGAAAACTCAAAGTGCAACAGCGCATCGAGTGGTTGGGCGGCGTCAGTGAAGATGAGAAGCGGGCTCGCTACGCCGGTGCACTCGGAGTTGTTTATCCTCCGGTAGACGAAGATTACGGCTACGTAACTCTCGAAGCGATGCTGGCTGCCAAACCCGTGATCACTTGTCGTGATTCGGGTGGCCCTTTAGAGTTTGTGATCGAAAAACAGACCGGATTGATTACCGATCCCACACCGGAAGCATTGGCATCCGCGTTTGATTTAGTTTGGGAAAATCGTAAGCAGGCAGAGACGTGGGGTCAGGCTGGACGAGCTCATTACGACTCTCTGGATCTCACCTGGGACAACGTGATCAAGAAACTTCTGGCATGAAGATCAACTGGTTCTCTCCGCTACCGCCGGCAAAGACAAGTATTGCTGACGATTATCTCGTAGGCATACTACCGGCGTTGAGCCGCCAGGCAGAGCTGACCTTATGGACCGATCAGCGCACTTGGGATCCGATGCTGGAAAAGTCGGCGACGGTGCGACACTACAAACCCGACCAGATCAGTTGGCCCGATTTGAATCAGGCAGACATCAACTTCTACAACCTCGGAAACAATCACATCTTTCACGCTTCGATCTGGCAGGTTAGCAGGCAGCATTCGGGCATCGTTATTCTTCACGATCTCCGCATGCACAACTTTTTCGACAGCTTGTATCGCGCTCATTGGCGTGACGTCAGTGGATACCTAAACCAGATGAAGCTTCACTACGGTGAAGAAGGACTATACGCAGCGACCGAGTTCGTTAATGGCAGGCTCAGTATCGATTTTATGACGGAGCACTATCCGTTTACTTCTCTCGCGCTGGAGAACTGCTTCGGTGTGGTGGTCCACACGGATGAAGCATTTGAGCAACTGGAACGTTCCAAACAATGGTCCGTTATGCTTACGCCGTTGCCGCGTTCGATGCCTGCCAGTCGGAACGGTGACGAACGCGCAGCGACGCATGGTCCACCTTACCGCTTGATCATATTTGGCTACATCGGTCGCAATCGCAGACTCAACGCCGTACTCGAAGCGCTCAGCGGAATGCCGGAGCGAGACTCTTTTCGATTGGATATTTTCGGCGAGCTTGCTGATGCGCGCGGACTGCGCAGCCGCATTCGACAATTGGATCTCGGCAAGCTGGTCCAACTGCACGGCTACGCGCCGGAAGATCAGTTGAATAAAATGCTGGAGAACTCACACCTCGCGATTAACCTGCGCTACCCGACAATGGGCGAGGCTTCGGGCAGCCAGTTACGCATCTGGTATCACGCGTTGCCGAGTTTGGTTACTGACGTCGGCTGGTACTCTTCGTTATCGAGCGATACGGTGGCGCATGTGCGTCACGAACATGAGATCGCCGACATCCAGACGCATCTGAAAGCTTTTCTCAGCGAGCCGGATCGCTTCGCGAGGATGGGTGAGGAAGGATTGCGCACGCTCGAACGAGTACATAGTCCGGAGGAGTACGTACACAACATCCTCGAGCTGGCGCGTGATCGCCGCCGGTTGAACTTGAGAAAGGCTGCACGTGATTTAGCGAAGCGTGCAGGAACGGCAATGGGACCATGGACCAGCAAAGCCGGTCATGATCCCACAAGAATCGCCGAGAATATTTACGCGATGTTTAGATCTTAAAGCCGGGGTCTTCTTAAGGTGCTCCAAAACGCGAACGGTACTCGGGTGAATTGATGAACGCGCGCACCATTTCCGCGTCGACAAAGTTGCCGTAGAAGTTCAGCTTGGCCAGCCAGAACGCAAAACCGCCATCGTCAGGATCGCGCAGCAGGTAACCGAAGTATTCCATCTGCACAAACGCCGGGTTGAACAGGCTGTTGTAGAACGCCTGGCCGTAGGTGGTGTTGAATACCAGGACACCACCCGCAGTTGTCTGCGTCCCATCCACTACCTTGAACAGCACGCTCGCCTTTGCTGC
>Ga0126376_10001480_pt1 | contig 12645 bp, 10 predicted proteins | sample PanSoiMetPlot_15_FD_92760 | JGI IMG/M metagenome (GOLD analysis project Ga0126376, IMG submission 92760) | Tropical forest soil microbial communities from Panama - MetaG Plot_15 | ecosystem: Environmental > Terrestrial > Soil > Tropical forest > Bulk soil | place: Panama | collected 2016-02-17
CACCTCGATCGAGCTGTCCTGGATCTGCTGCGCCAGCCGCGACAGCGCGTCGGAGGCCGCCCGCGCGATCTCGGCCAGCCGCGCCGGCAGATCCTTCGCCTGGTCGGTGGCGCGCACCAGATCGCCCGCGCCGATCTGCTCGAAAGCCGCAACCAGGGCGCTCTCCAGCTCCAGCCAGCGCCGCCGCGCCTCGGGCAGCCGGCGCTCCAAGCGGCGGAAGCATGGGAACACCCACACCCCGTAGGCGATCACCCCGGCGGCGCCGAGCGCCAGGAAGGCCAGCAGCGGCCAGTCCGGCCCGCCGGACGAAGCGTCGAGCGCCAGCAGCAGGTAGCCGGCCAGGAAAAGACCCGCCACCAGGAGCCAGCCGGAAAGGGCGCTCCCGGCGCCGCGCCTGCCGCCCGCCCGCTCTCCGGTCCGAGCGGCAGGAAGGATCGGCTCTGCTTCCATCCTCTGATCTCTCCTCAGGCTGCCGCGGGGCCTCGCCGCCGGCCGCCTCGCACGGTGATCGGCGCCGTAAATCCCGACGGTTTCAGCGTTTTTCGGACCCGAACGTCCTCGTAGGATAGGCAATTCGCCACCCCGCCGCAACCTCACCCTCCTGGGGATGGGCGCGCTCCGGCCCCCTTCCGACACCAGTCTTGTTGAAAGTACGCGCAAATTAGGCTATAGAATGCCCTAGATTTCGCTCTACCTACAGACGCGCAAGGGCTGCCATCCGAGTATGTCCTCGGACATCCGGAGTGCGTCCCGTACACGTTCGCTTCTCAGGGAGGCCGTATGAAATGTAAAGGATGTGTTCTGTTGCTCGCCCTCGTCCTGGCCGCGCCCGCCGCTTACGCCGGCAACGGCCACATGCTGCACGGCATCGGCGCCGTCAACAGCTCGATGGGAGGCGCCGGCGTGGCGCTGCCGATCGATCCGCTGGGCGCCCTGCTGCTCAATCCGGCCCTGCTTACCGATCTCGACGGCAGCCGGTTCTCTTTCAGCGCCGAGTACAACACCCAGAAGAACGCCGTCTCGAGCCGCGTCGGTCCCTTCTCCGGCCGCACGGAGGACGACAGCGATCCGGCGCTCATTCCCGCCTTCGGCTGGACGCATCACAAGGCCGGCTCGCGCCTGGCCTACGGCATGGGGTTCCTGGGGCTCGCCGGCTTCGGCGCCGACTACCCGCAGGACTCCACCAATCCGATCCTCGCACCGCAGCCCTTCGGTTTCGGCCGGGTGTACTCGAACTACCAGCTCCTGAAGGTGCCAACCGTCGTCGCCTGGAAGGTCAGCGATGCCTTTTCCCTCGGCGTGTCGCTCAACGTCGCGCGCTCGGCCCTGACCGCCGATCCGGCCGGCTTCGCCAGCCCCGACTGCTCCGGCCCCGCGGGCCCCTGCTTCTTCCCGCGCGTCAACTCCGACAGCGCCTGGGGCTACGGTCTCGGCATCGGCGCCTATTACAAGCTCAACCCGGCCTTCGCCCTCGGCCTCTCCTACAACACCGAGACCAAATTCTCCGACTTCGAGTGGAACTCCGCGGTGGCCAATCCCAACCTCCCCACCTTCGGCCGGGCGCGCCAGATCAAGCTCAAGCTGAACTCGCCGCCGGTGCTGGTGGCGGGCATCGGTTTCACGCCCAGCGACCGGCTGGCGATCGGCATCGACGGCAAGTGGCTCAACTATGAGAACACCGAGGGCTTCAAGGACACCCTCGGCTTCAAGGACATCACCGTCTTCGACGCCGGCGTGCAGTGGCGGGCCACCAGCCGCTTCACCCTGCGCGGCGGCTACAACCGCGGCGAGAACCCGATTCCGGAGGAGAGGACGTTCCTCACCGTGCCCGTGCCCGCCATCTTCGAGGATCGCGTCGCCGGCGGCTTCGGCCTGCGCGTCAACGACAACCTGATGCTCGACGCCGCCTACTACCACGTGTTCAAGAACCACATCACCGGGCCGTTCCTCGGTCCCACCGGACCGGTGCCCGGCACCTCCGTGACCACCGAGATGGCGATGGACTCGGTGGTGCTGACGTTCTCGTTCAAGCTGTAGAAGCCCCCCGCCCCCCTCACCTCCCCGACCCTCCTCTCCCGGCCTCCCCCCTCCCGCCGGGAGAGGAGGGAGAACAGCAAGAAAAAACTGCTTCTTCAAAGCCCCCTCTCTCCCGGCGGTCCGGGGGGGAGGCCGGGAGAGAGGGGGTTGGGGGAGTGAGGGCCTACCGCCCCATCCACACCACCCGCGAGATTTCCGCGATCACCTGATTGGCCTCCTTCTCGTCCTTATACCCGCGGGTGAGGACGACCAGGACGTATGGCGCCTCGCCCGGAGGATAGACGATCGCCGCGTCGTGGTGGATGCCGGTGATGTCCCCCGTCTTGTGGGCGATGGGCGTGCCCTTCGGCAGATAGGCGGGGATCTTCTCGTTGAACTCCTGCGCCTTCAGGATCTCAAGCATCTTCGCGTTCGAGGCCGGCGAAAAGGCGGAGCCCCCGGCGAGCGCGGTGAGCGCGATCTCCAGGTCTTTGGCGGTGACGGTGTTGTTGAGGCCGGCGTCGAAGGCCTTCTGATCCTCGACGCCGCGCCGCACCTGGATGCTGTAGGCGCCGAGGCCGCGCATCAAGTCCGTGGCCCGGGAGGCGCCGATCTTTTCGATCAGCAGGTTCGTGGCCAGGTTCGAGCTGCGCACGATCATGTGGCGGATCAGCTCCTCCAGCGGCCGCGAGCCGCCGACCGCCTGATAGAGGTCCGGATCTCCATCCTCCTTGGGATCGAGCGTGAAAGGCGAGCCGTCGACGATGCTCTGGAACCGGTTGCGCACCGCGATCGGCTCCGAGAGGCGCAGCTCCCCGGCGTCCACCGCTTGAAAGAGCGCCATCATCACCGGCACCTTCATGGTGCTGGCGGCATGGAACGACTCGTTCTCGTTGCGGAAGAAGGTGGCGCCGCTGCCGAGGTTCCGGTAGGCCACGGCGATCGTCACGCCCTGGCGGTGGAAGAACGGCTCCAGGCGGCCGGCGATCGAGCCGGACTGCGGCCGCGCGCCGCCGGAAGCACAGGCGGCAAGAACCAGCAAAAACGGGAGCAGCGTCCGAATCGGTCTCATGAGCAGCCTATGATAGCCTCACGCATGGGAGAACCTGCATGCAGGGCGAGCTGACGGCGCTGCTCCAGGCCTGGAGCGCCGGGGACGCCGCCGCGGCGTCGCGGCTCATTCCCCTCGTCTACGACGAGCTGCGGCGCCAGGCCGCGCGCCAGCTCCGGCGCGAGCGGCCGGACCACACGCTGCGGCCCACCGCCCTCGTCCACGAAGCCTACGTGCGCATGGTGGGCCAGGAGCGGGCGAGCTGGCAGAGCCGCACGCAGTTCTTCGCCGTGGCCGCGCAGGTCATGCGCCGCGTGCTCGTCGACCATGCCCGCCAGCACGCCGCGGCCAAGCGCGCCGGCGGCTGGCAGCGTGTCACCTTGGAGGATCAGCGCGCCGGCGCCGCACCAGCACCGGAGGTCGACGTCCTGGCCCTTGACCGGGCGCTGCAAGAGCTGGCGGCGCTCGATCCGCGGCGGGAAAAGATCGTCGAGCTGCGCTTCTTCGCCGGCCTCACCCTGGAGGAGGCGGCGCAGGCGCTCGGCGTTTCCGAGGCCACCGTCACCCGCGAATGGCGGCTCGCCCGCGCCTGGCTCCACCGCCGGCTGGCCCCGAGCGCCGCCGGTCCCTCACCCGAAAGGCAGGACCTGTAGGCAAACTGTTACAGAGTGGCCCGGGCCCCTGATTTGGCTACTTGGGAGACGGTGATTCGATGGTCTCCAGAGGATACCAAGGACCCGCGGGATCCCGGTGATACTTGGCCGCGTCTCGGTTCGCAAACTTGAGGACGAGATCGTTCTCCCGCACTTCGGCGGATCCTGACTCTTTCTTGCCATCCACCGCCAAGGTCAGCCACTTACCATCGAACCTATAACATCCCTTTTCTGGGCGCATAGGAAAACGAAAGATCAGCCGACCCTCCGGCGTATACTTTTCGTATATCATGCCGCCGGTAGGAAACGGAGTGCGCCAGACACCCACAATTGGCGGCTGGCCCGGCACAGGCGACCCGACACGTTCTGCGGCCACGCCCGAGGCGTCTGGGACCATTCGGTTACCTTCGATCCCCAACGGCACCGAGGATGTCTGATCCCCTGGTTTGGGATCGGGCTTTTCACCGATGGTCAGCCGATCGCCGGAGACGCTGTAATACGACTCCACAAGGACAGTAGGCGATACCGCGAAGCTGCCGTCCGAACGGAACTCGAACGCTTGGCCGATTCCACCTTTCGATTTGTTCTCCGACTCCCACAGCCCCACGAGCTTGTCGGACTGCGGCGCCGGACAGTGCAGAGCCGCTCCAGCCGCGAAGGCCGCGGGCGCGGCGAGCGGAGCCAGAACCGCCAGGATCGTCATCGTCGCGCGCTTCATCGCCCATCCTCCTTGGATCCCGAAAGCGGACCCGCCTGAGCCAAACGCGATTCGCGTGCCAGAGCTCCGGCTTGTCCATCCAAGGCCCTGGAATCAGAGATTTACAGCAGAGGGCCGCTTTTCGGGTCCGGCGCTCCGGTCCCGCGTTTTGACGTTGGCTGCCAGCCGATGTACATTCGTTGTACATGGCGCTGCTGACGGACAGGGAACGGGACTTCGCGACGGCCGTGTCGGGTCTGGCCTACGTCAATCCCTTCCTGCCTGAACGCATCGACTGGGAGCGGCGCGCGCTCGGCGACGAGCACGCGCCGTCCGACGCCGTCTGGCACGCGGGGACCGGCGAGGTCGGAGCGAATCCCAACGAGTTGCGGATCGCCGAGCGTGCGACGGCGCTCGCCGAAACGGTGCGCGAGCGGCTCGCGAAGAAAGGCCGTGCGACGCCGACGGAGCTCGAGCTGCATCAGGACGTCGTCGCCTACGTCCTCTACTATCGTTACCAGGATCGTCTTTACAGGGCGATCGACGGTGAGGGCCGTGCCGGCTTCGCCTTCTACGGCGACTTCGCGGCCGACTGCGAGCGCTTCCTGGCGCCCGCCGGCGGCGCCCGGCCGCGCCTCGATGCGGCCCATCTCTTCGCCTGCTGCTATCAGGTGCGCCGCGCCTTCCACTACATCTTTCGCTCGCTCATCGGTGGCTCGATGCCGTCGGCGCGGCTGCGGGCGCAAGTCTGGCAGTCGATCTTCACCCACGACCTGCGTCGCTACCAGCGGGCGCTCTATCACCGCATGGGCGACGTCACCACGCTGATCACCGGCCCTTCCGGCACCGGCAAGGAGCTGGTGGCCCGGGCCATCGCCCTGTCGCGCTATATCCCCTTCGATCCCGGCACGCGCCGCTTCGGCGAGCGGCCCGAGGAATCCTTCTTCCCGCTCAACCTCTCCGCCCTCTCGCCGACGCTCATCGAATCGGAGCTCTTCGGTCACCGGCGCGGCGCCTTCACGGGGGCCGTCGACCACCGCGTCGGCTGGTTGGAGGTCTGCCCGCCGCTCGGCACCGTCTTCCTCGACGAGATCGGCGACGTCGACGCCGCCATCCAGATCAAGCTGCTGCGCGTCCTCGAAACGCGCACCTTTCAGCGCCTGGGCGACACGCGGCCGCAGACCTTCCGCGGCAAGATCGTGGCCGCGACCCACCGCGACCTGGGACGCGAAATGGGCGCCGGCCGCTTTCGTGAGGATCTCTATTACCGGCTCTGCGCCGACCGCGTCGAAACGCCGTCGCTCGCCGAGCGCATTCGCGATTCGCCGCAGGAGCTCTCCGACCTGGTGCTCTTCCTCGCCCAGCGGCAGGTCGGCGAAGAGATGGCCCCTGATTTGGCGCGAGAGGTCGTCGCCTGGATTGACTTGCGGCTGGGGCGCGGCTATTCATGGCCCGGCAATGTCCGCGAGCTCGCGCAGTGCGTGAGCAACGTGCTGATCCGTCACGACTACCAGCCCGCCGCGAGCCGCGCGGCCGCAAGCCCGCGCGAGGCCTTGGCGGCCGAGATCCTCTCCGGCCGGTTGTCGGCCGACGAGGTTCTCAACCGCTATTGCACGCTGATTTACGCCGAGACCGGCGGCTATCAGGAGGCCGCCCGCCGTCTCGGGCTCGACCGCCGGACCGTCAAGGCGCGAGTGGACGAGGAGCTGCTCGCCAGGTTGCGGCAATAACCTTACTTACCGGCCGGCTTCTCGGAGACGGTGAAGACCTGCTGCACCTCGACGCTGCGCGCAGCGTTCAGATCATGGGCCACCGCCTTGACGGTGTACGTGCCGGCCGGATCGTTGGGCTCGATGATGATTCCGAAGTTGGCGACGCTGAGCCCGATCTGCTTTTCGGACGGAGCCGGCTTGCCCTTCCAGAGCTCGCCGCCCTCGCTGGAACCGTAAACCGAGCCGTCCGGCCGCAGAACCGTGAAATCGACTGTCGATTGACAACGACCGTCAATGGGCTTGCAGCCGACAAAAAAGACGAAGGCAATGATGGGCTTTCCGCGCGTGGCAACGTTCGTGATCGACATCTGCGGCGTCTCCGGTTTTTCCCAGTCCGCCATGAGTTTCTCCGGCTCATCGGAAAGCAGAAGCATGACGCCGAACGGACCGTTCGACTTTCGCCACGGTTCATCGGGCACGGGCTTGCCATCTTGATTCCACTGCGCATACGACGGTGTAGCGATCAGCGCGAACAGCAAGATGAGCTTTTTCATCTGTCGGTCTCCTTATTCACGCTGAACCAAAGGCGATTTGCATGCCAGGCTCTGTCACCTCTCTTTTCAGTCCATGGAATCAGGGACTTACAGGAGAACACCTCTGTCAGGTGCGGCGCAGCACCCGCCGCGCTTCGACGTTGGCTGCCAGCCGATGTACATTCCTTGTACATCAGGCAGCACCCCGCGTGCGCCGTCCTGCGTTCGCAGCGGCCTCAGCGGATTTCTTCATGCGATATAAGACCAATAAGAGATAGGTCAGCGAAGCCAGATTGAGCGAGGTCATCACGACCCAATAAACGAGCTGGTCGGAAAGCCCGGGTATGTGGAACATGGCCAGATTTGGCGCCAAGAAGCGGAGCAGAAAGAGCACCGCGACGAGCGTCCACCGCTCTCCAAGGTCTTCGAGACCCAGATCGCGAGAGATCCCATGCATCACAAAGCAGAAACCGGCGATCGTTGCCCCACCCACGAATGTGAACGTGACCCGTGCCCAGAGCTCCAGATCCGTAACTCGCGGGTAGAACAAAGATACCAGCGAACCGACGAAGAAGCTCGCCGTAACCGCCATGACAGCCGTCATGATGGATTCTGCGTTGCCCTTCAACCCATAGCCGAACGCCAGTTGTCCGGTACCGATAGCGAGAAGGCCGAATCCGACCAGATTCGGGAGAAGGTCGACCCTGGCGATTCGGCCATCAGTTCCCATCCCAAACCAGACATCAACGAACACGAAGACGGCGCCCCAAAACACGAGAGCGAGGGGCCATCTCAGGCGACGAAGGTGCAAGCGAGTCTCGTTGGCTGAGGTTTCAGTGGGAATGGGTTGCGACATAGAGCGATCTCAGATCATGCTCCGCGCCGGCCTTCCGCGGATCTACCATGAAATCGAAGATGGCCTTGTTGTTTCGCGCCTTCGCAGCCACACCTCGAAGCTCGCCCCCTCCTCGGACCCGACTAACCGGAGATCGCCACCCATCCGCTGGGCAAGGCGCCGGCTCAGGGCGAGGCCCAATCCCACGCCGGGCGCCGAGCCGGCGGCCTTCGCGGCCGAGCGGTGGAAGGGGCGGAAGATCCGCCGCCGCTCGCGCGGATCGATGCCCGGACCGTGATCGTGTAGCCGGAGGATCGCATAGCGTCCCCGCAGCGACGCCGAAAGCTCCAGCGTCGGCTGCGCGGCGTTGCAGGCGTACTTGGCAGCGTTGTCGACGAGATTGAGGAGGATCTGCTCGGCGCTCGCGACGTCGACGCGCACCCTTTTTTCATCGAGATCGGGTACGTTCTCGATCTTCAGCGCGAGACCGGCTTGGGCGGCGCGCTGCGCAAGGGAAGGGAGGACCCGGGCCAGGAGATCGTCCAGAGCAAGGCTTTCGATGTGCATCTCCGCGCGCCGGCGCTCCAGGCGGGAGAAGGCCAGGACGTTTTCGATGAGATGGCCGAGGCGGTCCGCTTCACTGCGGAGCGTTGCGAGGTAGGAGGGCCGCTCCTCGGCGGGCACGATGCCTTCGAGCAGCATCTCGGTGTAGAGGCGGAAGGTAGTCAGCGGCGTGCGCAGCTCGTGGGTGACCGCAGAGACGAAATCGGCGCGCCGCTGGCTGAGCGTGACGGAGCTCTTGAGCAGGCTGCCGACTCCCAGAAGTCCGAGGACAGCCGCGAGCCACGCTGCGGCAATGCTCAGGCGCACGGGCGTCCAGTCCGGCGGCTCGGTCTCGGGCATCGGCCCCGGCACCAGCCGCGCCGGCAGCAGCGCCAGGCGCCGGCCGGGATCGCTTTCGTCGCCTTCGGCGGCCGGCGCGAGGCTGGAGGCGGGAACGACGGCAGCGATCTGGCTCAGCAGGAGGTCGCGCAACGCTGGCCAATCGAGCAGGGTGCCCTGAAGCCAGCGCTCGTCGCCGCGTCGGACGCGCCGCAGGAGCACCAGATCGCCGGCCATCCAGCGGGCCTCGAAGGCCGACTCCACCTCCAGGCCCGCCGGCGCGCTCGCGGGCCGCACCAGCGTGGACTGCTGGCCCAGCTCCTTGCGGCGCTGAAAGGAAAGAGCATTGAGCGCCTCCTGCGAGTAGGCCGATTGCTGGCCGCTCTCGTTGCCGCCGACGTTGATGCGGTCGGTCAGCACGCCCGGCGTCGTCTGCAGGATCGTCCAAGGATTGGGCTTCTCCACTTTCTGCTCCGGCTGCTGTGCGTTGGCGCGCGCTGCATTCTGCTGCGCGGCCGGCTCGGCGGCCTTCGTGGTTGCATTCGACGTGATCTGCTGCGTATTTTGCTGAGCGGCATTGCGCAACGAATTTTGCTGAACGGGTGGCGCTTGGACCGCGTTCTGTTGCGCGTTTTGCTGAGCGGGCGATGGGGCGGAATCCCGCTGCGCCAGCGATTGCGCCAGCGGTTCGGACGTGTTCGGAATTTCCGGCACGGCCGGCGTCTCCTCCGCAATCTCGGTCGCAGGCTCTGGCGCACGCAAGGACGGCGGTCGCGGTGCCGGCGTACGGGGCGGCTGCTCCGGCATGGGCAACGCGGCCACCCAGGCCGGCGCAGCCAATTTCGGCTCGGCGCGCAGCTTGCGCTCGGCGCCGACCTCGAAACGCGCGCGCACCAGCGGCGCGGTGGCAGCACCGCCGAGCAGGGGCAGGCCCGCCGGCTCGCCTGCCGAGAGGAACCGGCCGGCGGGGCGCGTGTTCTCCAGCGCGATCAGCTCCGCTAGGGTGGCGTCGAGCCGCCAGAGGGCGATGCGGACGTTCTCCTCGTGCGTGGCGCGCTGGAGCGCCGCCCTCTCCGAACGCTCGAGTCCCAGGGTCATCGCCGTGATGCGCGCCAGCGCCGCGAACAGCACGAGCGCGCTCACGGCGAAGGCGGCGGCGACGAGGAGCGGCCGGCGAATCATGGATTGAGCCTGTAGCCCTTGCCGCGCACGGTCACCAGAACGTCGCGGCCGCCGAGCTTCTTGCGCAGGCGCGCGATTGTCATATCCACCGATCGAGTCGCCACCAGGTGCGGCTTCTGCTGCCAGACGCGCACCAGCAGCTCGTCGCGCGAGACGACGCGGTCGCGGCTCTTGGCGAGATAGCGCAGCACGTCGGCCTCCAGCTTCGAGAGATCCTCGCAGCCGCCCGCGGCGAGCCTCACCTCTCCACGATCGAAATCCACCTCGCCCGTCGTGAGCTGCAGGCGATGGATGGCCTGCGGCCGCTCGGGCGAGCGCCGCAGCACGGCTTCCACGCGGGCCAGCAGCTCGCGGGCGCTGAACGGCTTGACCACGTAGTCGTCGGCTCCCAGCTCCAGACCGCGGACGCGCTCCTCCTCGGCGCCGCGCGCCGTCACCACGATCACCGGCAGCGCCGGCTCCTCCCGCCGGATACGCCGCAGCACCTCAAGGCCGTCGCACCGCGGCAGCACGAGATCGAGCAGCACGAGATCAAGGCCGCCCGCGAGCGCCAGCTCCGCGCCCGTGGCGCCGTCGCCCGCCTCCTTTACCTCGTACGACGCATAGCGCAGCGCCGCCGCCATGCCGCGGCGGATGGAGAGGTCGTCTTCGATCACCAGGATTACGCGCGAGGCCATGGTTGGAACCTGGTGACCATGGTAGCTCAGTCCGGCGATCGGACCTGAAACCGTTACACAGGCGTTACGTACCACCGCGGATAAACGCTCGAATATCCGCCGAGAGCGCCGCCAGCGACGCCTCATGGAGGTACATCATGTGGCCGCCGACGTAGTTCTTGAGGGTGATGCGGTCGCGGGGGATGCCGCTGTGATTGAAGGTGTGCTCCACTCCATAGAAGGTTGTGGTCAGGTCGTATAGACCGGTGGCCGCGAAGATCCGGAAGTCCCGGTTGGCCGCCGCCGCTTGCGCCAGATAGGCGGTGGTATCGAGAAAACCGGAGAAAGCCCTTTCCTGGTCGGCGGGGCGCTTCCAGAGACCGCCCGCCCGCTCGGCGAAGACCTCGTAGCGCTCCCCCATATCCACCTTCAGCTCATCGGTGAGATAGCTGTTGATCGTCGTCACGAAAGGACTGGCGATGCTGAACAGGAACGGATCCCAGGCGACGGACTCACCGGCCTCGTCGGGGTCCTTGCCGCGGAACCGCGTGTCGTGGACGGCCAGGGTCTCGCCGCGATCGCGCAGCAGCTCCTTGAGGAAGTGATCGGCCGGCACGCGCAGATGGCTGCGGCGCAGGTAAGACTCGGAGAGACCCGTGAAATGGTGGAGCTTGGAGGCGACCGCCGCGGTTTCCGCCTCCGACAGGGAGTCACCGCGGAAGAGCGCCGTCAAGTATTCGGTGGCGGCGAACTCGCGCGCCTCGGCGAGGAAAGCCTCGAGATCGGCCGGCTTCTCCGGGAGCTGATTGTGGTAATAGGCCGTCGCCGCGTAAGTCGGCAGACAGGTCGCGTAGGCGAGGTCGTTGCCCGGCGCGCCGGAGAGGAAGATGCGCACGTCGAGCGCCGTGGAAACCAGGATCACCCCGTTGAAGGCAATGCTGTCGAGCACGTCCAACGACAGGTCCCGGACCAGCAGGCTGACGCGGGTTGTGCCATAGCTCTCGCCGGCCAGGTACTTCGGCGAGCTCCAACGGCGTTGGCGGGTCAGGTAGGTGCGGATGAAGTCGGCCATCGAGGCGGCGTCCTCATCGACTCCCCAGTAGTCGCTCGCCTTGCCTTCTCCCAGCGCGCGGCTGTAGCCCGTGCCGACGGGATCGACGAACACCAGGTCGGTGACGTCGAGCAGGCTGTAGGGATTGGGTCGCAGCGCGTACGGCGGGCTCCCGGCGGTGAGAGGATCGGGGCCCAGGTCGAGCCGCGCGGGACCGAAGGCGCCGATGTGGAGCCAGGTCGAGGTCGATCCCGGACCACCGTTGAAGAGGAAGGTGATCGGTCGCCGTGATGGATCGTCCACGCCGTCGAGCAGATAGGAGATGCTGAAGACGCTCGCCTTCGGTACACCCTTGTCGTCCTTGAGGAGGGTCTCGCCCGCGATCGCCCGATAGCGCAACGTCTTGCCACCCAGCTCCAGGGTATGACGGGTGACGAACTCCTTCGGTGAAACAGGCGGCGCCGGCGGCACCGGCGAGGCGCCCTTGGCGTCATCGCCGGCATTCTGGGCGGCTAGCAGGCAGGGGATGAGGAAGGCGGACGCGAAGAGACCGGCGAGGCTCGATCGGCTCGGCATGGTGGCTCCTTTCGGGTACTGAGTACGAATCCCGGAAGGTCAGGTTGCACCGGTGCGATCGCCGCTCCAGCGCTCAGAAAGTTACACCCCCGTTACGTTCCACCCCTTCCGCCGGGTCTATCGTGCCCGTCGTCAGCAGGCCCTTTCCGAAAGGAGATCGCACATGCGCACAAAGATCGCAGCCGTTCCCCTGGTCTGGATGGCGATCGCCGCATTCTTCTGGAGCTCCGGGCTCGCCGCGAGCGATCAGGAAAAGCCCACGCTGGAGGCCCTGGCGCGGACGGCACTGGCCGGCGGTGCGGATGAAGCGGCGGAGGCCGTGGCTAGCTTGCGGCAGGCGGGTCCAGCCGGCATGGAAGCGATGATCGCGGCGGGCGCCTCGGGAGACGCGCTCGACCGCACGTGCGGCGTCCACGATTGCGCGGACATCCGCCTGTTCTGGTACACGGACCTCGAAGCGGCCGAGGCGGCGGCGCGCGCGTCGGGCCGGCCGATCCTCTCGCTGCGGCTCATGGGCCGGCTCGACGAGGAGTTCAGTTGCGCCAACAGCCGCTTCTTCCGCACCGTCTTCTACGAGAACCGCGAGATCAACACGCTCCTGCGAGAGAAGTTCGTGCTCCATTGGCGCTCGATGCGGCCGGTGCCCAAGGTAACCATCGACTTCGGCGACGGCAGCCGCCTGGAGCGCACCCTCACCGGCAACAGCATCCACTACGTCCTCGACAGCCGCGGCCGGATGATCGCGGCCCTACCGGGGCTGTACGGACCCGAGGAATTCCGGAATGCCCTGGTAAGCGCCGC
>Ga0126376_10001485_pt1 | contig 12628 bp, 7 predicted proteins | sample PanSoiMetPlot_15_FD_92760 | JGI IMG/M metagenome (GOLD analysis project Ga0126376, IMG submission 92760) | Tropical forest soil microbial communities from Panama - MetaG Plot_15 | ecosystem: Environmental > Terrestrial > Soil > Tropical forest > Bulk soil | place: Panama | collected 2016-02-17
TGTGATTGAGCTCAATTTCCGCCTGCTTGCCATTCTGTACCTTGGGCCCAACGGTTAGGACGGCGCAATCGGCCTTGCGGAAAATCTCTTCGGCAACCGAGCCGATGAGGATCTTCTGCACTTTCCCGCGGCCGTGGGTGCCGGTGATGACCAGGTCGATTCCATGCTTGCGGACCAGGTTTTCCAGAGTCGGCCAAACATTGCCCTCTTCCAGTAGAACTTCGTGAGGAATGCCGCGAAGCTTTCCGGAAATGAGAATGTCGGTGACGCCTTCCTCGGCCGCCTGGCGGACTTTTTCATAAGTGGCCTGGGCGAGCTGCGGTTCGGCGAACTGGAATGGATCCGGGGTGATGATGTGAGCGAGGTAAATGCGCGCGTCATAACGGCGCGCCAGAGCGATGGCGAAATCCAGGGCATGATCGGAGACAGGCGAAAAATCGGTCGTGACCAGGATTTTGCTGATGGAGACGTGCTTGGCGATCTCTTTTGCTACCTTTTCCTGTGGTTCCACAATCTGCGGCATAACTCCCTCCTGAGACAATACACCGATTCAGAAGCGACGAAGATTTGTTGACGCGGCCATCTAGGTCTACATAAGGAAGGAGCAAACGATGTGCCAGAAGGAGGGTTTAAGAGTGTTTGAGAACACGCAAGTTAGCGCAGTTTGTTTCTTCACTTGGGGCAACTTGCGCAGATTTTTGCGCAGAAAAACGTCAAAGTGAGTGGAAAGGACAGGTTGGGAGATTAGAAGGGGATTTCGGGGGGCGGGAAGGGGCTGGGCAAAAACAAGGGCGGCGGCCAGCCAAGTCATGAGCGCGTTCATTGGGTAGTTGTAGGCGCTTTTGCTCTGCCTCGTTTCAGTTGCTGCCGGCCGCTGCCAAACTTCTAGGTATCTCTAGTCTTGTGGGCGTCCCGTTCTCGGCGTATCCTTTCAAGCCTTCACCGCGAGCCCGAACGCCGAAAAAGGAACGCCCACTGCACAGCCTTTCGACAATCGCTCCATTGCCTAATTGCTGAGCGCTGTAGAGAAATGCAGGTAACGTTCCTTTTCGGGGCAATTTCCTCAGATTGGTAAGTAATTGAAAATAGGATGATTAGTGAGTGACAAAAGAACATTGCCGGATTGAATCAAAAGGGCTTGCGGGTTTTCACGCTCACGCGTGTTTTCTCACCCAGGGGCGCGCGTGACAAGGGTCACGGATTGGTAGGAGCCGCAGGTTCTTCTTCTTCGGAATGGCCCAGGCCAAATTTCTTCATTTTGTAGCGCAGAGCATCGCGGCTGATGTTGAGCAGCTTGGCGGCTTTGATTTGATTGCCGTGAGACTGCTGGAGGGCGAGCTCGACCAATGCATGCTCGACATCCTCAAGGGAGGTGCCGCCTTCTGGAATGGAGAGAGCAGGCAGGCGGCGCTTGCCCGGAGCCGGCTGAGATTCCACCGGGACAGGTGAGGGTTGGCCGTTGAGAACCGGTCCGCTGCGGCCAGTGGCGACGGAAAAAGGTAGGTCATCCGGCTTCAGGAGATTGCCTTCCTCGAGAATCATGGCGCGTTCGAGAGCGTTTTTGAGTTCGCGGACATTGCCAGGCCAGTCGTAGTTGAGAAGCAGGCGGCGGGTGTCCTCAGACAATCCCTGGACGGACTTGCGGAATTTCTTATTGTAATGAGCGAGGAAGAACTCGACCAGGGGAAGGATATCTTCCTTGCGATCACGGAGAGAGGGAAGGAAGATCGAGATAATGGCCAGACGGTAATACAAATCCTGGCGGAAGCGGCCTTCGCGAACTTCGCGTTCAAGATCGCGGTTGGACGCCGCGATAACACGCACTTCGACCTGAATATCGCGAACACCGCCGACGCGGCGGATCACCTGATCTTCGAGGACGCGCAAGAGCTTGGCCTGGAGAAGGGGAGAGAGTTCGCCGATTTCGTCGAGGAACAGGGTTCCGCCATCGGCGACTTCGAACAGCCCTTTTTTCATGGCCTTGGCGTCGGTGAAGGCACCCTTTTCGTGGCCGAAGAGCTCGGCTTCCATGAGGGTTTCCGGGATAGCAGAACAGTTGATGGCCACGAACGGCCGGTCGGGGCGGTGACTGCGGTAGTGAATGGCCTTGGCGACCAGATCCTTGCCGGTGCCGCTTTCGCCCTGAATAAGAATGGTCGTGGCTTCGCTGGCGGCCACCTTATTGACGAACTTCATTAGCTCGGTGATTTTCCGGGAGACGCCGATGACGTCATGATAGCCGGCGCGGCGGCGGACTTCCCCGCGGAGCGACTCGACTTCGGTACGCAGCTCGCCGGCGTCGAGCGCGTTTTGCAAGGTGATGTTCAGCTCGTCGAAATTGATGGGCTTGCTGATGAAATCATACGCGCCAAGGCGCAATGCGGCCTTTACGTCGTCGAGCTGCGGGTCGGCAGTCATCATAATGACGCTGCGGGTCTCGCCGGCGTTCTTGAGCTTTTCGAGAACTTCAATGCCAGTCAGATCGGGAAGGTGAACATCCAGCAGGATGGCGTCGACCTGCTCGGTTTGCAGCATGCGCAGGGCTTCTTCGCCGGAGTCGGCTTCCAGGGAGAAGTATCCGAATTCCGTGCATTTTTGCGTAAGTGTCCAGCGGACGAGCTTTTCATCGTCCACAATCAGGATTCGCTTTTGCGCCATAAGCTTAATTTATCATCCTGCTGACCGACCTGCACATTTTAGGATTTGCTCTTGAGCCGAACGATGGGCAACTGGATGCGGAACTGCGTGCCCTGACCCAAAATGCTGAGGGCTTCGATGGTTCCCCCATGGGATTGTACGATGCCGCTGGCGAGGGAGAGCCCCAGGCCGGTGCCCTCCTTACGCGTGGTGAAAAAGGGTTTGAAAATCTTCGGAAGCGCGTCCGGAGAGATGCCTTTGCCCGTGTCTTTGACCGTGATCAAGGCATAAGGGTCTTCACGGGCGATGGCGACTTCCACCTTGCCTTGGCCGGTGATGGCCTGAATCCCGTTCAGCAAGAGATTCAGGATGACCTGCTGCAGAAGAGCAGGGTCGTGGCAGACCGGAGGCATTGACGGGTTGGGAGTAAAGAGCACCTGCACGGGCTTGGTGCGCACCTGTTGACGAGCCATGAGAATAGCCTGCTCGATGGTTGTGTTCAGGTCGGCGGGATGAAAGGTCGGGGGCCGCGGCCGCGCATAAGAGAGCAGGTCGTTGAGAATACTCTGAATGCGCAGGACCTCATTCTGGACATCGCCGAGAACCGCGCGGCTCGAGCTTTCGGCGGGAAGTTCCTTGCCCATGACGTCGACGACGCCAGCGATGCCGGCGAGAGGATTGCGGATTTCGTGAGCGAGGCCGGCGGCGAGTTCGCCGAGCGTGGCAAGATGCTCGGCGCGACCCATGTCTCGGCGGTGCAATTCCTCGATGAGATTGCGGTTGTGTTCGAGCTGCTCGATCATTTCGTTGAACTGCCGGCCGAGTTTTCCGATGTCGTCTTCGCGCTTGGAGAACGCCACGCGAGCTGTGAGGTCATCGCGGCGAACGCGGGCAATAGTGCGCATTAACTCTTCGAGAGGTTGCTCGACGAGGACGAGAAGAACGGAAAGCAGGATGAAGCAGAGGAGCACGGCCGCAGCCAGTGCGCCGAGGATGACCCAGTGCGGATTGGGGACCGCGAGTTTGTAGACCACCTCGGCAATCGCGGCGAGGCTCAGGAGGAGCACCGCGATGATAGGAATGAAAACCTTCCACTGCCAGCGGATCCCGGTGGCCCATCGCACGATGGGGGGCAGATTCATGGAGGTATCTCATCAAAGATAGCGCAGGCGCGCAAGTCGACGTGGCCACCTGAAGGTGGCCGTTACCGAGAGCGTACCGAGAGCGGGGGTGGCCGCTGGGGGCGGAAACGGGTAAGATGCGTGGCGGAGTTTTGCGCATGCGCGCGGGCACGGAGGGTTTTGTGGCGTCTCCCGAAACATTTGATCTGGTCATCATCGGGTGCGGGCCGGCAGGCGAAAAGGCCGGTGCACAGGCGGCCTATTTCGGCAAGCGCGTGGCGGTGGTGGAACGCCTCTCGGCCGTCGGGGGAAGCTGTATCAACACGGGAACGGTGCCGAGCAAAACACTACGCGAATCGGCGTTGTACTTTTCCGGACTGAAGCAGCGCGGGCTTTACGGGATCGACTATTCGCTGAAGGAAAACCTGACGATTCAGGACTTCATGCACCACGAGCGCGAGGTTGTGGAGATGGAGCGCGCGCGCATCCTGAAGAATCTGCAACTCCACAAGATCGAGCTGGTACGCGGGCAGGCAGCGTTTGAGGATCCCCACACGATCGTGGTGAGCAGCTCCGCGGGCATCCGGAGCCTGCGAGGCGACGTGATCCTGATTTCCACGGGATCGAAGCCGCACCGGCCGCCGGAGATTGCCTTTGACGACGTACACACGTTCGATTCGGACACCTTTTTGCAGATGGAGCGGATTCCGAAGAGCCTGGCGGTGATTGGCGGCGGGGTGATTGGCTGCGAGTACGCCTCGATTTTCATGGCGCTGGGCGTGGACGTGACGCTGGTGGATGGGCGGGACCGCGTACTGCCGTTCCTGGATGCGGAGATTTCCGACCGGCTACGCGACCGGTTTGCCGCGCTGGGAATGCACCTATGGTTCAACGAACGGCCGGTGAAGGTTGAGAACACGGCGACCCATTCGCGGCTGACGATGAAAAGCGGCAAGGTGCTGGAGGCGGAGGCGGCGCTGTTTGCCGCGGGACGCCGCGCCGCAGTGGACGGCCTGGCTCTCGAAAAAGCGGGCCTGGCGATAAGCGACAAAGGCTATATCGCCGTGGATACGAATTACCGCGCGGTAGTGCCGCACATTTACGCGGCGGGCGACGTCATCGGATTCCCGGCGCTGGCTTCGACTTCCATGGAGCAGGGGCGCGTGGCCGTTTGCCATGCTTTCGGATTGAAATACAAACAGCGTGTGGCGTCTCTTCTGCCGATGGGCATTTACACGATCCCCGAAATTTCTGCGGCCGGCGAGAGCGAGGAATCGTGCAAAGAGAAAAAGATCGATTACTGCGTAGGGCGAGCAAAGTATGAAAACAACGCGCGCGGACACATAACCGGAGACACCGCGGGATTCTTGAAATTGATCTTTGCGCGGGCGGATCGGAAGCTGTTGGGCATTAGCATCATTGGCGAATCGGCGACGGAGTTGATTCACGTGGGCATGATGGTGCTGGATAAGGGACAGACGATTGATGAGTTCATCGATCTGGTGTTCAATTACCCGACGTTGAGCGAAATGTATAAGTACGCGGCGTACGACGGGCTGGGAAACCTTTCCGGGCACAAGCTCAGAGAAGGATAAAGTGGGGCGTGGAGCCAGCCTTGTCAAAGTCAAGCAAAACGATGAGTTGAGATCCTTCGCCCCAAAAAAACGCGCTCAGGATGACATCCCACCTGAGTGTCGAGGCAAGGAGAGAACCCATCTAAAGTGCGGGGAGAATGTCATGCCACTGGTGAGGATTGATTTGCGTGCGGGAAAGAGCGCCGAATATCGAAGGGCGCTGGGAGATGGTGTGCATCGCGCGCTGATTGAGGCGCTGGCGATTCCTCCGGACGATCATTTTCAAATGATTACGGAGCATCCGTCCGAGGGATTGATTTACGATCCGCAGTATCTGGGTATGCGGCGGTCGGACAACGTGGTGTTCGTGCAGATCACCTTGAGCGCGGGGCGCAAGCCGCAACAGAAGCGGAAACTGTTCAAGCGCATGGCAGAGATTCTGGCGGAATCGCCCGGGCTGAAGCCGCAGGACCTGGTGATCAACTTGGTGGAAGTGGTGTGGGAAAACTGGTCGTTCGGAAACGGCGAAGCGCAGTATATGGATTCGTGAGGAAAATCAGATAACAGATAACAGAACGTCGTCCACTGCGTGCTGACTATGCGATGCATCGCCTCTCTTGTCCTTTCCATTATCGCGACCACTTTGATTTTGGCTTCCAGTTCGAATGAGCAGCCCGCCTCAGAAGGCGGGCCCCGCCAATCTATGCCGCAGGCGACGAAGGTATTCGTCGGATTTGACCGCAACGAATATCCGGGGGACGCGGCGCTGATGGTGCTGCGAAAGTCGTTTGCGTTTGCCGGCTATTGGCTGAGCGCGCCTCCGGGAGAGAAGACCAATTCGTGGACCGGGAAGCGCGCAGCGCTTGAAGTGCAGGGATTTGGCTTTCTGCTCCTCTTCCAGGGACGAACATCCGACCAACTTTCTTCCAACCAGATTTGCATTGATGCAGGGCTTGCCGATGCGCGCGCGGCGGCGATGGCGGCGCGCCGCGAGGGATTTCCTGAAGGGTCCATTATCTTCCTCGACGTGGAAGAAGGCGGGCGATTTTCCGATGGATATCATGGGTACCTTCGGTCGTGGGCGCACTCCTTGAAGAACGAGAAATTTCGGCCGGGAATTTATTGCTCGGGGATTGTGGTGGACGAGGGCGCGGGTTCGACAATTATTTCCGCGGATGACATCCAGAGGCACATCGGATCGCCAGACGTCTTGTATTGGGTGTATAACGACGCGTGCCCGCCATCACCCGGATGCAGCCTGATGAACGAATTGCCCGCGCCTTCCGGTAGCGGCGTGGCGTACGCCGCGGTCTGGCAATATGTGCGGTCGCCGCGGGAAAAAAAGATTGCGCGGCATTGCCGCGGCTATGCGAACGACGGAAACTGTTACGCGCAGGGAGGCGCGAAGCATCAGTGGTTTCTGGATATGGACGTCGCAACGACGGCGAACCCATCAGCGCCACAGTGAGCCTGAACGTAGACAAAATCCCCACACGCAAATTCAGCGTGTGGGGCACCGACAATGGAATGAAAGTTAGCGATTCTCCCGTTGAGATCCTTCGCGCAAAAAGCGCGCTCAGGATGACGCGTTATCGTTTGTCGAGAATACGGTGAATCCACCTTTTGTGGGAACGGTCACAGGCTGGAGCCTGTGCTACCTAGAAGGTAGGGTTGCGCGGGAATTTCAAGTAAGGAAGCCGGACGCCGCTGATGAAGATTTGGTCGGCGCGAATGGCGGTGGGCGCTTCGAAGCCGGCGGAGCCGCCGTTGGTGACAAAGTCGTCCTGATCGACACCGTCGCCGCTAATGCCCAAGCCGCCGGCGAGAACGCCGTTTTTGTAAAGTCCCACGCTGCCAGGGAAGAAGACGATTCCACTCTCGTTGTTATTGAATCCCAAAGTGTCATTGCCCTGGGTGCAGGGATTCGCCAAATCCTGAAGGAACAAATTGTAAAACGGCCCGGGAGACGAACCCGTGATGCCCGGAGGGAAGAGCGGCTGCGCGCCGAAGCTGATGGTGCGGTTGGTGACCGCAGTGCCCATGGGCACGCCGGGAAGATCGGCCGCGGTGCGGTTGGCGCTATTGAAATAGATCATGTTGCGTGCCTTGCTGGCGGCAACGTCAATGCTGAACACGGTGGCGTCCCGCATGCGCCGCAGGCCGATCAAGGTACCGTCGAGATCCGCGACGGCGATGACCATGCGCGTGGCGGAATTCAGAGGCAGGCGGATGGCGGCCCGCGTTTTGTTGGCGGTGGCCTGGGCGTTGTCCATGATCGTCTGGACTTCCGCGGCAGAGAGCATGCTGCCGCCGACTGTCCGAATCAAATCGCCTTCCGCGGGCTTGCCAGCGCTGGCGAGCGGACCGACGACATACGCGCCGTCGGCGGTTCCAGCGGAACTGCCCTGGGGCATGGCGGTTTGATTTACGAAAGGCAGCGCGATTCCGCCGATGAACACGGCTCCTGGAGGAGGAAGCGGAAGGGAAAGACCAAAGCCGTTGGATTCCGAAGCGGCAAAAGTGGCGAACTCAGCGATGTCATGAGAGACACCTGCAACGCCGATGCCCCCGACCACGACACCATTGCGGAAAATCGGGACCCCGCCGGGATTGACGGCGTTGGGATCGCTGTCGTCGAGTTGGGACTTGCCGGTGAGAATGCCCAGGCCACTGCCCGGGGCGCCGGAAAGAGCCGTGGAAGGATGAATCGTTTGCCCGGGAAGAAAACTGTTAGCCAGAGTGCAGCCGCGATTGGTGTTTTCAATGCCGTACAGGTCGGCGGTGGGAGCGTTGTCCACGCCAGGGGGGAAATGAATGCCGCTGATAAAGCGAACCGTGCGGGAAGAAAGCGGAGCCTGGTCGTTGCTGAAGTAGGCGCCGGTGCGGGCGAGTGCGACGGCGAGGTCATTTACGCCCACGGCGGCGCCGAAATTCCCGATATCGGTCTGGTTGTTCGTGACGCCAGCTTTGTCGTAAACACCAAGAACGATGCCGCCACGGTCCACCACGGCGATGGCCATGGTTTCTGCATTGACGGCGGCCGCAGCCGCCTTCACAAGATTGTCAACGTCGGCTGCGCTGAGGGCGGGAACCACGGGCGGCGGCGGAGCGCTGACGGCTGTGGGCGTGCCCCCTCCGCAGCCAAGCAAAAGGATCGCAAGCGCGCCGGCGAGAAACAAAGCGAAAAACATGCCCAGAACGAGGAGCCTGCGTCGCTGCCGGTAGGCGCGACCCGATTCCACCGGTTTCCGAACAAGGTGTTCCATCGATAGAGTGTTGAGGTTCATCGTACACGCCGAGCGAAATGATTGGACGGGATTGTACATCGTTTGATGGAAAGTGGTGACGGCTAATTCCTAGAACCAGGGGTTGTGGATTTCCCAGTCACGCCAAATGAAAAAGGTTGCGAGACGAGCCTATTTTTGATTAGTTAGCGCAGACTGGTTTGCATGCCTTAGCCGGGTCCTACGGGAAAACATGAAGGTCGGTCCAGCGCGCAGGATGAGGTTGGCTCAACTAGGCCGGGCGGGGGTGTTCCTGGCGGCATGGTTGTGGTGTGCTTGCGCCGTTCTTGCGCAACAACCCGCGACGCCCGCGCAGGGTTCCACAGAACAGCAAACAAGGGAGGCGGGCCCGCCGCGACGAATCCCGCGGCAGCAGGCGTTGACGACCGCGGCGCTCGACGGCACGGTGCGCGAGCAGACCACGGATTCCGCGATGCGGGCGGTGGCGGGCGCACGCATCCAGGTGCGGCACCTGACGACCGGCGTAGTGACGACGGCCATGACCAGCGGCGATGGCGTCTTCCGCATCCTCTTGCTCTTGCCCGGCGCGTACGAATTTCACGCGGAGGCCGATGGGTACGAGGGGCTTACGATCAGCAACCTTTCGCTGAACGCGAATGAAGTGGTGACATTGGAAATTCGACTCATGCCGAACGGCGTGGCGGCCGCGCGCTCGCGGTTGCCACGCCAGCCGGAACTGGGACCTCCGCTTCCTGCCGAAGCCGAGACGATGACCGGAAGTTACCGCGAATTTCGCCACCGGCTGGATTCCGATCCCAACTATATTCTGGAGCTTTCTCCGGAAGTGCTGCCCCCCATTTCCGACATATATAACGTGGTGCCGAATCGCTGGGCGTTGGAGCAGCCAGATTACAAGCGGTATCCGACCACGGGCGAGTACATCTACACCAAGCCGCACTGGTACGACCCGTTCAACCGCAACCGGTTCAAGGGAGACGAGCCAATCTGGCCGGAAAAGTTTGGACAGCAGGTGTTCCTGAATGTGACCGCTTCCGAGACAACCTTTGTGGACGGCCGCAAGGTGCCCGTGCCGAGCGACGTGAGCGCGGCGCGCCCCGGAAGCAGCGAGTTTTTTGGGCGTGGCGAAATGTTTTTTCTGGACCAGACTTTCCGCTTCACACTGGATTTGTTTCACGGGGACGCTTCCTTCAAGCCAATTGACTGGCGCGTGCGAATCACGCCGGAGATCAGCCTAAACTACCTGGCTACCCGAGAGTTGGGAATTGTGGGGCCGGACGTGCGCGCCGGAACAACGCGCCTGGATTCGCACGTGGGATTCCAGGAAGCGTTCGTGGAAGTGAAGCTGCACGATTTGAGCCCCAACTATGATTTTGTTTCGGTGCGCGCGGGGATTCAGGAGTTCAACGCGGACTTTCGCGGATTCATTTTTTCGGAGGAACAGCCGGCGCTGCGGATCTTCGGGGATCTGAAGAGCGACCGCATCGAGTACAACGCCGCGTATTTCAATTTTCTAGAAAAGAACACCAACAGCGGATTGAATACCTTCGATGCCCGGAATCAGCAAGTGGTCCTGGGAAACATCTACATACAAGATTTCTTCTTTCCGGGGTATACGGCGGAATTTGTCGGCGCGTGGAACAAGGATGATGGCGGCTTGCATTACGACGACAACGGGTTCCTGGTGCGGCCGGCGCCGGTGGGCAGCGTCATCAACCAGGGTGTCGGGGCGGTATTGCACCGCATTGATGTGGGCTATTTCGGATGGCTGGGCAGCGGGCACATCAAGCGGCTGAACCTGACGCACGCATTTTACGAAGTCGCCGGGAAAGACACGTTCAATCCGATCGCCAGGCGGCGGGTGACCGTGAATGGACAAATGGCCGCCGCGGAACTTTCCCTCGACCGCGACTGGATCCGCTACCGCTTTTCGGCGTTTTACGCCTCGGGAGACCGCGATCCGCGCCAAGGCAACGCCAATGGATTCGACTCTATCGTGGACCTGCCGAGTTTTGCGGGCGGCCTCTTCAGTTTCTGGAACCGCGAAGGGATTCGCCTGACGGGTTCGGGCGTTTCGCTGACCACGGACGGGAGCCTGCTGCCCAACATGAGGTCGAACAAGGAAGAGGGCCAGGCGAATTTCGTGAACCCTGGAATTTTCCTGTTGAACGCCGGGGCGGACATTGACATCACGCCCAAGTTGAAGGGATTCGTGAATTTCAATTATTTGCGGTTCATGCGCACGGAACCGCTGGAAGCGGTTTTGTTTGCCGCGCCGATTCGCCACCACATCGGCGAGGATGTCGGGATCGGAGCGCAATACCGGCCGCCGCTGACGGAGAACATTGTCCTGACCGGTGGCGTTTCGATGCTACAGCCGGGGCAGGGTTTCCGAGACATTTATACGAGCCGCACGCTGTTTTCGGTGTTCGGCTCGGCGAAGCTGACGTTCTGAGGTTGTCGGGATGGCAACGCTTTCAGAAGGCAAGATCTGGCGGACGCTGCGCGAGGAGCAAGGACGCGCGCGGCTGCTAATTGTGTTTTTTGCCGGGGTTTCGGCCGCGCTCCTTTTCCTGGCGTGCTATCAACCGCACAACGCCGCGTTCGCCCAAGAGCAGGAAGGCTCGTTCCGCGGGCAGTCGCAGGAGGCGGCGATGGCCAAGTCCACGGGCTGCATGTCTTGCCACACGTCGACCGACGAGCCGACCATGCACCCATCGAAGGGCGTGCATCTGGGCTGCACCGACTGCCACGGGGGAGACAATTCCGTCGCGGTTCCGCAGGGGACCTTGCCAAAATCGCCGGAATATCAAGAAGCAAAAGAGAAAGCGCACGTGCAGCCGCGGGATTCGTTCTTCAAGAACCGCACGGTGCTCCCGGAGGGCGCCTACACACATTGGCTGAAGGAATCGGCGGAGTATGTGAAGTTCGTGAATCCGGGAGACCTGCGCGTGGCGGAGGAGACCTGCGGAACGGCGGGATGCCATCCGAAGGAGACACGCGCGGTCTCCACGAACATGATGACTCATGCGGGGTTCCTATGGGGTGCGGCGCTTTACAACAACGGCGGGATTCCATTCAAGAACGCACGCTTCGGAGAAAGCTACGACCGCAACGGCAAGCCGCAGGAGATGAAAACGATTCCGCCGCCGACGCCCGAAGAGACCCGCACCAAGGGTGTGGTGCCGCGGTTGGCGCCTCTCTATCGCTGGGAAATTTCGCAGCCGGGCAACGTGCTGCGCGTTTTTGAACGCGGTGGCGAGAAAAAATCGGAACTCGGAAATCCGAACGGCGAAGATATTCCCGGGAAGCCGGAAGACAAGCTGAGTGACCGGGGCTTCGGCACGGAATTGCGCACGGACCCGGTTTTTTTGGGATTACAGAAGACACGGCTGCTGGATCCGATTCTTTCCCTTCCAGGCACGAACGATCATCCGGGCGACTACCGTTCGAGCGGCTGCTCGGCCTGCCATGTGATTTACGCGAACGACCGCGACGCGGCCCATTCGACGATTTATTCGCAATACGGGCACCTGGGTTACGGCGCGTCGGTGGACCCCACGATTCGCAAGGACGAATCGGGGCATCCCATCAAGCACGCGTTCACACGGGCAATCCCCTCGAGCCAATGCATGATCTGCCATGTCCACCCGGGGACAAACATGGTGACCACGTATTACGGGCTGACGTGGTGGGACAACGAGATTGACGGCGACAAAATGTACCCGCCAAACCAGCGCAACCCGAGCGAAGAAGACCGCTATCTGATGCAGTTGAAGAATCCGGAGATGGCAGCGGCGCGCGGGCTGTGGGGCGATGACAAATTCCTGGAGCAGACGGGCAGCCAGGAATTCAACGCGAAATTGAAGACCACGCAATTCGCGGACTTTCACGGCCACGGCTGGATCTTCCGCGGCGTGTACAACCACGACCGCAAGGGAAACTGGCTGGATAAGGACGGGAAGACCATCGAGTTTGACGATCCGCAGCGCTTCCAGAAAGCCGTACACCTGGCGGACATTCACCTGGAAAA
>Ga0126376_10001486_pt1 | contig 12623 bp, 18 predicted proteins | sample PanSoiMetPlot_15_FD_92760 | JGI IMG/M metagenome (GOLD analysis project Ga0126376, IMG submission 92760) | Tropical forest soil microbial communities from Panama - MetaG Plot_15 | ecosystem: Environmental > Terrestrial > Soil > Tropical forest > Bulk soil | place: Panama | collected 2016-02-17
GTGAGGTGCTTCCAGCTACTCGCGGTCAATGCGCCGGTTCAGCCGCTGCTGCATGCGATCTCCCGCCAACCGGAGCTGTGGAACCAAGAGCGCGTCCGCACCAGCTTCGACCAGTCACCGCACGCCCAGGTCGACGACATCCTGATCAGGTTCCAAGACATCGAGAAGCATCGTGCGCTCGATAATCACTGGCAGATGATCGATGAGCACGAGACGATCTGGCAACCGGCTGCAGCGATGCTGCCGCAGTGTCGTCCGCTGATCTTCGACCTGATGCACAAGGTCGAGGGCGAGCGACTCGGTCGCGTCCTCATCACACGACTCGCCCCAGGTGCGGTGATCGCCCCGCATGTCGATGGCGCTGCCCATGCGGCCTACTACGACCGCTACCACATCACGCTGCACAACATGGAGGGTTCGACCTTCAAGTGCGGCGACGAAGAGGTGCACATGCAGACCGGCTCGGTCTGGTGGTTCGATAATTCGCAGGAGCATTCGGTGGTAAACGAGAGCCTCGACTACCGACTCACGCTGATTGTTGACATCCGCACGATGCGAAAGGGCTAAACCGATGCAGTCTGAGGGGTTCACACAGAGAAAGGGTATGGCGATGGCTAAGGGTGTCGAGCCGGGTGGCTCGTTTGGGGTCGAGTCGCTGCACAACATGAACGGCGGGGCCATCAAGCATCCGGACGCGCACATGAATACCGGCTCGCATTCGCACGATGGTGCGCGCGGCATCGGTGCCATGGTGCATCGCGGCTCGGGCTCGATGCCTGCGCAGTCGCATCCCGACCACGGGCCGCATCATCACCGCAGCGCAGGCGATACACGGTCAAGCTTCGGCGTCACCTCACTGAAATCCGCGCAAGGCTGACGTGAGTGCCGCCGGGGTTCTTCCGACTCCCCGGCAAGAAGACTGACGAGGAGCCAAAGGTCTGGGTCGCGCCGACGTTTCTGATCTGTCGCAACTGTCGGCGCACCAGTCCGTCACATTTTGAGCATTGCGGGGCCTGCGGCGAGCATCTGATCCGGCCCCAGGAACCGCCGAAGAAGAAGTAATCGATGGCGAAGCTGGCGAAGAGCACGGTGCACTACGGTCCCGGCATGCCGACCTCTCGCTGCGATATCTGCGTGCACTGGCGACCACCGTATTCATGCAGCATCGTCGAAGGCCACATCCGGCCGGGTGATTGGTGCAACCGGTTCGAAAAGAAGCCTCGGCCACCGGTTGCCCGAGATCACCGCCGTGCCGCGTAGGATTCGGAGTAGCTCAACGGCAGAGCAGGACGCTGTTAACGTCAAGGCTGTAGGTTCGAGTCCTACCTCCGGAGCCATCTGCGACACCTGCAATTTCTGGTTCAGCGGCGGCAACAAAGACCGGGGTATGTGCAACAGCATGAACTCGGTATTCGGCTGGACCGCGCCCACCGATACCTGCGAGCACTGGGAAAAGCTGGAGTGATCCAGCGCGACGAGATCCTCTACCGCGTCACAGCACCACACTTCGTCGCCGGCGCGATAGCCCGCAACGGCATCGTCATCCGCACTGCGCCGATCCTGCACAGGCTGCGGCTCCGTTCGGTCTATCAGGCCGCGGACATGTGCCGCCGCGCTGGGTGGACCTGGGCGGTCAACGACGCCAGCGATCCAGCTGCAGACGAAGGTCTTCGCACTGAGTGAGGATATCGGCCTTGGTGAATGCGCGTGACTTCGCCATGCCATGAAGCTGGTCGAGCACCGCTCGCCCGCCCAATGCGAATGCTGCTACGAGAAGTTGTCGAGGCGTTGCGTCATCGGGCGCAATCGTCGCCAGCACATGCTCAAGATCTGCCGCCAGGACGGCTACGTTCCCCCGACGCGGGCGCATTTCATGGAGTTCCACCCATGCCGCAACTTGACTCCAAGACCTTCGAACACCTCACGCCGACTGACCAGCAGATACAGCAGATGTCGACGGTGCGATTCGGTTTCTCGCAGCTTGCCGCGATGATCGAGGCGCACGTCCCCGAAGGCATCGACCGCGACCACGCGCTGCGACTCCTGCGCACCTCGGCGATGTGGTGCAATGTCGCCATCACACGATGGGAAGACGGCGAGGCGCGGACGTGACCAGCGACGGGCGCAGGCGCTACCGCAAGGACGAACTCTACGACTGGACCCCGGAGCGGCTGCAGCAGCTTCGCGACCTCAAGGCGCAGGGCGTGCAGAAGGGCGAGATCGCGCGGATCATGAAGACCACGCCGAACTCGATCGAAGGCAAATGGAGGCGTCTGTGTCGCACCGACTCCGCATCTACCGCATCAACGGTGGTCGAGCCGTCTGCAAACGCGATGCGCGTGGCTGGTGGATGCGATGCTACCAACGCGTAGGACCCGCCGAGTATCGAAGCCCGATGGTGGCGTGGGTGTGGCTGCGGAGCCTGACCGACTGCCGGAAGTGGGCACACCGAGTGCTCCAGTCAAACGGCCCGGCTACCCCGTCATAGAGGACCCGGAGCATCCGCTATGGGATGCGCAACAGAATCTGTGGTCCGACTACACACCATGGGAAGCGCAGCGTGCATTGGTCGAGCACAGCAACAAGCACCAGCGCCGCGCGAATAGCAGCTCGCACCCCGCGTTTCAGTCGTCGTATATCAAGAACGATCAGGCCGAACGCGAGGCTGTCGTCGACGTAGCCCCACGGGAGGTGCCGACCAACCGTCGATAGGGAGGAGCGACAGAAGTGAGTGAGCCGTTGACACCGGGAAGCCAACGCAGGCGACCTGCGATTGACAAGATCAACGTCAAGGAACTCGCCAAGGCGGGCCACCTCACCTACCGCGAGATCTCACAGCGACTCGACCTGCCGTTCGGCACCGTGACTCGCTACCTCAACGACCTGCGCAAGACCGGCGATGTGCCACGGCGCGCACCTGGTGCCGCAGTCATCAGAGGAGTCGTAATCGATGGCTGACGTTCCGACGCCGCCGTCTGGCTACGCGTTTCACCCAGGCGCTGGTCCTGCGTTCGGTGTGACCAACGACGACATCCGCGACCTGATGGGCAAGATGCACAACAGGCAAGACGCGGACGCCATCCAGCAAGGAATCGACGAGCGGCAGCAGCAGCCGCGTGAGGGCGGAACGCCAGCACCTGATGATTCGGAGATGGGCTGATGGATGACCAAGCGTTCCCTGACCAAGGCCCCGCGTATGGACCGCCCCAACCGATGGTGAAGACCACGACGGGCCGGTTGGTCCCCCACAGCCAAGTCTATGGCCCGTCGGGCTTCGACAGTCCTAACGCTGGCGATCCTGCATCGGGCGCGGGCAATCTTGGCGCTGCGTTGTTTGGTGGCAGTAAGGACTGAGCAATGGATGACGACAGCAACGTCGTGCAGGCGGCGTATCACCCCGACAGCAGCCAGATGGCGTTCCCGACGCCGATCCCGCCGCCACCACCGCAAGCGACCAACGTGCCCGCGCAGAAACTTAGGGACGCCGTCGGTGGCCTGTTCTGGATGAAGCCATCACAGCCACAACAGAAACCACCGGGGTCATACTGATGGCAGATCAAGCGTTCCCCGATCAGGGGCAGGCGTTCGGGCCGATCATCTCACCGACCACCGGCAAGCCGATGCCGCTGAGTTCCGATAGCGCGCAATGGGATACCGACGTCCCGGTAGAGCGCCAGAAGTGGATGGATCGACTGCCCCCGGCGCAGGACGATGCCGACCCGCGCATGTCGACCGATGTGCCTCTCAGCAGCGGTGGCGCGCCAGCCGAGTGGAACTTCCCGACCGCCAAGCCGCGCAAGGTGAGGGACACCTGATGTCGGACATGATCTCCAACATCAACCGCGGCGCGCCGACCGGCACACCCGCGACGATCTCGCCCGCACAGCCGTCCGACACGCCGACCACCGACATGCAGCAGATGGGCAGAGCGGTCGCCAACGCGCTGCGCCGCGAGCAGAGCACCGGCTCGGCCTACGGTGGTGGTGGCAGCAGCGGCAGCAGCGGCTCACAGCAGGCGTATCCCGACCAGGGACCGGCCTATAGCGATGACAGCGGCAGCGACGACAGCTGATGGCGCGTGTCGTCACGGTCGAGTGCATCGATGAAGACCCAGGACGCGGCCCCAGGTGGCTCGCCTACGATTACGATGAAGACCCGTGTCCGATCGGCAGGGGCGACACAGAAGAGGCTGCGGTCGCCAACTTGAGGAGTCGCATCGATGCCAATAACGACCGGCAACGCACCGAAGGCGCTCTGGGGCGAGAAGGAGCCTAAAGCAGCCGCCAGCGCCGCATCGGTGGTGCAGAAGATCATCCGCGCCAACCAGAAGCTGACCGCGAAGAAGAAACCGCGCAAGCCGACGTTCACCATGGGTGCGTTCGGGCACTAGCCGATGTCCGACCTGCTGTTCAGCCCGTCGCTCCTGGGTGATCCGGACAACCCGCTGCAGCCCTACATCGACCGCCTGCACGAGTTGCATGGGTTCATCGACCGCGACCGCGACTATCGCGAGCAGCCTCCACTGCCCCAGCCGCAGACCGGCACTGTGCCGGTCACCAACACGGCGATGTTCAACGAGAAGACCGGCAACTGGGACCGTCAGCCTGCACCTGACTACGGATCGACCCCCGCGGAGGATGCGACCACACCGCAGCCGTCGTCACCGATGACGCCCGCCGCGCCGCAGTCGCCGATCTGGAACTGGGGCGTGCCAGACCGCGACCTGCACTTCCGCGATATCGCCGAGAGCGGCAAGCGTGTGCTCGGCGCGGAGGCCTGGGCACCTGGGGGCCGACAGGCGGTCGAGGACTTCGGACGCAAATGGGGTGGTCCGCTCGGCGAAGGCATCGCCCGCTACGTGGTCGAGCCCGCCGCTGATCTGGCGGCGAAGGGGATCACAGCGGTCGGCGAAGGTTGGGATCTCGCGACCAAGGGTGTGCATGACATCGGCGCGGATATCCACCCCGCCGTCGGCGACCTCGCCGCGCAGTATGTGCAGATGGCGGGCATGCACGGGGGTCCGCACGTCTCGCTGCGTGGCCCGCTCGAAAGGCCAGCTAGAGGTCCCATCACAGAAAGTGGTAGGGAGTCGGTTGGAGGACCCACCGATGAACGACCATCCGACACCACCACCGATCAACGACAAGACGGACTGGGGCAACCAGAAGCCACCGGACAAATACGAGCTGGAGATACTGCCGGATCTGCTGAAGCATCACCCCCGCTTTACGCCAGCAGAGGCGCTTCGCCATCTGAGGCACTGGTAAGTGCGCCTGCGGTTCGCATCCACGAGCCGCAGCGCGAACTCCCGGGTGCATCCACCCCGCCCTATCACGAACTCGACCCAGCGCTTGGTTCGCAGGAGTTCTACAACACCGTCGCCACCGCCAAGCAGGCCAACCCAGAAGCAGGCCCCCAGGTCACACTGAAGACGCCCGACGAGTATGCGGGCATGCGCCTCTTCACCACGCCGGATCGGGACGCGGGCTTTGCCCTCGACGGCGATGACATCGTCTCGGTGTTCAAGCACCCCGATGCGCCCCACCAACGCGTCACGCGATCGATGCTGGACCTTGCCACGCAGCAAGGCGGTCGGCGGCTCGATGCGTTCGACACGTTCCTGCCGCGCATCTACAGCGACTCGGGATTTCGGGCGGTGGCTCGCATACCGTGGGCCGACGAGCACGCACCGGAAGGCTGGGACTACGCGGCCAATGAGAAGTTCAACAACGGTCGGCCCGACGTCGTCTTCATGGTGCATGACCCCGAGAACGCCGGGAAGTATCAGCCGGGGGACGGCAAGCGAGTCGACAGCTACGAGGAAGGCGTCCAGGCTCAGCAGGACGCGTTGGGCAAGATCCACAACAAGCCGCAGCAGCACGGCGGCGTGCAGTTCAAGCCTGCCAGCACCAGCGGTGAGTATGCGACCGTGCCGGTTGATGTCGCCAAGCTGGATGCGTCCTGGCGCAATGATCAGGGTAGCCGTCACACCGGCACGCCGAATCCAGACTATGTCGGCCCGCTTGGCGCTGGCGGCATCAAGGGTCGTTATGAGCAGTTCCAAGATTACCTGGGCACCGGTCAGCCGGTAGAGACGCCGCACGTCAGTCTCAGTCGCTATGGCGAGGCCCAGTTCGGTAATGGTCGTCACAGATTCGCGGTTCTGCGCGATCAGGGGCACGATACCCTCCCTGTCACTGTGCCAGCAGAGCAGGCGCGGGAGATCAGGGAGCGTTTCGCTCCGGAGCCCAAGCAGCCCAATGCGCTGCAGCGGTTCGGCCAGACCGTGCGCAGCGCTCTGGGTGACACCAGCGGTGGGGGGCCGAACCCGTTCATTCGTAAGCCAGCGCGCAAGGGTGAGCCAGACGCTCCGATACAGGAGCCACTGCCGCATGAGCCATCGGGCATCTCGGCCCGGGAACGCGCGCAGTTCACCAACCCCCGCAAGATCGAGGACGCGCACTATGTGATGCCGGAAGGCGCGATGCTCGGCACGGGCGACCACGATCACGAATACATCGCCAGCAGGCTCGGCTACGGCGCTGGCGAGGAAGGCATCCAGCGGTTCAAGGACGACACCGGAGCCATCCGACTGAACCACCCCGATGCCATCTTCGGTGGGCCTCCGCGCTACATGACGGACGACGGCTACACGCTGGAGAAGAAGGGCGGCGTCTGGACCGACGGCGACATGTCGTTCAACGACCGCGGCGGTCGACCGGTCGACGCCAATGGTCAGCCGGTCAGCGGCTGGATGAAGAGCGTCCCCGACGTCACGATCGGGCAGCACCGACCGACCAAGCAGCAGGTCGATCAGATCGCCCGCTATGTCGACAAGAAGGGCGGCGCGACCATCGTCGATGGCAGCACCGGACGTCTGGAGCACGTCACCATCGGCGACCAGGCGCGTGCGTTCCTGCAGCCCGCGCAGGGTTTCATCGACCAGATCCGCAAGATGCTGGGCGACAAGCGAGGCGGCGGCAAGAACCCGCTGGAGGCGCTCGCCGACGGCAACCCGCTCGCCAAGCTGAAGCGTCCGCTGGCTGCAGCCGCCGACAAGCTACGCGTCTCGACCCGCCTGCCGTTCGCCAAGGGGCTGACCGAAGACCCGCACGCCGCGCAGCCGCCGCACATCGTCGGCCTAGACAGCTACAAGCAGGGTCAAACGCAGGTCGAAGCCAACGCAGCGCGCATGCTGAAGAACTACAGCGACACGGTGCGGTTCGATGGCGCGACCGACCCGCACGAGGTCCATGAGAAGTTCATCAACCATCTGCGCGACAACATCCTGCACATCTGGGACTCGGTGCCCAAGGCGATCCGCGAGCGCTCCAAGCTTTGGTATGTCGGGGCCAACAAGCTGGCGCACGACTGGGCTGGAGAGCTTGGGCACACCCCGCAGCAGGTAGCCGGTGTGATGGCGGCGCTCTCGCCGCGCATGGACTGGTTCAAGAACGTCGCCCAGGCCCGCAGGCTGCTCGATTTCCACCGGGACTACAGCGCAGGCGGGGCCAACGCCGACCACACGTTCTCCCCGGAGGCTGAAGCGGCGGGCCGCTCCCTGATCGAACGGACCCGGGCGAAGCTGGACAACCCGAACATCAAGCCGAAAGACGCCGACAAGGTCGCCAACAACGTCCAAACCATGACCGATGCCCTCGGCAACATCGCGGGTAAGCGGTTCCAAGACGTCACAGACCCCTACGAGCGGGCGCTCTGGGCGCGGTTCCACGACGACGCGCACGCTGACACTTCGCATCGGGCGCTCTCGCCGGAAGGCGATTTCCTCGGCGATACCCTGCGCAATAAGAACGGCTCGCCGACGCTCTCCAAGTATGTGACCACCAACGGCATCCAGAAGGCGCTGGAGATCATCCGCGACGGCGAGCTGTCCAACATCAGCCGGAACCTGGGCGATGCCCACAAGGTCCGGAACTTCTACAACAACATCGTCGCGCCGCACTCCAAGTGGGGCGACCTCACCAACGACACCCACGCCATCGCGGCAGGCTTGATGAAACCGCTGGGGCAGTCCGACTGGCAGGTCTTGGAAGGCCTTGGCAACGGGGGCACCTCCAATGCCGCCACCGGCTCGCTGGGCTTCTACCCGATCTACGCGGAGGCCTACCGGCGGGCGGCTACACTAAGGAAGGCGCTACCCCGGGAGATGCAATCTGTGACGTGGGAAGGACTTCGTGGTATATTCGACCCGTCACAAAAGCGAAATCCCGCCCTGGAGAAGCAGGTCGATCAGATCTGGCGGGACTACGCGGAGGGTCGCATCGATGCCAAAGCAGCCAGACGAGCGGTCTATGGAGCCGCAGGACTCGATCCCAAGGGAGCGCCTCGAGCCCCTACGTGGGTCGGATCCAACCCTTGATTACATGCTCCGGAAGAACCTGCCGCTGAACCGCGACACATGGATGGCGCTCAACTACTTCGGCGAAGAGCCCGAAGGGGACCAGTGGACCGCGCAGCATGAGGCCGAAGTGCCCAAGCCGTTCCAGAACCCCGATCTGCTGCGCGCAGAGCCTGGGCCAGCGGACTGACCCAGGTCTGATGCCCCCCAACGTCCGGATGGTTGGAGGTGCGGTGCATCACGCCGCACACTGATGCTATTGCGGCGACATGCAGCCGCAAGCAATCAACTTCGATCTCAGCGACTCGCCAACCATCAAAGAGTTCATGGAGAGCGACGCATTTTTGCGCGCGATCATGGGACCGTTCGGATCCGGCAAATCGTCGGGCTGCATGTTCGACATCATCAACCGCGGTCTGCGTCAGAGCCCCGGGCCGGATGGCGTGCGACGAACGCGATGGGCGGTGGTGCGCAACACCTATCCAATGCTGCGCGACACGACCATCCGCACCGTGCACATGTGGTTCCCATATCCGACGTTCGGTCGGTGGCGCGCCCAGGACCACGAATACATGCTCAACACATTGGTCGCGCCGGGTGACAAGCGGCCAGCCGAGATCGAGTTGCTGTTCAGAGCTTTGGACCGGCCAGAGCACGTCAAGAATCTGCTCAGTATGGATCTCACCGGGGCGTGGATTAACGAGTGCCGCGAGGTGCCATGGGCCATCGTCGAGGCAATCCAAGGTCGCGTCGATCGCTACCCGCCGCGCATGATCGGAGGTGCCAGCTGGGCGGGCGTGCTCATGGATACCAACCCGCCATCGACGGACAGCGAGTTCTTCCGCTTCTTCGAAGAGTCGGACCACAGCGCAGCGGTCGACGAGCTTGCGCGCATCATCCCGGGCATGACGCTGGAGCGTTACTGCAGGCTGTTCAAGCAGCCCAGTGGGCTCTCCGAACAGGCCGAGAACCGCAAGCACCAGTCACCCGGATACTGGCACCGACTCGCGATCGGCAAGGACGACGAGTGGATCAAGGTCTATGTGAAGGGCGAATACGGCTTCGTCATCGAAGGCCGCGCTGTATTCGAAGAATACAAAGATCACGTCCATTGCCCCGGCGACCGCGAGATCTCGCGCGCACCGATCACTGACAAGCGACTCCCTGTGCAGCGCGGCTGGGACTTCGGATTGACACCAGCCTGCGTGTTCAGCCAGCTGACGCCCCGTGGTCAGTGGAAAATTGTGGACGAACTGGTTGCTACGTCGATGGGCATCGATCGATTCAGCGACGAAGTGCTCGACCACAGTGCCCGATACTTCCCGGGAAGCGAGTTTGAGGACATCGGCGACCCTGCTGGTGTGTCGCGGGCAGAAACAGACGAGCGCTCTTGCTACGACATCCTGCGCGGCAAAGGAGTGCTGATCGACCCCGGGCTGCAGGCACCGCAGATCCGGCAGGAATGCGTGCGCCGCCAGCTGCAGCGCATGGATTCAGACGGCAATCCTGCATTCAACATTCATCCCAGGTGCCGCGTCACGCGCCGCGGTCTGATGGGCGGCTATCACTACCGACGCATCGAGATGGGCGGCAGACAGCGCTACGCGGAGCGGCCCGAAAAGAACAGCTACAGCCATCCTGTCGATGCCATGTGCTACACGGCAACCCATCTGTTCGGCGCTGCGCTGGCTGCGCGTGATGCGTGGGACGACTCTAATACTGAGCCCTCCCGCTTGCTGAACGATCACACCCGCAGCAAAGTGACCGGATATTAAGGAGTCGCTGTGAGCCAATCGCTTGTCATCCCGCAGCATGTCTTGGACAAGATTGCTGAGAACAAGGAGTCGTGCAGCAACTGCAAATTCTGTGTGCCCGAAGGCGACGGCGATCTTGTGTGTCGTCGACATCCGCCGACCGCATGGCTGGTTGGTGAACCATTGGGACCACCGCATCCACCTGGCCGGATCGGCATGGTGGTGAAGACCAGCTTCCCTGTGATCGAGTCGCGCGGCAGCAAGGGGATCAGCAAGACGCGCTGGTGCGGAGACTGGCAACCGAAGCTGAATGGCTGACAGCAACTACCGCGGCAAACTGAAGACCAGCGGCACAACGCTCGACGCCGAGTTCGCGGCGCTCGAGGCGCTGCCCGAGTCGCTGCGCCACATGGTGCAGGAGTTCATTGTCGAGCTGAATGCCGAGACCGTGCTCAAGTTCTACCAGTCGATATGCCGACAGGCGCGCGAATTGGGCGGCTCCGACTACGAGGCCGAAGTATACACGCAACGAAAGCTGCATCAGATCGAGGAACAGGAACTCGCTGGTGCACCGCTTGAAGTGTCGGTGTTGCGTTACGGAGCGAGGCAATGAGCGATCTGATGTCGATGGCTGGTATCGGGCAGGCGACCGCGCCATCGGACGACCAGCAGGATGCGATGAACGCCTTGATGCCAGCGCGTCCGTCGCTGACACCGCAGGCGCTGCAGCAATTCGAACCCCAGCCTGACACCGCACCGGAGGGCGAGTCGCGTCCGATGCCGCTGCTGCGCGACGATATCGCGCAGGATCTAGCCTGGGCCATCGCACAGAAGAACCTCGCCGATCACCTCGACTCAGCGGACTGCATGAAGGTCGCCGAGAAGTGCAAACGCGAGTTCAAGATCGACGACGACACGAGATTGGAATGGAAATCTAAATACAAGGATTGGCTCGATTACGCGCTGCAGGTCGTGCAGGAGAAAAGCTACCCATGGCCGCACGCCAGTAATGTCGTCTACCCGCTGATCACAATCGCTGCCCTGCAATTCAACGCCAGGGCATATCCGGCCATCGTCCGCGGCAGCAACGTGGTCAAGGGCAAGGTGGAGGGCGACGACCGCGGCGTCGTCAGCATGGACCCGCAAACCGGTCAGCCTGCCGTCAATCAGGCTGGCGCGATCCAGTGGGTGATCCCGCCAGGGGCCAAGCAAACGCGCGCCAACAACATCGGCAGGCACATGTCCTGGCAGTTGCTGCAGGAGATGCCCGAATGGGAGGACCAGACCGACAGGTTGTTGATCCTCATCGCCATTGCGGGCTGCATGTTCCGCAAGACGTTCTACGACCCGTCGATGCGGCGCAATGTCAGCGAAACCGTGTCGGCCTTGAGGGTGTGCGTCAATTACAAGGCCAAGAGCTTCGACGCCGCGCCGCGGATCTCCGAAGAGATCGACTTCTTCCCGTGGGAGATCGAGTCGAACATCAGGGCGGGGTTGTGGCTCGACCACGACGGCGAAGGCTGGAAGGGCTACGGACGCAACACTGAGGGCGAGAACAGCAACCTCGACGACGACCAGCGTCCCATCACATTCATCGAGCAGCACCGTCGCTATGACCTCGATGGCGACGGCTACGAAGAGCCGCTGATCGTTACCTTCGCCCGCGACTCAGGCAAGCTGGCGCGCATTGTCGTCGGCTATGACGAGGACTCGGTCGAGGCGACCGCGCGCGGCGAGATCCAGTCCATCTGCCCCGTCTGCTACTACACGATCTACAATTTCGTGCCGAACCCCGACGACTCACCCTACGGCATCGGCTTCGGCAACCTGCTCTACCCGCTGAACGCCAGCATCAACACCAGCCTCAATCAGATGTTCGATGCAGGCCATCTGGCCAACGCCGGCGGCGGGTTCATCGGCGGCGGTGCCAGCATGAACACCGGTTCGGTGCGGTTCATGGTTGGTGAATACAAGTCTGTGACCACACCTGGTCGCGCGCTGCGTGAGAACCTCGTGCCGCTGGAGTTCCCCGGCCCGAACGCCGTGCTGTTCCAGATGCTGCAGTTCTTGGTCGAGGCGGGCAAGGAAATCGCATCGATCAACGAGACGATGACCGGCCAGATCCCGGGGGCCAACATTCCAGGCATCCTCGGGCTCGCCGTGATCCAGCAGGGCTTGATGGTGTTCAACAGCATCTTCAAGCGGGTGCACCGCGCCATGGGGCGCGAGTTCGACAAGCTGTTCAGACTGAACCGACTCTATCTCGCCGACACCACCGGCTATCGAGTCGGTGCGGAGTATTTCCAGATCCACCGTGCCGACTACGCGCTGGGCGGCGGCGTCGAACCGGTTTCCGACCCGGAGATGACCACCGACGTGCAGCAAATGGCGCAGGGCAACTTCCTGGCGCAGTTTCTCGGCGACCCGTTCTTCGACCAGCGCGAGATCCGATTGCGCATGCTCGATGCGGCGAAGACCCAAGGGGTCGACAAGCTGCTCGCGCCGCAGAA